>Ga0116167_1000001_pt1 | contig 370273 bp, 285 predicted proteins | sample AD_JPNMR3_MetaG_FD_89794 | JGI IMG/M metagenome (GOLD analysis project Ga0116167, IMG submission 89794) | Active sludge microbial communities of municipal wastewater-treating anaerobic digesters from Japan - AD_JPNMR3_MetaG | ecosystem: Engineered > Bioreactor > Anaerobic > Digestate | place...
CATAGCCCAACGATATCCGATCTGGGCCGCTCGATAAAACCCCCGAATCCGGTATCCCTTATGATGCACCTGCATCTTAGTCTACCTCCTCGATGCAGTGCCAAAGGTTTGTGAGCTTATGCAGGTTAGATTTTTGTGACCGATATCTTATTTTGTCAAGAGTTAACTTTTGTTGACGCTGTACGATGCTTAGTGGTTCACTCCTCGAAATAGGGTTGCACTTCCACGAAGTTGAATGCGATCTTTTGGCTGATTGGTCCCGCTGGGACACCGTCTTTCCAATCGCTGAACTGGAGTTTTGCAGTTTCCTCTTGCGCGCGAAAAACAACTTGAACATAGGTAGTATACGCTCGATTGTTTCTGTCAAAGTTCTCGAATTTCAGCGCGTAGGAGCTGGGCATTACCGTGCGGAAACTCTTTTCTTCCACAATCTCCACCTTGTCCAACTCAGCGAAAAGCCCCACCTCTTCTTTCTTTCCTAAGTTGTCCAGGTCTGAGGCGATGTATTTCAGCGAATACAAGGCACCGGCCGTAAGATGGGTGATGGTTTGGCTGAGGCGGTTCGGTCCGGCCGCAGAACGTGTAAAGATGGCGCACGTGTCACCGGGACCGAAACCTGTCCAACGTCCTTGAATCTTTCCCAACCCTCTGCGCTCACCCACGGTGATGCTGTCTGTCTCTGCGGGCGCACTATCCCAATGTTCTAAGCCAGCTTTGAAATCGGCATTGAGAACATGACTCAGTCGGTAGGGACGCTGACTGTATCTTGTCCGTTTCCCTTCGATGCAATAATGACGGTAGAGTTTCATGGCATAGCGAAGGGCGTCATCATCGGTATAGTGTGCCGCCCATTGAAAGATCCCATAGACTCCGAAAAACGTGGGATCGGTGGCTAACAGCTCAAACTGGATATCCATGTGAGACAAGAAGTCTGTATTGGGGTCAATGTTCAACGAACAGGACGGCGTACTGAAAGAACCCAAACAGATGCTGAGCCGTTCTTTCAAGTTGGGCATGAGTTGTTCCCATTCCTGGAGTTGGGTCACCATATCGTGGTAATTTCGCAACCAAGCGGCATCTTCGCTGGGCTCTTCGTGAAAGTAACGTTCCCACGCAAATTTCCCACCCCAACTATATAGTTTCTGCATGTATTCCAAACCCGGAGGATGTCTATAGGTGTTGACCACCCACGCATAGAACGTTTGTCCCGCAAACGCGGGGTTATGAATTAGCCGTTCGGTCGCTTCGGTCCATGCTCTGTAATGATCCGCAGAGGACGACAAGAACTCGTCTACAATAATGCCGGAGTAGCCTGGTCGTTTCAGGCAGGCGTTCTTCGTCCATTCTTCATACACCGCATCTGCTGTAGGCGGCGTATCGTCGTGCAATCCGGGGAGACTGGAGTTCATCAGCCACCGCCGGCCTTCGGCACGCCACAACTCAAATTCTTCTGCGGTCATGTCGTCATGAGTCAGAAGAACATTCATGTTTGGAAAAATGTAGCGCTCTCCATAGGCATGGTCACGCGGCGGCAAACCCGTTAATATGGGCTTTGTAGGCCAATAGCAGAACGCGATTTCGGGCACTGCGCGAATATCCAAGTTGGCACCGGCCGCCCGTTTTAGAAGTAACACGTGCCGCCCTTTGGAAAGATATTGCATCACTTCATATACACCAGTTTCCGGATTTTTCCGCCATACCAAAGGCTTGCGGGAGTTATCTAGTTCACCATACGGGTTCCTTACTTTTTGAAGCGAAATAAATAGCCACCCGTCACGAGGAACTAGAAATGGAACTCGAAGAGATACCGCCGGTACCCCACGAATCGATTTCAGCTCGGTAACAAAATTATTCAGTACGCGCAGGTGACGGTATTCTCCCTCCCAACGAGGGGGCTTGGGCCATACAAACTTGGTTTCGAGCGGCGCGCCGAACATTGACTTCTCCGACTCGTCCAGAATTTCCGCTCGGGCAGTTAGAACGTCGCCCGGCGCCGGGGTCAGAACGGCACGAGCCACGACCGCAGGACGCCCTTCATCATCGGTGGCGATTTCCGCCGGGGAAAGATCAACAGGCTTATCATTGACAAAAAGGGAAAGATTCACCTGAGGCATCGGCTCACGGACTTCTTCTACAGGCAGCCACACGCCTACCAAGGTGGGCCGTCCTGAAAAACCGGGGACAAGACGGAGCAAATCTTCCAAAACACGGGGATTGGCTGCAGTGGTCAGGTTGCATGGAGCATGGATCCCCCCAAGCCCCGCCACGTCCACCACGCGAAGCGCTAGGACATTTTCTGCGTCGGGAGATAAGGCGCTGGTAATTTCAAGTGTGGTCGGGCGAGAAGCATAAGAGACTTTGTCATTGCCGAACTGTTTCAATTTCTTCCCATTGCAAAATATCTCGCCCCAATTGTCTATCCCATTTGTGTTGAACCAAATGCGCTTTCCTTTAATCCCCTCGGGTATACGAAAGCGCATGCGATACCACGCCGCCCCATCAAGACCCGAAAACCCCTGATCTTCCCAATGGCCAGCGTTCACCACTGCCCAGGAAGCATCATCAAAATCCGTTTGAAACCACCCCTGCTCATGCCCCACGTTCTCGGGGTCTGGCGCAAAACGCCAACCCTCCGATAAGTCGAGAACCTCATCGGCATAGACCATGAAAGTAAAAGCAACAACTATCACCGCACTTACTACAAACAGCCTGTGTGTCATGGTTCTTCCTCCCGATACTCGGTCTCGTCGAAAACCCCTTTCGAGACGCGCTCCTTGTTCCTGCTACCGAACCCCATCGCCATGTCGATCGTTCACATACTGATTTTAGAATAGTACGGTCTTGGGCAGATATCAAGAAACAACTGGGAGCACCTCGCAGATCGCGCAACAAAACAGCCCGCACCAGAAAAGCCTGAGATTGTCCCGAATACCTATGAGAACTGCCGTGAGATCCCTCGATCCGTACATCGTATTGACGTAAGGTTTGTGCCCCACAGAGCATGTCAAAGACAAACTCAGGGTACCTCGGGCTTCGTTTCAAAACACACGTTTTGCATGGTTAGTCCTGTGACATAGTCAGCGGTAAAGCCTTTTTGGGCTCGTATGTGGACGTTTTCGAAATGGACGCTGTTAATTTCGGACTCCGGAAGGCCGCTAAGCTCGACGGCTCTATTGGCAGCGTCACAATAAATGTTGCGAAAGGTAAGGTTGGAAAAGGAAGGCGCCTTGCCCTCGGTTGTGCCCATCCAGGCTCGGTATGCCATGTTTATGGTAATGGCTTCACGGGCGATGTTTTTCATATGAATATTCTCAATCCAAATGGAATCTACCCCGCCACCACGTCCCCGAGTGGACTTCAGCCTGACACCCACGTCCGTACCGTCAAACACACACGAATGCACATATACATTGCGGATACCGCCGCTGGTGTCACTTCCAAAAACGGCGCCACCGTGTCCCTTCCCTGTTCGGATAAAACGGACAACCACGTTTTCTGTGGGGCGGCCAACGCGCCACCCATCTTCGTTCATGCCGGACTTCATGCAAACGCAATCATCACCGGTTTCCAAAAAACAATATTCGATCAATACATTCCGGCACGAATCTACGTTAATGCCGTCGGTGTTCGGCCCACCCACCGTATGAAGACGGAGCTTGCGCACAATCACGCGGTCGCAGTAGGTCAGATCGATAGTCCAAAAAGGCCCCGGCTGTTCGATTTCAAACCCTTCCAACAACACATCCGTGCAACGAATAGGCGCGATGAACTGCGGACGTAAGCCGTCTTCTACCGTACCGTATTGTCTTCTCTCCGGCGGGATGTCTTTGAGAATTTGTTCAGTATACATGCGCCGGGCAGTCGTTTCCTGGCGTTCGAACCACGGCCACCACGCTTCACCGTTCCCATCAAGTTTCCCATCGCCTGTTATGGCAATATTGTGACAATCGCGCGCGTAAATAAGAGGAGAATAGTTGTAGCATTCAAACCCCGCCCAACGCGTAAATACGACTGGAAGATAATCATTTGGATCGTCGGAAAACCGGAGCGTTGCCTCTGTGGCAAGATGGAGGTTCACGTTACTTTGAAGGTGGATTGCGCCTGTCAGCCACGTGCCCGGCGGAATTTCTACTTTGCCCCCGCCGGCTTGGGAACACGCCGCTATCGCGCTGTTGATAGCCTCCGTATTCTTTGTCTGACCGTCCGGTTTGGCACCGTAGTCCCTAATGTCAAACACCCGGTCCGGGAACTCCGGTTTTGTCAACAACGGCATTTCAAATGGGGCTTGAATTGGTTCAATGGTTTCAGGGGCGTGCTCGGGTCCTACCCGATTACACCAATCATCGCCGTTGTTTGCATGGGAGAGGATCGTCGTAAGAATCACGAGACCTGTGATCACCGTTACTTCCCTCCTCTTTTTACCTTATCATCACATAATTGGCTGTCGCTTTCACACCCTAGCGCATCTGCAAGCGCCTCGTTTACAAAAAGGGGAATTAAAAGGTTCTTTTCTTATCCATCTTTTTCTCGCATTCCCGCACCTATTATGACCTATAATAGCTGGCTTAGCTGAAAGTGCCGTAGGCATCAAACGCCTCAAATGAAAAAAGCGCCGTGCGCCCTGGTGGATTCGAGGTAAACCTCGTCAGGATGGCCCCAGGACTTATGCGCTGATTTGTCGCCGTGTTATACTGCGTTTATGGAAAGTAAGCTGACGGTGGATGCCCGGGTTGTCCTGCTTCATAACTTTTTGACGCCCTATCGTGTTCCCTTGTTTACCGAGCTCGCCCGACGCTTTGACCTTGAAGTCTGGATCTTGGGGGATATTGCGAAGCTTCGGGAGTGGAAGGGGGAAGCTCCTCAGGAAGCCTTTCGACGGCGTCATTTGCCCCGGCTGGATGTGCCATTTGGAAGTCGATACAACGCATTGCTTCTTAATTACACCTTACCGCGCGAGCTGCGGGCGGCAAAGTTCGACGTCTTAATTGCTTGTGGTTGGGACGCCCCCGCTTTTTTCTGGGCGGGGTATCATTGCAGAAAGACGGGGCGTCCCTTTGTGTTGTGGAGTGGAAGTACGGCCGCAGAACGTTCCTGGTATCGTACAGTGACGCTGCCTGCAGTCAAATCACTCGTCCGATGTGCAAACGCTTGGATCGCCTACGGTACTCGAGCAAAAGAGTACCTAGTTTCCCTTGGTGCTCGGGAAGAAAAGACCTTTTGCGCTTACAACACCGTTGAGCTGGACTATTTTGCAACGAACGCCGCATTATCTGATGAGGAGCGAGTATCTTTGCGTCGTCAGCTAAGTATTTCGACGGAGTACGTCGCGTTGTATTGCGGCAATTTACTAAAGATGAAGGGTATTACGGAACTGTTACAGGGTTTTGCAGCGTTTTCAAAAAAGCATGACAACGTTACCCTGCTTCTGGTAGGTTCGGGGAGAGATAAAACCTATTTTGAGACATTGGCGCGCACCTTGGGGATCGACGAACGTGTCGTATTTGTTGGATACGTGGACCGGGCATCTCTTCCCCGTTATTACGGCATCGCTGACATCCTTGTGCATCCTTCTCATAGTGAAGTCTGGGGCTTGGTCATCAATGAGGCGCTCGCTTGTGGCGTACCCGTTATCGCCACCGAAGTGTGCGGCGCTGTGGCGGATTTACTACGCCATGGCGAAAACGGCTTTATCATCCCTGTTAAAAGTCCCCGCGCCATTAGCGACGCCCTCGCCCAATTTTTCGAACTTCCGCCTGCCGAGCAACAAGCCATGCGCGCGGCGGCACGTGCGGCAGTCGCACCTTACACGATTCAACGAGCAGCAGACGCGTTTGTCTCTGCCGTGCGCTGTGCACTTGAGGAGTCCTGACTATTTTACGGTTTGGTTATTTACAGGTGGGCATTGGCTCACAGTATTCTAAACGGAAATTGTCCTCGCCTTTTTGAGGCCCGATGTGCTAGTCTCGAAAAGATAAGGCCCGGATGGAAAATTACTAAGCCGAAACCGGTTAGGAGGGACTTCCAATGGCTTCGTTTTGTGATGGGCCTGCTTCAGCCAAATTCCAGCCTTTGCCGTTGAAGGGAAACTGCACCTTCTCTTCTTTAGCCAAGAAGCAAGTTTCTGAATACCTACGCGAACATGTGACGTTCGCGCCGACGGGAGAATGTGTCTGCTGGGGAATACCGTTTCACATTTGTCGCCCCATTCTGTTGCAGGATAAGCCCGTGAAAGTTTTTGTCCCGACAGTGAAAGCTCGTTGGCTGGTGTTTCTGCACACATCGGATATCATGCCCTTGGAATGGAACGATGATGGGTTCATTTCTCCGATGCGTGGGCAAGGACGAATGGGAGAGCACGCAGCGGACTATGTTGTGCGTTACGCGGACGGCTCCGAAGAACGCGTGGCGATTAAGCGCCGATTTCAGGTCGGGCTCGTGACACGCCATTGGGGTGAAAACTGTTTTCTATGTGTGCCGCATGCAAAACCGCACCCCGTGTTGCCGATGTCGGAACAACAAAGTCCCAAAGGTTCTTGGGGGCAGACCCAGACACGGGTGGCGACGCATTATTATCAGCGCTGGATGAACTGGCTTTGGGCGTGGGAGAATCCGCACCCAGAAAAACCCATCATTGGTTTCCGCTTCGTGCCCGTCTGTGGAACATTAGTGATTTCCGCGATCTCCGCGGGAACCGTTACGGAACATCCATTGCGCTGGGAATCGCGCAAGAAAGCCGTGCTCCATTTGCCGAAAGGAACCTCGTTCAATTTTCAACTGGATGAAAAGGGACTGTATTCTCAAATCCAACTGGACTTGGGACAGGTCATCTCTGCCCAAGCACGGTGTATCTACCCGAATGCCACGTGGAGTCGCTCGTACAACAACCAGTGCCCCGAGATTTCCGAATCGGAAGTAGTGGTGGAGTATACGGCACATCCGGAAGCCGAGTTTCATGTTTTGAACAAACGGATACCCGCAAAGAACCTAAGGCAGAAAATTCCGACTCCCAACAGGATACTCACGTCCGTCCGCGAGTCCGCTCGGCGTGTTCGGCTGCGCGTGCTCGATAAAACTAGCGGCAAGCCAGTACCTGTGAAGCTCCATGTACACGGCGAAGTCGGTGAATATCTGGCGCCGGTAGACCGTCATCGCATTCCCAACACCGCGTGGTTCGAAGACTACAGTTGCGATTTTGCTAACCAGAACAAACATTTCTGCACGTATATCTCCGGAGAGACCCTGATTGATTTGCCCCTGGGAAAAGTTTTCATCGAGATCAGTAAAGGATTTGAGATTCGACCGATCCGCAAGGTCTTGCGGGTGACCAAGGGCACAGAGGAAATTGTTCTTACGTTGGAAAAAGTTTTGCCTTGGCGCGAGAAAAATTGGGTGACGGCTGACACGCACGTCCATTTCCTCTCCCCACCCACCGCGCGACTGGAAGGAGCAGCCGAAGGGGTGAATGTAGTAAATCTTTTGGCCAGTCAGTGGGGGGAACTGATGACGAACGTGGGCGACTTCGACGGAGCAACGGTGTTTGGCTCTAAGGAGGCGGGCGGCGACGGAGAGTACCTCGTGCGCGTGGGTACAGAAAACCGACAAAATGTCATGGGACACATCTCTTTACTGGGTTATTCCGGTCCCATCATTGCCCCTATGACCACCGCCGGCCCCGATGAATCCGCGCTTGGCGATCCTGTGGGCGCATTGCTAACGGAGTGGGCACGCCAATGCCACAAACAGGGTGGCCTTGTTGTGCTTCCCCATTTTCCTAATCCACGTTGTGAACATGTAGCCGCAATCATCGACGGTTCCATTGATGCCATAGAAATGACCTCGTGGGGAAATCTGTATTTCGGCATCGACCCGTATTCGCTGTCGGATTGGTACCGGTACCTTAACAATGGGTATTTTCTGCCCGCCGTAGGGGGTACCGATAAGATGAGCGCCAATACGGCAGTGGGTACGGTCCGCACATATGCCCAACTTCGTGAAGACGAAGAATTCAGTTATGACAACTGGATGCGCGCAGTAAAGGCAGGCAGGACATTTGCCACGTATGGGCCTCTCCTGGAGTTCTCCGTTGAGGGTCAACCCTCCGGCTCGCGCATCGCGATGTCTCCCACAGGTGGCACCGTGACTGTATCTTGGCACGTCGCCAGCGTCACCCTACCCATGACACGTGTAGACCTCGTCGTTAACGGAGCTATCAAAGAGTCGCGACACGTTCGACCATGGGAGGATTCCGGCGAATTTACGCTGCGGGTCGACCGCAGTTCGTGGGCAGCGATTTTGGTACGTGGTAAATACCGCGACAAACCGGAAATGATCGGCGCCCATTCCTCGCCCGTCATGATCGAGGTCGCTGGTTCACCGTTCTACGCTGCGGCGGACGCCTTGACTCTGTTAGAACAGATCGAAGGGGCGCTGGCTTATCTTGACACGCTGGGCACACGGGCGGAAACGGCTGCCTATAAACGTATGCGGCTCGTACTTACTGCGGCGCATCGCAGCCTTCATAATCGCATGCACCAACACGGAATGTATCACGACCACACGGTCCAGCACGATCATGACGCACACCACAAGAGGCAGCGCTAGAAAGGTGTGCGGTGTCTTTCCGACTCGTGCTTTTTAGGAAGCGTGTCGGTTGTATTCCAAAAAGTTCTTAATGATCTGTTTGCCGCAAACCGTTAAAATGCTTTCCGGGTGAAATTGGACCCCCCAGATAGGGTAATCCTTGTGTTTCACGCCCATGATTTCGTGGGCATCCGTCCACGCCGTCGTCTCGAGGACATCCGGCTTTGTTTCTGGTCGAATCACCAGGGAATGATATCGCGTTGCCGTGAAAGGCGATTCTATGCCGGCAAACAACGGGTCATTGTTGTGATAAATCTCGCTCACTTTGCCGTGCATGATACGTCCCGCGCGGACGATTTCTCCGCCGAAGGCTTCCCCGATACTCTGGTGGCCTAGGCACACCCCCAGAAGGGGAATTTGGGGACCCAGGCGGCGGATCAGTTCGATGGAGATTCCCGCCTCATTTGGGGTACATGGCCCCGGGGAGACGACAAGATAATCCGGTTTCAACGCTTCGACTTGTTCGACAGTAATGGCGTCATTCCGGAAAACGCGGATATCTCGCTCAAACTCCCCGAAATATTGCACCAGGTTGTAGGTAAACGAATCGTAGTTATCAATGATCACGATCATGGTTCCAATCCCCTTTCTGCAAAGTCTACGGCACGGAATAGGGCTGCCGCTTTGTTTACGGTCTCTTCGTACTCGCGTTCAGGCACACTGTCGTAAACGATGCCGGCGCCAGCTTGAACGTAAGCGATACCATCTTTAATGATCATTGTGCGAATGATGATGCACGTGTCCATATCTCCTGAAAAACTGATATAGCCACATCCGCCCGCGTAGGGACCCCGTCGAACCGGTTCGAGTTCGTCGATAATTTCCATCGCGCGGATTTTCGGCGCTCCACTGACTGTGCCCATTGGAAATGTCGCCCGCAAAGCGGAAAAGGCGTCCTCGCCTTCGCGCAGCTGTCCTTCCACTTCGCTGACAATGTGCATTACATGCGAATACCGTTCGATATACATGAGCCGTCCAGGCGCTGGGGCGACCGTTCCCGGAACACTGACGCGCCCGATGTCGTTTCGTCCCAAATCGACTAACATGATATGTTCCGCTCGTTCCTTTTGGTCAGCCAGGAGTTCTTTTTCAAGGGCTTGGTCTTCTTCTACGGTGCTACCGCACCGTCTTGTTCCGGCTATCGGCCGCACCATGCAACGACCATTCTTGACTTGCGTCATAACCTCCGGACTGGACCCCACTAATGAAAACTCCGGGTACCGTACCAACAACATATAGGGCGAGGGGTTGATGCACCGTAGCGCACGGTAAATGTTGACGGGGCTCGCATGAACTTCGCGTTCTAGTCGCTGGGACAAAACAACCTGAAAAATATCGCCCGCGCAGATATATTCCTTGGCTTTGCGAACCGCTTCGCAAAAGGCTTCGCGGCTGAAGTTCGAACGAGGCTCCGTCGGAGTCTCCGCAGAGAGCACCCGTTCGGACGTTACGACAACGGGACGTCTCATGCGCTGTTCGAGTTCATCGATTTTGCGCAAGGCTTCGTTGTAAGCAGATTTGGGATCGCCTTGTACATGCGCATTGGACACAAGTTTCACACGGTTATTTACGTGGTCGAAAATCACCAAGGTATCGGTGATCATAAAATAAAGATCGGGCAGGTTCAGCGGGTCGGGATTCTTGTCCGGCAACTTTTCAAAAAACCGGACTTCATCATACCCAATCATACCTACGGCACCCCCGTGAAACTCTGGGACACCCTCTATCCGTACTGGTTTATATTGCATCATGAGGCGTCGTAGTTCTTCCAACGGATCGTCGGATTCAAAAGACGAGGCTCTTCCCTCACGGGTAATCGTGACGGTACGTCCCTTGGAGCGAAACACCGTGGAAGGTGAGGCGCCCAGAAACGAGTACCTCCCGATAGAGTCCGCTCGCTCCACGCTTTCCAGCAGGAAGGAGTAAGGTTGATCTCGCGCAATCTTCAAATATGCCGATACGGGGGTCTCCAGATCCGCGAGTAACTCTTTGTAAACGGGAACCAAGGCGCCGTGCCGCGCCAAACGACGAAACGTGTCTAAATCCGGGTAAACCATAGAAAACCTCCTCCTTCATGCCTTTTGGGATTCCGAAGACGGGTCACCGTCAAAATGCACCGTGCCATCCGCCTCCACTTTCCGATAGAAACAGCTCGTTTGGTTGGTATGACAAGTGGGACCTATTGGCTCGCACAAGAACAACAGCGCATCGCCGTCGCAGTCGATGCGCACTTCCTTCACCATCAAAAAATGTCCCGACGTCTCCCCTTTGACCCAGTACTTTTTCCGAGAACGCGACCAGAAGCACGCCTTTCCTTCCTTCAGCGTTCGTTCCAGTGACTCGCGGTTCATGTAGCCCAACATCAGGACTTTGCCAGTTTGAATGTCTTGAATGATCGCGGGAATCAATCCGTTGGAATCTGCTTTCAAAATCGCATCCAACGGCTCTGCCGCATTCTTTGTGGAAACAATACACTCGTCCATGTGACCAGCTCCTTTCGGGATTTTGTCTGCAAAATAGACAGGGAATGGAAACAACGACAGGAGCTAGAAGCAGACATAATGACGCCATCGATGTAACTCATGCATCATCGAAAGCATCTTCTGTTCTCCGCTTCCAGCCGTTTTCAATGCGAGATTCTCAACCTCAACATTAGTAATATGGCACAAGGTCCCCATCAATTGCAACAAATTTATTTCACGCGCCTCTCTACGAGTCCTGGTCTCTTCCAAAAGGACGCCTTCCTCGCCGCCGCCCTCCTGCGCTAGGTCCTCGTTGTCATTGCGAGGAGTGCCATAGGCACGACGCGGCAATCCCCTCGGAAAATCGAGGATTACCCGCCTCTGTCTTGTACCGTCTGGAACACATAACAACTAATTCGATTGACCACATGGAACAGGCCTATAATCGCAAACATAAGTGCAGTATGTTGCGCCAAGACATTGGGTGAATAGGCATGGGTAATAAGGCAGGGAGGTGTGCGTCATGTTGACATTGTGCAGTCTATTTCTTGTTCCAGGGGTGGGATTGGTTCCTCCGGATATATTTGAAAGGTCCGTAAAAGAAGGGGGAGGACGCGTGGATTTTGTTTTTGAGGACGAGCGACCGTTTAAGCAATGTCATGCCTCCACGTTGGTCGAAACGGACGACGGTGGCTTGCTGTGCGCCTGGTTTGGGGGTACGGAGGAAAGCAAGCCGGACGTCGCGATTTGGATGGCGCGGTTTGACGGCAGAAATTGGGGTGCGCCGTTCCGCGTGGCAAAAGTGGAAAACACGGCGCATTGGAATCCCGTTTTGTTTCGTGACCCACGCTATGGCTATTTTCTTTTCTTTAAAGTCGGCAAACGAGTGCCGGTTTGGCGTACGTACGTGATGTTTTCGCCCGATGGAAAACAATGGTCCGAAGCGCGGGAGCTGGTTCCTGGCGACGTGGGAGGCAGGGGACCTGTTAAGAACAAGCCCATTATTCTTTCCAACGGGACTTGGCTTGCGGGGGCTTCAACGGAACACGGACGCTGGTTACCATTTGCGGACAGATCGGAGGACGGCGGAAAGACCTGGGAACGCAGCGCAGATTGGCAAATCGATCGCAAATTGATTTCCGGCGACGGGGCAATTCAACCCACCGTCTGGGAATCCGCACCGGGCCATGTGCATGCACTTCTAAGGACTTCTTGTGGAAAGATTGCCCGAGCAGACTCACAGGATTATGGAAAAACATGGTCGCCCGTCTATTTGACTACATTGCCGAATAACAACAGCGGCATAGACCTTATTGCGTTGGAGAACGGCAGACTCCTGTTGGTTTACAATCCCGTCGGGAAAAACTGGGGACCGCGGACGCCTCTGAATCTCGCGGTGAGCGACGACAACGGCAACACGTGGCGCGATATTGCCTCGCTCGAAACCGAAAAAGGCGAGTATTCATACCCCGCGATTATCCGGACGGCAAAGGGCGTTGCCCTATGCTACACCTGGAAACGGGAACGTGTGCGGTGCTGGCAGATTCCTCTTGCCGTACTGGGGCACTGAGGGCTTTGTTCCCCATTAGAGCGGTGCTGCCTCTACGATCAGGATCCAGTCATGCACTTCGCCCGGCATAGGTATCTGCCAACGCCCATCGGCGTCCGGTTGAACGGGACCGATCTCCCGACGGCCGCCTGTTATTGGGTCGAAAAACGACGCAGTGTAAGAGATCTCTTGTTCCAGTCCAAGTAGGGCAGGCATATTCCACTTCCAGGGCAGGTAGACCAATCGCAACCGGCGAGGAATACCTATACAACGCACGGCATATGGGTCGTTCTCGTCCTGTTTTCCTTCGATCCATTCCGGATGCTTTTCGAGACGCCACCAAGGAAACCGCGAAAACAGGGCAGCGCCCAAAGCAACCTGTTTGCCGCCCGGAAGAGCTGCCGCTTCATCCCATGGGGTGTCTCCCCACGACCTGCCGTGTGGCGAGGGACCGTAAGGCTCTGAAGGTCGGTTGACTTGCCAAATCCCATTGGCACCGTACGTATGCCCCGCTGTTCCATTAAATACGGCGGTGTAAAACGAAAGGCGCTGGACATGGGGACCGCACCGTCCTAATATGCCTTCGTAGTTCACTTCGCCAATGATTACAGGCATGCGGGGTTCGGTCGCCACCGCTTCACAAACGGTTTGTATAGAACCCGGTATATCGTGAATGTCACTGTGTCCCGTCTGCAACATTTCGAAATCCAGAAGGCTGCTATCTTCCACCACCTCTCTACCCCGCCGACTTGGATGAATCGTTACCAAATTGTGATACGGGTCGATCGCCCTCACATACGCCGCCACTTCCGTCCAACCGCGTTTTTGCAAGGCGGCGTCTTCCTTCGGGGTCTTGGAGAGGTAATACGGCATCGTGCCCTCACCTGCCAAGCACCACACAACCGGATACGCCCCGTATCTGGCAATCAAATAGCGCCAGAAATGTTTTACTTTTTCCACGCCCAATTGCGGAAGGTAATATCCCCACATGCCCACAATGCAGGGCATTAGGCCGGCATCTACAAGGTGAGCTAGTTTCACGTCCGCGAAATCAAAAAATGACGGATTGACCGAGTGGAACCCTTCCGTAAACGGGAAGCCACCCTCATTTTTCCCACGAGGGTCCCAGGCATCCATGTCCGGCAAAGGTCCCGCAACAATCTGAATGACATTAAACCCTTTTGCCACACGGTCAGCCGTCAACGCCCGAAACCCGTGTGGCCAATCCAGGCGTTCCGTGAACCCCATCCACCACGTGTCGCCTATCCAAAAGAACGGCGTTCCGTCTGCATGTTCAAAATGCCGTTTGTCGTCTGCGACACAAAGACGTCCATGTTTCTTCAGCAGATTCTTGCCTCGATACGGCACCACCGTAAACTTTCCAGTCTTTCCGTGGAGCCCAGCATCATCCGTTTGCGAACAAACCGACTCATACGTGTACGCGCCGATACGTTCGCCCGATACCCTTGCTGCCCATCGGTTATCCCCGGCCCAGAATGCCGGCACACGCAAGGTGAGGCCATCCGGTCCCCGCACAATGACATCCAAAGAAACATCCAACCAGGGATCAGCATAGATTTTTGTGGAATAAAACGACACCTCCGTGACACAGTTTTGTTGAATGCTGATTTCCATGTCCTTGCCTCCCGCTTGCACTACCATGAATGCTAGTGCCAAAACCATTTCTTACCACCTGACAACCGAAGAACGCTACCTGGCGTATCAATACACTTGACCAAAGCGAACAAATTTTACCGTAAGCCTATCGCAACCAAACCCCGCACGCAAACAGAGGGAGATTTTGGTCTATCGGGCGTGTATTACCCTCTGGTACGCGTAAAATAGTTGAAAGTTTTTGGGAAAATTTCCTCAAAGTCGTGGCGAAATCGGATCTCGTGAATTCACCAGGACAATTCCTTTCCTATCCTCCGAGTTCGATGCAGCGCTTGCGGTAGTGTAAGTAGTTGTCAAGGGGCACTTCTTCGGGCACGCCGTGGTCGCAGGTCGGGATATAGCCGCCGCGTTGCCGCATAGGCGGCAGGATTCTTTCCAAGTGGCGGTCGATTTCCTCTTTTGAGGTTGCCAAGACGCGCTTGTCGATCCCGCCGAACATGACAAGGTTCGGATATTTCCTCCCGATCTCGACAACGTCGCATCCTGCGGCGACTTCAAAGGGGCTCATGACGTCCATGCCGATTTCTTGATAAATGGGGATGACGGGATTGGCGTTGCCGTCTGTATCGATGTGGATATACAGGTGACGCGACTTGTCGATTTGTCTTGTGCGCACATTATCGATGAGCTGCTGGTAGTAGGGAAAAAGAAATTCTCTCATCATGTCGGGTGAAATGAGCGGTCCGTAGTTGTAACAGATATCTTCGGCAAAGAAGATTTCGTCCAACGTGACGTACCGCTGGTGCTGTGCGATGACGGTATCTGCCAATTCGAACCAGGTGGTCATGCAATCATGAATGAGTTCCGGGCGTTCGCAAAACATGTAAAGCAAGTCACCGGGACCGATGAGGCTTCGTAGATACATGTAACCGCCAATGAGGTTCTGGGAGATCATCATCCCCTCTGCGGCGGCGTTTTGAGCGATCTCCATGCGCGCCGGTAAATCGGCATAACGTTCCGGGGAGTTAGGGTTGAGACGCCACTTCACGTTTTCTTCCCATGTTCGTTGGTCTTTGACGGGATGGTCGAGGTATTCGGGCATGAAACCGCTTCTGCGTCCCTTGAAATACAAGACGTGACGCCCGGCATGATCTTGTTCCACCTCATGTTCTCCTCGGGTCTCGATAATCTTGACCTCAAAGGCAGGCACAAATGCCGCTTCGCACCAGCCGAGTTGACCCAAATGATGATTACCCGGTGGATCGAATTGAAAGAGTTCCGCTAGATCGGCATTTGCCGGAAGACCTTGTTGTTTCCAGGCGTCGAGAGAATAGTACCCAAACTCTCGGCGGAAGAACGGCGCACCCGGTGTGATAGCATAGGTATCGCGGAGTTTGCGCGCGGAAGGACACATCTGGTCTCTTGGAGGAAGAGCATGGACACCGTCGCGTGGAACGAAAGCTTTGTCGTTGGTCATGATGCAAAGACCCTTTCAAACTTCCTCGTTTGCCACAAATATACCCGATGAACCACATGCCACGCACGGGCGCCCCTAGAAAACGCATCTTGACTCGTAGGGTTGTTGAGACTAATCTTTAGGAAGCAGTTATTCTTGAAGGGGTGGTTTGTTATGCCTTTTGTAAAACGTCACGCTACCTTGATCGGGTTCGTGGAAGCGGTACTGGATATCGCTTGTATTGTTGCGGGGCATGCCACGGTGATTTACTGGACTACGCGGCCGACGGACTGGGGTGCCTTCGTGGAACGTTTCTGGGAGCACGTGGGGTATGTGCTGATCTTTTGTGTTGTCTGGATTGGGGCAGCAATGGACCAGCGCCTTTTTGCATCGCGGCGTGGCGAGACCTTACGGGAACAATTGACCTCGATTTGCAAAGCCGTCGGTATCACGGTGGTATTCACGGGCTTTTTCATTGTTTTCTTTTCACGACGTTCTTTGGATCAATCCTTTTTATTGTATGCGAGTGCCTGCACATTGGTGCTTCTGATTGTCTACCGGGGACTCGGGCGGTTGTTGATCTGGCGCGTGCGGCGGCGGGGGTACAACTACCGCCAGATTCTCATCATCGGGGGAAACGAACGGGCACGTCATTTGGTAGATTTGATGGTCAGTCAGGGTTGGCATGGGTATAAGCTTGCCGGTCTGCTCGATGACGACCCCGACCGTGCAAAATACTTGGCGGATTACAACGTGCCCTATTTGGGACGGCTTGACGAATTGGAAAATGTTTTGCTTTCACATGTTATTGATGAGGTGTATGTTTGCCTGCCGGTGCGAGCATATTACGAAAAAATTACCAGTATGGCACATCTGTGCGAAGGCATCGGTATGCCCATCCGCATGATTGCCGACCTGTTTCCGCTGCGCATCGCGACAAGTCGCGTAAAGCAATTTGGGGATATTCCTTTGTTATCTCTGTCTGCAGTGCCAGAGGCAGAGATTCAATTATTCTTAAAACGCACCATTGACATTGTCATATCATTGTTGTTTTTGGTTTGCGTCGCATCTTGGCTGTTCCCAATTATTGCCTTGTTGATCAAACTGGATTCCAAAGGTCCCGTATTCTTCTTGCAGGAACGGGTTGGACTAAATCAACGTAGGTTCAAAATGATTAAATTCCGATCGATGGTTGCCGACGCCGAAGAACGAAAACGACTTTTGGAACAGATGAACGAGGCGGATGGGCCCGTTTTCAAGATTCGTCGCGACCCACGTGTCACCCGCGTAGGGCGATGGCTGCGCAAGTATAGCATTGATGAAATGCCCCAGTTTATCAACGTGTTCTTGGGACATATGAGTCTCGTGGGACCGCGACCGCCCATTCCGGAAGAAGTAGCAAAATATACCTGGGACCAACGTCGGCGCCTTTCGGTTCGTCCTGGTCTGACTGGTTTACAACAAGTGAGCGGACGTAGCGACCTTTCTTTTGACCAATGGGTGGAACTTGACCTGGCTTATATTGACAACTGGTCGCTGATGCTGGATTTTCGGATCCTCCTGCGTACCTTTGAGGCGGTTGTTCTTGCGCGTGGAGCGGCGTAATCCTTGGGCAAACTAAACAAAGGCAAAACCGACAGAGCCTATTTCCGCGAAGCCTACCAAACCGGCGTGCACGGCTGGCCCACGGTGGAGCCTTCGCCTTACGTCGTGAGATTCCTACGCCGAGTGTACGGTAGTGACGCTACAGGATATGCGCTGGATCTCGGTTGCGGCGAAGGCAGACACGCCCGTTTTGCCGCGGACCTAGGGTTCCACGTGGTTGGTGTGGATTTTGAAGCCTCGGCAGTACGCCGTGCGATAGCCTTTTCTCAAGATCGCGCGCGGGAAGGCTTGCACTTTGTTGTAGCAGATGTCTTGCACCTTCCTTTCCACGGCGCTTCATTCGAGGTGGTGATAGACTACGGTTGTTTGCATCACCAGCGAAAAAGAAACTGGCCGTTGTATCTTCACTCGGTCTTGCATTGCCTCAAGCCTCGAGGGGTTTTTCTCCTATCGGTCTTCAGTCCCAAATTTCGGATGTTTTGTAACCGCCGAAGACAATGGCATGTTGTCGGAGGAGCCTATCGGCGTTGTTTTACGCGAGAACAAGTCGAACAGTTGTTTGGCGCAACATTTTCCATTTTGGAAACCGTCGAAGACGACGAAATCGGTTTTTGGCATTTTCTCATGCGAAGACGGTAATAAGATACAGAACACGCTGAAGATTAAGCTTTTTCGAGAACGGCAAGCATCTCTTCGATGCGCGTAAACTTTTCGCGCGGTTTGCCAGCGGCGCGTCCCCGTTCCATTTCCGCCGCATCAATGCGCCTCCAATCGTCAAACGATACGACACGTACGCCGCGTTCTCGAAGCAGGGTATGTAGCAGCTCGTCGTCTCGTGCCTCACATGGCGAAAGGCGGGGCAGGTCCTCAACGATACACTTAACAGTTTCCGCGGCATCCGGTTTGTTTGTCCCAATAACTCCCTGAGGTCCCCGTTTGATCCATCCGCAGGTATAAAACCCTACTACCGGCGTTCCGTTGTCTACCACTCGCCCGTCCCGATTCGGAATGACGCCGCGAGAATGGTCGAAGGGAACCTGGGGCATTTCCGTGCCGCGATAGCCTACGCTGCGAAACAGCAGGCCGCAAGGAATGTCCTGGTATATACCCCTGCCCACTGCTCTGAGTTTCATCGGCTCCCCCTCAAGTCGATTCTTTTCCAGGCGGACACCTTCCAAACGAGTGGTGCCGAGCAGTGCCACCGGACTCTTCAAAAAATGAATATGTATCTGTTTTTGCGCCGTGGAAGGATGGGAATCACCTATTTTTCTGAGAATTTCCATGTTTGCGCGCGCATGGGCGTTTTCCGGCAGTGCCAACTCCTGTTCCGAAATAGAATCAAGCTGCATATATTCCGGGTCAATTACGACCCGGCAATCGGGGATGGTAAGCAACTCCTTTAATTCTGCGGCGGTGAACTTCGTTTGTGCAGGCCCTCTTCTGCCAATTAAATGAATGTAACGAATGCGGCTCGAGGCTAGCGCTTCAAGTGCATGCGCCGCGATGTCCGTATGGGCAAGTTCGTCTACGGGCTTTGCAAGAATGCGGCATACGTCTAACGCCACATTTCCCTGACCGATGACCACGGCTGTCTCGGCGGTCAAGTCAAAGGTTCTGTCGCGATAATCGGGGTGTCCGTTATACCACCCTACAAACTCGGTCGCTGTGCAGCTACCGGGAAGGTCTTCGCCGGGGATATGCAGAGCACGGTCTTTTTCAGCGCCATAGGCAAAAACGACCACGTCAAAAAATCGCCGAAGTTCGTTGACGGTGAGATCGGTTCCAATGCGCACATTACCCCAAAACGAGTAGCCAGGAGCCGCCGCGATGCGATCAAAAACTTTGATCACGCTCTTTATCTTGGGATGGTCCGGGGCGACACCTGCCCGTACCAATCCGTAAGGGGTAGGCAATCGGTCAAACATTGCCACAGCGACAGTCGTTCCGCTGTGCATCAGGGCATCCGCGGCGTAAAACGCGCTAGGACCGCTGCCGACAATGGCGACACGTAAAGGCATATCCGTAGAACCGAGATGACTCATTCTGTCCTTTCTGTTGATTTCACAGTCGGTGTAAAGGCATTAGCAGAAATAGGGAGTTGCTTCTCATAAAAACCATCGAGAGTTTCAAAATGTTCCCTGCGCCATTGTTCCAACCGTGCTTGAAGATCAGCGACGATTTCCGGGTGTTGGGGCGCTAGGTTCTGTTTTTCTTGGGGGTCATTATCAAGTGAAAAGAGGAGGAATGCGCCGGTATTCAGGTGCAAGACCCCTTTATACCCTTTGAAGACCACCATTTCCAGCGAGCCATCGGGCGGATCTGCCGAGACCGCTCGCGCAAAAACGGGCTGGGGCGTGAGCACAACGGTTGTCCTTGTTGGGAGGACAGGCAAGACGTTTCCTTGCCAAACAGTCGGGACCCCAGCGCCCGCCAGAGATGCCAACGTCGGCGCAACATCCAGCAGGGATACGGGAGTTTCCTCAACCCGCGGGCGTATCCCTCGGCCTGCCAGGATCAAGGGCACGCGCACCACCTCGTCATATAAAGACTGCCCATGTCCCCAGGCGCCGTGTTCCCAAAATTCCTCGCCGTGACTGGCGGTAAAACAAACGTACGAACTTGCGCCCAGCTTTAACAGATCCAATTCTGCAAGAAGCCGCCGTACAGACCGATCAACGTAGCGTACTTCGGCATCATATAGTGCCCGGATCTGGCGTTTGGTCTCGTCAGATGGCGAATCTTTTATGGTGGGAATGGAGTAACCTTGATATGCCTCAGGATGGAACCCCAGGAGTGCCGGCGAGGGGACATCCTTCGGGTGAAAATCATCCGGCGGATCGTAGGGCGCTTGAGGGTCTATAAGATGAACGTAGAGGAAGAAAGGCGAATACGGGTCGCGTCGGACAAACTCAAGTGCGTAACGCAGAACGTCACGGGTCGAATCATGAAAATGGGTGTCCACGGTACCGGGCAGGTACTTACCTACAAAGGAACGAAGCGCGGGCAATAGCCGAAAAGGTCCGCGCGTTTCCGGCACGAACGGGTGGGTGAAGCAGACTTGTTGAAAGCCTCGCAACGCGCCCGGCATGTCTTGTATTGCAGGATTTGCCACCACCGCGCAAGTTCGATACCCACGGTCGCGGAGGACTTCAGCAAGAAGTACGTCATGGGAACGAAACCCGAATCTGCCTGGTTCCGCTGCTTTCTGTTCTTGCGACGTGTGAAGGGCAGCCTCGGGCGGATACACCGACGCATGCAGACTCAACAAGGACGGCAAGGTAGACGCCGCCGTGGCGTAACACCGGTTGTAGACCACACCAACTTGACTCAGCTTTTTCAAGGCGTGAGAGAGCTCCGGATCACCCATCCTTGTAAACGCATCTGCACGAAATCCGTCCGACACGATCAGCACCATGTTGGGACGTGACACATCCCGGGGGACTTTTTGGGGCATGGGGAAAAGGTTTGCTGTGAGCACCGGCAAGGAAAAGCCTACAAGAGCAACAGCCCCAAATGCCCAGCGGCGTACCGACGAGTCTCGCAAAAGGAGCGTAGAAAACCCATCCCCCGAGATCTCGATAACCCACACTAGAGCGGCAATCGTCAGGTACTCCGCACGACGGGGACTGAAAAGGAACACCTCGTGCCCCCACTGGACCGCCGCAATTCCGGAAACCATAGCAACCACATAGCGCGTGGACAAAGCAGAAAGAGGCACAGACCGCCAAACCGATAAAGATTGAAAAAGGAGACCCGTGAGCACAATTCCCCCGAACATGACCATATCGCTTCTGTCCGTGACGGAATCTTGACCGTTTCGGACGAAAGCCCAGAGCACGGCAGCGCTGACGGAACAAACCCAAATGACAAGTAGCGAGCGTTTCAAAAATCTATTTCGTGCAAAGGAAAAAACAGTTCCCAACCCCACTAGCGCAAGACCGAACAGCGCCCCTAGATATACCAACCCGCCAAGTAACGCGGATAGCCACTCTCTGGGTTCCGCACCCGTGAACAATCCCGAACGGTGAACTTTCAATACTTCGCAAAAAACAAAAAAACTGGCAAACGCTGCAGAGACACAAACGGTGTCCCGGAGAAATTTCCCCCTCGCTGTTAAAGAACTAACCAAATTATGCCATTCTCCTGCCGCCCCAAAAAGTCTCGCTTACAGGTTTCTAGGCGGACATTTTACGCAAAAAACCGCCGCTTGTTTCACCGCAACGGGCGCGATGTAGTCTGAAAATCAGCCCGCTACACACTGCGGCAAAAAAGCCTCCGCATTTTGCCAAAAAACCCGCAGAATTTTAACGCGTAACCTTACGTGAGAGCAAAACGTTCGGCACGGACTCCCTCTTTTTGGACACTTTGGATAAACGGGTCCCAGCGAACTTCGGTACGAGGCGTGTCTAGTCAGTCTAATTTTGAAGCACCCCGCGCTACTTGCCCCCAAAAACGCCCTTTTCGCTTGTCATTGCGACGAGCGGCGTCAGGCACGACGTGGCAATCCCCTTGGGATTTCGGGGATTAGCATGCCCTAGGTCCTCTTGCGCTACGTCTCCCACGTTGTCATTGCGAGGAGTGCCGCAGGCACGACGTGGCAATCCCCTCGGGATTTCGGGGATTAGCATGCCCTGGGTCCTCTTGCGCTACGTCTCCTCCGTTGTCATTGCGAGGAGCCCCGCAGGGGCGACGCGGCAATCCCCTCGGGATTTCGGGGATTAGCATGCCCTGGGTTCTCTTGCGCTGCGTCTCTGGCGCTGTCATTGCGAGGAGTGCCGGTAGACACGACGCGGCAATCCCCTCGGGAGTTCGGGGATGACCACGCCCTGGGTTCCCGTGCGCTACGCGGTTGAGGGGATTGCTTCGTCGCTTCGAAGACTCGCTCCTCGCAATGACACCGCGGGGGACATCAAACCCAACAAGATTCATTGAAACCCCTCCCTGCCGTCCCTTGTAGGGGCGAGCCCCCGTGCTCGCCCTCCCTTGTGCCTGCGCAGAACTACGTTTTCCGAGCATCCCATGTTTTTCCCCGTAGGGGCAAAATTGGTTGGGCAACCACGGGGGTTGCCCCTACACATGTTCAGAATAGCCTTATTTTGTCCATTCCGTCCACCTCTCCTTGCGAGAAGTGCCGTTAGGCACGACGTGGCAATCCCCTTAGGAATTCGGGGATGACCATGCCCTGGGTTCTCTTGCGCTACGCGGTTGAGGGGATTGCTTCGTCGCTTCGGGGACTCGCTCCTCGCAATGACACGGCGGGGGACAATAAACCCAACCGGATAGGGTGAAACCACTCCCTGCCATCCCTTGTAGGGGCGAGCCCCTGTGCTCGCCCTGCCAGTCCCTGCCCAAAACTACCTTCTTCGCGCATTCCACGTTTCCCCCGTAGGGGCGAGATTGGTTGGGCAACCACAGGGGGTTGCCCCTACTCATGTTCAGAATAACCTTATTTCGTCCATTCCGTCCACCTCTTCTTGCGAGGAGTGCCGGTAGGCACGACGTGGCAATCCCCTTGGGATTTCGGAATGACCATGCCCGGGGTTCTCTTGCGCTACGCGGTTGAGGGGATTGCTTCGTCGCTTCGAAGACTCGCTCCTCGCAATGACAACCACAAATGCCGGCGTAAGACGGGCAAGGCATGCCTCGGCCGTACAACGAAGGATGGGGACATTAGGCGCAACGCGTTGCGCCCTATCTTAAGCCCGGCGGTTGTCCCCATGATCCCCGAGGAGATTGCCGCGTCGTACCTGGCGGCAGTCCTCGGAATGACGGGGTCAAAGGGAATGGCCTCGTACAATTCATTGACTCATTGTCACCGCGCGTCTATACTAAAGGGTGGGTTGCCGTGGACGTGTGTAAATCAATTTCGGGCAACGCGGGATAGACTAGGCGGCTGAGGTGTGATGTTAGCGTTTATCTTAGCAGGTAAAAACACACGATAAGGAAAAAGCCAAAATGAGCAGGATATCTCTTGTGGTGGCGCAGCTCTTGAAAACGAAAACTCGGACGGGACGCGCGATAGCATTGGGCATGGTTGCGCTAACAGTTTGCGCGGTTTCGGTTTCTCAGGAGGCGACACCGACGTCCAGCATCGTGATCACTACAGACGGCGCTAATCCGGTGCCGTCGTCGTATATCCTGATGGTGGGCAGCAGCCAAGATTTTGCGGTGTTGCGCGTATTTGCTGATGGGACGAGACAAGCGGCAAGCCCGGGAGAAATCCAATGGACGTTTAGCGCCCCGAATCTTGTGGAAGTCTCTGTTGACGCAGTCTCTGGTTTTGCAGTGGTGACTGCCGTCCGTGAAGGAGAAGGAGTCTTGCGTGCTACAGATGATAGCGGTGCGGTAACGGAGGTGCGGCTATGCATGCGTACCCGTGGAGGCTCAGGGCAAGCCGCGACATCGGGCGCTTTGCTCGGGCTACGGGTCCCCTCGGACAATGCCCGAATTTTCTATCAGCAGGCCTCGTCAGGGGTGCCTCTCACGGTACTTGCCGCGAACGAAGGGCCTGTTGCGTTTGACCGTTTGCAATTCACCCTGGATGGATTTCAATTGGGTGTGGCACAGGAAGCCCCATATGCCGTAACCCATCGCGATGTTACCGTTCTACCAACATGGCAGCACCACCGAGTTTCTGTAAAAGGATTTCTCGCAAGTTCTGATGGACAACCTCTCGAAAGGACTTTGTCTTTCTTCACGGTGCCGATAGATGCGGACAAAAATGGCGATGGCTTGCCCGACGACTTGTTAAGCCTGGGGATGGCTCCAGGTGACTTGTGGGTAGCACGTACGGGGAAATCTAGACCAAACACCTTAAATGGTAACGAGGCGGCAGTTGCGTCAGGGTCAGTAGTCATTGCTGCCCTTCCCGTAGGAATAAACCCCGGTGCATCTGTCGTCATACAAGACCCGGACAATCCGAAACGTACGACCGTGGTAACCGTGGCGCCGGGCTTGCTGCAATCAAACGAGATAGGTTTCCTAATCGTGGTAGTAAGTGATGAACTGGACGGGATCGTCGAGAGCGCGCCCACCTTGCCGAGCCACGAACTCACCCCCCAAGGGGCTTTTGTTTTTGCTTCGGTCATAGCTAGTCGGGATGGCGGAAAAACGTTTTTTAACCTTGACAAAGATCGCCTCGCAGACGGAGCGGTGCGGATAGACATGTACGGGGTAGCCGTCGTCCCCGATGAAAATGCCAGGTTCTTAATGTATCCCGCCGCAGTGGGTAACGCCGAAGGTACGGCGGAAGCGGGACTTAGACTGTCCGTTTCCCATGACGGGACATGGTCGGACTCTTCCAGAGGGTCCCAGATTCGCACAGGCGTCATTTCCACATGGATGACAGCGCCGGGGATCTATGCCCCCTTCGTCACGCCGTCGCAAATACAGATTTTGGGTGTTTGGAATGCTGATACCGGCACCCCCTCGGGTTATTGCATTGGGGGCGACACGGTCATGCTGCGGCTGGCAAACGCACCTCGAGATGTGATTCCATCGGTAGCATTTGATGGGATCTCCGCGCCCCACGTGGAACAGGTGAGCGGTACCCCCGACCTTTTCATGGTGACTTCGCCGCGGGCTCCCCGTTCGGAAGCTCCTGTTACTGCTAGAAAAGTCGACGTTCAGGTTTCGCTTCTTGAAGACCCAGATAACCGAGACACGTTGGCGGATGGGTTCACGTTCGTTGGCCCTGAGATAGACACCATCCGTCCCAACACGGGACCCCAAAACGGCGGTACGACCGTTTGGCTATGGGGACACGGATTTGATAAGCAGGGGATGGCCGCACGAATTGGAACGTCGGTGCTGGTGCAAATCTCCGACGTAACCCCCACCCTGTTCCGGGGTGTTACAACGCCGGGGGAAGCAGCGATAGCCGATGTGGTTGTGCGAACTTCCAATGGCTATCTTGGAATATTGCGAAACGGTTATACCTACACACAAGATGAGGCCTCCATTGACAACGGTGTGACGCTGAATGCTCCTTCGTCCAATCCTGCAACGTCTTCCGAAACCTCGCCGCGTGTTGTGCGAATAGAACCGGCTACCGCGTGGTCCTATGGCGGGTGCGTGGTACGGTTGTCTGGAAGTGGCTTTGTGCCAGATGCGACACGTGGCACGCGCGTCTTCATCGGGGGGCAAGAAGCTTCCTATGCGCCGCCTGCCGCCGGCACGACTCCATCCACCACAGACCTGTATGTAATTGCCCCGGGGCTTCCATCTGATGTGGAACCCGATTTCGACCGAGTGAAGGTTGCTGTTGCGGTGGTAAATCCCGATGGTACTCAAACGGCCTATCCGGCGTGCTTTACCTATGTGCGCAACGAAAAACGTCTTCAAACCACGCCCGCACAAGATGATACCCCAGCGTGTACCGATATGGTTCATTCTTGGACTTTCTCGTTCGATTCGCGAACGGGATCGGGCACCTGCGCCTTTCCCATAACCGATGGGCTTGTCCCGGATACACTTTATGTCGATATTCCCCCGTTGCCTGATGCGTGGAAAGGGACGGTGTTTGCCCTCATTCGGGCGACCCGAGAGTACCGGTTACTGGGTTTGGAAAACATTGCTGCGGGCGAGTCAATAGAGGGTTGCTGGGCAGTAGATGTCCATTTGTATCGAGGCGAATATCCGTTTGACGAATTGAAACCCCAGTTTGATCTGCACACAGATTCTCTGGTGATTGATTTCCCCACCACCGACAAGATGGGACAACCCCTTCTATTTGCGGGTGACATCCAGAGCGGCGGCACGGCAGTCTATCGCCTGGACACGAGCCTTTCGTCTTGGGACTATTTCAATGCCGATTGGGGGTATGTGGTAGACGGGGATACCGCCGGCGTTTACCAATGGAATGTCGGCGCCGGCGACACCGCACCCGCAATAGCGCGTTCTGGCAATCCGGAACTCCCCGTGGAACGTGTTCGATTTAAGGCAGACCGCACCGGTTCGTTCATGCTAAGAAAATGCGCGTTCATTCCGGATGAACTCCTAAAAGCCACCTCCTATGCCATTGCCGAAGACAGTCCGAAAAGCGGCCCCTATGGCGGTGGTACGGAAATCCGCATCGTGGGACGCGGGTTGGCATGGCCGAATCGCATTCGGTTTGGCGAAGTCACCGCGTATTTACCGGGAACCTCACTGGAAGGGCGACTGCTTTATGCGGACGACACGGAGATCCGCGTATTGTCACCTGCGGTGACCCCCCGCGATGGTAGTCTGACGGTAGATATTGGCATTGATTTACCCCAAGGGTTAGACAAGGCGGAGCGCGAAGTGGTGTTACAGAAACAGTACACGCTCCAAAACCTGGGTCCATTGGCAACAATCCTCGCCGCGTTGGTTGCGGTGCCCGTTGCGCTCATCGGGCTGTTTGCCGGTGGCAAGAGCGGCGGTGGCGGTGGCGGACCTTGCTTCATTGCGACAGCGGCGTATGGCACGCCCCTGGCGGAACAAATTGATGTGCTCCGCGCCGTTCGAGATCACTTCCTCTTGACAAATGCATTCGGTACGGCGATAGTTGACGTTTATTATCGGGTGAGTCCGGCACTTGCAGACGTGATCGCGGCACACCCATTGTTGGCGGGCGTGGTCCGATTGTTGCTCTGGCCGGTGGTTTGGGTTTCTCGCGCGGCACTCGCAATGCCTGGTGTCATATGGCCATCGTTCGCTTTACTGACTACCCTGGCGCTTTATCCTTTCCGAAGGAAAAGGTCTAGACGCAACACGCTTCGTGTGCATCAAGAAAAATAAAAAGACAATTTTTTTGAGAAGATAAATGGCTCGAGGTTCCTATGGCTGCACGATTCATGTGGATTTTTGTGATTGGGTATGGCTTGTTGGGTATTGCCGGAGTTCTGGCTCCCACGCTGGAACGCCGCCTTATCGGAGTGTTTACGCGAAAAATGCCCGTCCGCCTATTAGGCGTTGTTTTGATTGTTCTGGGTGTGCTGGTGTTCCGATGGGCGCCCGACACCGGCTGGCCGCGTTTGGCGCAAGTGCTGGGCGTGGTCAACACCATCGCCGGCGGCGTCAATTTGATCTTGCCGGACGCCATGGTGGTTTTTAACGAAAACTGGATTGCCAGCAAAACCCTATGGCACAGACTCTTGGGCGTGCTTTATCTGGTTGCTGCCTATCTGTGCTACTTAGCCACCATCATCACAAGTGCCGCGTCACCCGACGCCTAGAAAGAGCCGTAGGGCGTGTGCTCGAATGAGGCATTGAGGGACTTGTCCGCCTTCCGAGAGCTCCGGCTTGAACCCAAATTGTCATGGAAACAGCACGCCGCCACCGCCCATCGCCGCATGGGGAACGCGAACATACAGACGACTTAACCGAATCTCTTCCATGCTTGCTTGGTCACAGGCGTCTCCATCCACGACGCCCACGCAGGATATCCGGTCGTCTTTAACCCTCGTGCATCTGTGGTTGCTTCAATTTTGACTCTGGCAATACTTCATACCAAACTGAACCTAGAACAACAATTTTGTCCCATCACATAGGGCTACCGCATGGGTACTTATGTGTCTACTTTCACACGCACGCCGTGCGCCTGGCTTATGGCAAACCAACAACTCGCCCCGGAACTTGGCTTTCCAAGAATGGACACCGTATGTATAATGGACGTAGGAAAGGAAAATACAGTGAATTCAAGCGTTGACATTGTGCGGCAACTCGCCTTAATACGCGCGCAACTGAACGAACGGTTTACAGTTACCCGAATCGGTGTTTTCGGTTCCTGCGTCAGAGACGAAGACGCGCCTACAAGCGACGTGGATATTCTTGTCGATCTGGCAGAACCTACGTTTGATCATTACATGGACCTCAAGTTCCTGTTGGAAGATCTGTTGCAACGACCTGTTGACCTGGTTCTTGCAGATGCGTTGAAACCACGCATTAAACCTGTCATCGAGCGGGAAGTCATCTATGTCTAGGGAACCTGGTTTGTATCTGGACGATATGGTGGAGGCAATCGCCCGAATACGGGAATATACGGCTGCGATGAAATACGATATGTTCGCGCAAGATAGAAGGACTCAGGATGCGGTGATACGTAATCTTGAGATTATCGGCGCAGCCGCAGCACGCCTGCCCGACGACTTGAGAAACTGTGCGCCTGAGATCGAATGGCGAAAAATTATCGCATTGCGAAACGTGCTTGCTCATGAGTATTTTGGAATCAGTCTGCCCATGATTTGGGACGTGGTGCAGAACAAACTGGCAAGTCTCGAAACAGCTTGCGGCAGGCTGTCAGACAAGCAAGAGAAATGAGGAAAGTCCAGGGCTCGATGGAAGACGCGGCGCCGGTCGATGCGTAGATCTCGCCGTACGGCGTGTGCTCAAACGAGGCATAGAGCGACTTGTCCGCGTTCCGCACGCTCCGGCTCGAACCGAGGTCGTCAAGGAAACACTACCACGCCACACCTGTCACGGGAATGGTGCCTTCGATGTGCGTTAACGTCCGCCCGGCGTATGTTCTCGTCCGCGCGCCGAGGCAGTTCTTCATTGGTGATGGTTCGCCCAAGAACCCGCCAAGGATGAGTCTTCACTCACTTGCTAATAGGATTATGCGTTTTTGGCCCCGTAGTACATAAGAAAAATATCCACGAATAGACACAAATTGAAAAAAAACAATAACCCGTGTGGGCGTCCTTTTGGGCTTTTTGGCTTATTCCAAAACCTGCGTCGAAAACCCATATCAAAAGGGACACCGTTCTATTCTTTTATGAGTCCTTTCCTTGCCACCCGAGACGTGTCTTACGAAGCAAAGAAAGAGGGTGGGTGAAAATCACCCACCCTCTCTGTTCATTCGCCGCAATGTGCAACGCCTTTCAGTCTTCGGCGCTATTAAGATGCCAGCGTGACTAGCGTGGCGTATCCTTCATTGACCGGGAATTGCCCGTGTCTCTCATACTTCTTGAATTCAACGTGTCCGTCCATATAAAGGATGTTGCTGCCGCCTGGTACGTGGTTCCAAGCCGCGGAAGCGCCAGGCCTGATCGAGATGGCGTCCCAGTAAATCGGCAAGGTGGACTGAGCTTTCGTTCCCGATGCAGCGTTATTAATGTCCGTTATCAAGAAGCGCTCAATGCCTTCCTTCAGTCGCATCACCTTGTTTCCACCCGCGTTGCCTGTTCCCGCGGCAACCGTGACGTCATTGTCAAGTGTGCTCAGAGCCAACTGCCGATTCGCCGGAACCGCCTTGCCCCACGCCTGAGTCGTCATAAGAACACCTAACACCTGCACAAGCTGTGCATGAAGGTTGGCACTTCCTGGAGGCGCCGATGGAAATACTGCGGCAGCAGGAATCGTGCCGGCGCCATCGCATCCATCAAGCACCCAACCGGCGTAATGATAGGAGTCGGAAGGATTGTCAGCATGGCCGGTGTATTTGCACGGATTACCATTGTTATCCTTCTCTTTGATGACGGCCAGATGATCCACAACATCGTTGGCATCCGGAGCAGATGGACACACCAGAATGCTCCAATCCGTCAGATATTCGGGAAAGATTGCCGATGTTTTCGGGCTCAATTCCGGCTCATCCTGCATGTTGCACTCACTGTAGTTCGATGGTTTGCCCGAGCCATCCTGGTAGTACAACGCCAAACCCTGAACCATTGGAAATCTGTCCCTGTTTTCCCCGGAGTACATTTTCAGGATGATGCCCATCTGTTTCAGATTGTTTTGACAGGAGGCTCGCCTGGCCGCTTCCCGCGCCCTCGCCAAAGCCGGCAGCAAGATAGCTGCCAGGATAGCGATGATGGCGATTACGACCAACAGCTCGATCAGCGTGAAACCGTTTCGTCGAATCATGGTGTCTTCTCCTTTTCCTCTTGTACGCCTTGCACGAAGGCTGTCCACAAATTGCAGGGCGCCACTCGCCCCACAGCGAGGAATACAATAAACACGGTGCGTTAGAAAATAATGAGAAAATAGATAGGATATGATGAAGCGCTCTTGTCGTTGTCACTGCACCCCACGGAGTAAGCTTGGGATCGGCCAGCGTGGATGTACTTTATGCCCCCGTCCCGCCTGCCCATTTGGTCACGGGACATGTGCTACGCTTGCAAGGTCCTGTCGAAGTTCAGGGAACTAGAATCTAAAGAGGAACCTTTCCGAAGGTCTTCCGCAAGCTGCTGGTCGCGTAGCCCCCGTCTTTGCCGGGACGGTTGTTGTTTCTTTGAAGTTACTTTCTTGTCCCCTTGGCGAACTCTTGTTCTGCATCCGAGATCAGTTTCAAAGCCGAAGCGGCATTCTGCACGTGGATGAGTTTTTCTCGGAAATCCGCGTTTTCCATGAGATGTGCAATACCGGCAAGCGTCCTGACATGTCCCGGGTAGTTGTCCTTGGGGGTAATCAACAAGATGATGATTCGGGCAGGCTTGCCGTCGAGGCAATTGAACGGTATCCCCTTGCGCGATATCCCCAGGGCACCGATCATGTCGCTAATCCGGTCAGACGCGCCGTGAGGGATCGCTATACCGAACTCCATCCCGTGACTCATCGCCCTTTCATGTCCTGCCACCACCTCGATCAAGTGACTCCGGTAAGACATCGGGACTTCATGGGCTTCGATTAAAACATCGATTAGTTCCGTGATGGCTTCGAAACGATCTTCCGCCTCAAGGTTCACTTTTATCACGTCTTCGTGCAACACTTCACTTAATAACACGTTTCGTTTCCTTCTGAACGTTCCTCGTCACGTATCCCGTCCCACCTCGCGGGCTCGGCGCGACGCCGCTGTTTCTTCTTCTTGATCCGCTTCAATCGAAACATTTCTTCCCGTTCGCGTTCTTCCAAGGCACGTGCAATCTGCACGGATTCCGCACGCAACTGGGGAATAAGGTGTTCCTGCAAGGCATTGATACGCCGACTCACCTTTTGAATCTCGTTGCCCAGCAATTGCAAATTGCGCTCTCGCGGTGCACACGCCAACAGAACTTCCAGCATGCGTTCCGCAGCCTCGGCGGTTTCCCAGATATGAGAGGACGTCGCGAGACGTCCCAACCCGAGGTCGTCGGGAGTTCGCACGATCTCCCGACCTTCCACATCAGCCAGTGGAATGCCCCAAACGTTCTTGGTTTTTACCTGGACGTCGATCTCGCGTTGCAAGGCTGTCGCGGCGGACCGCAGCTCGTCCGTGCCGCGCATGGCGCGTGCCAAAACAAGGGCGATGGTTGCGGCTCTGCCTCGGATGTGCAGTTCTCGCCGCATGTCGCGATACTCTCTTGCTCGAGTGAGCAATTCTTGTAACAAGGCGTGACGTTTCCCTTCCAGCAACGTGGCACCTTCCTGTGCCAGGCGAATTTGGGCGCGTCGGGTGAGCAACGCCATCCGTGTGGGACTTGCACTTTCGCCCGTCATGACATCCTACCTCGCATCACAAACTTTGCTCTTTCAGGAACGGGGAGCGCACGCCGTCCTCCATGATTTCGCAATAATACCGATCTATCAGGTCTTTATTGATCCGCGTGAGTTCCTCTTTAGGAATGAGGGATAAAAGCCGCCACCCGAGGTCCAGGGTTTCTTCAATGGTGCGACGGGACTCTCCTTGATGAATCATCTGTTGTTCAAAGGCGCGTGCAAACGCCAGATACTTTCGGTCTAACTCGCCCAACGCCTCTTCCCCCACAATGCTCATCAACCGGCGGATATCTCGCCCATGGGCATAGGAGGCGTACAGTTGATTTGCCAATTGTCGATGGTCGGCACGCGTCCGCCCCTCTCCGATACCGTTGTTCATTAGCCTTGAAAGACATGGAAGGATGTCCACGGGAGGAAAAACCCCTTGCCGGTGCAATCCTCGGGAAAGGACGATCTGTCCTTCGGTGATATACCCTGTGAGATCAGGGATGGGGTGCGTCATGTCGTCATCCGGCATAGTCAAGATGGGCACTTGGGTTACAGAACCCTTTTTCCCCCGAATACGACCTGCCCGTTCATATATCGTGGACAAATCTGTGTACATATAACCGGGGTAACCTCGCCGTCCGGGAATCTCCTCGCGCGCGCTTGAGATCTGCCGCAGCGCATCGCAGTAGTTCGTCATATCGGTCAAAATCACCAAAACATGGTACCCCAACTCGAACGCGAGATATTCCGCCGCAGTAAGAGCGCAGCGCGGTGCAAAAAGACGCTCAATCGCTGGGTCGTTCGCTTTATTGATGAAAGCGACTACACGATTACCTCTGCCGCCGCTGTCAAACGATTTCAAGAAAAACGCCGCTTCCCGTTCTGTCAGCCCCATTGCGCCGAATACAACTACGAACTCTTCGGTATCGTTTTTCGTGCCGGCTTGCTGAACGATTAAGGCGGCAACTTCGTTGGCGGGAAGGCCCGCGCCAGCAAATATGGGCAATTTTTGCCCGCGCACGAGGGTATTCATCCCATCGATTGCGGAAATGCCGGTTTCGATAAAGTCGCTGGGTTTGTCACGCGAAACCGGATTGATAGCCGCCCCCATGATGTCGACTTCGGCGTCCGGAACGGGTGCAGGCATGCCGTCGATAGGTGCGCCGACACCGTTGAACCGTCTGCCCAGAATGCCGCGCGAAACGCCGAGGCGGGCGGCTTCTTTCTGGAGCGATACCGTCGTCGTCTTTACATCCAGACCCTGTGTACCCTCTAACACCTGGACAACCGCATGATGTTGCGAGACCTCGAGTACCTGTCCGTGCCGCACCACACCGTCAGCTGTTTGCAATTCCAAAATTGCACCGGTCGGAAAACGGCTGCCTGTACGCAAAAAAACCAGGGGACCAGAGATGTATTGAACATCCCAATACTCGCGTTCGAGCAGGTCCGATGATTGTATGGAAGGATTGGTCATCTATTCGCTCCTCTGTGTCACTAAATTGGAGAATTGGTGTTCTAGACGCTTCATTACCTCCGCACGAGCTTCCTCGAATTTTTCCCGGGATACATCTCTCAAACGGGCGATATCTTCTCGAAGGGGAAGTCGCAGAATGTCAGACAACACCATCCCTTTTTCCAACGCTTCTCGAGCCGCTTGGTAAAAGGCAAGTACGGCTTCCAACAGCCCGGAGGTCTTTGGGAGCGAACTGTAGGCATCCGCATCGGAAAAGGCATTTTGTTGCAAAAAGACTTCCCGTACCAGACGCGCGGTTTCCAAGACCAGCCGCTGGGCATCCTGAAGCGCATCCGGACCCACCAACTGCACCACCTCCTGGAGCTCGGCATCGCGCTGAAGCAATTCAACAAGCGCCCGGCGACGCTCCGTCCACCCCGCCGGCGCGTGCGTCGAAAACCACTCTTCCAACTCTTTCAGATAAAGGGTATAACTTCGGTTCCAATTGACAGCCGGGTAGTGACGCCGATAAGCGAGTGTTGCGTCTAATGCCCACAAGGCGCCTGCCACTCGCAACGACGTTTGAGTGACAGGCTCGGAGTAATCCCCGCCAGCGGGCGATACCGCTCCGACGATGGTAAGAGAGCCACACCGGGGCGGTTCGCCTTCGCGCACGGTTTCGAGACACTCCACCCGACCGCTACGTTCATAAAATGCGGCAATCCTTGCCGCCAAATAGGTGGGATACCCCTCTTCGCCGGGCATTTCTTCCAGTCGCGAAGCGATTTCGCGAAGGGCTTCTGCCCAACGGGATGTGGAATCGGCCATAAGAGCAACATCGTAGCCTTGATCTCGATAATACTCCGCGATGGCAACCCCGGTGTAGACCGACGCGTCACGCGCTGCGACCGGCATATTCGAGGTATTCACCACCAAAATAGTCCGGTCCATGAGAGGACCACCGGTCTTTGGATCTTTGAGGTGAGGAAACTCGTCCAAAACATCTGCCATCTCGTTCCCGCGTTCGCCACATCCGATATAGACGATGATATCGGCGTTACAGTACTTTGCAAGTGTCTGCTCCACGACGGTTTTACCGGTGCCGAATCCGCCGGGTACAATCGCCGTGCCCCCCAGAGCGATAGGGAAAAGACAATCCAAAACGCGCTGTCCCGTGAGAAAGGGACGATCAACAGGAAGTTTCTTTAAGATGGGACGCGGCTCTTTGATAGGCCAAACCTGCAGCATGCGTAACTCGACCCCGCCATCTAAAACGGCGATGACGTCATCAACCCCGTACTCTCCTTTTGGAGCTATTTCACGGACGACACCCTTGACCTTGGGCGGCACCAAAATACGGTGCACAAAATGTTTCTCTGGAACCGTACCCAATATGTCGCCGCCAGTTACCTCTTGCCCATTCTGAGCTGTCGGCGTGAACAGCCATCGGCTCGACCGGTCAAGCGCGGGCGCCGTCAGTCCTCGCGAGATAAAATCTCCGGATTGTTTCTGTAAACTCGACAAGGGACGCTGAATTCCATCGAACGTTCCACCGAGCAAACCCGGTCCCAGTTCGACCGACAGAGGGGTGCCTGTGGGTACCACCGGTTCGCCCAAAAACATGCCCTGGGTGTCTTCGAAAACTTGAGCGTCAACGGTATCGCCGTCAATGCGGATGACTTCGCCGAGCAGACCGGCTTTCCCGACCCGCAGCACTTCGCCCATTGCGACACCGTGCATACCGGAAGCGGAAATCATGGAGCCGGCAATCCGCACAATCTTACCGATACATTCTGTTCTCGTTGGTAACGTCATGAAACGCTTACTCCAAACGTATTTCGTAACCAATTGCAGGTTTTAACAATTCCGCCAAAAGAGCGTCCACGTCGCTCTCATCGGTCTCAAAAGATGGACAGAACAGGATCAACGGCAGCCCTCGGTGTTCTCGGATCCGTTTGTGAATCCGCTCTGGAAATCTCTCGCGCAAAGTTTCATCAACAAGGATTATTTGAGCGGCATCTAGCCCGTCCAAGTAACGGAGGAGGATCTGTATTGCTTCGTCAGCATCGGTAACGTCGATAACAGGAACACCGGCAAGACGCAGTTGCAGTCCAACTTCCGAGTTAGCCAGAGCAATCACACTATGCATAGAGCAGCTCTTCTTGAATACGTCCGACGGGTAGCCCAGCGGCACGACCTCGAACGATCATTCTCAGATTTAAGATTTCGTTAAACTTCAGCCAGCAATAATGCATCAAAACGGCAAACCCCGTACCGTCGGCACGTGCGGTTTTCTTAAGGTCTGCGATAATGAGTCCGTGGAGTATCCTCTCCAAAGTTGAAAACCGACCGCTTTGAACAAATTGGTATAAACCGTCAATCAACGCATGGTAAGGAGTCGGCGCCAGCAACTCCAGCGCAGTTGCCACATCCTGCGTCCATGCCAAGCGTCGTAGTCGTGTCCCGTCTATCGTCCCGCACGGGAGAAGCCTTCGCTGTAACCCGCGACAGTGCGTGTCGTAAACCACTCCCTCCGGAAGACGTTGTTCGTAGCGCCGTTTTTCTCGTAGCAAGGTACGCAAATTGATCAAGTCAATGTACATGCTCAACATCCGAGCAAATTGCTGATCGGACGGATCGGAAGACGATCGGAAGCGCTCTGCGAGTCGAACGTAATAGGCGTGATCGAGTGCTTCTTCGAGTGCCGCCAATTTTTCCGTATCGCGGTACTCGCGAAACGCAGAAAGCAGCGGCGAACATATTTCCGGCGCCCACGCCACCAGCTGACCAATCAGACGCTCCATAGTCGGTTCTTTCGACAAACGATCAAATTGTTCGGGCGACAGATTTGCGCCAATGGGGGTAAAGACTTCCTCGGCAGAAGCGGAAGGGCGATGTCGCCTTCGGATAAGCGCCTTCACCGCTACCAAATCCCAGTGCATGAGAAACAGCGATGTGCGTCGCTCCAGGTGCCCTTTTGTGAGACGAAGAAGATGACGGAAGGTGCGTGACAGATTGCGTGACAAGGCATCTTCTACTGCGTCCACGCTCGAGAATCTCGTCAGGCTTTCCGCCATCTCTTGGGCATACGGTGACTGCAGCAGGAGGTCTATGATCAGCCGGATATCGGACTGAGCGAGACAATCTTCCAACCGTTCCCGCGAAAACAGACGGCTCTTCATCCCGCGGACACGAGCGCTTACATGAGTATTTTGATATTGGGCTTCTGCGGATTGGAGCATGTTGGGCTCACATTCCAAACAGGCGCTCACGGCACAGTTTGCGCAATTCGGGTTCCATCCGTCGCAGACGTCCTCGAAGGGTGTTGCGAACCCTCACTGTATGCGTACGGTCCATCGCCGCCACCCCGTCCCAAAGGTCCGGGTCTTTCTCCACCGAGATGTCAGGGCGTCCCTTGCTTGAAAGCCACGACCGACAACACGCCGCGTATTGGGGCGCGGTATACACCACAGCGCATTCTGGAAATGCCGCAAGGGTCTCGGTCAAGAGTGCCACAACGGTGTTTTCAAAATCCGCACGCTTTGTCAACGCCTCCAGTTCGCCGCGAAGCCGTGACAAAATCTCCTCGATCACCCCATGCTGGAAGGTCTCAAGAAGACGAGCGGCTTCCCAAGCCGCATGTTCCGTCGACTCCGCCATTCGCGCTGCTTCCTCGCGTTCGATTTTCTTGAGGGCGGTAAGTCGACGTTCTTCAGCGGTGCGTTCCGCCTCTGCCAAAATGCGGCTTATTTGCCGTTCCGCCTCACGCTTTTCCTGCTGGCAAAGTGCCTCGATCTCGGCAGCCATGCTATCTTTTAGAACAGCTTTTCCCATAAGAGGACTTAGATTTGACGAATAAGTAAGAACGCGATTACGAAGCCCAAAACCACGATTGTCTCGGGCAGAGCGAACAACACCAGGATGTTGGTGAATAATTCCGGTTTCTCTGCCAGAGCGCCCGTGCCGCCCGAGCCCACCGCCGATTGGGCTTTTGCGGTGGCAAACCCCGCAACCGCCATCGTAATAGCCGCGGCAAGCGCCAAACCGGCAACCCGCAATGCTTCACCTACGCTGATGTCTTCCCGAGACGTAGCGGTTTCGTTAGACTCCGCCGCAAGAACCGGCACCGTCTCCCAAACATTCCACGCCAACGCCCCACAAAGGACCACGTAACTCCAAAAAACCCATTTCTTTCTCGTCACAAGGCAGCCTCCTTTCTAAACGGTATGTAGTATTTCCCTTCTGGTTTATAGAACTTAGGTAGAGATTCCACATAGTTTAACCGTAACGAATGTAGCACAGGACTAAAAACGCCTATTCCTACGTTCACCAAATGAACCACAAGCGCCAAAGGAATTCCCACCCAGAAAGTGGGCGCCTCCTCGCCCAATAAATTCGCTATTTCGGCAAGGACAGCGGACGCAATACCCAGCGCCATGAGTCGGGCATACGAAAGCACATTGCCTATTAGAGAAACAATCTCCAACAGGTGGACCGCCGCCATGGCTCCCGCCGCTTTAAACAAAACTCCCGCAGCGGCAAGGAACAAGATCACCGCCATACCACCCAGTATGCCGATAGGCAATTCGGTAAGAAGCCCCACCGTTCCGGCAACGACCGCTCCCAATCCCAGAAGCAGCCCCGTTTTTTCCAACGCGTGACGCCGATGCCGTTGGCGAAAATCTTCAACAATACCGAGGACAAGACTGAGCGGCACGTGAATGAGACCAAAAAGAATCCCCCACGCTAACAACAAGTGGGCGTGGTGACCTCGATGAAACCATACAGGACCAAGACCGAACCACTCTTCGCCCAAAGTGCCCCCATATTCCCCAAAGAGAACGCCAAAGACGGCGCCAGATATCCCCATATACATCCCGACCGTACCAGCATTCTTAATTGCAGATAAATGCCTAAAACGCGAGCGGAGCGCCCACGCCGCAACTATCACCGCCAAACCATACAGCACATCGCCCAAAATAAACCCATAAAACAACAAAAAGGTGATAGCAACGATGGGCGTCGGATCAAGGGTGCCATATGCCGGTGGTTTGAAAAGCGACAAAAGCACCTCAAACGGCTGGAACAACCGATGATTCTTCAACAAGGTCGGGATTTCTGCCGGGCTGATCCCCTGCAAGGACAAGTCTGACAAAACAGCGCGACCACCAAACCGGCGCTCCATAGCGGTCTCTAAATCTGCAATTCTTTCGGTGGGCATCCACCCGTGAATCACCGCAAGAAGACGGCTTTGCGCAAAACGTTTCATAGCTTCAAACCGCGCTATTCGGTTTTGCACGACAAGGCGAACCGCATGAATCGTGGCGCCATTTTGCTCTGCGAAAGTGGCTGTTTCGCGTCGGACGTTTTCCAGCATCCTCCGTGACTCGGCAATCTCCGCGTCTAAGCGAGCCATAACGGCGTCCAGTTTGCCGCTGGGATATTTTTTGTGCGGCATATCCAGACGTATAATGCCTTCCTCCTCTAGCAACTGCTCCACCTGATCGTTAAAGGCAACCGGATAAACAATCAAGCCCGCCATTACAGTTCGACTGACTTTTCGAAGCAGTACATCGCATTCGGGACCGAACAGTGCCGCACAGTGACGTTCCAAATGGTCCACGGCGTCGCGGGGGGCATTTTGTAAGATGATGGCACGCGCGCTTTTGCCCAATTCCACATCGCGCCCCCTCACCAGAGGCGCCACCCATTCCATCGCACGGCGGAATTGACTTAGCAACTCGATATTCTCCGCCAAACTTAAACGTTGCCTCGTCAAGTGCCGCAGCTGTCTTGTCCAAGCCCGAATCTGGGGACTTAATTCTTCCAAAGACGTCCGTTCCAACTCCTCCACGAGTCGAAGCACATGCGGCCTTACCGGCGTATACGACAACAACGGCATGATTTCATTTAAGGTCATCTGAAGATTGGTGAGGAGTTCGAATTCATCTTTTTGGGCTTCCGTCAAATGTACCCGATGAAGGAAACCCGACACACCCTCAACGACCAACGGAACTTCCTCTAAATGCAAATGCCCGTCGCTCTGGATGAACTCCACCATTTCATCCAGCTCACGACGCAAACATACAATCTCGACTCGACTCATCCGGGCAATCATATAGCACCGTTTGTCTGATCATTGGGCAATAACAAAGACAAGGCTTCCTGGATGAAGTCCGGTATTTGAGACTCTAATTCCGCGCGAAGAACCGCCACCAGATGCTCCGCCTCGGCAAGGATGCGCCCCCTCTCTTCTTCCCGCTTTCTTCGCCCCTCGTCGCAGATGACGCGTATTTCTGCGGCGAGCCTCTGCTCGGCTGCCGATAATAACCCGGCAGCCTCTTTTTCCGCCCGCGCGATCCTCTCTTCCGCATCCCGGCGGCTCTCTTCCAAACGGGTAACAAGCTGTTGCTCCCACACCGCTAATTCCGACAACAAAGAGCGTTCCTCTCCCGTCAACCTGGCCTCCCACTCAACACCTTAAAAGCTACCTAGCAACCTATAAGATCTCCCGTTTGGCTCACCAAACGATCGATTTCCCTCGTTACATGCTGATTGTGCCGAAATAACACGCATGAGGTCAATTCCTGGTAACGCGTTTCTCCATCTCTGAAAACAACAAAAGATGCCCCATTTTCTATTTCCCCGCAGCGCTCCCACTTGCGCCCGCAAGTGACACAAAACAACCTCCTTTCGTACGTTGCTGCGTTCCACCACGCTTCTCCCCGCGAGTGCCGCCCGGGGACGAATCTTTTTACCCAGAACCCTACGTTGTCATTGCGAGGAACCCCGCCATTCCCACACCTTTTTCTCGAACCCTACGTTGTCATTGCGAGGAGCCCCGAAGGGGCGACGTGGCAATCCCCTCAGGTATTCGAAAATGCCCCGGGACCCTGCCTTATGTCTTCGTGCGCCAAGCGCTGAGAAGGATTACTTCCTGACAGCGACGCACCCCCACTGCTTGCAGCGGCAACAGGGGAGAAGCCAACTTTGAAAAGACATAGCCCTTCCGCGGGTGTAGAAAGTTATACGCGACTCAATCCTGCTTCTGATAGCAAAACACGGCGGCGGATGGTTTTTCCGTCAAAGAAATCGGGAGCCCCTTCTCAACAAGCTCCTTGCCAAGAAATGAAGACGGTTTTTCTGGCTCATCTACATGAACAACCGAGTAATGGGACTCGGGTTCCAATGCGTAAAGCGGTAGCTGAGCCATAACATACGGGCTGTTAGCGCGGCGAAAGACTTGGACAAATCCCGTGCCTTTTTGGGGTAAGTCAAACTGCCAAGCAATCCAGTCGGATTCTTTCAGGGAGTACGAGGTGAGGGGATAATAATCGCCGAGATAATTGGGAGCCCATTGCTTCCATTGTTCGAGGACCCTTTTCATGGCGCCCCAATCCAACGTGTCATCGCGTTGGTCCCAGCACGCGTTAAAGGCGGGACACAATACACTACGAATCAGATAGGTATCGGTTTTGGACGTACCGGTACCGTAGTAAGGAAGCCACGAAGCCAACGCAAAAGAATGACACTGGTTGCCTAAGGGTTCCATAATGTAGTCACTACGCAAAAGAGGCACGGCGCGTCGCAACGTCTCGAGATCGTTCCGTCTGCCGCCACTCGCACAAGAATCAATAAGCAACCCCGGGTGGCGTCTCAAAAGCTCATCCCAATAGGCAAAATACCCTTCCACATGTTTTATCTCTGTGATTCCTTGTCGGTCTTCGGTATCATTGGCGCGCCAGTAGGGAAGAGGATCTATATTGAAATCCTGCCGATACAAGTCGATGCCTTGATCTGTAATCAATCGATCAACATGATTCACGAGCCACGTCCAAGCCTCGGGATTCCCTAAGTTCAACAAGCCGCCCGACTTGCCACCCAGTATCCATTCGGGGTGATTTTCCGCCAACCATGTCTCAGGAGCCACCCGCTCCGGTTCAAACCAAACAATCGTCTTGACTCCCCGAGCATGAGCATGATCACTGATAGCACGCAACCCACCGGGAAACCGGTCGAGGTCAACTTCCCATGTCCCCGTGTGAGGCCAACCGGTCTTGTTGTAATACCATCCGGCATCCATCCACCAATAATCCAACTTGATTCCCCGTTCCAGGTATTTGTCAATGAAAAATATCTGATTGTCGCGATTGGCGTGTATCATTTCGCCGAACTGGTGGGAACTGCAGGCGGCAAGTTGCGGCACCAGCGGGAGACTACCTCCCGGACGAGGCAAATTGTGCTCTAGCATCCATGCCCGAAATACGTTTTGCGCATGGACGCGGCTACCTTTCCAGAATTGAATTACAATGAGCGGCGCCCGCACCCGTTCCCCGGGATATAATTTGAAATGAGTCAGTTCTTGTCCCGCTAGGATTCGAAGATCATTCTTGTCTCCACGTTTGAATTTCGCCGACCACTGGCCTGCCCAACTCACTACAAAAATGATGCCCCGGTCACCCCAAGAGACGTTGAAATAAGGAAACGCCGTCTGGGTGGGACGTCCACCTGTGTTCGCTATATTTAACTCCGTGTTCGGCAGCAGCGGGTCTTCCAACGGTTGGTAACTGTCGGCTGTGCAATTGTCTCCCTTGTTGTGATAGAGGATAATTGCCTCTGAGGTCTCATAGGTGAATGGGGCATCTACCGATCGGATGTCGCGTAGTATCGGTGTCTCATGATCCCCGGTATTCTCGAAATACAACGTCCACTCGATCGTCGGATAATCGCGGTAAGCAACAAGCACACACCGTACCAGTAACCCCGTGCGTGGATCCAAATACTCCAGCGTATATTCCGTAGAGCCATCGTTAAGAGCCCGTTTCGTCTGATTCACGGTCCAAGACGAAACTAAATCAGCAAAGGACTTATCGTCGTACACGAAAGAGAAAAACGGGGAAGCAACCGCGTCACCTTTGTCCCCCAGTTCGCGTGTTATCCACCGCTGTGCTTCTTGGATCTCCTCGTCCGTAGGAAGCGCACTACTCGCCGCCTGAAACCCCAATGCCATCAGCATCGCCGTCATCATGGTCCTTTTCTCCTACAGTTGGTGCACAATAGAAACCTAACTTCAAGCATATGCCATTGGAAACATAGCCGCAACCTTTACCGGCGTCCAGTTTTCCGATCGCAAAGGAAGTGCGAGGAAATGAAGTTGTCGGGTCAAGGACGCCGACCCCGTGCATGACAGCCACGCAGGAAGGCGATTAAGACGGGCAAGTTGGGTCTTGCCCCAGACCCCTCGGGCTCGATTCCAGTCTTCTCCCCGTTAGAGGATATAACCAAGACGGCTTTAAGAGATCTGTCGAATACACAATGAAGGCGTAAGCCCACAGACTTATAACGAAGTTCTGCACCATGCCCCAAAAAATAAGATTTGAAAAGGGCTTGCTACCTCGAGGGGCGGTTAACAATTACGATAGAAATTTCTGTTTTCGGAAGGTTGCGAGACAGTGACTTGTTATTCCAAAATGTACAAAACCATATGAGCACAAGGAGTTTCAAATGCTTGAAAAGGCCGCAACCTATTACGATTCGCCTGAAATGACGCAACATATTGCGTGCTCCTCGCTCGCGCGTACCGGAAGGCTTCGGTTTGCTATTTCACAAGAGGAGTCAGGTAAAACCATTCTTGATCTGGGGTGTGGACCCGGCACGCAGATCAGCTATCTTGCGCCAAGGAATTTTGTCGTAGGGACAGATGCGGGTTTCCGTATGCTACAGCAAGCCCGTTCGGCGGGGCTTGCTCCATGCCGTGCCGACTTCGAACAACCCTTTTTGCCGTTTCGTGAGGACTCCTTCGACATTGTTGTCTGTACAGACGTTATTGAACACGTCCGATATCCTCTTCATTTGTTAAAAGAAATTCATCGTATTCTTAAGCCCGACGGGGCCGCCATATTGAGTGTTCCCAACCAATATAACGTCGAACATCGACTAAAGATTCTTTTTGGCGGTAATATCTTGGCTAGGTGGGATCACAAGGACTTCCATGCGTGGGATTATTTCCATCTACACTTTTGGACATGGCGCGATTTTCAGGATTTTGTGCGTGTTGGCGGTTTCGAGATAACCGATACTTATCACGAACAAGTGCCCATAGAAGTGTTGCAATTGTTGCGGTTACTGACGCAACCGGACTATCTTGCCGACTGGCATCGGCGTCATCGCAAAGAGAAATTATACCGATTGGTCGTAACTTTGGTCTCCGCAGGGTTGCGTTTGACAAGACTTGGTAAGTTCTTACCCACTTACCTTCCGAAGTGGTTCCCGTCTCTATTCACAGAGTCCCATATCGCTCGCGTCGTCAAGTCTAACAAGAGTTCTTTTTGACGCTGCAATGAAATACAGCCGGTAGTCGTATCTAGTCGGAAGTTGCGTCGGCGGGGCGGGTTGCCTAAGATCTCGGGGCGATGCAGAAAGAAATAGAACATATGTTGGTCCCATCTAAAGATTCCCTCCGGACGCGGGAATTACTGCTACATAGCGCGGTCTTGGTCGCGTTACTTGTTTTTGTATTCCCCAAAGTCTTCTTCTTGGGACATGTGATTGCCCCGGGCGACATTCTGTTCCAGTGTCCGCCGTGGCGTGATTACGCCCCGCCGGGATGGGAACGTCCGGCAAATCGGCTTATGTCCGACGTGCTCACGGCCTTTTATCCGTATTACGCTATTTCCCTTCATGCCTTGCAGCATAACGAGTGGCCTCTTTGGAATCCCTTTGAACTTGCGGGTGTCCCTCTCATGGCGAATTATCAGTCCGCGGTGTTCTACCCGCCACGGCTGCTGCACGTACTTTTCGGGTTACGATGGGGGACTACGTTTTATATCCTAGCGAAACTCTGGCTATGCGGCATGACAGCCTACCTATGCGCGAGGGTTTTGGGATTGCGGCGTCCGGCAGCACGATTCTTGTCGGTTGGATGGATGTTCGCCAGTTATAACCTCATCTGGTGCAATTGGTCGCTTCCAGACGTGAGTGCATGGTTGCCGGTGGTCTTCATGGGTACCGAGCAGATCCTCGCTCAGGCGTATCGTCGTGGTTTCTTCGCCCTCGCTTTAGGCGGTACGTTGCTTTTGTTAGCTGGGCATCCCGAAACGGCGTTCACGATGGGGCTGGGCGTGGGCATTTATTTTCTGTGCCGTCTGATATACGAACGTCGTCCCGTCATCGATTGGCTTCGGGCAGGAGGCGTTTGCCTCGCCGGTTGGGGACTCGCTATTGCCGTTAGTGCAGCCCAGATTCTGCCGTTTTTGGAGTATCTCGTTCATTGTTCCACGTTCATGGAACGGGTACAGGAACAAAAAATGACCTGGCTTCCAGCGAGCGTGTCCCTCCTTTTCTGGGTGCCGCGCTTTTTCGGCACAAGCGCCGAGGGAAACTACTGGGGAGCGATTAACTCCAACCTATACGCCATGGTATACCCGGGAATTCCCGTTTGGGTTGCGATCGGGGTGCTCATACCGTCCATGCGGGCAGAGCGCACGGAGCGGGCGCGCGCCATAGCCTTGGTCACCTCATGCCTTTTATGTTGCGCGTTTGCCTTTGAAGTCTATCCGTTCTCCCTGATCAGTCGGTTGCCGGTTTTCAGTTCCCTTATCATCGCCTATCACGTCGCCTTTCCCGTGTTCGCTATTCCCCTGTTAGGCGCGATTGCGATGGATCGTTGGTTCGAAAAACCCCGAACGTGGGGCGCGTTGATTTGGGTTGGTTTGTGGGCAATCCCCGTCTTGCTCTTGGCAGCATTCCTGCTGCATTTCTTTGGTCCCGTCATTCGCAGTGCCCGCCTGGGGGACTACGTCCGCTTCCAGCTGCTGGTTGCCGTGGCATTAGCCGTAGTCTCCACGCTCCTCTTGGCGACAGGCTCCTGGAGAAACGCCTCGCGCTGGGCGCCTGCTCTGCTTACCGTTCTCCTCGCGATAGACCTGGGATTTGCCAATCGCGGATTGAACCCCACTATGCCCGCAAAAGACGTATTTCCCGAAACGCAATTGACAACCTTTCTCAAGAATCAACCGCAGCCTTGTCGGGTGGGTACCGGGGAAGGTAACATTGCCTCGGGACTAGTCACGGTGTACGGCATCGAAGAATGGCTCGGTTACGATGGGTTGTATCCGGAACGCATCATCCGTTTTCAGAAAACCTTAGGGGAAAATTTCTGGAAGGCAATCGAACCGGCGGCTTCGATTCAGTTTTACCTTCATGACCCGCGGTTCGAACCGGTGTTTCCCCTTGACAAAACCGGCGCCCATGAACGGGTTGGACAATTCAATGGACTGGAAGTATACCGAAACCGCCGCGCTCTTCCCCGTGCATTTCTAGTGAACCAGGCGGAAATCATCTCGGATAAAAACGCTTTATTTTCCCGCATGATGGAATCATCGTTCCGACCGGAAAACGTTGTTCTTTTGGAACGTGCCCCCGAGAAATGCTCCTTGCCTACGCCTTCGGCGGGGTTTCAGGGCAACGCGCGAATCCTAGAACACACCGCGACCCGTTGCCTTCTGGAGACGGAGACAAATGCGCCGGCTGTGCTAGTTTTGGCGGATGCGTACTACCCCGGCTGGACGGCACGACTGGATGGACAACCCGCAGAAATACTCCCCGCCTATTACATTTTCCGGGCTGTGGTCGTCCCGGAAGGCAATCACCGTGTGGAATTTACTTATTTTCCTATGAGTCTACGAATCGGATTGGCGATAAGCGCAGTGGGACTTGTTTTCGGCGTTTTCTTGGCTGTTACTACAAGACGTCGCCCATCAACGACCTAGAACATTTTGGACTCGGCGCAACAACTCCTGATGGACAGCCGGATTTCCCGCTACAACCACCGGCGGCACCGTCCGTTCGGGCTTGTTGAAACGTAGTTCGTTTCCAAAAGCATCCGTGATACGGCCGCCCGCCTCTTCAACAGCGCACGGTGCCCAGGCATAATCGTGTTCGCCTGCGCGGGACGCATCCAGCACACACCCATCGATTTCACCTAAACATAACTGCACGATCTCGAGCGCCGGCAAGTAGTAAGCACGCGACCACGTCTTGAATGATTCAAATTCCTTGCCGTACGCCGAAATGCGGGCATCCTCAAACACACGACCAGAAACTCGAACCCGCTGTCCGTTGACAAAACACCCATCCCCCCGTCTGCTATATACGGTCAATCCCAACGCCGGGAAAAAGGCCGAGGATTCAATAGAAACCCCCTGATGACAACGCCCAATCAAAATACCAAATTCGGCTGAATTCCGGGCAAACAACGAGGTGCCATCGATAGGGTCCACCAGCCATACCGTGTTTGCTTTCAGGCGAGTTAAGTCGTCCGGCGTCTCTTCCGAAAGCACCGGTTCATCCGGCACATGAGTCCGTATGCCTTCCGTTACCACCCGGTTCACCTCGAGATCTGCCGTGGTCACGATAGAACCATCGGGTTTTTGGTAAACCTCAAATTGCCCCATGTAATAGTGCATGGCAACATCGCCCGCTTGTTTTATCAGAGCTATCAACCACTCCCGCGCTGCGTCTTTCAAAACGTTTTTCACGAAAACCCCTTTCTCAACCTTTCCAACACTTCGTGGGGAGCCTCAAGGAAATCAAAGTATCCTATCAAAACGCTCACGACCTATTCGTCCCCGCCATTTTCGTGACAACCCCCCTTGTTTCGAGAACACCAAACGCTGCGTAAACCTGCACCCCAATAAACAGCACCGCCGGAAGCTTTTCACAGCCTCCGGCGACGTGCTAGCCTTAGAGTCCTCCTCTTGTAAGCTCCGTACTAATTTTACCTTCATCCGATACCGATTGCCAAATCTTACCTATGTGTTTCACTTTCTCCCCTCTTAGCGCGCGCATGTTAACCACAAGCAGAAACGCAGCGAGATGAACTGCCCCAAAAAGAGTTCGTTGTCATTGCGAGAAATGGGTGTTCAACACGACGAAGCAATCTCCGCCTCTTTTTGTAGGGGCGAGACATGCCTCGCCCTTTCACGTCCTTGCCCGGGACGCGCCTCTTGTTGCCGATTGCCCAGCATTGTCATTGCGAGGAGCGAATCTTCGAAGCGACGAAGCAATCCCCTCACCCGCGCAGCGGAACAGGACGTATTGCTTTACCGTGGCTATCCCCCAATTCTCGAGGGGATTGCCACGTCGCCCCTGCGGGGCTCCTCGCAATGACAACCTGGGGGACATAGCGCAAGCGGGTCTTGAGGGAGACTGGGTTGGCCCCAAATTACCAAGGGCATTGCCAGGGCGTTTTTTCGGCATCCCTCGCAAGAACAATGCTAAGGCCCCGACAAGAATCATATGGGCAAAGGACTTTCTGTTGTTGCGTTGAATCTCCTTAAGAAAGTGGCGCAACATAGTACCACTGTTTTGAACACAATCGTTCATATATGGGGCAAGGTAGATATGGGGTTTTGACGTATGGTGCTGTTCACCTTACGTGTCAGATTCGAGGAAACGCATCATGAAAATCTGCATTATTGCCAACGTGGGGCAGCGGGATTTGATGATAGATGGTAAGCCCCTGCCTTCGGAGAAATTACGGGAGTACTCCAAAGAAATAAACGAAAATTATGAATCTCAAAAAGGCAGGCTTAGCGCGCCTTTACTAGAACCCGCTATGAATCTAATCTTGAACGAGTTTGACAATAAAACAGAAATTAAAATGACTCTCATCGCGACCAACCAGGAAGACCTAAACTTTCAGAAGGGGGACACCATATACTGCGCAAAAGTTTTGGAGAAGCTTTTGAAAGCAAAGTTCTCGAAAAAAACGAGCTTGGATATAAGAATCAGAGAACTAAAGTCTCCTCCGAACATGTATGATGCAATGATCCCTTGTTATATGGGTTGGGCGCAAAGCAGAAAGTTTCAAACGGAGAATGCCGACCGTGTGTATCTGATATGTACCGGAGGAACGCCGGCTTGCAACACCGCATTGCTTTTGGCAGGTATCAGCGTATTCCGCCATAAATGCGAGGCTATTTACATTAATGAAAGAGACAAGAATCCGTATCCTTTACAAGTCGGCAAGCAGGTACTCGGTTTGTACCGAAAAGAGCGTCTCAATGCCTTGTTAAAGAGGCATGATTTTGCCGGTATCGCCGCCGACACAGAACAAGCACAGGAGGTGCGCGATGTTGCTGGCGCTGCCGCGGCGCGATTAAATTTCGACTTCGAAAAGATGAAGAGGCATTTGGCACCCCTCGTCCGCGAGCCTTTTCTTCGCTCCCTCATAGGGTCTCTGTGGGATGAAGCGAATACATTGACAAAAAACGACTGTGAACGGGTAAAGAAACTACGAGAACTCTATTGGAATGCCGTTTTGAAATGGGAGGCAGAAGAATGCGCGGATTTTCTCGGAAGGGTGTTTCGGTTGCGCGAAGAAGCCCTGCGTGTGGGGGTCGAAAGGGTCAGCGGGATTGCCCTCGATAGTACGCAAGCAAATGACAAAAAGCTTTGGGATTGGGTAAGAGAAGATCCTGAATTGGAACAAAAAATGGGAAACAAGAGCGGCTCACACCCCAGTACAGAGGTCCTTTCGAAAGTTTTGGAGATAGAATCTGCCAAATTTCCCGAGGTCCGAGGTCTTTACGAGACATCGGAGTGGTTCAGGGATTTATCCCAACTGCGTAATAAAAGCATCATAGCCCACGACACACAAGGGGTCTCCAAAGAAAATATTCTCGAGAAAATCACTGGAACGGAAGAAACCATTTTTGACCAATTGAAGCGACTTTGCGAGTTGTTGGGTGTGGAGACGGGTGAAAACCCCTACGATGAATTTGCAAAAGCCATCCACCAAATCGACGAAAAGGTGAATCGCTGATGCCGCTGGAACGTTTAACCGCTACCGAACAGGATGTTTGTTTCCGGGCGTTGGAATCGTTGCGTCTACCGGCGTATAAAGGCTCTACCTTCCGCGGCGCTTTTGGCCATGCCTTCAAACACGTGGCGTGCGCCTTAAAGACCAACGTCTGTGCCAAATGTCTGTTGCGACATCGCTGCGCCTATAGTGTGTGTTTCGAAACTCCCGTGCCCCAAGAAGCCGAGATCCTGCGCAAGTATCCTTTTGCGCCGCATCCGTTTGTATTGGAACCGCCTCAAGACGACCGCCGGGAGTACGAACCGGGCGCAGAACTGCAGGTGCGGCTGTATTTGGTGGGAAAAGCACAGGAATATTTGCCTCATTTTATATACGCCTTCGAAGAGATGGGCAAACGGGGACTGGGGAGGGAACCGGGCAAAACGGAACTGGTGTGGGTACGGAGCCGCCGGAACGGGGAAACCAACTTGATTTATGACGGCAATGCCCAAGAACTCGTGGGTGCCCCTATGGTTTGGTCAGCTCATGAGATTGCCACGCGATCATCGACCCTGGCGGGAATACCTTTGCGCCTCATTTTTGAAACGCCTACAAGGGTTAAATCCGAAGGTAGATTGGCCGCGGCACCCGACTTTGCCACACTCGCCCCAAGTCTGCTGCGGCGGTTGAACATGTTGCATTACTTCTTTTGCGGCGGAGAATTTGCCCGCGACATTCACCCACTGTTGGACGCCGCACGTGGCGTGAAAACCTTGGAGACCGAGATGCGCTGGGTGGATTGGACGCGCTATTCCGCACGGCAAGATGCTACCATGCAGTTGGGTGGATTCGTCGGCACAATGACGATTAGCCCGCCGCCCGAAAATGTCCTCGTTTATATCCTCTGGGGAGAATTGTTGCATCTCGGCAAGGGCGGCGCGTTCGGCCTAGGAAAATACCGCATCGAACCGATCGAGTAGAACATGCTGAAACTTGCTTATCGGTGCAAGAGTTCCCATGCGTGAACGAGGCGGGTTAGCAATGCGTTCGTCGGACAGGCAACCCCGCTTTCTGCACCCATCCGTGCGATGGCGCCGTTCAACGCATCGATTTCCGTTCTGCGTCCGAGTTTGAAATCTTCCCGCATGCTTGCATAATGTGCCGCTGTCGGCGGAATAAGATCCTCAAACAGGTGATGGATATACTCCTCTGCGGTGGAAGGTTTCAGGACGACATGGCGCGCCGCTGCCGTCGCATAGAGCTCCCGCACGATCTCACCCATCATCACGCGCGTATCCTCGGCTTCCAATAATTTGCCGTATGGTACGTCCAGTAAGGCAGAAAGTGGGTTCAACGCACAGTTATACGCCACTTTTGCCCAAAGCACCGTCGCAATTTCTTCCGTATACACAGTGGGAATACCCGCATCATTCATTGTCTGCGCCATCGCACGTACCCTTTCCACCGGCGCGTCGGCGCTATAAACGCCCAGCGCGGTGGGTTGAGCGATCACCGTAATCTCAATCCAACCGGGTTCACACACACGAACCCCATAGATAGCCCGCGCACCCACCGTGCGAGACCAGCCAAACACGCCCGCTATCGTTTCGGCATTACCCAGGCCATTCTGATATGAACATACGAGTGTGTCTGGAGCGACTACCGGCAAAATCGTTCGAGCCGCCGATGCGGTATCGTATGACTTCACCGTAATAAACACCCAATCAAAGTGGGAATAGGGGACATCCACCACTTGGGTGCAGACCTGCAAACGGCACGCGCGATGTTCTCCCCAAATACCGGTGATGCGTAAACCGTCCCGCGCAATCGCGCTCATATGGGATTCTCTGCCTATCAGAACAACATCGTGACCCGCTAGAGACATAAAACCGCCCACCGCGCTACCGATCGCCCCGGCTCCCATAACCAAAACACGCATAAATGTTTAGCTCCTATCTCTGTACGAACTTCGTCCAGTAACTCCAGTATACTTGTACGGCCATTTGGGCTGGAAACTTTCTTGCCGCAAAGCCGAGCGCTTGCCAAAAAAGACAAGAAAAGTCCTGATAAAAACCCTCAATTCACTAGTTGTTTTTAAGCAATAGTGTCCTGACATGAGACCTCGACTCAATTAAGTCGCAACAAAAACAGAATAAAACCGGCAAATTTGTGGCATAATACGAACACAGGTGATGTTTTCATTGCATTGGAGTACTTGTAAGCACGGAATGTGAGTCAGCATAGGTTCCTAAACGAAGACAAGGAAACGCGTCATGTCAAAAGCCAGTCTCGCCCTTCTCTCGATGTCAATTGTATTATTTAGCGCAACGGCTGATATTCAAACCACTCCGGATCCGGATACCTGGGTCGTCAATGGTCCCATTTACTCCATGGCGGCAACCCCCTCCGCTGTCTATTTAGCTGGGTTGTTTTCCAGGGTCAGTCCTTACACAGGTGGTGCCGTACCTTTGAGCACCACAAACGGGACAACCGTGGGAAGCTTTGCCAAAGTCAACGGCCAGGTATTCGCTATCGAACCCGATGGGTCGGGCGGTTGGTTTATCGGTGGAGACTTCACTTCTGTCGGGTCTCAGAACCGAAACCACCTCGCTCATATCCTGCCTGACGGTACGGTTGATGGGGCATGGGTAGCCGACGCTGACAATGTCGTTTGGGCGTTGGCAGTTTCAGGGAGCACGCTGTATGTTGGCGGACAATTTGACACCATTGGCGGCGAATCGCGCAGCCGCATTGCTGCATTGGATAAGTCTACAGGTGCCGTTACAACATGGAACCCAGCCGCCAACGATATCGTGGGAACACTGGTGGTATCAGGCAGCGTCGTTTATGCCGGTGGCAATTTTACAATCATCGGCGGACAGAACCGAACGTGTCTCGCTGCATTAGATACCTCGTCCGGGGGTGCGACAACCTGGAACCCCAGTCCTAACGGTGTGGTTTATAGCATTGCCATAGATGGGGACACCATTTACGTCGGTGGTCAATTCACGAGCATAGGTGGGGCGACACGTAATCGAATTGCCGCGATCAGCGCGACGACGGGCACGGCCACGGCGTGGAATCCCGACGCCAATGGCACCGTTCGTGTAGTCAAACTCGCCGGGGGGAATGTATACGCCGGCGGGCAGTTTACCACTATTGGTGGACAATCGCGAACCTACCTAGCCGCCTTGGATCCTAGCACGGGGCTCGCAACGTCGTGGAATCCACAGGCGAGCAATTACGTATATGCCCTGGTGACTGCTGACGGAATACTGTACGTTGCTGGCGCTTTTGGTCAAGTTGCGGGGCAGTCCCGAGATTTCCTCGCCGCATTTGACATATCATCCGGAAATCTCACCGATTGGAATCCCGGCGCGGATGACACGTGCGCCGCTCTAGCGGCTGCGGGAAACGTCGTCTACGTCGGAGGATTGCTCGCCGGAGTTGGGGGTGTTGTACGTAACAATATTGCGGCGATCGACCCCCTCAGCGGCGCGGCGACCTCTTGGAATCCAAATGCCAATGAAAGGGTCAATGTTCTCGCTGTTTCCGGAGACACGGTCTATGCCGGTGGCGCATTTACTGAAATCGGAGGACAAGTGAGAAATCGTCTAGCCGCCCTTGATACGACAGCAGGCGCTGCAACTTCCTGGAATCCAGATCTCAATAACTGGGTGTATGCTTTGGTACCTCAAGGGGATACAGTCTACGTCGGCGGGGAATTCACCTCGGTGGGTACAACCACACGAAACCGTATCGCAGCTATTAATACCACGACAGGACTTCCCACGTCGTGGAATCCTGACGCAAACGACTGGGTAATTGCGCTGGCGTACGCCGACAATACCATTTACGCTGGCGGAAGATTCACACAGATTGGAGGCCAAGCGCGCGGCAGGCTTGCTGCACTAAATACAACCGATGGGAGCGCCACTTCGTGGACGGCTGATGCAAACTGGTACGTATACACATTATTAGCGCATGAAAACACCTTATATGTTGGAGGCGCTTTTACTACACTCAGCGGCCAAGCTCGGAGCGGAATCGGCGCCTTGAACCGCACCACGGGAGCGGCGCTCGGTTTTAATCCTACGGCAAATGACTATGTGTCGGCTTTGGCATGGCTTTATGGGAAACTGTACGTTGGCGGCGGGTTCACCCAGATTGGCGGCGTCGCGCGTTTGCGTTGGGCGGAACTCGACCCAACAACCGGCACACCCACTTCCTTTAACGCAGGGGCTGACGCGCCCGTTGTCACGCTCGCAACCTCACCAAGCGCCTTATATGTAGGAGGGACATTTTACAAAATCGGCGGCAACGCCCGCGGTGCATTTGCTCAATTCAATACATTACTCGGAACGGTCACCGTCGATGTGACGCCCAATACAGCGAGCTGGACATTGGCGGGTCCGCCGGGATTTGAAGGCAACGGCACAACGTATACCGGCGACCACACGTTTACCGATGCTCCAATAGGTGACTACACGTGGACAGGGAATGCCCTGGCGGGGTACAACACACCTGCAACACAGACTCAGACACTTACCGACGGTGGTACGATCACGTTTACCAAGACCTGGACGCCGCAGGTAGGCACGGTGGTAGTGGATGTGACGCCGGATACGGCAAACTGGACGTTGGCAGGTCCGCCGGGATTTGAAGGCAACGGGCAGACCTACACGGGCGACCATATGTTTACCGATGCTCCAATAGGTGACTACACGTGGACAGGGAGTGCCCTGGCGGGGTACAACACACCTGCCACACAGACCCAGACACTGACCAACGCCGGTACGATTACCTTCACAAAGACGTGGACTGCTACCGGTGGTGGAGGGGGCACCCCTGGGGGTTGTACGAAACAGTTGGCGATGGGCGCGGAGGGTTCCCAGACGTATGCCACGTTGCCGGCACCGGCAGATGTGATGTTGTTGCTGGGCAGCGGCGCTGCGCTTGCATTAGCGGGTAGAATAGGTAACAGACGGAGGAAGAAGTAGTCCAATCGCAGAGAGTTCCCCTGCTGCCGAGTGCCGTGGAGGCTTCGGCGGCAGGGGTTTTATGTATGGGTCTATGTTTTTCTCAGTATCTTTACTTTCTTGCCACGCTCCTCCCGGTTGTCATTGCGAGGAGCCCCGAAGGGGCGACGTGGCAATCCCCTTAGGATTTTGGGGATGACCATGCCCTGGGTTCTCTTGCGCAGCGCGGTTGAGGGGATTGCTTCGTCGCGTCGGAGACTCCGCTCCTCGCAATGACAACGCGGGGGACCTCAAACCCAACGGGCTAGGGTGAGACCCTTCCCTTCCATCCCCTGTAGGGGCGAGCCCCCGTGTTCGCCCTTCCCCGTCCACGGCAGAACTACCTTCACCGCCCATTCTTGGCCTTCCCTGTAGGTGCGAGGCATGCCTCGCACCCCGCCGTTACGCGATTCAGCCCCCCTTTGTCCCCCTGCACGCGGGGGGATGGAAGATTAAAACAGGCTGCAAACCTATTCGTATTCGTATCGCCTGTGGGTGCCAGGGGTCTAACATTGGGCAACCACGGGGGGTTGCCCCTACGATGTTCAGAATAACCCGTTTTGCCCATTGCCTCCGGGTGTCATTGCGGGCACCGTAGGGCAAGAAGGGCGCTGGGGAAAACGGGATCATCTTTTGGGCCCCATCCGCTTGCAGGACCATGTACTTACGTCACCTTTCTCGATAGGTTATTTTTGATTCCTTAGAGCAAGGCGGGGTATTCTTTTTGCCATTTTAATTTTGTAACCATAGGGGACTATATGATGAAGTGTGGCTTGGTGTTTTTATGTTTGATGTGTATCACCGCAGTTGTTTTTTCAGAAACGAAGAACCAAGAAGAGGCTTTGAATGATCAAAGTGAAACGGCCTCTGGGAACGCTGAGGCCAAGAGTCCTTGGTACCTCATCTTGGGCGTGTCCAATGTGTATCCTGGACTGAGAGAAAGCGAACATGAGATCAACCGCGACATCAATGGAAGACTGGGGAGTCTGTTTCCGCGCTGGAATAAACCGGAGACATTCTCGGATTGGCGCGATGAAATGCGGCTATGGGACCTGCAAGTGGGGGTAGGCAGACATTTGTCGCCGCGGTGGTCCGCTTTTGCTATCGTAGGTGGGATCATGGGTACGGCACGAACACGCAACGGGTATTTCCCGTTGGGGTTTCCGATCCACATCTACACGAAATTTGAGCGAAAGGTCTGGTTTCTCGCCAGCGGCGTAGATTACTATCCTTGGGGGAAAGCGGAATTCCCCAAAGAATCCACCCACACCAATCCCATCACCAAACGGCTGTTTGCCGCAAAACCCTTCCTTGAAGCCGCCGGAGGCTATGTAAACGTGTACACTGTCGGGCAGGTAAAGATCGAACTACCTTTTAAAGAGGACCTTGCTAAAATCAAACACGCCGAATATTACGACTTGTTTTACTTGAGTCCCAGGCTTGGCGTTGACATTCCCCTGTCGGAGGACAATCAATTATCACTCATGGCGGGCTATTTGTTCTTCACCCGTCACCCAGACGAGTATAGCGGCGCATCTTTTTATATTACGTTTAAGCACCGGTTCTAACACTTAAGATACTTGAAATCAAGGAGGGAACCGACCATGGCCGTGCACGTAGCCGTTTCATGCGACAATCCGGTAGTAGTCTTTGCCGCAAAGGAACTCCAAACATATCTCACACGTATGCTGAATGGAGAACAGGCGAGAGATTGCACGTTTGAGCTGGGACTTGCCGATGCCTATTCTCGGATTCCACTTCCGCCTGTCCCAAACCCGTCTGTAGATGATCGTTTCCACATTCAGTGTGAAGCAGCTGGGGGGGTGATTGCCAGCGGTAATCCACGCAGTGTGCTTCTCGCTGTGTATCGGTACTTGACAGAGCAGGGTTGCCGTTGGGTACGCCCGGGAGATGACGGGGAGTATGTCCCGCGTCTATCGCGATTACGAGAAGTGAATGTTACCGAGGCTGCGTCCTACCGGCATCGTGCCGTATGTATCGAGGGCGCCGTGTCGTATGAACATGTTCGCGACATGATCGCGTGGTTGCCTAAAGTCGGATTCAACGGCTATTTCATCCAGTTCCGCGAGGCACACACATTTTTTAACCGCTGGTACGCCCGAGAGGAAAACCCATTTGTGGTAGGGGAACGCCTTTCGGTAGAGAAGGCAGCGGAGCTGACAACCGTCTTAGAATCAGAAATTAAGAAGCGCGGACTTTTATATCACAAAGTGGGTCATGGATGGACGTGTGAGCCGTTCGGAATCAAAGGGCTGGGCTGGGAACGCGAAACCGTAGAACCTGCCAAAGAAATCGTCCCCTATCTCGCCATGGTCAACGGCGAACGGAAACTCTGGGGTGGCATTGCTCTGAACACAAATCTGTGTTACTCCAATCCCGAAGTTCGCCGCATTATGGCGACTGCCATTGCAGACTATGCGGAAACTCACAGGGATATTGACTATCTCCATGTGTGGTTAGCAGACGGTAGTAATAATAACTGTGAATGTGCGGCATGTCAGAAGGCACGTCCGTCCGACTTCTATGTTCAAATGCTGAACGAAGCCGATGCCGAATTGACCCGGCGGCGTCTTTCCACGCGTATCGTATTTCTCATCTACGTCGATTTGTTATGGCCGCCGGAAAAAGAGCGGTTTGTACACCCCGAACGTTTTGTGTTGATGTTTGCGCCCATTGCCCGAACCTACAGCGAGTCTTTTCGGAGCGATGAAAATCTGCCGCCATTGCCTCCTTACCGCAGAAACCGCCTCGAATTCCCCCGCGATGTACGCAGCAACCTCGCCTTTCTTCGGGCGTGGCAAGAAATCTTTCAAGGCGATAGTTTTGATTTTGACTATCATTTGATGTGGGACCATTTATACGACCCAGGGCATATGCAGATCTCGCGCACAATCGGTGCGGACATGATGGCACTCCGGGACATCGGCCTCAATGGTTTTGTCAGCTGCCAGGTGCAACGCTTATTCTTACCCACGGGACTGCCTATGACCGTGATGGCGCGAACATTGTGGAATAGAACTGCCGACATCGAGAGCGTCACGAATGATTATTTTGCTTCGGCATTCGGTCCGGATGGGGCGGCGTGCCGGACGTATCTCGAGCGTCTTTCCGCTCTTTTTGATCCGCCTTATCTCCGGGGTGAACGCCCGGAAGGGGACAAGGACGCTGCTAAAAATCTCGCCGCCGTGCCAGAACATATTCGCGCATTCCAACCGGTAATAGAGAAAAACTGCAGTCTTTCAGAGCCATGTTGGGCGCGTTCTTGGCAATATCTTCGCCACCATGCGGAGATCACCAGTGCGTTGGCGCAAAGTCTTGCCGCCAAAGCCGCAGGCGACGCCGAGCAAGCGCAAGCGCTCTGGGCGAAAACGTTGGAGTTAGTGTGGAGAAAAGAGCCCGAGATTCATCCCGTACTTGATTGCTGGCTTTTTGCCAACACGTTGCGACGGAAGTTTGTCAAGGAGTAATTGCCGCCCCTGATAGGGAGCAAGCCTCCTGTTATCTTTTTTGCCTCACGCATATGTTTCTCATACTTGCTACAATATCCTTATGCGACGCGTGATGATCATCGGACTTGACGGCGCCGAGCCTTCTTTGGTTGAACCCTGGATGAACGCCGGTATTTTGCCGTCCTTGGCACAATTGCGCGATACCGGTAGCTATTTCAGGTGTGCCAGTACAATTCCCCCTGCGACGTTTCCCGCGTGGACAACCTGCGTCACGGGAGTGAATCCAGGAAAACACCGCTTGTTTGACTTTACCGAATTGGTGCCAGGGACCTATTCGTTGCGGTTTCTCAACGCATCCTTTCGGGGCGCGCCAGCATTGTGGCAGATTCTCTCGGCAGCCGGAAAACGCGTGGGCATTTTGGGCGTGCCGGGCACCTATCCGCCGGAACCCGTAAATGGGTTCATGGTGTCAGGGTTCGACACCCCCGTGACGACACGCATCGACCGCTCATTTGTGTATCCGAAGACACTGTATCCGCTCGCACGCCGGTGGGTATTCGCCGATTTTCAAGAGTCCCACATTTCCGCGCGTTGGCACGAACAAGCGCTCCCTAAACTGCTTAAGGCAATAGACGAAAAATCCTCCATCGTGCTCGAGTTATTGAAAAATGACTCATGGGATTTCTTCATGGTGGTCTTTGGAGAATCGGACACGGTGGCGCACCATTTTTGGCTTTTTCATGACGAACGTTCGCCGCGATATATACCCGACCCAAGATTCCGCCATGCTATTCAAGACGTGTATCAAAAGCTCGACGCGGCGGTCGGCAAAATCCTGCAAAAAGTGGGTTCGGATACTCTTGTAATCGTGGTTTCCGACCACGGTTTCGGCGGCGCAGGCGACGGCATTCTTTATCTCAACAACTTTCTTGCTGACCATGCCGTTTTGAAATTTCTTCCTGCCGCCATCGGCAGCAACGTTATGAAGAGGCTCGCGCTTCGATATGTTCCAGCGTCATGGCAAGGCAAGCTTTTCAGAAAATTCCAAGGCGTTGCGGAACGCATGGAAAGCCGGTCGCGGTTCGCTGCGATCGATTGGAATGCCACGCGGGCATGGTCAGAAGAATTGAATTATTTCCCTTCCGTGCGGATCAATCTAAAAGGTCGCGAACCCAATGGACAAGTAGACCCACACGATTACGAACTCTTCCGGAACGAACTGATCGCCTTGTTAGAATCTTGGGGACCAATTCGTAAAGCGTGGCGCCGGGAAGAATTGTACGAGGGACCCTTTGTAGAGTACGCGCCAGATATTCTGCTGGAATTGCAGTTGGAAAATGGCTATTCGTACTCGTGTCTGCGTAGTCGTCCTGGGGGACCCTGTCTACGCCGAATTACGCCAGAGGAACGTCTTGGGGGAAAAGAACAAGGGATGAACGGTAACCACCGCCCAACCGGTGTCCTGTTTCTTTCCGAACGTGTTGCGGAAACCTGTACTTGCTTGGCAGATGTCGCCCCCACCGTCTTGGCGGCATTGGGGATCGCCACACCTCCCATGGACGGCAAGAGCCTCTTGGGTAACTCACCGGACCACAAGAGAAATTTCTCCGCGCCGTCTCCGATAGATTATACGCCGGAGCAGGAACTTATCATCGAAGAACGACTCCGCGCACTTGGGTACCTGGAATGAGTTTGCGCATCTTGATGGTAGGCGCGTGTCCCTTTCCTGCGCCGCAAGGTTCTCAAATATTGATGCAGGACACGGCATCGGCTTTGCGTCGCGCAGGGCATAAAGTGACCTTGCTCGTTTACGGCTATGGCTCACAAAGTGTTTCGTCAAACGAAGAAGGGCTTCTTCGTTCTGCGAGAATCCCCGGCATGAGACGAGTGGCTGCTGGACCATCCTGGGGCAAACCGTTCGCCGATTTCGCGATGACGATTAAACTCCGAAACATTTTGAAGTCCGAGCGATTCGACATCCTTCATGCGCACAACTACGAGGGATTGCTCGTCGCCTTAACCGCTGGGGCCAAAATCCCGATTGTCTATCATGCGCACAATGCGATGGGGGATGAACTGCCGTACTATTTTCGTTGGAAAGCCATCGCCTCTTATTTCGGTGGATTTCTCGACCGGTTTTTGCCGAGACGAGCGGACGGTGTGATTGCGCTGCATGACCGTCTCGCTCAATACTTGACCACTTGCGGTTGCCAACCCGAAAAAATCACAGTCATTCCACCGCCCTGCGATGCCGACGCGTTTCAATCGGTACCTGAAGAACCACATCACGGAGCCACCCCAGCGGTCTTGTATACCGGTAACCTTGACGCATATCAAAACCTCCCGTTGTTAGCCGAAGTGATGCAGCGGGTACGCAAGAAACTGCCGGGGGTTACGCTCCACGTGGCAAGCCCTGAAAACATCCCTGTGCCTTTTGCCGACTACACCCATTTTACGCCGGATTTGCCTAGCCTCCTCGAGGTATTCAACTTAGACTGTGTGATCGCGTGTCCACGAATAGCTTGGTCGGGATACCCCATCAAACTCCTGAATACAATGGCTGCGGCACGTCCCGTGGTTGCATGCCGTTCTGTATCGTATCCCCTCACACACCTAGAAAACGGCTATATCGTCGCGGATAACGATGTAGATGCCTTTGCGGAAGGGCTCTTGTTGCTCTTGCGCAATACCCGCCTGCGGAGAAAGCTCGGCAAAAATGCCCGTACCACTATCAGGTACCGCCACAGTTTCGACGCATACGCTGCGGCGTTGACCACATTGTATCGGCGCCTTCTCGAAACAAAGCAAGGAAAATCAGGTTCCTGACACAGCTTTGATTTCGATCGGTAAACGCAGGAGCTCTTCCAATAAAGCCCGTTTGCGATTCGCACCCCAAATGTCCACATCGTTCGCCCACTTCTGCGAGACTTCCACAGTGACCGAGTCAACATGCATCTTAACACGGACCGACTCCGTACAACTGCTCTGGGATCGGTCCAATCCATCGGCTATCCGCAAAATACCCGCCAGCGCACGCACAATTTGTTGTTCGCGCGAACCAAGATTCTTGAACACCTTGTGATGGGCAGCGGGGTGCTTTTTGCGATGGTACCGGGCGATGCACGCAATCATGGCGCGTTCCTCCGCGCTTACACCTGGAAAACGCGTTTTGAGAATGATGTCGCGCGCGTGTTTGTGATGTTTCGCGAAATCTACTGACTGGCCAATATCGTGCATCCTGGCAGCCATCTCCAGCAATTCCCGCGCGGAAACAGGCAGTCGCAGTGCTTCATATAATTGGTCGAACAACATCAGGCTGATTCGGCACACCTGCAAGGCATGCTCCGGCGCAGGAGTCAGTTGCTCCATAAGACACCTAGACGTTTGAATCGCCTTTTCGCGTTTCGGCATGGCAACGTTCCCCCGAGAAAAACGTAACGTCTTTGGAAGAATCTTATTCCTCTTCACGGGGCGAGTCAATCAACCACGTACCGTCAACGTGTGCCCCCTCCGCTCTTACCCAAAACATCGATTAACTGCTCCTCCCCGTTGTTGTCATTGCGAGGAGCGAGTCCCCGAAACGACGAAGCAATCCCCTTAGGAATTGGGTATAACCCCGGACTCTGTTTTATCCTTCGCCCTCTTGCGTCTTTTGTGGGGGCGCACTGCTGTGCGCCCTTCCTCCTCCTTCCCACATACAACCTCTTCCCACCCATGGGCCCCTTGTTGTCATTGCGAGAAGCGAGCCTCCGAAGCGACGAAGCAATCCCCTCAACCGCGTAGCGCAAGAGAGCGCAGGACAGAGGCGGAGTCCTCTCCGAACTCCCGAGGGAATTGCCACGTCGTCCCTAAGGCACTCCCCGCACTGACGGTGTGAGGGACGTAGCGCTCGAAAGCACGCTGCACAGGTTAGCGGTTTGCAAGTCGCCAACTCGCTTTTCACGTATCCAAAGTGTTCGTCGAAGAATTTAGCCGTTGCTGCGAGCGGATGTTCCGAAAAAACGAGGTGAGCAAAGCGCCGCATTCTTCTGCCATGAGGCCGCTATACACTTTGGGGTTGTGGTTAAACCGTGGGTCCGCGAGGAGGTTCATCAGGGTACCGCACACGCCGGCTTTGGGGTCAAACGCGCCAAAATAAACCTCTGGAATACGAGCGAGTATAATGGCACCCGCGCACATAGGACACGGTTCCAAGGTAACATACAGCCGGGTTTGTTCTAGACGCCAACTCCCCAGCGCCGCCGCCGCTTGCGTAATGGCAAGAATCTCGGCATGTGCCGTGGGATCTTGAAGCATTTCCCGCTGATTATGGGCTTTTCCTATGATTTGTCCGTCATGAACGATAACACACCCTACGGGCACCTCGCCCTGCTGCAAGGCATATTCCGCCTCCCGAAGAGCAAGAGTCATGAAACGTGCGGCTTCATCCTGCATGTTAGAAAGATTCTTTTCTTGTCTTTAGCGACCTCACCTTGTCTCAGAAGGGGGAATCAGGTTCGTCGGACGCTGAGGTCCATCATACGGCTTGGCGCCCAATTGAAGTCCAGGTCGTTCCGGAACACTGATAAGTTCCGGGTCCGTAACACGCGGTGCTTCAATAAAACCGTAATACCTACCCATCCAGTAATGTTCCAACCACCCTACCGGTGCCGTGACCACCTTCCCGTCGCTTCCGCCGTCGTACTGAATCGTGGACTGGCTTCCCCATTCGGCTTCGGTTTCACGAGGCGACATGGCGCGAGTTCCGCCTCCGTAAGGCACGTACCCCGGTTCCGGCGCTAAATCATGCCGGTGCGAGTTTTTGTAGGTGTAATTCCGGGTGTCCAAAGGCCATTCCCGCAAGAATTGCACGGCGCGGTCAACTTCACAGTCGTTGCCGGTCAAAGCGCCATAGATGAAATTGAAGAACGGGACGTGTTGCATCCTCATGACTTCCCAGCTCCGCTCCAAGCTCCTCAAATATATCGAGCGCAGTTCAGGGTCTTCACAATATCTCAATAAGGGATGATAACACCGGAACGCGAGCTCATCATCCCAGGGAACGACCACGTCCGGTGGAAACGTCAGTTTTTGCCGTACCGTAAACGTGTGATATCGCCACGCCAACAACTGGTCAAGACCATCTCGAAACTTCTTATCCCCCGTGAGGGCGTAGGCGGTATGCATGTAGGTTTGGGCTTCCATCCCGTTTAAGCCACGCGAGTCCATGCCATACGGTTTCAACAGATAATCGGGGTCCCAACGTCCCCATCGAGTGGGTTTGCCGTCCATATCACGCAGTACCCATCCGTTATCGATGATATGGGAAGCAATGCGCGCAATATGTTGCTTGGCTCTTTCCTTCTCGGGACCCTGAGCAACCAAGTCATGGAAAAGAGACACGGCGTAAATGTGGCCATTCACTTCATCGCTGGAGGTATCCCCTTTCCATAGCCATAGGCCATCATCCGTGGGATACCATTTTGCGGGGAGTCCACCCGACCCCCGTTCCGAGCGTTTACCTTTATCGCCTTTTACAGACCAAATAGCACGAGCAATAAACCCGGGTTTGGGCGTGATATCGTCCAACCAGATCATGGCTTGGAATGCATCAAGCGCTTCTTGCCGGGCTTTCTCGTCACCCGTCGCAGCATACTTAAAACACATAGCAGCCAGATAGTGTGCCGTGTGACCGCCGTCATTGTCGCTGATTTCCCGCAACCATTCTTGATCGGCTTCGCTCCAGTATAATTTGTGGACAAATCCAAGCCGTTTATGTCCCCATTCATTAAGAGCCCGTTCATAATAAGCCGCTTTTTTCAAGAGAGTGAACGGTTCATAACGGATAATCCCAAGCCCCGCATCTGTGGCAATATAGACGATGCGGTCGCCTACGGCGATGTCATGAACATTGTCTCCGGGCAACCAGTGGTACGGACCGAAATAGTGATATTCTTTTCCGACCTGCCGAATAGCGCCTGTCGTCGTTCCAATCCAAACATCATCCGCGAATCCAGTAGCAAGACACGTGGTATCTTCGTAGGGTAGGCCGTCGGTACCCTTTAAGGTCGTCATTGCCATACCTCGAAGCACAGCAACGCCTCGGTCGGTTGTAATAAGCAGCCGGCTGCCGACGGCTAGCATGTCCCGCGTTGTCCGCGAAGGGAGCGTTCCCCAATCAATGGGATCGGGCACGAACGTCTTCCCATCGAGTAACGCCAGACGCCCCGGTTGGAGAATATACAAGGTGCCACTGTAGGAGGCGATCCGCGCGATGGGTCCAATCCGCACAGGGTCTGCAAGAACCTGGCTGAAGTCTTCCATTACAACGGTCGAATCGCTGGAGAGGTAGCCGCCTTCGGGTGTTGCACTAACAAATTGCCCTTTTTCAAACCGGAAGAGCTCATCCCGCGTCGCCCCGTAAAGCGTTCCCAGATGAACACAAAAATCGACAAAGGGACGTCTATCTACGTGAGTCCATTTGCCATCCGCAAGACACCACGCACCCGATTTGGCGGCAGCCCAAAGCGCGCCGTTCAATACACGAAGGCGCTGAATATCTTTCGGCGCGCCTTCCACTCGCTGAAGCTTTCCGTCGTGCAATACGTACATGTCGCCGTTCATCGCGGCATATAAAGTCTGGTTTAACAACCCCAGTGCTGTCACAGGGGCATCCGTCGGCACCTTTTCGCCGGACTCCTGCAAATAGACCTCATCCGCGACTGGTTTCCAGAGAGGTTTTGGAGAAGAGGTTTTCTCTTGTGCGACCGCTCCGTCTGCTACCAAAGCAGTAAATACACACGCCAATATCGCCAATAGAGTTAGATCGTAGTGCACCATGGCTCGTTCTCCCAATGGTTACCGCTGAGTTGCTTTAGTTAAACAGAATCATTACCTACAGCCCACGTGTTTTTCAATTTGCTCTTTTTCCCCGTGCTCGGCTTATCTCCTACCCTCGAGGTTCTTGACGCCACGCGTCGTATCTGCGTGCCTGCGCTCTCTCGAACCTTTCCCTATCTATATGAGGGCAGAAGGCGTTGCGCCCTATTGCGACGCCCGGGTTTTCTCGCTGATTCCCGAGGGAATTGCCACCTCGTGCCTTTGGCACTCCTCGCAATGACAGCGGGGGGACGGATCGGTGTCGTTAAGAACTGTGTTTTGCGCGTGGAGACCCGCTGTAACGACACCGTGTCCGTTATTTGTTAAGACGGGTAAGTGCGCTCAGATGGGGTCCCCGGGTTTCCATTCATATATAAGCGCAGGGTTTTCTATATATCTAACCAAATGATTATAGAGAGGAAAAGCTTCCCCGGCATCGTATGCCCGATGATCCATCGTAGCGCATAGGGTGATGACCCACCGCGGCACGACCTTGCCGTCAACGACACGAGGCGCCAGATGCATGTCACCTAAGCCGAACATGGTCACTTCGGGCGGGATGATGACCGTTACGGTTTGATGGCCACTGACCATCATGCCGATGTTTGCCAGCGTACACGTGGCGCCCAAGACGTCTTCCACGCGGAGTTTCTGTTCTGGTGGTATATCCTGAAACTCTCTTGGGGTACGCCGACGGGAAAAGAGGATCTCCCGCATCCAGAAGAGAAATCCAAACACGGCGCGGGGGTCGAGTTCGCGCAGCGCCGACCACGCCAACGCGCGCGCTGCCGCATGATACAACTCGTCGGGGTCGGTTCGCCGGGCTTTTCGCGTAAGATCCCGCATCTCATTCGCGACGGTCTCAATGTCTTTTTGGTGAGGATTCCGAACAATCGGTTTGATCACGCCGAATTTCGTGTGGACAGTGAAACTAAAATTGATGTCTTCCGCGTGGTACAGCGTACCCCCGTTGCGCAGAAGGGAAAACTCCAAAAATCCATTGAGGCAAGGCACATGATATATGGCATGCGCCAATGCTTTGAGGAAAAAGGCACTGTAATTTCGCCGAACGGCGCGCTTGAGAACACTCTTTTCATCCAAGGACGATTCGGGAGAATCTTCTCCCCGCGAGGTGTATTCTACCAACCGCGTCACATCCAGCTGGGTGATACCAGCGGCGTGGGGTATTTTGCGTGCCGAATACGACAGCAAATACCCCACGCTTTGGCGCAAAAAGCTCAACGGCACGGTTTCGCGGATCTTGACGTGTCTTCGAAAATATGAAATGCGGTAATCGCGAAACATAGGCAGCTGCCTTCCTTAAGCCGTAGACCTGCCGATTATTTGCGGACCGATGCCACCTCCACCATTTTGCCAGTACGTGCGGACTTGTATATCGCGCACGCGGTATCCACGCTCTTACGAGCCTCTGCGATCGGAATAGCCGGTTCCCGATTGAGACGAATGGCTTTCACCATATCCTCTACGATGAGCATGTGCCCATCGGCCGAGACTGCCATGGGATCTTTGCTGGCGGCATCACTCATGGGTTTACCGCTGAAAAGTTCCATCATGCGTTTGCGGTCTTTGTCGGGTCCCATTTCGTAGAACTCCAAGGTACCGCCGTGGCGCGAAAAACTACCTTTCGACCCGTACATGTAGATGCGTTGCGCGCCTTCCGGAATCGCGCAGGTAGTCGTAAATAAGGTTCCCAATGCGCCGTTTTCGAATTCTAGCACGGCAACCACTTGATCTTCGGCTTCAATTTTGTGGTTGAAAACGCCATAAAAACCCGCCACGCGTTTCACGGGACCCGCCAGGAAAATCGCCAGGTCGAGCGTGTGAATGCCTTGATTCATCAGACTCCCACCGCCGTCGAGTTTCCACGTGCCACGCCACGTGCCAAATTTTCCCGAGTAGTACGAATCCGCACGATACCACGGCAAATGGGCATGTACGCCGATGATCTTACCCATATGCCCTTTGCTGATGGCTTGGCGGATGAACTTGTTACAATTGTCCATGCGATATTGAAAGATGCACCCACACTTTACACCGGTTTCTTTAACCACCTTTTCCAATTCCGTGATTTTTTTCGGGGTAATATCAACCGGCTTCTCCACAATAATGTGTTTGCCGGCGCGCGCAGCTTGTATGCCCATTGCCGCATGTTTTCCACTTTCAGTGGCAATATTTACCACGTCTATCTCCGGGTCCTTCAGCATCTCCGCGTAGCTCAAATATCCCTTGCAATTAAACTCTTTTACCCGCTGCTCCAGACGTTCTTTATCGTGGTCACAGACAGCAACCAGCCGTGCCCCTTTTGCTTTGATGATGGCTTTGCAGTGATGCCCGCCCATACCCAGTCCAACAACGCCAAAACCTAATTCCTTCGCCATGGTCGTATGTTCTCCTTTTCGATTTACGTAAATAACTTAAACCTCACCCCAGAATCCTTACAACAATAAGAAAAACCATACGAGATCGTCAAGAACAAAATGTCGTACCCCCTCGCATGAGACGCGACATGCGGCATGATGTCAAACGACGAGAACCAACTCCGATGTGCCGTCTGTTGCCCTCTAGGGTTTGGGTTCTGGAAGACCCGCGTTGTGAAATCCTATCGGCAAAAGAAAAACCCGCTTGTCTGAGGAAGAAGATGACTTGTCTTCTCCGATGAGGACGAGATGAAACGTGGCATCCTGCGGACGACTGTGTCCTTCGAGTCGAATCAACACCTGATTCCAACGCTCGTTAAAGTCCACATCCGCCCAACCGGCGTGTTTTGGCAGCAAATGCGTATTGCAGTTCTGCAAATGCCAAGACGGCATAATGCCCGGCAACCAGTGACGTTTATCGATGACCTTCTTTTTATTAACGTACACGCGGATGGGACCTGTGTTGTTCGCAATCACCCGCATTCGGGCGCAGTGTGGCGCGTAGAAGTAGGTCTGCAGATAGCGTGCCTTGCCCGCTTGTGGGATGAAGGGTTTCAGGTCGTCTCCCGTATGCGAAACTATTTGGTACGATTTGTTCCCGTCGAGAACTGCCCGAGTGTCCATTTCGCGGTCTTCTGTACTGTCAATCGGCACGGGCTCTTCGAGTTGCCAAAGAGACGCGCGAACCACGGAAAAAGACGTGGTGAAAGAATCTCGGGTTGTCTGGAACCGCAAGGTAATGGTTCCGCTAGGTTGCATCGCGGAAGCGCTCTTTTGTCTTACAGAGACCGGCAAGGTGACCCGTTGTCCTTGCGGACACTCTACAAAAGGACACGATTTTTGGTCGGCATCCCACCCGTCGGGCACGGTTATGTCCATCTCCACCCGTTCGGGACGGGCTTCACTTAGTAGACCAACGTTGACGGTCTTGGCGGCATCCGGGGAAACCACGGGGTCCGTTCCGTAATCGAGACAAACCTGTAACCCGTTGTGGTATGCCAACACAACTTCGGAGGCAGGGGGAAGCGCGGGGCTCTTACACCGCTTCTGCAAGAAGGGAAGGTTTGTCCACATACTCAAATGATGGCGAACTTCGTCCGCACGGGCGAGGACTTGCTCGCCCAGGTCACAAACCTGTCGGGTCACTGTTTCGACGTCTGCCGGTATCTCAACGTCGACCAGGGCATGGGACACCTTTATCGCCGTGCCAATCGGCGTTTTCCACTTTTCCGGAATGCCCGAGACGCCGCGTTGGATACCCAAGATCGCCCCTAAGGTAGCACCCGTGCAGTCCGTGTCGTAACCGCAATTGACCGCATTACACAGTGCCTCCGAAAAATCGTCGGAACTCAACCAACCCAACACAATAAACGCAACATTGAGAGGGGCAAATGTAAAGTCCGAAGGGTGGGCATATCGGGCACAAAGCAGGTGGCGTATCGTGCGCACCGGCGTCTTTTGTTCTACCTGTTGCTCCACAAAATCCAACGCATCCGCCAGTACCGAACCCTCCGGCACAAACGAACGCGCAATCGAAAAGACACGGTGAGGGCTGGCTTCCACAAACGCCGCACTTTCCGCTGCCGCCAGAAACATTTCGCAGTACACCCCTTCTTCGGCGTGGTCCGTAGAGGCATCCAGATAAGCATATGCCGCAGCAATATCGGGTAGACCCGGTGCGATCATCCCCCAGATTTCCGACCGAATCGCAGCGCCCATCCCGTGTTGCCACCAATTGTTGTACGAGCCTGTAACAGGCGGCAACAACCCCAAGGACATGTTCCGTCTGCCGTTGAAGTACTCGGCGATGTTGTACGTGGTGTGGTGCAGCCAGTAGTCAACAAAGTCCTGTGGTTTAAGGAAAATGCCTCTTTTGCGGAGCATATCGAGCCAAACTAATTGCAACTCAAAATCGTCGTTGGGAATGGGCTCCGTCGGCACGGGGTCATAATAGTAGAGGAACAGAGGACAGGTCTGCCCTTCGTAAGGTCCCCCCAAGGTGCCACCGACGTTCTTGCCCATCCACCCACCCAAGGTTTTTTCGTAATACTCACCTGGTTTCATCGTTCTATTTACCTCTTGTTACAAGTCCTGTTCCTCGATTATTTCAAACCAGCGGGTCTCGCCCGGCTCTAGACGTACCACCACCTCATGGGCGACGATAGGTATCCGTGTCCCATCAAGTTCACGCAGGGCTTTGCGGGCGGGAAGGCGCAGCTTGCGCTCACCGCCTTCGCGGGAATGAAGAATCAGTATTCGCCCGTCCTGCCGCACGATATCGCTGCCCGATGCCCACAAATGAACGTCGGCATCTTTGAATATCCGGCGCAAGACGTCCCGTGTGGGCAGCATGTCACAGAACAACACACTTTTATGACTACCGTGAAGTGCTCGCGCCGCAGAAATTTTACGGTCGGCACGGTATCGTCCCAAAACTTCCATACCGGACATGGAGTCGTCCGAGATGACCAAACGTGGGTGGAGTACGCCGCCGTTTGTCCACCCCCACGCGAGTCCCTCGAGGCGTCCTTCCCCGTTACTTCCAGTTACGCCGTCATCCTGCTGCACGGGGATACCGGTGAGAAGCGCCGTGCGCCGCGCATCAACGCCGGCTGGTCCCAAAAAAGCGGGGGCATATTGCCAAAGAGCGGTCGCTTGCTCGTTATCAAGTCGTTTCTTCACTAGTTCAAGCGTCGAGTCGTCTGCAAAAAAGAAGTTTGGAAAGACATAAACCTTGGCTGGAGGCACTTTGCCTTCTACGAAATCGCCTAGATAGTAATAGCCGATACTTGCCCCGGTTTTTTCCAATTGATTGCGCAGCAGAGCCGCACAATTTATGACTACATCATAGTCCGCGCGGACATAATTCCACGATTTCTCATCCACCACTACCGCCACTTCCGGACGATACGGTTGTGGATTGTCGTACAAGCGTCGATAGACTGGAAACCCCCGTTTTGCCATGACTTCTTGCCATAGGGTTGGGTCATCGAAGGCCCCTGCGGCAATCAGGTCCATCCACCACGTGCCACCACGGTGCACATAGGCGTAGCCGAGATTTCGCGAAAGCAGGTTTTGGGTCTCGAAAAGGGAGCTCGTAGGTTTACCGAACGCTTCGAAAGAAAGCCATTGAGGTAACTCGTCCTTACTGATCAGATGGGTACGCATGTCGTCTTCGTTCAGCCAAATCTTTCCATGAAGCGCAACAGAATCCACCGCGCCCATCGCTGCCGCCGCCCCGCCTGTAAGACGTTCTTCCATCGAAATATACGAAATCGGAGCAACAAGGATATCCACATCCGGCGAAGCTAAGACGCGTTCCGCGGCATTGTGTCCGCTGATACTGCCCACCAACTCAAACGTATAGCCGTAAAAAAAGACGGAAAGTTTTCTGCCGTGTGTCTCTTCCTTGATCGCGCGCGCTGCCTCCAAAATGCGGTCTGCTGTCTTGTCGGAAACATACGCGCTGTAATCAATCCAGTCTTGTTCTTCGGGTATCTTATAAAACACCCGCACCGGTTTCGGCTCCCACTGCATACGAATCGGAAAACGGTCGGGATCAAACGCGGGTACCTGCGCCTTGTCAAGGGTGACTTGGCGTCCCCAGGCGCGGGAAAGCGCCTCGTCGGTGCCGTAGCGCTGCTGGAGCCAACTTCGAAACGCCCGTTGATTTGCTTCGCTGTAGTCAGGACCTACTTGCCGGTAATGACCCTGGAACCACTCCATGTCGGAAAGACCGCCGATATGGTATCCAAGAAATCGGTTCGCAAACGGGCTTTGTTCATAGTGTCGAAGAAATCGCCGCAGATTGCGAATAAAATGCCCCCAGTACAAGTCAGACCCGATGGAAGGCAGGCCCAACTCCCCCGCGTGCGACGTATACCGTTCCGAATCCGGCATATGAGCACCCCCAGGCCAGTTCCAGGGAGGTTGCGAACGCAGCCGCGGAATAAAACACGCATCCGGGTCCCGCTCCAGAAACCGTTTCAAAATCCCGTCCGTCCATTCAAAACCTTCCGCTCCAGGGATTTTGTCTTCCCAGTCCCAGTGCCAACCGTCGAACGGCATGGAAAAAATATGGAGTCCTGCCTTTGCGGCCGCCTCCACCTGAGGCGCGAGGTTTTCTTGTCCGGAGCCGGTTTCGGTGTTGAAAAAGAAGACCAATGGGGACGTGGGCGTTCCGTCAACCAGCAAAACAGGCATACCGTTCCGTTGGGTGATTTTGGCTTCGAATTCGTTTCCCGCACTAGTACTGGCATAAGACCATGCCAGACAACCCAGCACCAGACTGAAGGAAAAACTGTTCATAAGGAAGCACACCCCTTGTTTTTTAGAAAAAGGGCACCAGCGGCCCATTATAAGCCACTGGTGCCTCACACAAGAACCACCCAATCCTGTCAGATCATCCGTAGCCGCCGAACAAGTACATCCACCAACCGAGCGCTTGTCCTGCTATGCCGCCAATCGAGGTTGCCACAGGAGGTTTCTGATTGTACTTCACAAACTCGACATGGCCATCCATGTACAAGACATTAGCACCACCGGGCACATGATTGTAGAGCCCAACCCCGGAGGGGAAATTGCTAACGATCCAGGTAGGCATGAGCGCTGCCGCACCAGCGCTGTTCATCCAGGCATCAAACATAACAAAGATAGTGCTTTGCGCAGCGTTTGCGCCAGCCGGATTGTTGATGTCTGTAATGAAAAAGCGCTCAATACCCTCTTTCAGACGTCTGTACGACTTGGGCAGCGGCTTACCATCGTCGTCCAGCACACCACTATTAGGCCCAAGCCCGAATGCCGTGACAGCGCTTTCAGGGACGTCCTGATTGTTGAGTATGGAATTCTTCCACACACCGAATTTGCATCCCCAAGGCTCAAAATACGGCGGTGAATTACTGCCTGGTTCAGCCATTAAAATGCTCCACCAGTAGAAATGAAGCAGCGATACATCGAGGAATTGGGCATTGGTTCTGACGGCATACGGCGTGTAGATATAGGAAATAGGAATGGACAAGAATGCTTTCAGGCAAGAATCGTGGGCATATTGGCCAGTAGTTTCCGAAGCCTTTTGAGCGAGACGGGCAATCTGACCCGCATAGTCCTGCTCCACACCAAAACCCGTGCCCAATGTTCCCCAAGGGTCGTAGTCTTGTCTGCTATCGGACGGACAGACCGCAATACTGACATCCGTCCAGTAGTCAGGATAAAGTGCGTGGCCTCCCACTCCCCGCATACCGGCAAATACGGCGGTAGTGCTAGACGGTATATACGTGGTGCCCGGAGGGAACATGTCCTTGTTTTCTGTTGAATACATCTTAAAAATTAAACCCCACTGCTTTAGGTTATTCTGGCAAGATGCGCGTCTTGCGGCTTCCCGTGCCCGCGCGAGAGCCGGCAAAAGAATGGCAGCCAGAATAGCTATGATGGCAATGACCACCAGTAGCTCGATTAATGTGAATCCTCTTCGCTTTTTCATGGTTGTTTCCTCCTTTTGATGTTAAAGTTTTAACCACAAACTGGATTCAGTATGCCACGTTGCAGAAACCTTTACCTTGACTTTTTGGATTTGAAATAGCACAATTCCGCACAGATGCGTACCCTTGATTTAGAAAGATTTCGAGAGGTTTGGTCTGCGGAGGATGTCTTTCCTGATCCCGACTTTCTTCTGAACGTGCTTTTTGCCAATCCACAACCCCTGATTCCGCTACATACCCATCACGATTTTCTAGAACTGACTTTCGTTTATGGGGGGCATGCCGTTCACCGAGTGGAAGACGATGCCTATCCCATTCGCGCAGGAGATGTCTTTGTCATCCAAGGTGAAAAAAAACACGGGTTTGAAGAATTAGCAGACTTATACCTCGTGAATATCGTCGTTGACGAGAAACGCTTTCTGCACCCTTTTAGCGAATTGCGTAGCAACCCGTATTTTCAAGTACTCTTCCACTTGGAGCCCCGTTTTCGGCAAAAACATCGTTTTGAGAGCCGTCTCGTGCTTACTCCGGAAGAGCTGAGTTATGCCATGACCCTCATCGAAACATTACACAGCGAATTGACGCAACGGGTTCAGGGATTTCAAGCAATTGCCACGGGCATCTTTCTTCAGATCGTCGGTTTTTGTTGTCGTTGTTACAAAAAAACGCAGCCCCCCCTTACTCAAAACCTGATTCGGATCGGTACCGTACTTAACTACATTCAATCGCGGTATTATGAACCGATAAAAACGGAGGATCTGGTAAACCTATCTAAAATGTCTGAGCGAAATCTTGAAAAGGTTTTTCGGGAAGCCACCGGCTTTGCCCCTATCCAGTATTTGCTGCGCACACGTATCGCCGCAGCGTGTTATTTGCTCTCCACCACGACAGATAGCATTACCGATATCGCGTTTCGGGTCGGCTTCAACGACAGCAACTACTTTGCACGGCAATTTCACCGACTACTAGGCATGACCCCACGCGCGTACCGGAAAAGCCACCAAAAATCTCCTATTCTTTTGCCTTACGGGCATGGTTTCTCCGAATCCCACGTCCCGCCTTTGCCGTAATTATCTGATTGCAGTGCAACCAGACCCCACCAGTGTGTTTTTGATATCCGTCGGTCGGCTATGCCAGCATAGGGCAATCAAACTAAGTCCCGAGGAAGAGGTTCTTTCTCGTTTTTTATCGTTCTGACAGTGACAGAGAGAGGAAGCTCCATCTATGGAAAAGCCTGACCTGAAACAGATGTACCGTACCAAGACAGCGGGAGATTTCCCCGAAACCTTTGAATTGTTGGGAAAGAAATACGTGAAACGCGAAGATTTGCGTTACGGGACAAACCCGCATCAACCCGCGGCGTTTTATCGCTGTGTCGATGGCAAACGACTTGTCCTTGGGGCATATGAAATCCTAAAGACGGGTAAGAGCGGCTTATCGCAAACGAATATCGAAGATATGCATCATGCCCTGGGAATTTTGAAATATATGACCAAGCCCGCCTGCGCCGTAATGAAACATTGCAATCCATCCGGAGTCGCCGTGCAGGTCGGGGATATGCCGCTTGCGACAGTTTATGAACGGGCACGCGATGCGGACGCCCAAGCAGCGTTCGGTGGCGTTGTTGTGTTCAATACGACGGTGGACGCAGCAACCGCCGAAACCATCATGCAAACCGTGGTGGAAGGTGTGGCAGCCCCGGAGTTTCATCCGGAGGCGCTGGAGGTATTGAACGACGCCGATCGGTTCAAGCGTAATCGAGAAATGCGCGTAATTCGAATCCCGAATTTCAGTAGCCTACCGAAGTTTGTTGACGAGGAAACGGACGTCCTCGAGATCAAGGTATTCGATGATGGCAGTATCGTCTTGGCAAAGCCCTATTTGTCACGTGTTCGGTCGGTGGAAGATTTCGTGCCTGCATACGCGGAACACAAAACCAAAGGCAAGATTGAAATCGCCCGTCGCCCGTCTGAGCAAGAGCTCCACGACCTGCTTTTTGCGTGGTACGTCAATATTCACGTTCGGTCGAATGGAGTAGTCATCGCCAAAAACGGCCAGACACTCGCCGTGGGAACAGGAGAACAGGATCGCGTCGGTGCGGTCGAACAAGCCATTCACAAAGCCAAGACCAAATACCGTGGGACGGAAACGTTGCAGGGTGCCGTGATGGCTTCCGACGGGTTTTTCCCGTTCCGGGATGCAGTAGATGCCGCCACCGCCGTAGGTATCACCGCTATCGCACAACCCGGGGGCAGCGTCAGCGACTATGACGTCATCGCAGCATGCAACGAGGCAGGCGCTGCGATGGTGTTCACACTGGAACGGTGTTTTTCCCATCATTAGCGAATTGTTACTCCAAAGAATACGCCATCTTACGGGAAGGAAATGGGTTCCGTGCCAAATCCCAACCACTGCGTTTCCCGAATAGACAATCTCATAGAAAAGTTTGCAGAGGCGTTTCCCGAAGTCTCCCATCCCATTAGGGTTTGTCGCGCCCCTGGAAGGATCAATCTCCTCGGCGAACATCTCGACTACAACGGGCTACCCGTGCTACCTACCACCATTCAACACGACATTTGCATTGCATTCACCCCCCGAGACGACCATGTGATCCGTTTGAAAAACGCCGACCCACGATTTTCAGAAACCGCGTTCACGAACACGGAAGACATCCCACCCTCGGAGACCGGCGCTTGGGAAAACTATTGCAAAGCCGCAATCCAGGCGCTGAATCGCCGCTTCCCATCAAGTGCCTATCGCGGGATGAACCTCTATGTTGACGGCAACATCCCTACGGCGGCGGGGCTTTCTTCGTCTTCTGCTTTTGTCGTCGCGTGTGCCTTGGCATACCTTGCCGTGTCAGAACTGGAACTGGACAAAGACATCTCTCGGATTGAATTAGCCACGCTCCTTGCCGAGGGAGAACACTATGTGGGCACGCGTGGGGGCGGGATGGACCAAGCCATTATTCTCCTCGGCGCACAGAACTGTGCATGCAAGATCGATTTCTTTCCCTTGCGGACCGAACGAGTGCCTCTGTTTGAAGACCATGTCTTCGTAGCTGCCCATTCCCTTGTGAAAGCGGACAAAACCGGCTCTGCGTTGCAACGATACAATGCGGGACCCGCCACTTGCCGCCTGCTCACCGCCTTGATCGAACACGCTGCCAGGCAGGCGTTCGACGACGAGATCGAGCTCGAACGCCTCGGTGACTTGTGGCAGGGACCCTTATTTCTCACCCATGAAGAAGCGGAAGCATTGGTTCGTTCCGTACTATCTGAGAAACCGTTCTCGATGGATGAGCTGTCACGTTTCTTGAATCTCTCCCCGCAAGCCATACGAGAAAAATGGCTAGGGGCGCTTGAAATGCCTCCCGAAGGACTGCCCCTACACCGCCGAGCGCGACACGTTTTAACCGAATTTCACCGCGTGGAACGAGGGCGCGACTTTCTCCTCGCAAAAGATGCCGCCGCTTTTGGGGAGCTCATGAGTGCGTCTCACCGCAGTTGCGCATCAGATTATGAGGTCAGCTGCCCAGAACTCGACGAGCTTACAGAAATCGCGCGTCAGGCGGGCGCGTTGGGTTCCCGCATGACCGGTGCAGGATTTGGTGGTTATACCGTGAGCCTGGTACCGCAAGCTGCCCTTCTCCAATTTCTCCAAAGAGTCTACGAAGAATACTACCGGCCTCGCGGCATGCCGCCCGACGAAGCACACAACGTGCTTTGGGCAGCTGCTCCATCCTCCGGCGCGGGCTATACACCTTCCCCATTTTCTTGAGGCAAGAAGGTGTCAACCCTTGCCACGCCCTCGGTGAGGAGAACCCTCTTGCCGCCCATTACCCAGGCGACACTCCCTCTTCTGTAGGGGCGCAACGTTGTTGCGCCCTATCCAGACCCCAGGGGTTCCCCTAGTACCCAGGAAATTGCCGCGTCGCCCCTTCGGGGCTCCTCGTAGTGACAACGTGGGGGTAGGGCAGAAGTGGGTGATTTCTCCGAATTCTTGGGGGATTGCCTCGTCGTGACTGACGGCACTCCTCGAAATGACAGGGACGAGGGTAGTGGACTTAGACATGCTGTTGACAAAGAAGTATCTCGTGGGTACAATAGGGTCGTGCCGAGGCGGGTGTTCAATTCGGCAAGGGTAGGGGAGCCGCCGTAAGGGAGGCGGATCCCAAAACGGGCAATGGTTTTTGCAGCGGATGCTGCAGAAAGCGAAAGGAGAAAGCAAATGAAATCGGAATGGTATTGGCAGCCTGGTGAGTGGTGGTGGTGGATCGCAGGCATTTTCACCGGCGGTATCGGATTTGTCGTCTATCTGCTGGGCTGGTTCTTTGACTTAGTCTTCTAGTCCGGTCTTTCGTACAGCGAATTAGGGCATGCTTCATTTTGAAGTGTGCCTTTTTCATTTTTTAAGGAGTGGGCTGGGTTGTTACTCGTAAGAGAGCCGGTGTAGCATAATGCCATGAAAGAGGCATTTCGCAGAGCATCGGCAGCGGTGCAACGTGGGCACCGATTTGTCACGCGGGATGTGTGGCGCCTGGGCAAACCGGGGGAAGAGATTCCCCACGGACTGATCATCAAACACATCCGTGTTGCCATTTTGGTGTTTCGGAACTTGAAGCGGGATGTGTTTTGGTTGCGTGCATCGGCGCTCGCCTTCACGACGTTATTGTCCATCGTGCCGTTTTTTGCCGTCATGTTCTATGTTATCCAGTCGTTTAATCTAGAGGAGGGCTTGTACAATTTCATAGCCGAACGAGTTCGCAGCCGACTCGAAACTCATCTAGTAACCAAGCCGACTTCAAGTCCAGCAACAACGTTTCCCTCTACAGCCGAAGTCCCTTCCGCAGATTCTATGGCGGCCTCGGGCGACTCCGCTAAGGACGACACCCGGGAGCCTCCCTTGAAAGATGTACTGATTGAGTGGATCTTTCAAAATGTCGCACAAAAGACCCAAACCGAAAAAGGCGAGGTGCTTCAAGACCCGGTGCGGGCATTGATCGCGTTTGCTGAACGGAGCGCCAACCCACATGCCATAGGCATTTCTGGGCTGTTGCTGGTGCTTGCCGCCGTCTTTAGTCTGATGATCAACATCGAGATGGCTTTCAATTCGATTTGGGGGGTAAAGCCTACGCGGTCTTGGTATCGAATCATGAGTGACTATGTATTCATCATGCTTTTGCTGCCATTCATTGCCGCGTTTGTGCTGGGACTGACGGTGGCGTTCCAAAGCAAGGGAAACGAGGCTCTTGCAACCGTTATGCGTGGAACACGGTTCGTGGTCGTGTGGCTTTGTTTTGCGCTGTTGTATTTCATCGTTCCCAATACCCGCGTGCGGTTCCGCTACGCCCTCATCGGGGGTGTCGTCGCGGGCACCGCGTGGATCGGCAACGCATGGCTATATGTAAGCTTGGTCAGTTTGACCGGATACCGCATGATTTACGCCAGTTTTGCCCAATTCCCGCTACTGGTAGGATGGATTTACTTGAGTTGGGTGATTGTGCTGTTCGGTGCTCAGTTGACCTTTGCCTACCAGAACGAACGCACCTTTGCCTTGGAACGGCTTGCCGCAGATGCCAGCTATGCATATCGTGAAGCAGTCGCTTTGGGGCTCATGCTCGAGATGGCGCGCCGCTTTGACTCCGGCATCGGTGGGCTCGAGCCGTCGGCTTCTGCAGCGGCATGGAATATTCCAATGAGCCTTGTCAACCAGACGCTAGACCATCTCGAATCTGCAGGCCTCATCCGCCGCTGCGCAACAGAGCCCCCCACTTATCTGCCAGCCCGTTCGCTTGACCGTATCACGGTGAACGACGTGATCTCAGCAATCCGTGAAGCAGGCGAAGAACCGTCGGCTTTGCGGGAAGACAAGGGACTCCGCCCCTTTTTGGACATGCTGTGCGAGGTGCGAGGCCAGACGTTGGCGCAAACGTTGGCTTCTGTGATCCGTAATGAGCGTTTAAAGATTCCCGGGATCGACACCCTAGATGATTTGGGGACCGCCCCGGGAGGTCTCGACCTCACCTCACCTTCAAGTGATGCAGGGTCCCCATAAACGAGCTTTAGAGTAATGAGCACGGATGAGCATTCTTTACCAACGCGCAGCGCGCAGCGCGTACTCGACTTCTCTTCCACAGACTCGCGGGATGACAATCTTGTAGCGGTTCGTGGCTCCGTGGAACGGATTGTCTATGAGAATGCGGAGACGGGTTTTCTCGTAGGACGCCTAAAAGAAGAAGACTCTAGCCAAGAAATTACGTTTGTGGGGTCGTTTCTCGCTGTTTCTCCGGGGGACTGTATGCGCTTATGGGGACGGTGGAGCGAAAACCCGAGATACGGCAGGGAATTTCGAGTTGAACGGTTTGAGGTACTCATACCCAGTACTGTAGAAGGCATTGAGAAGTATTTGGGTTCCGGGCTAATCGAAGGGATTGGAAAAGAGTTTGCGCGTCGTATTGTAACCGTCTTCGGTGCCGAGACCTTACGGATTATTGACGAAGAACCAGAGCGGTTGCGTTCCGTGCCCGGCATCGGCGAAAAACGCGCCGCACAGATTCGTCAAGCATGGGAAGTCCAAAAAAACATCCGAGCCATCATGGTGTTTCTTCAGGGACACGGCATAGGCGTCAATCATGCCGTGCGAATCTACAAGCGCTATGGAGACAAGGCACTCACCGTGTTGCGCGAAAATCCCTATCGCCTGGCGGAAGACATCTCCGGTATCGCGTTTCGCACCGCCGATGCCATCGCCCAATCCTTGGGGATTCCGAAAGACTCCCCACTACGCGCTCAAGCCGGAATGCGCTATGCATTGGAACAAGCGTCTTCGGAAGGGCACGTATTCTTACCCCGTGAGGAATTGCGCGAACGCGTAATTCAATTGCTCGAAGCGACTCCCGCCCTTTTCGAAGAAGCCTTGATTAGTGCGTTGGAACGTAAAACACTTATCAGCGACGAAAAGGGCATTTATCTGCCTCACCTCTATTATTCCGAGACGGGGGTGGCGCGGCTCCTGAAAACCATTGCAAGCAGTCCCCTACAAGAAGTCTCCATCCTCGTGGAGAAAGCCATCCCTTGGTTGGAACGCCGCTACTCCCTCCAATTGTCGGAAGAACAACGTCAAGCCATTCGAACCGCCGTAGCTGCAAAGACATTAGTGATTACCGGAGGTCCGGGCACGGGCAAAACCACCATTATTCGTAGCCTGTTGGATATCTTCGAGCAAAAGGGGCTTTCGATCGCCTTGGCAGCACCAACAGGACGCGCCGCAAAGCGTATCACCGCAGCCACCGGTCGAGAGGCAAAGACCATTCATCGTTTGCTGGAATTCAGCCCTCAAACGGGCAAATTCACGCGCAACGATACCAACCCGCTACGAATAGATATGCTAGTTGTGGATGAGTGCTCGATGGTCGACGTCCTGTTGATGTACAGCCTCTTGAAAGCCGTGCCGCCCTGTGCGCGACTTGTCCTCGTGGGCGACGTCGACCAGTTGCCATCCGTGGGACCTGGGACAGTCTTGTTCGATATCATCACCAGCAACGTCATACCCGTCGTCTGGCTTAAGACCGTATTTCGCCAAGCAGCGGAAAGCGGCATCATCACGAATGCGCACCGAATCAATCAGGGTGCCTATCCGGAGTTCAACACGCGTGACTTTTTTTTCGTCGATCGGCAGGAGCCCGAAGGCGTTTGCACTACAATCGTAGATTTGGTCGCCCACCGAATTCCCAAACGTTTCGGCCTTGACCCCAAACGTGATATTCAGGTGTTGGCGCCCATGCACCGAGGTCCTGCCGGTGTTATCGCATTAAACGAGGCGCTCCAACGTGTCTTAAATCCCCACGGCAGCGCAATTCCAGGCAGACGATTTGGTGTGGGCGATAAAGTCATGCAACAGCGAAATAACTACGAGCTCGATGTGTTTAACGGCGATGTCGGCATCATTTGCGGGTACGATGAGGACGATCAATCCGTATCCGTGCAGTATGATGACCGAACGGTCGTCTACCCCCGTCTGGCTCTGGACGAATTGGAACTCGCCTATGCGGGTACTGTACACAAAGCTCAGGGATCGGAATACCCTGCTGTCGTGATACCCGTTGTCCCGCAGCACCACATTATGTTACAGCGGAATGTACTCTATACGGCCGTCACCCGTGCGTCTCGTTTGGTGGTCATGGTGGGAACCCCAAAAGCCCTACATACCGCCCTGCGAAACACAAAAGTCGTCCGACGCTATTCAGGATTGGCAGACCGACTCCGCCAAAATTGACGCACCGCGAGAACTACCAGGACTGACGTCGAACCAGCAAGACCCAGTCTCGGTCGGCGTCAGCAGGGGGAGACCCAATGGGTACCCAGTCGCCACCTTTCACGGCGCCGCCCTCTATCAAACCGCCGCCAGCGCGTGGGTTAAACCACTGGAGAACGTATCTTCCCTTCGGCAAATGAAGCGCGACGCCGCCCACCTGAGGCATATAAAGAAGATACGTTTTCGGCGGTGAGGCAAGACACCATACGCCGTCACCTCGCACTCCGTTCTCCAGCGGGACCATGTCCCAAAACGGAAGATACTGATGGAAAAACTCAAGCGCATACCGCGTTTGCGCCCACATGTTTTCACGGCTGCGCCAATCTTCGCACGTTAAGTCACTGTTCGGATAATCGTAACCAAAATACCACTCCACTCCGGCGCCGCCTGCCATCAAATTACCCCAAAGACAATACCGGCGCACCTCATCATGGTCCGGATCCTCGGTGTCCGGTTTGACGCCGATATTCGCTGGACCGATCTCGTCGAGGCACACGATCCACGGCTTACCGGCTTCATTAGAACGCCGCACCCATTTGAGGGTCTCCGCATACGTCTTTGTCTTGTCACCCATTTGCAGCGAAGGCCCCTCCAAATAGGGATAACCTAAGAGCGGTGTATACACCTTATCATACTGGTTCGGAAACGTATGGACGACGATAGAGTGATCATACGGGTCGAGCGCGCGAATGTATTCTGCGAATGCCTTTCGTTCTTCGTCGGTATTCGTATTTTCTTCCCCGAGGTTCCACACCACGCCGAGATGGTGAGCAAATCGCGCCACGAGCTCGCGATAATACAATCGCCGTTGAGGTCCAAGTGCTCCTTTATCGAAAAGTTGATCGTTCTCCTGTTCTTGCGTGATCACATGCAGCATGAGTCCCAATCGATCCATGTGACGGAACACGACTTCCCATTGGTCAAGTTTGCTGCAATCAAACCGCTGGCGTTCCGTGTCGCTCGTCCACATCCAGACGTCTTTTCCGTCCCCTTTCACATTCATCGTGAGAAAATACACGGAATTCATGCCTTGCCCCGCAAGATAGTTCAATGCCCCAATTATGTTCTTGCCTTTGTTATCGCCCCACAGCGGGTCTCCCCAGCGCCAATCTCCGGCGTGCGGCTCATAATGATGTGAGGGAGGAGTTTGATCAAAATCGACGAAAGCCAGAAAGTTCTCCGGGCTGTCTGCCCCGCCTTTAATAAAATACTCTCGACTACCCGCGAACTGGAGATAGTGTTTGCCTACATAGTTCAGCATACCCTTGCCATAGAAACCGGGCGCTGCGAGATCGGCTTTGGCAACGCGTATCACCCCTTCTGTCCCGTCAGGTGCTGCCGGAGTTCCAGTCGTTTCCTGTCCAGCAATCGCGACGTCCTTACCGCTAACAAACGACACGCGGTATTTCCATTCGCCGGCTTCGTCAGGAACAAAATGAGCCCGCCACACGTTGCCACTGTCCGCGCCCGAGTTGCCGGCGATACCATCCGCTGCGAAATACCCCGGCACAACAACCTCGCGGCGGCCGTGCCAAAACGTGACCGAAAACTTGTAATCGGTAAACGGATTTGGGTCGCCGGATTCAGAACATGGAGGACCAAACATGGACAGAGTTAATGGAAAGTTTACACGTGCTTCTCCCGTCATGACGATGTCATGGTTGCTGTACCCGCAAGCGCGCGCGAGCAAACCAAGTACCTGGTTCATTCGGGTCGTCCGGTCACCGCCGCACAGTTCGCCCCATTTCCCCTTGGCGCACACGAGCGCAACCCCAAGACTCGGCATGATAGCAGCGCAGTTGCCTCCGGCGCCGATTGCCATCACCGTGTCAGCCGGGGCGTCGGGCCACGTGGGCAAGTCGGGATGAAGGCGTCCCGTGCTATTGAACCACCAATTAAACCCATAGATACCAGGACCCGCCTTGGAAAAATGATCGGAGCCGCCTCCGTACGAACCAATACCCAGATAATCGTCCGTGTCGGCAGGCTGAGTCTGCGGCAAATTTTTATGCGTCTGGGGTTGCATGTAGTCATCGAAGTAATGTCTTGGAAGCACCTGGCGATGTCCCCATCTGCCCTTACTTGCCCAAAACCAGGCAATACGCGCAAAATCCCGTACCGACGCCGACATCCGACGCCGCACGGGATCAAACTTCAGTCCATCTTGCAGCCCGAGCGCACCGAGTCTGTTAGGTGCTTCGGCGGCTTGTTGTGGATCCTGTCGAAAAACACAGTCAAAAAGAGTCTTTTGATACAGTTGTATGGCAAAATCGTTGTACGCCCATGCCTCCCCAGGACCTTCCGGGCGGGCGTAACCACTGTTCATACTTCCCAAGTGCCGAAACGTAATGCCCCGGTCTTTTTCTTTCAGTTCCCAGCCGAAATCTGCTATCGGTTCATCTACACTCTTGACCAGTCCTTCCTCGATGGCGAAGAACAAAAGGGTACTCAGTACCGGTTTTGCCGCCGAGAACCAATCGCCCCGTTGTTTCTGATCTCCCCACGCTTTGACAATATACCCATCTTTGATGATGCACCCCCGACCTTCCAGTAATGCCGCTATTTCATCCAGTTTCGCCGCGTCCATTTTCATGCGTTCCGGCTCTCGGGACTCCCACTCCTCCGCGGGGAAATGCAGACCTGCATGCACCACGAAGGACACTTGGAGAAACATTCCAAAAAGAACGCCCAACCTACACATACCACTTCTCCCTGTTATTTGCGCCTAAAATTGGCGCAAATATGACTCAAACGAATCTGATTGGATTTCCGCCTCTTCCCAATAAGACGACACGGAACTATCCGGGGCACGTTTCAAAGGATCTCGTGCGGCAATACGTAATACCAGCCCTGCGGGAAGGAACAACACAATGAACGCGACCGTGAGAAGTACATAGGTGATTACCCAGGCAACTGCGTTCATCACCTTCTCTGACACGATATAAAGGGGACGAAGTATCCTGGGCAAAAGGAGCGACAACGCGGCGCTCACCAAGGCAAATGCCGGCAAAACTACAGGAAACGAAGGCATGACGCCTGAACGGTGCCAGAGTAGCCCCCAACGAACTGCCGCTACGAAAAGAAAAGCGACAGCAATGGATAAACCAAATCGCCGCAGCTCCGCCGGTGACGCCGATTCATGTTGTCTCATGGTAACGTCACTCCGTTTGAGTCCGAAAAGTTCCTAGTCCAATTCAAACACGGATTTCCAGGAGTCATCTTCTTCCCACAGCGGCTGCTCTTTTTTATCGAGAAGAAACGACTCCAAGACCAAATAGTCCATACGCGTCCGCATAAAACATACATAAGCCTCGTGCGGCGTGCAGACAATCGGTTCGCCGCGCACATTGAACGACGTGTTGATAAGCACAGGGCAACCCGTCAAGCGCTGAAACGACTGTAGCAAACGGTAAAAGCGAGGATGATATTTTTCGTCCACGGTTTGGATGCGAGCGGAATTGTCCACATGCGTTACCGCAGGAATGTCCGAACGCACGACACGAAGTTTGTCGAGGCCTTGCGCGTTTTGCTCAAGGTCGCTGAGTGGTCGTAGCCGTTCGGCACGCACAGGCGCCGTAAGCAACATATACGGGCTGTCACGGTCTAACTCAAAATAGTCAGCCACCTTTTCCCGAAGTACCGCCGGTGCAAAAGGTCGAAACGACTCGCGAAACTTGATCTTAAGGTTTAATACAGACTGCATCTGGGGCGACCGTGCGTCCGCCAGAATGCTGCGCGCACCCAACGCCCGCGGACCAAATTCCATGCGTCCCTGAAACCAACCTACTACATTCCCCTCAGCGATCAAGTGCGCGACACGGTCACACAACACGTCCTCACGAAGCTGTTCATAGGTGATTCGGTTTTCTTCAAGATACGATTGTATGGTCTCATCGCTGAATGCGGGACCCAAATAAGACCCTTTCTGTCTCAACGGATCCGCCACGCGAGGATGATCTAGCACGTGGTGCCATGCGAACAGCGCGGCGCCAAGCGCACTCCCCGCGTCGCTCGCCGCCGGCTGAACCCACAAATCCTCAAAGGGACCCTCACGAAGAAGTCGACCATTCGCGACACAGTTCAATGCAACCCCGCCCGCAAGCACGAGGTTCTTTAGCCCGGTACGTCGATGGAGGGTTCGCGCCAAACGGAGGATAACCTCTTCGGTGACATCTTGAATCGACCTAGCCAGGTCCATTTCGCGATGCGTAATGGGGTCTTCAGGACGACGCGGCGGCCCACCAAATAGTTCGGCGAACCGCGCGTTTGTCATGCGCAAACCACCACAGAAATCGAAATAATCCAGATTTAGCCGATAAGACCCGTCTTCTTTGATGTGAATCAGCTTGTTGGTAATGAGATCAACATAGCGGGGCTCTCCATAAGGGGCAAGTCCCATCAGTTTGTATTCGCCGCTGTTCACCTTGAAACCCGTGAAATACGTAAACGCCGAATACAATAAACCCAGCGAGTGCGGAAAATTGATTTGGTGCGTTAGCTCGATGCGGTTGCCTCTCCCGATGCCTTGCGTCGTCGTCGCCCACTCTCCTACCCCATCCAAAGTAAGAATGGCGGCTTCCTCGAAAGGACTGGGAAAAAACGCCGCCGCGGCATGTGCTTCATGGTGCTGGACGAACAAAATGCGTCCCTGATAGCCGACATGTTTTCGGATTGTGGCTCGCATGAACAACTTTTCTTTCAACCACGATGGCATCTGCACCCAGAACGAAGCGAGCCCCCGTGGCGCAACGGCTAGGTACGTCGACAACAATCGGTCAAATTTCAGGAAAGGCTTTTCGTAAAAGACGACATAGTCAATCTCTTTTTGGGAAATGCCGGCTTCGTCGAGACAATAGCGAATGGCATGGTCAGGAAAAGCGGGATCATGTTTCTTGCGGGTGAAGCGTTCCTCCTGGACTGCGGCGCGTATTTCGCCGTCCTGAATCAAACACGCCGCACTGTCGTGATAAAATGCCGATATACCCAGAATGTTCATGCCATCTCCAAAACGGATAATACCCAGCCTCCCTAAAAGCGTTCAAGCAATTGGATAAGTACAGTACCGTTGGCACTTGTTGTCATGTTAGATGAGCAATCGAAGAGAAAATTTTCTATGAAGGTTATTGAGAGGAAGGCACTGACGCGAAGCCTCATAGCTAGGTTTGATCTGTCTGTGCCCCCATTTAGTCCTCCCGCATGCGGGGGGAAACAACGGTGCGCGCCTCGTTTGCGACTGTGATTGGCTTAATCCCCCGCACGCGGGGGAAACAACGAGATGTCCCGGATGCCAGGCGATGGCTGAATTAGTCGCCCCCATGGGGGCAAGGGGAGGGCTGAACCATGGGAGGCGGCGTGGTAGGGGCGAGGCATGCCTCGCCATACGGGGAAGGCGTGGTAGGGCGAGCACGGGGGCTCGCCCCTACAGGGGATCGCAGGGAGGGGTTTCACCCTATCTCGTTGGGTTTGATGTCCCCCCGTTGTCATTGCGAGGAGCGAGTCCCCGAGCGACGAAGCAATCCCCTCAACCGCGTAGCGCAAGAGGGCCTTCTGCCAAGGTTGGGCTATCTCCCAAACCTCGCGGGGATTGCCACGTCGTACCTGCGGCACTCCTCGCAATGACAACCGGGCGTACAAGCCTAGTCTACGCCCTCGATGCAGTGCCGAAGGTTTGTGAACTTATGCATGTCTCGAAGCTAATCCCGCGCGAGCGGCAACTTGCACGTCTCGGATGATTGAATAACACGGTTATTTGTGCTCTGTGCTAAAATGCACCCACGTATGAATAAGGAACTGGTATATCTAGCGAGTGAATATCCCGCCGTTTCGCATACGTTTGTTTTCCGCGAGATACAGGCGCTGCGAAGCTTGGGATTCGTCATTGACACCGCCTCCATCCGGAAGTCCGATCGTCTGGAGGTGATGTCGCAGGCAGAACGGTCTGAAGCGGAAAACACCTTCTACGTGAAGGCGCAGCCGTGGCTTCTTATTTTGCTTGCCCACGCGCAGCTGTTCTTTCGCGCACCGCATCGCTATATGGCAATGGCGCTGCATGCCTTGCGCTATCGTTTTCGCGCTCCGCTTCGTTCGGTTGCGGCTTTGGGATATTTTGTGGAAGCCGGCATCTTGGTTTACTGGATGTTGAAACGGCGAAGGCGACACGTCCACGTCCACTTTGCCAACCCTGCTGCAACCGTCGCGCTGATCGCATCGCGGTCGGGATGGGTCACGTTCAGTTTAAGTGTCCATGGCCCCGACGTCTTCTATAACGTCGACAAGAATCTATTGGAAGAGAAATTTAAGCACGCCGTATTCGTCCGATGCATCAGTTACTATTGCCTTAGCCAAGTCCAACGACTTTTGCCCATTGATCAATGGTCAAAATGCGCCATCGTCCGGTGCGGAATCGACCTCGCTCAATTTCAACCGAGACCGTCTCCCGTTGCGAATCCCCCCGAGATCCTTTGCGTCGGCCGTTTGACACCCGCAAAGGGGCAAGCCGTGCTGTTGCATGCCTGCCGCCTATTGCGCGTTCGGGGCAGGGCGTTTCATCTCACACTAGTCGGAGACGGTCCAGACCGCGTGATGCTGGAATCCCTCGCGCAGGAATTGGAAATAGCCGATGCAGTGCATTTTGCTGGCGCGGTGGGTCAACATGAGATTCAGGCTTACTATGACCGGGCTACCGTCTTTGTGCTGCCCAGTTTTGCGGAAGGGTTACCGGTTGTCCTCATGGAAGCAATGGCAAAAGGGGTGCCCTGTCTGTCGACACGCATAACCGGCATCCCCGAACTTATTCGCCACGGCGAAAATGGGCTGCTCGTCACTCCGGCTGATGTGCAAGGTCTTGCGGTTGCCATTGAAGAGCTCCTACGTGAACCATCCACATGCGAACGTTTTTCCAATGAGGGACGCGCCACCGTGGAACGAGACTTCGACCTGGGAAAAAATGCAAGCACGATGGCTTCGTTGTTCAACCAGTACCTATTTTCAGACGAGGCAGACCCGCCATGATGATCTTTTTTGACGTCGCTCTCATCATCCTTGGCGCCTATGTGCTTATCGTCACAATGCATCTTGTCCTTTTGAGCGCCGCCGCATGCCTCCCACGGGCTGCACGCAACAACCCGCACCTAGAACCCATCAAGATTGCCGTGGTTGTCCCCGCGCATAACGAAGAAGCGACGATTGCCAAGACCGTTGCAAACATTCTGGCTTGTGATTATCCAAGGGAACACCGTTCCTTGTTCGTCATCGCAGACAACTGTTCTGACAACACGGCAGCGCGTGCCAAAGAAGCGGGTGCAGTCGTTGTCGTGCGTGTCGATCCCGACAACCGCGGCAAAGGCCAAGCCCTCGACTGGTTTCTGCGCTGCCATAGCATGTCTTTGAAGCCATATGACGTTCTGGTACTTCTCGACGCGGATGTTGAGGTAGCCCCGGACTTTTTGAGGGCAATGCGGGATGCGTTTGCAGACCCCACAGTTCAAGCCGGTCAATCGTATAACGGCGTCGCGAACCCTTCAGAAAACTGGCGGACCGCGCTGACTTACGCGGGCTTCGCCGGCGTCAATCACTTGAGACCGTTGGGGCAAATGCGCCTATTCGGCGGGACCATGTTGAAAGGGACGGGTATGGCGTTCCGTACCGATGTACTCTTGGCACAGGGTTGGCCGCCACGTTCTATCGTGGAGGACATGGAGATGACTTTGACCTTGGCACAAACCGGCGTCGCCGTGCACTATGTCCCCGAAGCGCGGATGGTTTCTTGTGCAGAAAAAACCGCCTCCCAAGCAAGCTCGCAGCGACGCCGTTGGGAAGGAGGCAGGTTTCAGCTCATGGCTCATTATGTGCCGCGTCTTCTGTTTTCGAGCGCGCGTAGACCCCGGCTGCTGCTGTTAGGGTTGTTACTGGAATTGTTGACCCCACCGTTGACCGTGACGGTGTTGACCACCGTACTATGGGGCGTTGTTTTATTAGTCCGGGGATGGTACGAAGCCAGTGGGGTCGCCGCGTTGTGTCTTGCGGGTTTAGGGGTTTACGTCGCCACTGCCTTGTATCTGGTCCGAGCGCCGCGTCGCGTTTGGGCAGCACTTCTGCAAGCACCCTTCTTTATCGTGTGGAAATTCGTCGTTTATTGTGGTTTAATCTTGCACCCAGAAAAGAATTGGGTGAGGACGGCGCGCACCTCGTCGCCTCGCGAGCCTCGAGACTCGGAAGAGTCGCCGCCGATGAAAGAGGACAACGTTGTATGAACTTGTTGTGTGGAAGTTCTGCGCTACGCGGAGAGGTCACGATCCCTGGATCGAAGTCGCACACGATCCGTGCGGTTGCCATCGCTGCTTTGGCGGACGGCGAAAGTCATATAGAACGTCCATTGGAATCCGATGATGCGCGCGCTGCCGTGACGGTTTACGGCGCGCTGGGCGCTGAAATCGAAACAAGCAACGACGTTTGGCGCGTACAGGGCACGGGCGGCAATCTTCGAATACCCGAGAACGTCCTCGATGTTGGAAATTCCGGCACAACGCTGCGATTGGCGATGGGTTCATGTGCGCTGCTCCGTGAAGGGCTTGCTGTGCTCACGGGCGATGACCAAATCAGACGTCGTCCCGGCGGTCCCTTGGCACAGGCGCTCACCAACCTTGGCGCCTGCGTACAATCCACCCGCAACAACGGCTGCGCGCCGTTTGTTGTGCGCGGCAGACTGCAAGGTGGAAAAACAAGCATTGAAGCGATCACCAGTCAGTATCTGTCAAGTCTGCTTCTTAACACACCTCTTGGCGATAATGACACGGTCATCGAAGTACCCGTGCTGAATGAACAACCGTACGTGGAAATGACCCTGGATTGGCTGGCACGGCAAGGCGTTGTAATTGAGAATGAAAACTTCAAGCGTTTCTATGTACGGGGAGGACAACACTACAAGCCCGTGCGCCGCGCCATACCTGCCGACTTCTCCAGTGCGACCTTCTTCCTTGCTGCTGGTGCCCTACCGGGAAATGACATTCTCGTGCGTGGGCTCGATATGAACGATACACAAGGCGACAAAGCGGTTGTGGATTACGTAAAGAGCATGGGCGCCAACGTGCAGATTCAGCCGGAAGGTATCCGCGTAGCCGCCCAGGACCTCGTCGGACGCGAAATCGATTTGAACGCAACACCCGATGCGTTGCCCATGCTGGCGGTGTTGGCTTGTTTTGCCCGAGGAACCACACGGCTTGTCAACGTGCCACAGGCACGGCTAAAAGAAACCGACCGTATCGCGGTGATGCGTGAGGAACTGACCAAACTGGGCGGCAAAATCACCGAACTGCCCGACGGGTTGGTAATCGAAGAAAGTAGGCTACACAGCGGAACGGTAGAGGGACACGGCGATCACCGGGTGATCATGGCACTCGCGATCGGCGCCACTCAAATCCCCGGAACAACCCGCATCCGGGGGTGCGAAGCTATGTCAGTCACGTATCCGACCTTTGTCGAGACGGTGTCACAATTGGGCGGCAACGTACAAGTAGAAAAGTAAACGGACTCATCAGGAAGGAGGTTCGGTCATGTTAGGGTGCAGTTACGGACGCTTGTTTCAAGTCGCAATCGCAGGTGGTTCCTATCAGGAAGGACTTACTGTTCACATCCAGGGCGTTCCCCCAGGATTGCTCATCACTGAGGAAGAAATCTACCGAGACCTCCTGCTGCGCAAGCCCGGACAAGGTGAGTTGACCTCACCGCGGCGCGAACCCGACGTACCGGTGATCTACAGCGGCGTCAATGCCGCCGACACCATGCCCGGGTTTAACAACAAAGGCAGAACAAACGGCACTCCTTTTGTCATTCTGATCCCAAATCTCGACCGACATTTTGAACACATCGAACAATACCAGCTGACAAATCGGACACCTCGTCCGGGGCATGCTTCTTATGCATCCTATCAAAAATACGGGGAATGGGATGATGCTATCGGCGCAGGATTTTTTAGCGGACGCTATACATCAACCATCGTCGCTGCGGGAGTCGTCGCAAAACGTATATTGAAGGAACACGGTATTGAGGTGTTCGGCTATGTCAAAGAGGCGGCCGGTGTTCGTGCCCCGGATGTCGACCTGCTTACCGCAAAACAAAAAGTGGAGACATTCAAGGAAATTCGGCGCCGCCATGACGTGATCTACGACTGGGTATTCGGTGAAAAGCGCATTACACCGGATATGCGGTTTCTTCAAAAGATGGCAGTGCTTGCGGAACTCGAGCAACGTCTTATTCAAATTCGCGCCGAATCAAAACCCATGGATATCGACGCCGTTCGCAAAGAATATGGTATCCATCCGCTTCTCAACTGCCCCGACCCCGACGCCGCAGAAGAAATGTACAAGAAAATCATCGAGATTCGTGACCAAGGTGACTCCAGCGGCGGCCTCGTCGAAATTGTGGCGCTAGGGATGCCGGTGGGAGTTGGCGAACCAATGTTCAGCAAGCTGGATGGAGAACTCGGACGTATGATGAGCATCGGCACCATCAAAGCCGTCGAAATCGGCGCCGGTTATGCCGTCAAAGACATGACCGGTTCTCAATGCAACGACCAAATGCGCGTCGAAAACGGCAAAGTCGTTTTCAAGAGCAATCACGCCGGCGGTATCACCGGCGGTCTCACCACCGGTCAGCCTATCGTGGCGCGGCTCGCCGTCAAACCAACGCCCACCATCGCCAAAGATCAAGAAACCATTGATAAAGTGTCACTCGAAAACGCCACCCTACGTGCTGTCACACGTCGCGACCCCACCATCGTGGCGCGGGTGTGGCCTGTGGCGGAAGCCTTCATGGCGATCGTGCTGCTGGATCAGTATATGATGCACCTGGGCTATCGTGCCCTGTGGGCAAAATGAGAAGGAGTGGTATTTTTACAACCCGGTAAACGTCTCCCAGCGGCGGCTCAAACCGTTCTCATGAGGAACCGAAAACGTCCGGAATGCTACGGACATCGGGAGCGTTTTATCAAGATACCCGGCGTGGTAGAATTATCCACAGGCTGAACCAGAAAGGAAACGACGTGAACATCATTCTCATAGGATTTCGCGGCACCGGCAAATCGAGTGTGGCGGAACTCGTCGCCATGGCAACCAACCGCGACGTGTTTCACATGGACAGCGCCATCGCTGAACTAGCCAAGTGCCCCACCGCGCAATTCGTGAAAGAAAAAGGGTGGGAAGCCTTCTGGGAGCTGGAACAACGCGTCGCCCAGGAAGCAGCACAAAAACAGAATACCGTCATCGATACCGGCGGCGGGGTCATCCGACACGAAGACCACATGGCGGCTTTGAAAAAAACCGGTGTTGTCTTTTGGCTCACCGCACAACCCTCTACCATTCGAGAGCGGCTCAGTGAGTTCAAAGACAGACCCTCTATCACGCCACATCGTTCCTTTCTCGACGAAGTAGAAGAAGTCCTGGAAGCCCGCGAACCATTTTACGCGCAATACGCTGACCACCAAATCCCCACCGACAACCGTACCCTGGGCGAAATAGCGAACGACATTATTCAAATCGTCTGCGGGGGTTGAGGCAATTCCCCCGGTATTCGGCAATCACAACCCAGACTGACGCCGACCTCGCCGCCACCCAGGACAAAAGCCGCCCTCCACATTGTCATTGCGAGGAGTGCCGCCAACCACGACGTCTTCTCGCTCTAGGTCTTCAGGTTGTTGTTGGAGGAGTGCCGTCAGGCACGACCTCTTCTTGCGCTACGTCCCCAGGTTGTCATTGCGAGGAGCCCCGAAGGGGCGACGTGGCAATCCCCTCGGGAATCCGAAGATGACCCTGCCCTGAATATTGACCCCGAGTGTGATGACGTGACCTTTTCTTCAAATTCGCTCTTCCCTTCCAGTTGGACGGAACAACAACGACCTGTGCATAATGAGGAGACAAAACAACTAGGAGTTTTTCACACATGCCAATGCCAGTTGAATTTCTCCCCACTGAGTTAGAAGGGGTCATGGTGGTGCGTTCCGGACGCGCGGATGATCAGCGAGGGTACTTTTGCGAATTGTATTCGGAGAAAATGTGGGCAGAGAAAGGGATGCACGTCCGTTTCGTACAAGACAATTTGAGTTTCTCGCATAAGGGCGTGTTGCGCGGGCTCCATTACCAAATAGAGCCCTATGCGATCGGCAAATTTGTGCGCGTATTACGAGGCGCTGCGTTTGATGTTGCGGTAGATCTCCGTCGGGGTTCGCCCACGTTTGGCAAGTGGATGGGTATGATTTTGAAGGAATGCGATAGTCTCGCTTTGTGGATACCTGCTGGGTTTGCGCACGGCTTCCTAGCATTAGAAGACAACACGACCATGTTGTACAAGGGAACGACACCCCACGTGCCCGAAGCCGAGCGAACCCTGTCATATCGTTGTCCGCGGGTTGGCGTGGTTTGGCCCTTTGAGCCACGGATCATCTCGCCCAAAGACGAAAACGCCCCCGATCTGGATCACGCCGAAATCAACTTCACGTATCGTCCTCAAACATCAGCCTGACGGGGAAGCCTGAAAGCGTACATGCTGTTGCGGCAGCCAGCGGTCAAGAAGGTCGCGACAGTTCACCACTTTTTCTACAAGGTCGATGGGCACGTAAAAATAATGATTCGTCGCTTCAAACCCGATTCGCGAGTCGCAAATTTGAATAGCGTACAAACGTTTCGCCACGTCAATTTCGTCGCGAAGAATGCGCTCAAGTTCTGTGAGGAGCGGCGCGGCGACTTCTGGAGTTTGCGCTTGATCTAAGGCACGCCGCGCGGCGACAAACCGCGCCTGGTTCGCAGCACTTCGAAAATGGAGCGCCGCGGCTTCCGCAATGCGACATTCGCTCTCAATTGCTTCCCGATGGGCAGACCGCCGAACGTCAACGCTACCCATCCGAGTACGCAATTCCGTCAGGGCGTTCTCAAATCCCTGTGCCACCTTCTCCAGTTGGTTCGCAAACACGTCCGCTGGATATATCACACGCCAGGAATCAAGGTCATCATACGGAAACCCACACATCGTGGCTCGGTATCCGGTGGGGCTTTCCCACAGGGGGTTTGCTGGCCCCGTTTGGAGAGGCGCCGTATAGACCACGCCGATATGGAAGGGGAACTCGGAGAACGCCGTGCTGAATTGCTGCCATGCTTCGACTACCGCCGGCGAAATCTTCTTTCCAAATCTTCGGCTAGCCACCCGATTCATCGCATCGAGTGCGGTTATCGATTCGTCCTTGCCGATTTCTGCAACCACTTCCAAATTCGGCGAAGGATACCCACCCAACGTCCAGCCCAGCATGAGCCCATCCACCTGACTGTGCCGTAGGTTCTCAGCATGTCGGGCAACGTTCCACACCGCCGGGATATAAGGCACAGCGGAAAGCTCCCAGGTGTTTCCGGCCTGGATTTTCGCAAAAGTCTTTAAGCCTCGTGAACGCGCTAGGCCCCAATGACGCTGAGCGCGCGGGCCAGGACCTATGGCGGAGATGGAATATTCGCCAACGGTACTCTCGATTCCCCCACGCGAAATCGGCAAACTCCATTCACTCACCGACATAAAACCAAGGCCTTCCGGCAACGCGCCAATGGCTTCTGCCGCCCAGTCATCCTGCCAGCCCCAGTCCCAAGCGATAAGCTCCGTCGCGGCACCCGACTTTTCAATTCCCCGCTTGATCAGGGCATTGACTTCGGCAATGACTTCCCAAGCAGGGCGTTTCCCGCATCGGGGACACTCCATGCCGCGTTGGTGTGACCAACAGTTCGTCAAGTTCTCTGACGCGGTGATGGTGAACAGTCCCGCAAGGTCTGGCACCGCCGAACAAATAGTCGAAACGGAATCCGTAATATATTGCTGTATTTCAGGCACACTGGTGCACAGTGCCGCGAAACCGTCTTCCCGTACCCCCATAAACTGTGGATACTTCTCAAAAAACGACACCGGTAAAGATCGCGGTTCGTTCAAATACAGGTATACGCCAATCCCATGACGTTTGGCTCGTGCCACTAATTCCCGCAACCGAGCAAGGCGCTTTTCGTAACCTTCACTTAAGCGCGAGTCCCACGGGAAAGGCGCGAGCTTTGCCAGTAACCCCTGAAGCCATACCCCGTTTACCCCCGAAGCAGCAAGCCGTTCCAACAACCCATCAGGATACGGATCAATATTTTCGGCGTAGAGCGGATCGCCATACAAAGCAAAGTAAGAGTAACAATAGCGGCGTGTGAATCGGTTTTTATGCATCCTCGGAGTTTTCCCAGAAGGAAGCGGCTCAGAAAGTTTCTGAACAAACGCAAAAAGCGGCTCCCCAAGTTCTCCCACACCGTCGGGAAATTCCTCGCGAACAACTGCAGCCGTGTGGCGTTCCTTGTCTAGCACAGCCTCATCCGGTGCGACGTAAAGCAAAGGCGCGCAGTCGGGTTTGGCACCAAGTTTTACGGACAGAAAATCATCCTCCCTCAAGGTAAACGCCAGTTGTTCTTCGCTCCATCCCAGGAGTTGCATGAGTTGGTCATAGGGAAGCAAGTGCCAGTTCCGCCGGATGACGGTGATATAGGATCGGCGCTGCTGCTCTTCGGTAATTTCCGGGGGACCACTGAGCCCCATGCTTCTGCCCAAACCCACCACATTTTCCGGCGTTGTCCCCAACACGAGAGCCATTTTCTCCGCTGGAACAAGCTGCCAATTCTTCCAAACAAAGGCATGAACGCGGTCTGGAAAATGCGGCAGACGTACCGGCGGTGAGGCAACGGGTTCCGGCAAGGCGTGCGCCCCGAAAAGCATTTCGAAAACAAGAATCAACATCTCTAAACCTCCCAAATGACATATTAGAGTAGCAACAATTAAAACACAGAACACACAAAATAACAAGAATAGGTTGAAGTCTGCCGCGGCTCGAGGAGAAATACGCAAAAACCCTGGAAAAACCGCGTAAAAACAGGTTTCCAGAAGAGTGGGAAAAGAATCGAAAAAAGAAATTGAAAAGAAAAGTTGACAAATAACTTGAAATGCGCTATATATTGTAGAAGAAGATTGGCAATGCTACAAAATGTAGCAAAGCCGAGGGAGAAACAGGGAAAAGGAAAAAAGGAGAAAGACCATGATCGCAAAGAAAAAGGCCGCTGCAAAAAAAGCCCCGGCTAAAAAGAAAGCCGCCGCTAAGAAACCCGCAGCAAAGAAGAAGGCCGCAAAGAAATAAGGTCGGCTTATGTTTTTGACTCGATCGGGACCGCCCGCCGAAGCCGATCGGAAATCCCGAGCGTTTCGGGGGTTCATCATGGAACAATCGCCTAGGTTAGCGATGGGGAGTGTGAGGTTCATTGGGGGGACAAACAATTCGCAAAATCACCCCCAAACCAGGCCATGACGAGCGGCCGAATCGCTTGGAAACCATGGTCTAGACCTTACCCGCAGGGGTCCTGAGAAGTATCAAAAACGGCTGGAAGAGGGCAGGGACAAACTGGCAGACGTCTCTGCCCTCCCTTATTTTTAAGACTTTGCAGGGGAACGTTCCGGAACGTCCGGTGTGCGCTGCGCCATCAAGGTCGTCGTGTCCGGAGTTTTAATGCGGTACACTTTGACCCGAAGTGTCCCCGACGTAGCATGCAGCCGTCGCATGGCCGCCTCCGTCAGGTCTATCACACGCCCCTTTACATGGGGTCCGCGGTCATTAACCCGACACACCACGGAGTTCCCATTCTCGGCGACCACCAAGCAATAACTGCCCAGCGGCAAGCCTTTCATGGCACACGTGAAAGCATCGTTCCGAAGAGGTTCGCCCGACGCCGTGATTTTCCCACTGCTTTCCACCGTGTAATACGAGGCTATCCCCTCTGCCGCTAGCTCGAGGGGTTGATGCCATGCCAGCATCAATACGAGCAACTGGAACATAGAGGACCCTTTCTTTTTTTACCCAAAGTTACACCATGCGTCGTCCGCAGCTCGACGCGTAAGCGGCCATTCTATGAAAAAATTGAATCCTATGTCAAGCATTAGTTCGTACCAAATTAACGGTCAGGTACGGACGGTGCCTTCCCCAGCCCTGCCCGACACCCGTGTATTGGCCACCTCCGTGCATCCAGATGATCCACAGGGCTACATACCAATCCGCAGCATCTGCACAACACAAACCCCTTCAAAACCATTCCCACGCCCGTTGCACTTTCCATAATGTCGAGAAATCGCGTAGGGGCGAGGCATGCCTCGCCCTGCGTCGATGTTGGGGAAGGGTCTCTCCCGCCTATTAGGTTTTTAGGTGGTGTCATTGCGAGGAGTGCCGCTAGGCACGACGTGGCAATCCCCTCGGGAATTCGGGCATGACCTTGCCCGACGTCCTCTTGCCCTACGTCTTTAGGTTGTCATTGCGAGGAGTGCCGCAGGCACGACGTGGCAATCCCCTCGGGAAATGGATATGACCCGCGACCCTGCTCGTTGTCCTCTTGCGCTACGTCCCCATGTTGTCATTGCGAGGAGTGCCGTTAGGCACGACGTGGCAATCCCCTCGGGAATGTGGGGATGACCTTACCCGACGTCCTCTTGCGCTGCGCGGTCGAGGGGATTGCTTCGTCGCTTCGAAGACTGCGCTCCTCGCAATGACAACAAGGGGCATATGATAAAAAGACTGCCCTTTCCATTTCATGCTTCGAATTAAAAGGACAGAATACGAAAATTTTTCCCTCTTGTCTCCCTCTTTTTTACCCGTTCTGTTCGTTTTTACCTTTCCTTTTAACTTGCCAAAATACGATATACGAATAATTCATGTTTTCCTATAATAGATACTGTAAAGAAAATTTACAATTGTAAAATTTCTTTACACTCGGCTTAACCTACTGCCGCCTATTATCTTACGACATAAAACTCTAAATACTATGTAAATTTTCTTTACACTTTTTGATCTATTGACAATATCATTATTTTCGCTAACTCATTCTTTGACAATATGTTAGCAAAAACCCCGTTTTGGCACGATACTTGCCCTTATATAGGTGGCTCCTAAATCAACGACGAACACGCTTCCTTGGGTAAGGAGAACTAGAAAGGAGGAACCCAGTATGAACCAACCTAACACCTTGTCAGAAAAGACCTTACAAACCGATGTCCCCACCGGACCCCCTACCGGTGCCCTCGCCGAAGCCGGTAAATACTTGACATTCCGACTCGGCGAAGAGACCTTCGGATTGCCCATCCTTAAGGTCCAGGAGATCATCGGCATGATGCCCGTCACCGCGGTACCCCGCGTGCCCTCGTACGTACGCGGCGTCATCAACCTCCGCGGCAAGGTCATCCCCGTCATTGACCTGCGGCTCAAGTTCGGGCTAGAAGGCAAAGAGGACACCACCCGCACCTGCATCATCGTCCTCCAGGTCGCCGCCGGCCGCGGCAACGTCGTCATGGGCACCATCGTTGACGAGGTATCCGAGGTGGTCAATGTCGCCCAAAACCAGATCGAGCCCGCCCCATCGTTTGGGGCGTCCCTCGACACCGAGTTCATCCTCGGCATGGGGAAGATCGGCGACAAGGTCGTCATGCTCCTCGATGTCGACCGCGTCCTCTCCGCCGGCGAAATCGCTACTTTAAACCGTCTGGAAACCAGTGTATAAAAGGCGTGGAAACCATTTCACCAATCGAAAAGGAGGATTCCAAACAATGTTTACCAACATGGGATTGCGGGCGAAGTTAATGGGTGGGTTTATTATTGTGGCGGTGTTCACCTGCGCCGTGGGCATCATCGGCTACTGGGGGGTCTCCCGACTCGCCGGAGACATCCGCGAGATCGGAGAAGTCCAATTGCCCAGTGTCCACAGTCTGAAAGAGATTAAGACGCAAGTTATCTCAATCTCTAAAGAGCTGGCGGCGTTGACGAACCCGCGGGCAACGGTGCAAGACCGGAAACAGTCACTTGATAACATCGGTAAGGCGAGAGAAAAGTACCAGGCGGCATGGAAGGTATATGAACCGCTTCCTCGAGAAACTGAAGAAGATCAAGTTTGGCAACAATTTAAGCCTGCTGTGGATGCTTGGGAAGAAACAAACAATCAATTCATGAATCTTGCGAATGAGCTGAACGCGCTGGGCATTGAGAATCCGGTTGCCATTGAACGGGACATACAGAAGTTTCGCGGAGACCACCATGTGTTGATGGGCAAGGTTCAAGACCTGCTCCTTGCCGGAACGACATTTGAGGGTGGGGAAGACCCGACTCAGTGCAATTTCGGCAAATGGTTGGCGCAATTCAGAACAGACAACCCCGAAATCCAACGGGCGCTCAGTGAGATCCGGGAGTTCCATCAGTACTTTCACCACACAGTCCCGGTTATTCGAGAAGCGGTCGCACGCAATGACAAAGACGCCGCGAGGAAACAATTCGAGGAGGTGATGCGTACTGCGGCGACGCACACCTTCGAACAATTTGAGCCAAGATCAATGCCGAGCTCGAAAAGGCTGTCGGTACTTATGACAAGATGTACGATCAATTCAAGAATGCTGTCGAACCCAAACAACAAGCGGCGTTGGAATTGCTAGACAAACTACTCGCTATCGACGTCAAAGGGTCGGAGGAGGCGCGGAACCAGGCTCAAAGCGAGGCACGTCTTGCCAAAGTGTTATCGGTTGGGGGACTGGTTATAGGCACATTGCTTGCCCTTCTCTTCGGCATCTTGTTGAGCTCTTCCATCAGCAAAGCGCTCAACAAAGTCATTGCGGGGTTGAGCCAAGGGGCGGAGCAGGTGAATGCGGCGGCATCCCAAGTGGCGCAATCCAGCCAGGCGATGGCTGCCGGCGCCAGCGAACAAGCCTCGTCGTTGGAAGAGACCTCTGCCTCGTTGGAGGAAATGGCTTCCATGACCCGCCAGAACGCCGATAACACCAACCAGATCAACTCGTTAATGCAGGAAGCGAAACAATTCGTCGTCGAGGGCATGCAACGGATGGAAGAGATGAATGCTGCCATCGCCGAGATACGACGGTCTGCGGATGACACGGCGCGAATTGTGAAGACCATCGACGAGGTGGCGTTCCAGACCAACCTGCTTGCCTTGAACGCGGCAGTCGAAGCCGCCCGTGCTGGGGATGCCGGAAAAGGCTTTGCCGTGGTTGCCGAGGAGGTGCGCAACCTCGCACAACGCAGCGCCGAAGCCGCCAAAAACACCGCTCAACTTATCGAAAACGCCCAAAAGAATGCCGAGAACGGCGTGCAAGTCACTGCGGACCTAGCCGCGGCGCTCAAACGCATCGAGGAAAGCTCTTCGAAAGTTGCCTCGTTGGTCGGAGAGGTGAACGCGGCAACCAACGAGCAGGCGCAAGGCATCGACCAGATCAACACCGCCGTTGCCCAGATGGACAAGGTCACTCAAGCTGCTGCGGCAAATTCCGAAGAAGCCGCGTCGGCAAGCGAGGAGTTGTCCGCCCAGGCGCGCGAATTGAACGATATGGTCGCCGTGCTCTCGCAAATCGTCGGCGGCAAAGCGGCGGCAAGCGGCACCAATGCAGGGACGCGTTCCCGCACCCCTGTCCGGACCGCCTCGCACGGTACGGGACATGGCGCGGCGGCGTTACCCCATGCGGCAACCGCCGGTACCAAGGCGCTTGCCACTAAGTCCGCGGCTGCCCCGCGCAAGGTAGTTGACCCCGAGCAGGTTATCCCTTTGGAAGACGATGACCTGAAACAGTTTTAGGCTCGCCCACGCCCAAGGAGGCACTGTTCCTCCTTTCGACCCGCGGCTGGGGACGGTCCTCCCCCGATCCCCCAATACCGTCCCCAGCCCAATCCCATCTAGGTGCCCGCCGTCATTGCGAGGAGTGCTAAAGGGGGCGACGCCCTCGTGCGTTGTGCCTTCACGTTGTCATTGCGAGGAGTGCCGCAGGCACGACGTGGCAAACCCCTCGGGTAATTGGGGAGAGCAGTGCCTTTGCCGTAGGCCATCTTGCGCTACGCGGTTGAGGGGATTGCTTCGTCGCGTCGGGGACGCCGCTCCTCGCAATGACAACCCGGGGGATACGGGGGTAGAGGAGAAGAAGGGCGAGCACGGGGGCTCGCCCCTACAGACGGGCGGGGAATTTGCGGAAGAAGTAGTTTTGGGCAAGCACGGGGCAGGGCGAGCACGAGGCTCGCCCCTACCGGAGAGACGGGGGACACCTGCGCCACTCTTCCAATTGACAAAAGGGGGCACTGCACCAAAATCGGGGCAGCGAGCCCGCTATTTTCCTCGGGCTGCGAGGGCGGCTTCGAGAAGGTCGACGTCTTCTTGAATCATATGGGGGTTGTCTTTGGTGAAGATACCAACACACACGGCATCGCCCGGACGGTACGCCTCGGCAACGTATTCAAAGGCTTCGTGAGGTCTATTTCTTCCAGCGGCAAGGACTTTGTAATGGATCGCCGGTGCGGGAAGCTGCTGGATAAGGGCGCACATAGCGTCGCGATCTTCGGGACCATAGCACTCGGGAATGTTATAGTCCCGGTCGGGACGTTTGGTCCGGTCACTGGGGTTGTAGTAGCTTGCCATGAAAAAATCGAGTTCCAGATTGTCCGCAGCCCATTTCAAGGTATCGGGGCGGTGCCCCGCCACGCCAGCTGCCATACCGGCGTCTTTGATCGCGCGGATAGCGCCGAAGATTTCGCGAGTTTCCCGCCGAGCTACGCGGTGGTCCATTTCTCCGCCATGGATGAAGCAGGCACGGGCCTTACCCCGGATGGCGTTGTTGACGCCGTGCATCAGGGTGCCGACGCCAGGACATTGTTGTGCAATCCAAAGGAGGTTACCGCCTTCGTTCCAATGCTCTCGCAGGGCACGAATGATAAAATTGTCAGCGCGGCCTACGTGTGCCGTGACGCCCGCCTGTTCCGCTAGCCGATAACACTCTTTGACCCGTTCCATCGTGTACCAATCCAACATTTCGGCGTCCCGCTGTATGGTGTGATGCGAATAGCCGCCAAACGGATTGGCGCCCAATATGAACCGGCTGACAACGACTTGCCCCAACCGCACCAGTTTCGGCCGATAGTGGTGTGCCGACGGCGCTTTGACGGTGCCGGCTTGTTGCGTCATTATTTTTCCACTCCGGGGAACTGTTTCAGGAATCGGATAGCCTCGGCAATGTCCGCCACCGGGTCTGCCCCGCACTCCCGTTCGATGGTCAGATAGCCGTCGTATCCAATCTCACGAAGGGTTTCCAGATATTTGGGGAAATTCACATCGCCTTTACCCAAGGGGACTTCTTTATAACCGCCTTGTCGAGCGGAACAGTAAATTCCGTCTTTGGCATGTGTATGCACGATGTAGGGCGCCAGATCACGCACGGCAGCAAGATGGTCATAGCCGTTCATGCACAGATTGGCAGGATCGAAATTGACTCGTGCCCCGTCGCTGCCCACTTCGCGTAAGAACTTGGCAAGTCCCTCGCCAGATTCCAACCCCGTCTCGGTTGCAAAGCAACAATCTCGGTTTGCGGCATACTCTGCGAGTTCTTTTATCCCGTCGAGCATCGCCTCATAGGCGGCCTTTTCTTCCGGCAGCACCCCGATGTGGGTTGTCAGCACGGGGGTTTTGAGATCGACACACAAATCGAACATCTCTTTCGTACGAGCGACCCGTTCGTCCAGCTTGGCTGGATCGGCAAACCCGCCAATGTCGCCGCACAAAGCAGACCGTTCGAGCCCTAGGGACGCCATGTACGTGATCAATTCTTCTCTACCGCTTTTTGTAAGATTGCGTGGATCCAAATCATTGTTAACGATCCACAACTGGACGCCGTGCGCGCCCAATTCTTTGGCTTTGCGCAATGCCGCACGCGTGTCCATCGGCAACGATGCTGTAATAATACCTACCTTCATTTCCTCACCCTTTCTAATCGCTTGGAGGCGGACGCCTCGAACACCCACCTATCGTAAAGCCGGATCATGCCACCAGGCCAGATCCGTATGCAAAAACCTGTCGGTTACGATTTCAAGCGATAGAGCACTTCACCGGCATGTTCCACTAAAAGCATGCCTTCGTGTTCCTTATCCCGCCAATCTTCGGGGTTGATGGTCGACGGATCGCGATAGCCTAGATTGATGGATTCGCAGACATCGCGCGGGATTTGAGTGGCTAAGGTAACTTGTATCCTCGGCTTTTCAACGCCATTTTCGAACGTGCCAATGCCTCGGACATGCGTTGAATGCGCCAAGATTCCCCCGGGAACATCACGAAACTTATCCATTTGCGCCAGGAAATAATCGCGGGTGTGGTACCCGATACGCCGGATCAGTTTACCATGCGTGTAACTGATCTCCGAGATGTGCGGCGCATAGATGATAAGTTCGCCACCATCCGCTACCACAGGTTCCAGTTTATACATACACTTCCCCGCCACCCAGATATCGTCGTACATTTCCGGCGCCATTGCCAACACACTGCGGTAGGGTTTTTCTTTGTAAACGATGTGGGTTTGTGCGGAAAGATCGGCAGCGACACTCCAAGCCTCTTCCGGTTCCCCGTAAAAGATGCCGTGTGTCCGAGAGCCGGATACATTGAGACAAAAACATCGTTTCTCCAAGTGAATCATCGATGCTGCTTTATCGATCACGGCACGAACCGGGGTATGTTTTGTGCCGTTGATGACCGGATTGGTGATCAAGGCGCCGAGCCAGTGAAACAAGTTCAGAATTTCGGCTCCTGCCACCCCGGGGAAGAAATACTTGTTGCCGCCGCTAAAGCCCACCACTTCATGTGGGAAAACGGGTCCCACGAGAATGACCCTGTCGTAATCAAATATCCGTTTGTTTACCAACACAGCGGCTTTTTGGCGCATCAACCCGTTGGAAAGTTCGGCGATCTCATCGGCTTCTATGGTACCGATGTGTTGGAGCCTATCGAGGTTTTGCCATTCGTGATTGAAAATGTTTACGGCGGCATAACGGGTGTTGCGTTCCTCCTGGTTTACGCCGATGAGACGATTGATAGCATCTTCCGGCATAGGGGGATGCGTGCCCAAGGCGATCAAAAAATCTACGGCTTCCGCACGTCGTTCCGTCGCGGCGACCAGCGCCCGAAACATCGCGGGCATGGGCATACTGCGCGTACTATCGGGAATGATAAACAACAGACGTTTGCGGTCTATTGATTCATGCGCCAGCGCCTCATTTACAAAGTCAGCGATATCCTCTTCGCTCAACGGCTGTTGAAGATTTACGTGTTGCATCATGACCCGATCCTCACTTGTGTGGACGCAGCCCGTCCTGTCGCGTACAGATAAACCCCAGACGCGTGAGAGCCCTCTCTAATTCTGGGTTTGACGGTTCGACGATCGCCCGTGTCAGGATAAACTCCCGACGACGCGGATACTGTTTCCTTAGCTTATCAAAATAAGCCCCGCGCCGCTCGGGCGGTTCCGCCAAAATACCTCGCATCGCTGCATCGTCCTTGCGCACATCGTACACCGCAAAAACCGCTTTCTGAATCTCGGACAACCAGTCCGACGCTGCGCCATTCAATCGCACCTCCGGACATTCCGGGGGCGGCAACAACGGCGACGGATCCCACGTGGGCTCTTTTCCCAAGAAACGACAAGCGGCTTCGTAAATCTGTCGTGTCCCGTTTACTTTACCGTCAAACGAATAGCCCGCAATGTGAGGCGTTCCAATGGACGCCCGTTCCAAAAGCGTTACGTCGATGTCCGGTTCCCGATCCCAGACATCAAGAACACACGCTTGAATCCGGCCACTGTCCAATGCGGCTTTTAGCGCCTGCTCCTCCACCACAGGTCCCCGCGAGCTATTGATGAAAATCGCGCCGAGCTTCAACTTTTCGAAAAATGGTCTGTTCGCCAGCCGATACGTAGCGTCTTCACCGTCTCGAGTCAGGGGTACATGCAGCGTAATAATATCGCATGCCAAGGCCTCCTCTAGGGGACGGTACACGGCGTCGCCGGTCTTGCGCGCTAACGGCGGATCGTTCAAGACGCACGTTAGTCCCAAGCCTTCGGCTTTCCGGCGAACGTTACTACCCACATTACCAACTCCGATAATCCCTAGCGACATTTTCGGCAAATCCAGTGCAAATCTCTCAGACAAGACCATCAAAGCAGAGACAATATAGTCCCCTACGCTATTGGCGTTGCACCCGGGCGCGCTGGCAAATCCGATACCGTGTTCCTGAAGGTATGCCTTGTCCACATGGTCTTCACCGATCGTTGCCGAAGCGACGAATCTCACCCCCGTCCCCTCCAACAACGCCCGGTTCACTCGAGTAATGGAACGCACCAACAGCATGTCCGCATCGCGCAGGCATTCTGACGTGATGGCGCGCCCACTCAACGTTTTGACGTTGCCGAGAGATTCGAAGGCTTCCCGGACATACGGGATATTTTCATCTGCAATAATGTTCATCGGCGTTGGTTAGCGGACGTTTATCGCTATCTCTTCCACGGAGGTACTTCCGGAAGATACCGCTCAAACTCTTTCAAAAGGCCTGCTTCGTACTCTTCCGTGTACGCGCCCGCGAAAAACTTGTCCAGAGCCTCTTCGTACAACCGCTGCCAAGATGTCTCCTCGTCGCCCGGATTGATGGGATAGAAGAAGGCGCCGTTTGCACGAGCCGCTTTTAAGTCACCGTAGGCGTCGCCTATCATCAGCATATTCTTCTTCTCATATCGGCCTTCCGAGGCATAGGCGATGTGCTGCGCTTTTGTGCCCATTTCTTGTCCCGCGATGGCAAACACATACTTTGCCAAATCTTGCTCCTGCCACTCCCGCACCAGGGCTTCCGTAGGGGTCTGTGAACACACCAGTAGATCGGCGTGCTGCTTGGCTTTCTCCAGGCTTTCCCGTACAAACGGAAACGGAGGCAACCCTTTGTCCACGATGTCCGCTACCGTGGCATTCACGGCTTTGCTCCATTTCAACGTACGGTGCATATCCGGCTCGTCATGTTCTTTACAGTATGCCTCAAGAGCCGGGTTGCCCAGCTTCGTTTCTGTCTTTATCCAGCGGCGAAGATTGGGCACCTCCGGCAAACGGAACCCGCGCTGCTTCACCTTGTCCCAATCGGCGAGCAGGTCAAACGTACGAACCAACGCAGGAAACCGGTTTTCACCGCGCCACTTCGAGTATAGGTTCACAAATTCCGCCGCGGCACGGGCGTATTTGGAAATGGGCTGTAATTCCCAATGCTTGATGATGTTGGGGATGAAACACTCTTTCTGTTTAATCTCCATCGTATCGAAGGCGCATCCATCCGAGTCAATGGCAATGAAATACTCGTGCTGTGGTTTGTGTTCTTTCAGTACTGCTGTGGGATCGCTCATGGTTCTCATACCCTTTCTGACTTCACGTTATCTCTACGTTTCTCATACACCCGAGAAGGCGCTGAATCCACCATCCACTGGTACCACAATCCCTGTGACAAAGCGCGAGGCATCGGAGGCAAGCCAAATCGCCGTCCCGATTAGGTCCTCCGGTTTCCCAAACTCACCCAACGGCGTATGTTGAATAATGGTTTTGCCCCGAGCCGTCAATTCTCCCGTCTTTTCATCCGTGAGAAGGTATCGGTTTTGGTCTGTCAAAAAGAACCCTGGGGCGATGGCATTCACTCGAAGCTTTGTACTGTATTCTTGAGCCAGATGTACCGCGAGCCATTGAGTAAAATTACTCACAGCGGCTTTTGCTGCGCTATAACCCGGAATGCGTGTGAGGGGACGAATTGCATTCATGGACGAAATATTAATGATTGATGCGCCGTCCGGGTTGTCTTTCATACGAGCGCAAAACACCTGCGAAGGCACAATCACGCCGCCAATAAGATTTAGATCGATCACCTTGCGCAAGGCATCGGCAGGGATATCAAAAAACGTCTGCTCGGGAGACGTTGTTGCCGCTTTCATATTGCCCCCGACGCAATTCACCAAAATGTGAACCCCACCGAAATCAGCGTAGATGGCGTCACACGCACGAATAATTGATTCCCGCTGAAATACGTCCAGTTCGTACGGTTTCGCCGTCCCCCCTTGTGCCCGAATTTCATCGCACTTACGTGCTGCGGCATCCGGCGCCACATCGGCAATTGCCACCTGAGCGCCAGCAGAAGCCAGACCCATGGCAATCGCGCCTCCTAATACACCACCTCCACCGGTCACTACGGCTGTCTTCCCTGCTAAATGAAACATAGAAGTCTGAGACATTTTCCCCTGTTGCTCCTTTGTTGTGAACTCGTATGTGAGGTACAGCCGCTCGTAAAGGCTGCATCTCGGACTCTATCCAGTGCACTTGGCTTTGTTAACGCGAGGGAGGAACACGTCACACCAAGTGTCCCATACTCTAGCAAACTTGGGTGCCTTTTCGCACCTTTCTGCTTTGGCAAAGGTAAGCACATAACGCCACGCTGATTGAAGAAGAGTGGGTTTCGCCGGGTATTCGAAATTGAGTCCCCGTATTTTTGGCTTAATGCCAAGCGTTTTTGAACGCGGGGTCCTGTTGAAAAGCGGCGCCATGAAGTGTACAACTAACAGAAGTTCGTCTTTCCGAATTCGACGGTTCCCGCCATAAGGCTTAGACCGTCTGAGAAGTATTTGAGTTTCGTTGAAGGCTTGTCGGGGTAATGTCCACAAGAAATGAGATCGGACTGCAAACATCGAGCCACCCGCTGCTAGTTAACTGGAGGCTCTGCGGTATCTGCCTGTTCATCTGCATCGGATTGTGGAGCACCGCGGGGTCGGCAAAGAGCACGGTGTCGGATTCGGAGGCAGTTCTCCGTCTGATTTGGCAGGCAGGCAACGCAGCGACGGATGAAGAACGGCTGAATTTGCTTCTCCAACTGGCAAAACGCACGGACTTATCGCCCGCGCTCAAGGCCGATGTTTCCCGACTTGTCCACGAGATCGAAGAATGGATTCATAATCCCGACCTACCGTATTTTTGGCGCAAGATCCGGCTGTCTGGAACATACGACTTTGGTATCGCCGAAAAATCGCCCCTGTTCCCGATCGTACAGTTTTACCATGCGCGGATGATCGTTTGGGTCGTGTTGGAGTCTGGCGACATCTGGGGCAACCCCAACCGGCGGCGGACCATGTTGGATAATGCGCGCGCCCTGTTTGAAGATGCGGCAGCCGCTTTCCCGGAAAACCCGGTTATCCGCATGTATCTGGGTGAACCGATCCCGCCCCGGCGCCACTATCCTGCCGTACCGGGGGCACCGGAATGGGCTGTTTATCAGCGCGAGGCGCTCGAACGATTAACAGACATCATCACGTGGTGGATCGATCACCGGATGCAGGAGAGCGGGGCGTTTGGCGGCGGATGGGGGGACGACTGTGAGATGTGGCGATGGTGGACTCCGGTGCTGATCGGTTTCCATGACCCTAAGATTACCGCCGCACAAGCCCGGTTCTCGCGCGCGATGTTCGAGCAAAAACACATGAAAGACGGATACACAAGCCACCTATACGACGTCGAGCACACGGCGGAAGACTCCGCGGATACCCTGACCCCGATGATGCATCTCGAGCCCGACAATCCGGAATGGAGCGCCCGCGTTCTTCGACTCGCGGACCTCATGGAGACGCTTTGGACCGGTGTGAATGAGCGCGGCATGCTTCAGTTTAAGAGCACCTATTTTAACGCGACCCGCGTGGACGACTCGCCCCGCCGTGCTTGCGATACGCCGATGCATGTACGTGCCATGCAGCCTACTTTGTTGTATTGGCAACGTACCGGCGATGCACGACTGACTCGACTGTTCCGTGCATGGATGGATACGTGGGTAGATGCCGCGGCACGCGCAGAACGAGGCAAGCCCGCCGGCGTTCTGCCCAGCGCCATCCACTGGCCGGATGGCCGCATCGGCGGCCTTGGTGAGAAGTGGTGGGACCCCGAAAACCACACGGAGGACCCCCTGTATGTATGGCCAAGCGCATTGAATCAGATGGCATACGCCCTGCTCCTAACCCATCATATGACAGGGGAGGACAAATATCTCGAGCCGATTCGCGTTCTGGCAGCGCTCCGCCTGCGCTATCTCACCGAAAATCCCCCCGGTCCTCTGGAAGAGGGTTCCGAGATGTGGTGTGGCTCGAAGCTAGGTCGTATCACCGGAGTAATCGCCAAGTATCGCTACCTCACCGGTGACAGAACGTTCGACGATCTGCTCCGGGGCGAAGCTAGTCCCTATGCTGCTTTTTGTTACTACGGAGAAGGCGGCGCCCTCTCGTTGGCGTTGCGAAACACGGCGGAGGCGTTGCGACTGAACTTCGAAGGTTACACGAGCGAAGTGCGGTACACAGACCGCGTGTTGCGGTTTCCCTCGTTGTTCGGTCAAAACGGCATGTACCCGGAGCCCGTAGTGTCCATCCGAGTACCGGACCCTGCCCTCTTGTACTCTACCGTCACGGGAGATATGGGAGATGCGCTCTATTTTCCCCTTAATGCGGTGCGTTGGTTGACGCCGCCCCGTGATATCGCCGCGCTGGTGACAGATTGCAGCAATGAGACCTTCGAGGCGCGGTTGTTTCACTTCGGTACAACCCCACGCCAAGTGGACGCGGAACTATATCTCTTAAAGCCGGGTTCCTATGAGTTGACCCTGCGCGAGTCGGCTTCTCCGACTACCGTTTTGACATCATCCATGTTCGAGGTATCAGGCCTCCGTTGTCGCGTATCGTTTGAGTTGCCGCCCCGTCGCCTCTGTGTCATGCGAGTCAGCCGTGTAAGCCACTGATTGTTTTGTGCGCCTTGCCATTGTTCCCCTCTTGTCGTCGCGAGGAGCGAGTCTTCGAAGCGACGAAGCAATCCCCCTCAACCGCATAGCGCAAGAAGGCCTAGAGCAGGGGCAGGCCAAGACCTCTCCTAATTGCCAAGGGGATTGCCGCCTCGCCCCTTTGGGGTTCTTCGCAATGACAATCAGGAAGTGTAGGGCAGGGGTCAGGGTCATCTCCTTATTTCCCAGGGGATTGCCACGTCGCCCCTTCGGGGCTCCTCGCAATGACAACCGTGGAGGCGTAGAACAAGAGGGCGTGCGGACGGGTCGGATGGTCAAGTTGGAAAGGGTTTGCGAGGGTAAGATGTGGTAATCTATTGGAACCTCATTAGCTTGGTTTGTGATAAAGCTCACTATGAATGTTGATTTTCGCAAAGAAACTCCTGAATCGTTTCGCCGGACACTCGTACAAATTCAGCTTGCCGGGGTCTTGTGTCTCACGTTTTGGGCGCTTGCCCTATTCCTTTTAGGCACGTGGGAGCCGGACCCCTATGCTGAAGCGTGGCGGCTGATCGTTGGGCAACTATTGGTTGGCAGGGCATATAGCGTGTCCGCTGGGCTGAAACATGGGTTCCCGAAGTTTTTTCTTTTGGCCCAATGCTCTTTACAGGATATGGTTATTCTTCTCGTCCTCTATCCCATCATTGTGGGTGGCTATCGACGAATTGTTGAGTACCGCTTTTTAGGGGACGCGCTGGCAAATATCCGTGCCACGGCGGAACGACACAAGGAGTCCGTCGCGAAATATGGCGTTGTCGGGCTTGTGGCGTTTGTGTTTTTCCCTTTGTGGAGTACGGGGGCACTTGCCGGCGGCGTTATTGGGTACTTGTTAGGCATGCGCACACGGGATGTTTTCTCTGCGGTCATTGTAGGGAACTTTTTATCCGTGGCATGTTGGCTATGGCTCTTTGATCAGATGCGGCGCTTTTCCGAGGTTTTCGGCGACATCATTCCCGGGTTGATTCTCTTTACTGCCCTCGGTGTTGCTGCGTTTATGCGTTTCTATCGTTTTCGCAGTGGATCTGACCGGAAAAACGGCCCATTCCCTTAATTCCATCCTGGGAAAGTGAAGAAACGCCTTATGGCGAATCTGGCGGTGTAATTGAGGTGTATACCCCTGCCGGAACAGCAACAGAATCAGGTTCTGTGATGCGGAAATAGAAGCCCCATCGAGCTCCGGTTTGGGAGATTTTGAGAAGTACACTCGAAGTGCCTTGTGGCAACGAAGTCAAAACCACATCCTCATCCGGTGAGGCGCTACGCAACACCTTGTTATTCCAGATCTCCTGGCCGCTGAGAAACACTTTTACGGCATCGTTGCTACCCAGCCGAAACGCGACCGGTTTTGGACCACCGTCCACAGTCACCCAGCATAATGCGTACGCGCAGGTCCAATCCGTGTCGTCAAACTCGTTGAGTAAGTCTACATACCCGGTCCATTCGGGGGTTCGGTTCGGTCTCCAAGTCACTTCCTTACCATTCTTGCCCGTATAAACGGCACCGATGTTGATTTCCTTTTCGGGCGGGTAGACACGGTCATGTCCGTCCATTCCTTGGTTGTCGAAAGGACCGCAAAGCAGCCATTTGTTAATGAAACCTTGCTCTTTTGCAAAACGATCCGCCAGATAGACCATTGTTTTTTCTTTTGCGATTCTCGCGAGCAGGAAATCTTCGTTGAGGGTTGCCATATGGTCGATAACGCGATTGAGTCGTTCCATCTGCGCTTTGTACTGTTCATACGTCACGGACGGATCCGGACGACGTAGTGCGAGATAGGCGTCCATCTCCTCAAAAGAAAGCCGCACCATTTCGATTCTTCTCTGGATTAATTCCGGCACGGATCTGGATTCTGCGGCTGCGAGTGCGGCTCGACATCGTTCCACTATCTCGGAGGTGAAATACTTGGGATAGGTTGCAATGCCCCAGGGAACTTTTTCCTCCAACCCGGCAAAAACCACGTTAAGACTGTCGTAATATCGCTTCATGACCGGTGCGGCATCCCCAAAAAACGCCTGGAGCATGTCTTCAAAAACATGGTTCTCGTCTTGATTTGGGTCCCACATAAACTGTGCGGCAACGTAGTAATTCGGAAAATAAGGTGCCCAGGAGTCTTGCCCTTCAAACGATACCCCCGTGACGCCGATTTGCCGGTACACCGCCATCTCCTTGGCATGCGCAGACCACATCGGCCAAGGCAGCCCGCCGCTGTAAGGCACAGGGTCATATTCATAAATGTGAACGTGAGGGGTGAGTTCACACCATTTCTCGAGTAATGCGCGAAACTCTTGGCGCGAAGAGCACTCCTTGTCGCCCACGCCATGAGCCGAACAGTACATGCTACTCGTCGCAAATATACAGGTCTTCTTATTCACAGGCGTTTTCGACGGAGGCAAGGTGTGTCGCTCGGAGTAAGAGTAAGTGGTCACCATGAGATTGGGGTAATCTTCTTGGAGCCCTTCGAGAACCTGGTTCAAAAAGGTCTGATACCGGTCCGCTACGCTAGGCCGTCCGCTCGTATCGATCATGCCCGTATCCAGCGCTGTACACGCATCGCACTCACAAAAGTCCTGATTGTCATCCGGACATAAAGAGTACGACTCCACATCCGGGTTTGCTTTCATGTAATCCTTGATTGATTGAATGACAAGGGCAACGACTTCCGGATTCGAGGTACAAATTTGAGTATTTTGGCGTTTCCCATTTACCAGCGCGTATAAATCCGGGCGTTTTTCAAACGGAGCAAGTCGCTCTAACGTAGTCGTGAGATTATGGCCATGCATAATGCGCGGACGGTACATGCGATTTCGCCGGAGCCAATCCGACAAACGTATCTGTCCTTCGGGCGAACAACCATACGCATACCAGATGTCGCGATAGGAAAAAGCCGGTTGTTCCCGGCGTCGTCCCGTAGGCAAACATAGGTCCTTCCCGGTAGGCAGACACTCCCCAATGTCGCCCGGCATGATCCAGCGGAATCCCAGATCACGCAGTAAGGTATACACGCCATGACTAGTACCTACGGGACTACCCCCTAGCGCCCAAATGCCTTCCGATGTAACCCGCAGTTCAAACTCCTCTTTGTCCAGCGGTGGAACATCGTGCAGTGGGGGCTCCCACTCCTGCCACTCCCCAATATACAACGGGATTAGCCCCGACTGAGGTTCCCGGCTCAACTTCGCGCCTGTGGCACGCTCGATGCACCCGATAAAATCATTCACCACCGTCTCGTTTAATCCTTTCGGATTAACGTCGGTTACGATGTACACATTGGGTTTCCCCTCATGCACAAGATACACAGACGGAGGATCTGCCAGAGCTTGGATAAAGACGCCCGTAACGACTAGGAGAAGAGAGAAGGAACAAGCAGGTTTCATGTTAGGACTCCTCCATGTGTCGATGCCTTTAAGAAGTCTTACTTAACGATAGCCCCCAGCCTTACTGTATGTCAATTGCCCATAACCATTGCCTCACGCTTGACCGTTCCATCGCATATCCCCCCTCTTGTCATTGCGAGGAGCGGAGTCTTCGAAGCGACGAATCAATCCCCTCAACCGCGCAGCGCAAGAGAACGCAGGACAAAGATGGCGGCCTCTCCCTGAACATCCGAGGGGATTGCCACGTCGCGCCTCACGGCACTCCTCGCAATGACAGCGCGGGAAACGAAGGAGAAGCGGACCCCGCGCAAACCGTCCATTTAATAAAGAAAGGGGCGTTATCGCCTAGCGCTTGCCGGAGATTTTCTTTTTGTTCCGGCTCTCTGATATGATGCGCAACCCCAAAGTAGTTTAATCAACATGAAAATAGAAAATGGCTAAGATAAATCCAAATTACGACAAGTTGACGACGGGGTATCTGTTCCCCGAGATTGCGCGTCGTGCGCGGGCATTTATGGATGCCCACCCCGGGGTCACGTTAATGAGGTTAGGTATCGGCAACACGACGGAGCCGTTAACGCCTACGATCATTCATGCCTTGCATCATGCGGTGGATCGCTTGGCCTGTGTGGAGACTTATACAGGTTACGGCGATGAGCAAGGCGACCGCGACCTCCGAGAAGCGCTTGCCGCACGATATGCCCGCTTGGGAGTATCCTTGGAACCGGAGGAGTTTTTCATTAGTGACGGTGCGAAACCCGACTCCGCAAACATCCAGTCCATTTTTGGGATAGACAACGTGGTGGCTGTGCAGGATCCCGCATATCCTGTTTATGTGGACAGCAATGTCATCGCCGGGCGGACAGGGCAATCGGTGAACGGACAGTACGCCGGTATTGTGTACATGCCATGCACGGAGGCGAATGGATTTTTCCCCGATATACCGCGTGAGAAGGTAGATCTGATCTATATTTGTAGTCCGAACAATCCCACCGGTGCCGTTGCTACGCATGAGCAGTTGAAAAAATTCGTGGATTATGCGCGGGCACATAAAGCCGTGATTATTTTTGATTCGGCGTATGCGCCGTTTATCCGCGATCCGCATCTGCCGCGTTCTATTTACGAGGTAGAAGGCGCTCGGGAGTGTGCCATCGAGATCAGCAGTTTTTCGAAGGAGGCAGGTTTTACGGGTGTACGCCTCGGTTGGACGATCGTTCCCAAGACAGCCGTGTGTGAAGACGCCGCTCCGGGAAAACTTCACGCCCTGTGGCTGCGACGTCAAACTACCATGTTCAATGGGGCTTCCAACATCGCCCAGCGCGGCGGCCTCGCTGTGTTGTCGCCTCAAGGCGAAGAGGAATGTCGGGGGCTTGTGAATTATTATATGAACAATGCACGTATCATTCGTGAAGGGCTTTCTCAAAAAGGCCTGACGGTGTTTGGTGGTGTGAATGCCCCGTATGTGTGGGTGCGGACGCCTCATGGAATGTCGTCGTGGGAGTTTTTTGACAAACTACTGCACGAAGCGCATGTGGTGAGTACTCCAGGCTCAGGGTTTGGTCCGAGCGGGGAAGGGTATTTGCGCCTCAGCGCCTTCGGACACAAAGAGGATATTGAACGCGCAGTCAAAAGTATACAAGACAATCTTAACGTCTGAAAGGGGTAACTAATGGATATCGTGGGGAAAGAACTGTTGTTCACTGCGTTACGTCGGGAGACGACGCCGCGTCCAGCCTGGGTGCCTTTTGTCGGTGTGCATGGCGGCAAACTCATTGGCAAGACCGCCACGGAGTATTTGCAATCCGCCGAGGCGATCGTTGCAGGACAATTGCGAGCGACAGAACTGTACCGCCCGGACGGGCTACCGATCGTGTTTGATCTTCAAATGGAAGCCGAGGTGCTGGGCTGTGAGTTGAAGTGGGCGGATGACGTACCTCCTTCGGTTATGTCGCATCCCTTGGAAACAAAGAAAGTCTCCGAATTGCCGCAATTCTCCACCGAGGCAGGACGTTTCCCACTCGTCCGTGATGCCATGCAACGTCTCCGCAAAGAAATTGGAGGAACCGTGGCGCTGTACGGACTGCTCACTGGACCGTTCACGTTGCTATCCCACCTGCGCGGCGGCGAACTGTTCATGGACATGTTGATGGACCCTGCGAGCGTATGTGAGTCACTTGAGTTTTGTACGGACGTCGGCAAAGAGGTCGCCCGATTCTATTGCGACCATGGTGCTGATGTGGTTGCCGTGGTTGATCCGATGACAAGTCAGATTTCTCCCGATCATTTCGAGCAGTTTGTGGCGCCTTATGTCAATGAGATTTTCTCTTATGTGCGCCAGCGCGACGCGTTTTCTTCGTTGTTTGTCTGTGGCGACGCAACACGAAACCTCGAAGTCATGTGCCGTACCATGTGTGACAACGTGTCGATTGACGAAAATATCCCTTTGGAATTGTTGCGGTCGCTCGCCGGCAAGTACAACAAATCCTTCGGAGGAAATCTGAAACTGACGACGGTCCTTCTGTTGGGCACGGAGGCGGATGCGATGCTCGATGCCATCCGTTGCATCGACGAAGGCGGATTAAAAGGGTTTGTGTTGGCGCCGGGTTGTGATCTGCCGTATGCAACGCCCGAGGCAAACCTGCAAGCGGTCTCCCAAATGGTGCACGATGATTACCAGCGTACCGTGGCTCGGACAACCGCACAAGCATCGGAGTTTGGATCGTTCGACGATATCGTTTTGCCGACCTATGACGCGGAGCCTCAAGTCATTTTGGATGTCATCACCCTTGATTCCACAGCATGTGCTCCATGCCTTTACATGTTGGATACCGCTCTCAAGGCCGCGCAACGGTCGGGTGTGCCTGTGGACGTGCGGGAACATAAAATCAAGACCCGTTCGGGTATCGGGTACATGTGTAAACTGAATATCAAGAATATCCCGACGATATGTATTGATGGAAAACCGACGTTTATCTCCCAGATTCCTGATCCGGAAACGCTGACGGAAGCGATTCAGCGGCGATATCGCGAAAAAAGCGGTGGATAAACTTGCTACGTGGCGGGGTTTGTCGCCCCCTCAAATCAGAGTTGTGATACAATCACAAAGGAACTTCGGACAGGAGAAATGCCTATGCCGACGTTTGAGTATCACGCCATTCGCGCGGAAGGTGACGAGGAGAAGTCGTTCGTAGGCGGCGTCGTAATCGCGAAAAACAAGGAAGAAGCCAAAGCCAAATTGCTCGCCAAAGGCTTAAAAGCGACCATGCTAAAAAAAGCCCGAGGGATCATGGCATTGGTGAAGTGGTTCGACGCCGATATCCGGTGAAATGGTAGGTAGCTTGGTTCCATCGTCCCGCTTTTGTCTTTTTCGTACGGCAGGTTGGTTTTTTATTAGGGGATTTCAAGAAAGCACGGGAGCCGAGCGTCGAACGCGAGGAAAACACGGTGCGCGTGGCGATACACCAACCTCATTATCTGCCTTGGCTACGATACGTTGAAAAAGTGGCGCGTGCGGATGTCTTCATCCTTTTGGACACCGTGGCGTTTACCAAAAATGGCTGGCAGAACCGCAATCGAATCAAAACCCAAAACGGCACAGTGCTCCTGACAGTTCCCGTGCACGCCACACTTGGCATGCCCTTGTCCGAAGTGCGTATTGACCACAATCAACCTTGGCAAAAAAAACATTGGCGCAGCATCGAACAAGCGTACAGGAAAGCGCCGTTCTTTGAGCGATATGCGCCCGGATTACGAGCGCTCTATCATGCCGACTGGGACCGACTTGTCGAATTGAATCACCGCATGCTCCTTTTTTTTCTGGACGCATTGGGCCTGCGCACTCCGGTTTATCTGGCGTCGTCGATGCCCGTGAATGGTACCGGGACAGAGCGGCTTATCGAGCTTGTTCGCCATGTGCAAGGAGATACGTATTACACGGGGGCTTTTGCAGCGGAGACGTATCTAAATGCCGCCTTGTTTGAACAAGCGGGGTTGAAACTGGAACTCCAACAATGGCAAGCGCCCAACTATCCTCAACTCCATGGAGAATTTGTCCGCGATTTGTCCATCGTTGATCTGCTTATGAATGTCGGACCTGACTCATTAAAAATCCTTCTTGGAGAATCCCTATGATTCGTCATAGCGCTCCCACCCTCACCGAGGAAGAAATCCAAGCATGTGCCGATGTCATGCGATCAGGTCACATCGCCCAAGGCGTCCAGGTGGAAGCATTCGAACAGGAATGCGCCGCATACCTAGGCCGACGTTTCGGGATCGCCGTTAACAGCGGCACAAATGCCTTAATCCTGGCACTGGAAATACTCGAAATATCCCGGGGCTCTCGGGTGGCTATGCCGTCGTATGTTTGTGCAGCGTTGGCTACCGCCGTGTTGCAATGTGGCGCTGTGCCCGTCCTCTGCGACTGCCGGCAACAAGATCACAACATGGATCCACATCGTGTCCCTCCCGACATACCGGTGATCGCCGTGCACCTGTTCGGCGCGCCAGCACCCCTTCCCCAAAATCCCTTGCTCATCGAAGACATTGCACAAGCCATCGGGGCACCTGTCGGGAAAACGGGTAAGGTCAGCATCGTTTCGTTTTATGCAACAAAACTCCTCACAACGGGCGAAGGAGGTATGCTGTTTACGGACGATGACGCCCTTGCCCAAGCCGCCCGCGATCTGCGCGATTACGATAACCGCGAGCATTTTCGCCTGCGACATAATTTCAAAATGACGGACCTTCAGGCAGCCATCGGGCGCGCGCAACTTAGAAAACTGGACGTGTTCATAAAGCGCAGACGGGAAATCGCCCAACGATTTACCGAAGCCTTCGCGGAACTTCCCCTGGAACTGCCCCACGCTGAAAACCACGTCTATGCGCGGTATGTTGTCGGCCTCGACCAACGAGACGAACTCCAACAGCACCTAAGCCGCTTCAAAATTGAAGCCAAACGCCCCGTCTATCGGCCGCTCCACCATTACCACCTCGACCCGCACGCTGAGTGTCCCAATGCCGAACGCGCCCACCGCCGTTTGCTCTCTCTACCCATATACCCGAGCCTCAAAGACGAGGAGGTCGAGCAAATTATCCAAGCGGTTCGCAGCTTTTTCTGACCTCCCCATAGCATTTAAGAAATTAGGATAGATGCATTTCGCGCCACCCGTTTTTTGAAGTGCCCCGGCTGTCATCGCGAGAAGCCCCGAAGGGCGACGCCTTCTTGCCCTACACCCCCAGCTGTCATTGCGAAGAGCCCCAAAGGAGCGACGCTTCCTTACTCTGCCCCCGGCTGTCATTGCGAGGAGTGCCGTGAGGCACGACGTGGCAATCCCCTCGGGAATTCGGAGAAGACTTTGACCTTGCCCTGCGCCCTCTTGCGCTAAGCGGGTGAGGGGATTGCTTCGTCGCCTCGAAGACTCCGCTCCTCGCAATGACAACGACGGGGACGAAGAGGGCGAGCAGGGGGCTCGCCCCTACAAAGAACGCCGGGGACTGATTCCTCGCATAGGGGACGCCGCTCCTCGCAATGACAAGGGGGCGCAAGGGGCGGGAAAAGGGTTGTCCTTACTAAGGACGAGATAAAACCCATCCCTCCAAAACGTGGAACCCCACGGCGAGACATCCACATTACAAGGCGCGCGCTATATCAGAATTCCGATGTTCTTGATGTCAGGTGCCGCAAGGTCGTACGAAAATGATAGGCATCAAAACGAACTGTTTTGGCCTTTATTTCGCTGAAAAACCCGGCGTCAATAAGTCTTCGTGCAAGACACGCCCATTAACGTCGCAGTGACGCAGGATTAGCGTAGGCATATCATTGACACGAGTTACTTCAACCGCCAGGAAGCCGCCGACCACATTCAGGTATTTGTGTTGAGGGCGCTTGTCGTCTTGACTCCAACCGCCTGCGTGCTCGTCGCTTGCCGGGCCACACGAGTACTCACGAAGTCCAGTTTCAGGATCGATAGAGACGTATTGCCAATGCCGGTCGCCGCAAATCACAATCATGTCCTTCTGTGACGCCAAGAAAGTACGGAGCTCTTTCCCCTCTGACGCAAAGGCACTGTTTGCATGGTTATCCCCCTTTCTTGCACGGTCAGGACCGACTAACGGGGTCGGGCTGATCAACACACGAAATGTAGCGTCCGAAGCGGCAACCGTCTTCTTGAACCACTCTTTCTGCTCTCGTCCCCAAATGGTTTTTTCAGGTCCATCTGGCATGGTGTTGGGGCTACGGAAGTCGCGCCCTTCTACCAGCCAGATTTGGAGATCCTTGCCCCAACGAAACGTACGGTAGGTCTTTTCGCCCATGGGGACTTGTTCTAAGAAAAGGGCCTGTCCTTGTTCGAAGGTGAACTCGCCCATGAAGGTCGTCTTCATACCAGGCCAACAATCGTTCATGAAGGTGTCATGGTCGTCTTTTATGAAATATGCAGGGACGCGGCGATGAAACTCGCGATTCGTTGGAAGACTGTACACGCGCCACCAATGCCAACGAGCCAAAGGCACGCTTTTTGCCAAATGGTCGTAGTAAACGATGTCGCCAGTATGAACAAAAAAATGCGGCTCCAACGCTTGCATGGCGGGATAAATACGGAAGCCAAGATCGAGCATGTCGCGGTGCATGTATTCTTGTCCTGTGGAAACGCCAAAAACGACGCGTGCAGGTTCCGATGCAAGCGGCGCTGTCCGGAATTGTCCGTACAGGCTAGCACCAGGCGCTTGGGAGTTCGGTCTACGGGTTTCCACTTTTATCCGATAGAGAGTGTTAGGAACCAACCCATCCAACACAAATTGGTGTGTAAAATCCCGATTAGGGTCTACAGACGCCCAGGGTGTCATCCGGGGTGAGGACTCCTCGTTATCAGTCCAGTATACGAGGCGCACGTCGCCAGGTGTCCCCGGTGCAGCCCCTTCGAGGGTCTCTACCGTTGCGCCTTTCGGAAATTGCACTACGGGAACTGCGGTATGCTTCTCTTCTGGTTCTGCTTCGAGTGCCCCTGTCTTGGGGTTTTTGTAAAGCACGGTTGGCATGGGACCTTCGTCGCCCACGCGTTCCGGGGTGCTCGTCAGCCGTACCCAAACGATCGCCCGCGAATCAGTGACTTCCCCAATCTTGATGCCGGTAGCCAAGTAAGGACCCCCACTTCGTGTCGGCACGTGTTGACAAGAAACGCTGCAAACAAGAAGCAGCAAGCACAGTAACTCTATCCACCCGAGTCGGCCCGTGGCAATATACTGCTTACACCACGCCTGTCTCATGTGCCCAATCCTCCCATGCGCGCAAAAGTTTCGCCGCCCGTTTGGGTTCTCTCGTGGAGAGATCTTCCAGTTCCGTACGGTCTTCTTGCATGTTGTACAATTCCCACTCGCCGGTCTTCGTAGCGACAAGCTTCCAGTGACCGTCTCGTATCGCCTTATTTCCCATGTGTTCCCAGTACAATCGGTCATGCGTCTCAACACGGCCGCCCCGCAACAACCCAGCGAAACTCTTCCCGACCGTCGGCTGGATATCGTTCCCGCGGTATGTTCTTGGGTAATTCACACCCGCCAACTCGAGACACGTCGGCAAGATATCCGTTATGTGGGTAATACGGTGTACGAGATCGCCCTTGCGCTTCACACCAGCGGGCCAGTGCACAATAAAGGGGGTTGCAATGCCCCCCTCGTGTACCCAATGTTTGTGAAGGCGGAAAGGAGTGTTACTGGCATTTGACCAAGGCCGCCCATACGACACGAAAGATCCCCGTTCACCGGTTCTTGTGCCAGGTTTGTGAAGGTTGCGTTTACGGACATCTTCATGGCATCCCCCATTGTCCGACAAGAACATGACCACGGTGTTTTCCGCTAGTTGTCGGGCCTGCAACGCTTCCAGCACGCGACCAATACCCTGGTCCATCCGATCGATCATGGCAGCATATACCGCCATGCGGAGATCCATCTCTTCCTTGTCTGGAACATCGTCCCACGGAGGGACTTCAGGATCTCGAGGTGACAGTTTCCAACGGGGATCGATAATGCCCATGTTGACCAAACGCTCATACCGTTCCTGACGCAGCCGATCCCAACCTTTGAGATACTTGCCGCGATACTTGGCAATATCCTCGGGCCACGCATGCAAGGGCCAGTGGGGCGCCGTATATGCCAAATACAGCAAGAAAGGCTTTTCCTCTGGGTGTTCCTTAATACACTGCACGGCGAAATCCGTAAACGCATCCGTCATATAGAAGTGATCGCCTTCCGGCCAGATACGTGTATCGTCCAACGCCATCGAACGCCGGTTCCGCTCCTCCTCCAATATCTCGAAATACGAACTAGCACCGCTTATCAAGCCGTAGTACCTGTCAAAGCCCCGTCGACGTGGCCAATGCTCCGGCGCTTCGCCTACATGCCACTTTCCCGACATATAGGTGCTGTAGTTGGCTTCGCGCAACACCTCGGCGATAGTAATACACCTGTTATTAAGATAACCTTGGTAAGGTCCGGGAGAACTTGCTTCGTCAGGTTGCACAACCATTCCCCCCATCCCCGCCTGGTGCGGATTCAACCCCGTGAGCAAAGCTGCCCGCGATGGACAACACCGTGCCGCACTATACGCGTGCGTGAAACGAATACCGTTCCCAGCGAGACGGTCAAGGTTTGGGGTGGCAATTTCTCCCCCATAACAGCCGATATCCGAAAAACCAAGGTCATCTGCAAGAATAATCAGAAAGTTCGGACGTCGCCTGGGAGTTCGTTCCGAAGCCGTCGCAAGCCCCCCCATCGCTGCCATTGTCGCCGTGGCACCAACCCGCATAAACTCGCGTCGCGTCATAGCAAATTCCCCTGTTGTGTTTTCTGTTCATGAACTATAGTCCTATGTTTTCTCGCGTGTCAATCATTGGAAACGTAATTCCCAAAAAGAGCGGTTACGGTCAGAGGGGGGATTCCAATCCTTCCCCTGCGTTGCCTTGCGCTGCGCCCCATGTTGTTATTGCGAGACGTGCCTCGCCCCTACAAATAGAAACGTGGACTTCTCGGAAACGGGTTGTCCTGGGTAAGTAGATGGTAGGCAAGCCGCTGGCGCGCATTTGATTGGCACAGGGAAGGTCTTGATATGATTTCGCTTCGTTCCGGTTTTTAAGATCCCAACACATTTGGAAACAAATCTATTTATGGTACCTTGGCAGGCTCTTGTGACGTTGGTGGCGGTCGCGTTGGCATTTGTGGGGCTTGCGCTTAATCTAGCCCCGGATGCCATGTTGTTGGCTGCCTTGTTGATAGTGCTCTTGGCAGGGATTGTTAGCCCTCAGGAAGCGTTTCAGGGGTTCAGCAACGAAGGGATGTTAACAGTCGCAGCGCTTTTTGTGGTGTCGGCGGCATTGCGGGAAACAGGGGCGTTGGACCTCTTAGGCCGCTGGGTGTTTGGAAAAGCACGGCAGGAGCGGGGCGCCTTGGTTCGCCTTGCGGCGACCATAACGCCTTTGTCGGCGTTCTTGAACAATACTCCTATTGTGGCGATGTTCATCCCCGTGGTGATGGAATGGTGCAAGAAACACCGGGTTCCACCTTCTCGACTTTTGCTTTCGCTTTCTTATTTATCAATTCTGGGGGGAACGTGCACGCTTATTGGTACGAGCACGAATATTGTGGTGAATGGGCTACTTGCCGAGGCGTCACGCACCCACGAGGCGTTTCGTGAAACGTTGCGCCCCATGTCGCTCTTTGAATTATCGTATGTGGGGGTGCCCTATGCGGTAATCGGGGTTCTGTATCTCTTGTTTATCGCGCCGCGTCTTTTACCTGCACGAAAGGATCTCGTGGAACAATTTGCAGAAGCTTCCCGGGAATACCTGGTCAACATGAAGATTCTTTCGGGTTGTCGTCTGATCGGTTCCACGGTTGAAGAAGCAGGGCTGCGCCATCTGCCGGGGCTCTTTCTAATAGAGATTTCGCGCGGAGACCAATTGATAGCGCCTGCGCCGCCGGACACGGTTCTGAAGGAAAACGATATTCTTACCTTCACCGGTGTAGTCGACACAATTGCGGATTTGGAACGTATACCGCATTTTGTGCCGCTTGCGCAGGAGGAATCCCCCTCGCCTTTAAAAAATGCCCCCCGTATGTTGACGGAGGCTGTCGTCTCCCCGCGCTGTCCTTGTATCGGCAAGACTATTCGAGACGCTGATTTTCGGGCGTTGTACAATGCGGCGGTGGTTGCGGTGCATCGAAACGGAGAGCGGCTTCAGGGCAAGGTAGGCGACATTGTGCTGCGTGCGGGTGACACACTTTTGCTGCATACGGGTCCCCACTTTGCCCGTGCCCATCGTAACAATCCGGATTTCCTGCTGGTAGGCGCTGTAGAACATGCCAGGCCGGTTCGCTCGGAAAAGGTACTGGTCTCATTGCTCTTGATGGGGTTGCTGATTGTCTTGATGGCCAGCGGGAAAGTGAGCACGTTGACAGCCGCTTTTCTGGTAGCCGCCCTGATGGTTGGTTTCCGGTGTATTTCGGTCGCGGATGCGCGCCAGAGCGTGGATTGGCAAACGTTGATTACCATTGGAGCATCGTTCGGCTTGGGCAAGGCGCTGGAAAAATCGGGCGCTCCTGCTGCTGTGGCGGAGTGGTTGGTAGCCACCTCCGGCAACTGGGGACCCTATGCGGTTCTCGCGTGTGTATACATCGGGACAGGCGTCGTAACTGAAATGATCACGAATAATGCGGCAGCCGTGCTGCTTTTCCCGTTTGCGGTGGCGATTGCAAATTCGCTGGGGGTCAGTCCGCGCCCATTTGTCATGGCGGTGATTTTTGCGGCGTCTGCAAGTTTTATTACGCCGATTGGTTATCAAACCAATCTAATGGTTTATGGTCCGGGCGGCTATCGGCTGGGGGACTTTGTTCGTGTGGGGCTGCCGCTCCATTTGGTGCTGTGGGTTGCGGCAACGGTGCTCATTCCTTCAGCGTGGCATTTTTGACGTCGCCAGGTTAAGGTTTGAACCGGAGCGTGCCCTTTGGCGGAACCACGCGGAACTCCACCGCGTCCACTTCGCCGCGACCGCTCATGCACGTGAGCCGGTGCTCTCCTTCTTCCAGAGCCAAGAAAACCGGCGCGGTGGCCGTTGACGTTCCCACGTATCGATCGTCGACATACCAATGCACGGGGGTTTCAGCATCAGCGGAAGATTCGAGACGAATGCGATCTCCCTGCTTTTCTCCGGTTAACACAAATTCAGCACGGTCTGCCGGAACAAGGATTCGGGCTCCGGAGACTCGCTTCACAGTGGACGATGACGGGCTTTCGTTCGGCGTCACAGGCGACTGAACATTTGCCAAGTCCCATCCTTTCGCAATACCCGGGAAACGCTCCACCGTGTGCATAAGGTTGTCCGTCCCTTGCACGGGATAGTGTACATCGCAAACGCGGTGCAAGAATTGGGAGCGGGGAAGGCTGACTTGTCTCTTGTGTTCACACCACGCCGACGCGGGCAAGCCGGACGTGGCACATACTTCTACCGAAACCAGATCATCACCGACTTCAGGCCATGCGGCGTCTGTTTTGGCTGGCAGCGCACGGAAAAGGCGTCCCGCGAGAGGCAATGCCGCTCGAGCACCCACCAACCATGTCGACGGCTTGCCATCGTTATTTCCCATCCATACTCCCACCACATAGTGACGATTAAAGATGACCGTCCATGCATCCCGTTGTCCCGTGGAAGTCCCTGTTTTCCAACAGACGCGTGAGGTACTCCCACCGGCAGGGACCGCACTCGAGTCCAGCTCCTCCGGCAAGGTCTGTTCCAGCATCTGATACAGTTGCAAGCACACCCCACGCGAAAGTTTTCGTTGCGGCGTTGGCGCACGAACCGTAGCGATAAGCCGTAACGGCCGCCATTCCCCAAGATTCGCCACCATCGTGTAGGCTGTCGCCAGTTCTTCCAGCGTCACCTCACAGTCGCCCAGCGCAAATCCAAGCCCATAAAAATCCGCGCTGCGTTTTAGGGAACGAAACCCCATGTCGCGAAGAAATGTGTAAACCGTGTCGACACCGAGACGTTCCAAAACAAGTACGGCAGGTACATTTAACGAGCGCCGCAACGCCTCCGAAGCCGAAACGAGCCCCCGATATTTCCCATCGGCGTTTTCCGGAGCGTACAACCCATAATCTAAGGTATTGTCAAGCAGCATCTCACTACTGTACAAAACGTTCCTCTCCATGGCTGCTGCATACAAGAATGGTTTTAGGGTCGACCCGGGAGACCGAGGCGCCCGAACTACGTCTACCTGACCGCCGCCCGGAGTCTGAAAGAAATCCGCCGACCCTACCCATGCCAAGATTTCGGCGCTTTCGGCATCGACGACGATCGCTGCGGCATTGCCAATTTTTCCTGCATAGCCGCGAATGGTCTCTCGCAGCATGCGTTCCGCCAGGGCTTGGACGTCGGCATCCAGAGTTGTCTGCATTGTTTTACCGCCTGCTACAAACGGTTTAAGCCGTGCCGCGACATGTCGAGCATAGCCCGGGAATTCATGACGACGTACGTCGAGTGGTGTCGCAACGGCGGCGCGGTATTCCTCTTCGTCGATGTAGCCCTCTTCTCGCATTCGCTGAAGAACATAGTCCCGACGTATCTTGGCTCGTTCCGGGTGGGCGAAAGGCATATACGACGAAGGTGCCTTCGGTAATCCCGCTAACAAGGCGGATTCCGGCAACGTGAGTTCTCTTGCCGTTTTGCCAAAGTATCGCCTTGCCGCTGCCTCGCACCCCACAAGGTTGAGGCCGTAAGGTGCCGTGTTCAAATACGTCTGAAGAATTGTGGCTTTGTCCACATGTCGCTCGAGACGCACTGCTTGTACCGCTTGGAGAATTTTTTTCCAAAAGCCTCTTTCCGACATCAACCTTGGTTTGACGACCTGCATGGTAATCGTGGACGCCCCCGACACGACCCTACCGGAACGGAGATTCTGCCACGCCGCACGGACAATGGCGATGGGATCTATTCCCCAGTGGTCATAAAAGCGATGGTCCTCGGTTGCTAGGGTAGCATGAATAAGATACGGACTTATCTGGGATAAATCGCGTTCAAAACACCATTGATCCGCTGCATTGAGAAACGGATGAAGCAAAACACCGCGGCGATCATGAATTTCCCCCGAGCGTGGAACGGTCAGGTAAGACATAGCGTCCATAGGTAGCCAAGAAAACAGCCCCCACGCCCCCGCAAGTAGCAGAAGTCCTGTGAAAAGGATAACGCCGAGATGTTTCCACGAGATGTGCCTCATGGCAATTTATACCAAGCCACCGTTTGTCTGTGGCGCTTCGCAATCAAGAATCCATATCCCGAAACCCATGTACTTCGGGCCGTCACCCGATATCGCTTCTCGTGTCCCGACTGCGCCGCGGGATGGGCACATACTCCACGGTCGGCACGCGACGCATCGGCTGAGGGTACAACGACAACAAATACATAATACTTTCCGGGATATCTGTGCGTACCGGTAGTCCCAATTCCTTTGCCTCATCGCAAGTAATAGGATGATCGTGCGTCCACGTGCCTTGAGAAAGGAGCGTGGCGATTTGCTGCGCTCGGTCAGCGTTCATCTTATCCCGCAAAAGTTCCACAACACTCCGATGAACCTGTTCCATGGCTTTGCGGGCAAGATCGGCAAGAATGAGCGTTTGATCGTCGATCTCCGCAACCGGCTTCGTATCAAGCACTTTTAGAATGGACGCCGCAGGGTATTGCCCCAGTTGAGGATCGACGGGTCCCAACACGGCGTGAGGCGCCATAACAATTTCGTCTGCGGCAAGGGCAATCAGGGTGCCACCCGACATCGCATAATGCGGAACGAAAACCGTCACTTTCCCGGGATGGGCATGGATCGCACGGGCAATCTGCAAAGCGGCTAACACCAATCCACCAGGAGTGTGCAACACAATGTCCAGCGGCACTTCGGGGTCGGTCATGTGGATCGCCCGAATCACTTCTTCGGAATCGTCAATATCAATGTACCGAAATATCGGAAACCCCAAGAGGTTCATAGTTTCTTGGCGATGAATCAGAAGAATTACGCGGGAATTACGTTCCCGTTCGATACGACTCAATATGCGCTGTCGGGAACTCTCCAAGAGTTTTTGGCGTACCACCGGTTGGATGGCGGTCAACATAAAGAACAACCAAAGCAGATCGAGAAAACCCATAGATTTGTCTCCTGCGTGCTAGCGGGCAATCAACGATATCCAGCCCAAGGCCAAGCCCCTTCAACACCATATTCGTCAATGAAAAACGGCCGTCTTGCCGGCTGCCGAATCAGAAACAACCGATGCAAAAACACCCCAGCTAAAAACCCGCCCACGTGCGCCCACCAGGCAATACCGCCACATTCCTGTGCCGTCAACAAACACAACGTACCACTGAAAAACTGCGAGAAAAACCACAACAACAGAAAGAAAAACGCTGGAATCTCTATAAAGAACGGCAGGAAAAATATCGGAATAAGGCAGATAATGCGCGCACGAGGATAGAGAAAGAAATACGCCCCCAACACGCCCGCAATGGCGCCCGACGCGCCAATTGCAGGAACCGTTGACCCCGGATTCGTCACCACATGGGCAATTCCAGCAATTACCCCACACGTCAAGTAAAAGAGAAGAAAACGCGCGGGACCCATACGGTCTTCCACATTGTCCCCAAAAATCCACAACGTCCAGAGGTTACTGATGATATGCAACCAACCTCCATGCAGAAACGTCATCGTCAAAAAAGACGCCAACCCAATTCCCGGAAAACCCACGTGAGCCGCCCAGCCCGGCTGCGTGTACCGTCGCGGCACCACCCCCAGCAAATACACCACACGTGCCAGCTGCTGATCGGAAAGCCTTAATTGCAGCACAAAAACAACAATGGTCAGCCCCATGATCGACCACATCGCCAACGGCGGCGTTCGGCTGGGCACATTATCTCGAATGGGCAACATAGTGGTTCACCCGTTACGCATGCTCTGTTTCCAGTTCATTGTCATTATAGCCCCGCATGTCAGAATTATCCACACGTGTATTGGCATAATGGACGGTTGCGCAACTCATCGTTGATTGCACACCCGAGCGGGCATCCATATCAACCCTTGTGGATACGACGATGCCACCGCCCCTAAAAATTGCGTGACGTAAAAGTACCCTTTCCTTTGCGTTTGGTGTTCAACATCGGCATTGCCCCGGGGTGTCCCAAAGAACGAAACCCGTTGCGCTACACCACCCACCTTGTCATTGCGAGGAGTGCCGTGAGGCACGACGTGGCAATCCCCGCGGGTCTCAGGGATATAACGCGGAGTCGGGATAAAGCGCACGGCAGTGCGCCCCTGGGGAAGGCGCGGGGGTTACAGGGAATGCCTCCGTTTTTCAGGAGTTCTGGGAATGGGTATACTGGATGGTATGGGACAGGAGATATCTTCATACGAAGAAGGTTTTTCTTTTTTTGTTCGCTGGTGGAACAGATTGGCGCGCCGTGTCCGCTGGATAGTAAAGGGGACGATGGGTGGGAGACGGCGATTACTTGTCGAGATTTGCTGGCGTCTCGGAGACGAGGTGATGGCGTTGCCTGTCTATGAGGCATTGAAGAAGCAGTATCCGGATATCATCCTCGGGGTGCAATGCCACTACCCGGACCTATTGTTAGATAATCCTTTTGTTGACGAGATCAACCCAAAAGACATGGAGCCCGACCGCTACATCTTCTTGAGGCACGCGGACCGCACCTTGTATCGTCCCGAAGCCTATGCGAGGGCGGCTGGCGTGCCCCTTCCTCTTTCCCGTCCTCAGCTCTATTATGCCGACTGGTCGTGTCGTTTTGTACAAGAACTTCTCATTGGAACGGATCCCCATAAACCATGGGTTGCCGTTTCAACCGGCGCGTCATGGAAAATTAAAGAATGGCGCATAGAATATTGGCAACGACTGTGTGCTTTGTTGAGGGCACAAGGGTTTCACGTGGTTCAACTGGGCACTTCGGAGCCGGTGTTGGACGGAGTAGTAGACCTCGTGGGAAAAACATCCGTGCGCGAAGCGGCGTGCGTCTTGCACCACGTTCATCTTTATGTGGGCTGCGACTCAGGCTTGATGCACTTGGCACGTGCCGTGGGGACGCCTACCGTCGCCCTGTTCGGTCCCACCGACCCTGACATTCTGATTCGAAACGATCCGGGATTTTTCCCCATACGTGCGATGTGTGACTGTTTTGGCTGTTGGAATCGGGGTTTGTCAAAGCAGCCGGGCGAATGTATTCGAAACCAGCCGTCGTGTCTCGATACAATCCTCCCGGAGCAGGTAGCGGAACAAGTATTCCGCATTCTTTCCGAGTCAAAAGGCTGAATATGCAGGCCCTTTTCCTCACGTTATATCCAGAGTCTGCGGCGAGTTCGCGTTATCGCGTGGGCCAGTTTGTACCATTCCTGAGTCAGTTCGGTATAGAATGTAGTGTCGCAGCGGCACTTTCTGAAGTTCAGTATGCAAGGTACAAGAGACAGGGTGCATGGTTCGGAGCGCTGCGATACCACGTTACCGAATTATCACGACGGGTGGGGCAGCTTGTTAGGGCGAGGCAATACGATGTCGTCGTGGTGCAAAAGGCGTTGTTATCCGTTTACTTGAAGGGTATGCCTGCTCTTTTACGTCGGTATGCGCGTCGGATTGTGTATGACATAGACGACGCGGTGCATTTGGTGTCTCCAAACCCTGTACCTCTATATTGGCGGTGGTGGGAAGACAAAGAACAAATTCTCAAGATTTTCGGTATGTCTGACCTTGTTTTGGCGGGAAATCATTGGCTGAAAACGGAAGCGGAACGCTGCGGGGCGCGCGCCGTCTTGTTCCCGACCGTAGTGGACGCCGAACGTTTTGTGCCCGCCGCGTATGGAAGCGCGGAGCCCTACACCGTTGGTTGGTTAGGAAGCCCGAGCACAACGCCGTCTTTGTCCGTTATCGGCGCCGACCTATCCCTTTTGGAGAACGTGCGATTAGTACTAATGGGTGCAGACCCGAGTAAGGTGTCGTGGGAAAAAGCGGAAATCGTTCCCTGGTCACTGGAGTCGGAAGTGCCCTTTGTTCAACGCCTCTCGGTCGGATTAATGCCGTTGGAACGGAGCGATTGGTCTCGAGGAAAATGCGGTTTGAAGGCGATTCAATACATGGCGTGCGGTGTACCGTGTGTCGCAACACCTTTTGGAGCGGCGCTCGATATCATCCGACATGGGGAAACAGGATTCTTCGCAGATTCCGCCCACGAGTGGATTCACGCGGTAGAACGATTGCGCGATCCGGTATTACGGCGACAAATGGGGGAGGCGGCGCGGGCGGATGTCGAAAAGAGGTTTTCGTTGAAAAAAGCAATTCCGGAGATGGCAACGTGGCTAAATGCTGTAGCTTAAAACGCGTATGCTTTGTGATTCCGACACTGGAGAAAGGGGGAACGGAACGTCAACTGATGTATTTGGCGCGGGGGCTAGCACAAGACCATGAAGTGACGGTGTATTGTACCCGTCGAGAGGGACATTGGGGCAAAATACTGCGGGAAGCCGGCGTTTTTGTGCAAGTGGTACAAAGTTTTCGCCTTCCCGGAGGTTATTGTCCGTTTCAAGCTGCGAGGTTCTCGCATCTCTTTCGCAAACACAGGCCTGACATCTTGCAAACGTTTTTGTTTGGGTTCGATCTGCCAGTAAACCGTGCGGCGCGCAACACAGGGGTACCGGTCGTCATTTCCAGTCGGCGTGAACTTGCCGCCTGGCAGAAATCCCGCCATCTCGCTCAGCAAGTACGTGCCAACGAGCTGGTGGATTGTGTTGTGGCGAATAGCCGCGCAGTGGCGGATTTTGCGATTGCCCAGGAAGGACTTCCCCCGGAACGCGTGCGAGTTATTTACAATGGAGTGGATGTGGCGGCGTTTTCCACGCCAAAGGAGGGGGAAGACGTCCGACAACGCCTAAAAATTCCCCCTACGGTACAAGTAGTGGGCATGGTAGCCAATCTTAGTCCGGTGAAAGATCACGAACTCTTCTTGCACGCCGCCGCTCATTTGGCACAACAAAAGCCGAACGTTCATTTTCTTTTGGTGGGTGAAGGACCTCTAAGGGGTACCATCCTACGACAAGCCCGGCGACTCAGACTCAAAAAACGTCTCACTCTGGCAAGCGCAGCCGAAGTATCCGCATCATGGTACGCGGCAATGGACCTCGTCGTGCTGTGTTCTAAGAACGAAGGATTTCCGAACGCATTATTGGAAGCCATGGCAGCAGGGAGACCGGTGGTAGCGGCCGCCGTCGGTGGTATACCGGAACTTGTGGAAGATGGGGTCACAGGACATTTGATAAGGTCTCGGAGTCCGGAAGATTTTGCCACTGCCATGCGGGAAATCTTGGAAAGCCCCGAAAAGGCTGACCGCATGGGGACGCTGGCGGCGGAGCGGGCACGCACCACGTTTTCCCTCGAAAAAATGATTTCGGCATACCGCGAGCTCTATAACGAACTTCTGGTGCGTTCCATTCGGATAGGAGTATAACCGGTGTGTGGGATTTGCGGCATTATCCATCCAACACCTTCCCGCCTCGTTGATGAGACGACACTTGCCGCAATGAACCGTGCTATGCAACACCGGGGCCCAAACGACGAGGGGGTTTGGGTCGGAGGTCATGTCGGTCTTGCCATGCGTCGGTTGAGCGTGATCGATGTCTTTCGTGGTCGACAACCGATGCAGAACGAGCAGGGCACGGTTATCTTGGTCTTTAACGGCGAAATCTACAATTACAAGACGCTGCGCGCCGATCTTGAGTCGAAAGGTCATACGTTCCACACATTAAGCGACACGGAAGTTATCCTGCGCGCTTACGAAGAGTTTGGCGAGGACTGCCTGCACCATTTCAATGGGATGTTTGCCTTCGCCCTATATGACAAGTCCCATGACCGTCTTTTGATAGCGCGCGACCGACTCGGTATTAAGCCGCTTTACTATACCTTTTCGGAAGGCTCGTTGATTTTTGCCTCAGAACTCGACCCATTAGTACGCGGCGGTTTCGTTTCCGGAGAAATCGATCCGGCAGCGTTGGACGCCTACTTCACGTATCTGTTCGTTCCCAGTCCGGCGACCATTTTTTCGGGGGTATACAAACTAGCGCCCGGGGAAAAGCTCATCTACTCGCGCGGACAATGGAGGGTTGAGAAATACTGGTCATTAGAATATCGAATCAATCCTGCCTGGACGTTAGCCTCCGCCGCCGACGAGTACTTGCATTTACTCACCGATGCTGTGACGAGGCAACGCGTCAGCGATGTGCCGCTCGGGGCCTTGTTAAGTGGGGGCGTGGATTCCAGTTCAGTAGTGGCACTCCTTAGCCGAGAGATATCGGCACCGATTAAGACGTTTACGGTGGGATTCAGCGATGCCGCCTACGATGAGCTTCGTTATGCGCGGATTGCCGCACAGACCTTTGGCACAGACCATACGGAGACCGTTTTAGAAGCAGACGTCAAAGACATGATTCCCAATCTGATTCCCCATTTTGGGGAACCATTTGCGGATTCGTCCGCGTTACCTACGTGGTTGATTGCGAAGGTTGCACGTCAGCATGTGACCGTCGCTCTGGCGGGGGACGGTGGCGATGAACTTTTTGCTGGCTACACCTGGACGCATATGACACGGCGCGTGGAACAGTACAGCCGATTGCCACGCTGGGCGCGCCACGTTTTGGAGGCCCTTCTCTTTCTGGCGCCTCGTCACCCGTTTATCTCCCGAATGCGCCGGTTCAGCAAAGATTCTTTCCGCCCACCAGAAGATGTTTTTCGCCGTCGTCACACGTGTTTCGGGGGCGAAATGCGCTCGAAATTGTACAATGCGGACACGGCGCGGGCAGTCGCCTATGCTGCGGTAGACTTCTTTCAACAGCATATGGACCGAGTCGACGGACTCTCTTTTCCTGACAAAATGCTCTACCATGACACCGTCATGTACTTGCCGGACGATATCTTGACCAAAGTAGACCGAATGAGTATGGCGCATTCTTTGGAGGTGCGAGTCCCCATTCTGGACCATCGCATCGTCGAATTTGCAGCAACGGTACCCTTTCCGCTGAAATACAGAGGGAACATTTCCAAACGCCTTGTCAAACATGCCTTTCGAAACATACTTCCACCAGAATTGCTGAAACAGCGGAAACAAGGATTTGCCGTGCCGATTCACCGATGGTTCCGCAAAGAGTTGTTGGAACATTTTGATACAACGGCGCTTGCACCGGACGCACGGCTCCGTCGTTTCCTAAATCCCCAAGCGGTAGCCAAACTGAGAGATAGCCATATAGCGGGAAGAGAGAACTACGGGCATCACCTTTGGGCAATCTTGGTGTTTGAGCACTGGCTTCGCTATCTCGAGACGTTACCGAAAGTTGTCCCTTATGTACCACAGAAGGTATAACGTTGGTGCCGTCTTCACGGCATGCAACCATAAAAATACAGGATTGCGAGAGGTCAGTTTTGAGCAAAAAGGAAGTACCCGTCACGGTCCTTATGTGCGTTTACAACGCCGAAAGGTTTCTCGTGCCCGCGGTGGATAGTGTCTTGTCGCAGACATTCGAAGATTTTGAATTTCTGATTATCGACGACGGCTCAAGCCGCCGTTCGAAGGAAATACTGAAGCGTTTCGCGGCGCTTGATTCCCGTATTCGGTTGATTTCTCGGGAAAACCGCGGCTTTGTTGTTTCGCTGAACGAAGGACTCCAAGAGGCAAGAGGGAAGTGGATCATGCGCCTCGATCACGATGACATTGCCACGCCGGAACGCCTTGAAAAACAACTGGCGTATCTGGAGCGTCATCCGGAATGCGTCGTGCTCGGGGGCGCCTTTGATTACATCGATGACAAAGGACGTTTGCTCACCACGATCTACCCGCCAGAGGATAATGATACCATTCAACAGATGCTGCTTGCAGGACATAATGCCCTGTGCGATTCGACGCTGATATTTCATCGGGACCTAGCACGTCAAGTAGGGGGGTATCGTTTAGAGATGATTTTAGCAGAGGACCTTGACCTATGGCTGCGAATGAGCGAACACGGTCAGGTGGCGAATCTACCAGACGTGCTATGCCAATATCGGCTTCACACCCGTTCCTTAAGCGGCGCTCATCATGAACGTCAGCGTGAAGTCATGCGTAAAGCCTGTGAGGAAGCATGGGCACGGCGAGGCATAACCGGACATTTTGAAGCCGAAGAACCTTGGCGCCCATCACCTGACCGTTCGTCACGGCTACGTTTTGATTTGATGTATGGCTGGTGGGCGTTCAATAGTGGGGAACGTCGAACGGCTGCTGTCTACGGTTGTCGGGCGATCAGCACGATGCCCTGGCGCGCGGATGGATATCGGTTGTTGGCTTGTGCTCTGCTGAAACGTAGCAAAGCCAACTCCGACCGACAAGCCTCGACATAAGACATTTATGCCGATTTCTTCGATAAAAAAGTCAAACGGTATTCCTAGGAAATCCCATGAAGACAAACTTTCATTTCCGGTGTTTTGGTTGTGACACACAAGAAGCCCATGCCACTGCCCCGTACTTGTGTCGTCGTTGTGGAGAACCGCTGAGTATCGAATCTGTTGCTACCGTGCCGTCAGCGGTATTGCGTTCCCCACCGCGTTCGCTCTGGCATTATTGGGAGTTGCTACCGGTCACGATACCGAATCGAATGGTTTCTCTTGGGGAAGGGGCGACGCCGCTGCTCGAATCGCCGCGTTTGGCGAGACAGCTTGGTTTTTCACGCCTGTACATAAAGAACGAAGCGACCAATCCCACGGGCTCCTTCAAAGACAGGCAAATTGCTGTTGGAATGGCACGAGCGCTGGAATTGGGTGCGCACACGGTCGCTGTGGTTTCCTCGGGAAACGTGGCATGTGCGGCATCGGCTTACGCAGCACGGGCAGGTTTGCGCGCGATACTCCTCATGCACGGTCATGCCGCTTCTGCAAAAGCCACACAAGCCGCCGCCTACGGGGCACGTTGTTTTCGGGTTTGCTCACCGGCTGCCTCCGCGGTGTTTGATTTGTGTATTCGTGCTTGCCGAGAACACGGATGGTATCACCTGTCGACAGCGGGCATGTATGAGCCCTTTAATGTGGAAGGTGCAAAGACCATCGCGTACGAAATCTACCAACAAACCGACGGCAATCTTCCCGATTGGGTCGTAGCCCCGGTCGGCGGCGGGGGTTTGTTAGGTGGAATTTGGCGAGGCTTTCTCGATCTGAAACGGATGGGGCTCATCGAAACTTTGCCCCGTTTGGCAGGCATACAGGCGGCGGGTTGTGCCCCGTTGGTCGACGCCATCCAAAACAATCGCTCGTTCCTGGAAACACTGCAGACCCCGTGGCAAAACCCCAAAACCATCGCAGGCGGCATTGCTGACGACATTTTATTCGACGGGCATACCGTTCTTCCGGCTATTCGAACAACGGGTGGCGCCGCCTTTGCTGTAGCGGATGATGAAATACGGGAAGCACAAACCGTGTTGGCAAGGAACGAAGGGTTGCTCTGTGAACCTTCGAGTGCGGCGGCATTTGCTGCTCTGAAGAGGCTGAGCGATATCGAACGCGGGCTAAGTGTGTGTGTCGTACTCACAGGAAGTGGTATCAAAGATTTGGACGCGTTACGGGACCAGGTTCCCCCTGCAATCGCGATTGATGGCACGTTGGAAGCGTTGACCGCAGCGTTAGAGAGGTGACCTTGTGAAAACTGTGATGGCTTCGGCGCTCCTCTTCTTGGTGGTTGGATGTCTCAACGAGACAGATTCGGCTTCCAAGTCTTCGGAAGCGGCAAACCGCGTACGCATCGTAGTGTACAGTCCGCATGGTCCCGAAGTGCTCGGGGACTACGAAAAGAAGTTTGAAGCAGCATATCCGGAAGCCGACGTCCAGTGGCTCGATCTAGGCTCCCAAGAAGTCTATAACCGCGTGCGTGCGGAACAGCGACGTCCTTATGCCGACATCTGGTGGGGCGGCCCTTCCAGTCTATTCGTCCAAGCCGCGAAGGAAGGACTACTGGAACCCTATCGCCCTTCATGGGCGGATGCTGTGCCTGCAGCATTTCGAGACCCGGAAGACAGATGGTACGGGACATATCGGTCGCCGCTGGCGATTGTGTTCAATAATCGTCGATACAATCAGGAAACTGCCCCAAAAACCTGGGACGAATTGCTGGAACCCCCCTGGCAAGGAAAAGTGGCGTTACGAAAACCCCAAGCCAGTGGAACGATGAGGACGTTCCTTGGCGCGATGATCCTACGTGCCGAGTCGGAAGATGCGGGGATTGCGTGGTTGAAACGCCTCCATGCATCTACCGCCGCCTATCTGGAGAATCCCCAGTTGTTGTTCGATCACCTGAAACGACGCGAGGATCACGTGACCATCTGGTTGATGCCCGACGTTGTTCTTCAACGGGAACGCAACGGGTATCCATTGGACTGCGTCGTTCCGCCGGGAACGGTAGTTCTCACCGAAGGCATAGCGATTGTACGCGGCGCCCCGAACCGTACCTGGGCGGAACGGTTCTACGAGTTCGTAACATCTTCGGATGCGCTGTCACATCAAGCACATGCCTATGCCAAAATGCCTGCCCGAACAGACCTTGATCCCTCCCGTCTGCCGGAGTGGATGGGTTCCTTAAAGATTCAAGATATGGAAATCGATTGGGACTACTTCGCTCAGCATGAAAACCAGTGGTGCGAACGCTGGGAAAAGGAGGTATATCAGGCTCCGTGAGTTCATTGGAGTTTCGCAGTGTTACAAAACGATATCCCGATGGCGGAGGCATTCGGGAATTCTCCTGTTTGATTTCTCAAGGAGAGTTTTTCGTGTTTTTGGGACCCAGCGGATGCGGCAAGACCACATTATTACGCCTCGCAGCAGGACTTGAAATGCCAGACGCCGGCAGAGTGTACATGGATGGTATGGACGTAACGGATATGCCTGCGGAAGAACGTAATGCGGCGATGGTTTTTCAAAACTACGCCCTTTTTCCTCATATGAGCGTCTTTGAGAATGTCGCCTTCGGCTTACGCGCCCGTCGGATGCCCCAAAAAGATATCCAAGCCCGTGTAAAAGAATGCTTGGCGCTTGTCCAATTGGAGGGGTTTGAACGCCGCCGCGTGACGGAACTGAGCGGTGGTCAGCAACAACGGGTTGCCTTGGCGCGGGCACTCGCGATACAGCCGCAGATTCTCTTGTTAGACGAACCACTGAGCAATCTTGACGCCGAGTTGCGGTACAGTATGAGGGTTCAGTTGACTGCCCTTCAGGGTAGATTAGGGATTACAACGATATACGTGACTCACGACCAAGAGGAAGCCTTCGAATTGGCCAATCGCATTGCAATTCTCAGAAACGGGGTTTGTGAGCAAGTGGGGACGCCGCAAGACTTGCTAATGCAACCCGCCACACCGTTTGTGGAACAGTTTCTCGCACGGAGAAGAGCCCCAAAAACGGCATGACGTCGTCAATCCAAATAATTACGGTTTGACAAGTTCCGGGGCGGCGCCTTCGTAACCAAAAGAGAAAATAGAAGGCAACAAGGTGCGTCCTTGAAGGAAAAGATCGACGGCGCGGGCAGCTTCCCGTCCTTCGTGGATCGCCCAAACTACCAACGATTGTCCGCGACGTGCATCGCCGGCAGCGAACACTTTTTCTCGACTGGTTTTGAAAGCGGCAGGTCCCACATAGTCAGCAGCAATATTGCCGCGCGGGTCACGTTTCAAGCCGAGTTGCTGCGGTATGTCATCCTCGGGGTGTTCAAAGCCTAAAGCAAGCAACACCAAGTCGGCTTCCAACTCAAACTGGCTTCCGGGGATTTCTTTGAAAGTACGTGTGCCGTTTGCGTCCGGGTCGCTCCACTGCAATCGCACGGCGATAATCTTTTTCACATGTCCGTTTTCGCCGATGAACTCTTTGGTAAGTACACTCCACAAGCGTTCTCCGCCTTCCTGATGGCTGGAAGAGGTGCGCAAGATGTTAGGCCACATGGGCCATGGGGTAGCGGGATTTGTCCCTTCGGGGGGCCGCGGCAATAATTCGACGGACCGTACGGAGCGTGCTCCCTGGCGGATGCTTGTCCCGTGACAGTCGGCTCCGGTGTCCCCACCGCCTAGAATCACCACGGCTTTGCCTTGGGCGGTAATTTCGTTTTCAGGATTGGGACGACCTGCTACGCGTCGATTCTGCTGGGTCAAAAACTCCATAGCGAAATGGATGCCCCCCAACTCACGCCCGGGTATGTTCAGGTCACGGGGTTTGGTGGAACCCACCGTCAGCAGAACCGCGTCGTACTTCTCAACGAGGTCATTGGGGTCAATATCCCGCCCTACCCACGCATTGCATTGAAAGACAACTCCTTCCGCTTCGAGTTGCTCAATGCGACGCTGCACAAGGTGTTTGTCAAGCTTAAAATCGGGAATCCCATAGACCAGCAACCCTCCGGGCACGTCGCTACGTTCGTACACGGTCACTCGATGTCCCGCACGTCGTAGTTGTTGTGCCGCAGCGAGTCCCGCAGGACCTGAGCCGACAATCGCCACGCATTTCCCTGTTTCGTGTTTTGGCGGGTTGGGGCGAATTCGCCCGTCGGCTATCGCGCGATCGGCGATGGCTCGCTCGTTGTTCTTGATTGTCACCGGCGGGTCGGTTACTCCCAGACAGCACGCCGGTTCACAGGGCGCCGGACAGACCCGACCGGTAAACTCCGGGAAGTTGTTGGTGGAATGAAGGATTTGGATCGCCAATTCCCAATCGTCATCCTGCATGGCACGATTGAAATCGGGTATGAAATTGCCCAGGGGACAACCGGAGTGGCAAAAAGGGACGCCGCAGTTCATACACCGACACGCCTGCTGTTGCAACTTGTCTGCAGGCAGCCGTAGCGTGAATTCGTGCCAATGTTTGATTCGTTCCTCGACGGGCTGTTCCGGGGGGGTTTCCCGTTGATATATCATGAAACCGCGGTCTTTATTGACGGACATGGGTGGTCTCCTCCACTTCGCGCAGTTTGCGTTCCCGAAGGACTCGCGCGTAATCGCGCGGCATCACGCGAACGAAGCGGTCTTTTTCTCGATTCCAATTTTCCATGATACGCGCCGCAATCGGGCTGCCGGTGTACCGATGATGACGCTCTAGCAGCCACAAGACTTCGGGCACACTGTCGGCATGAAGCGGTTTTAAATCGACGGACCCGGTATTGCACCGGCGTGGGAATGTGCCGTCCGGGTCGTAGACAAAGGCGATGCCCCCGCTCATCCCCGCCGCGAAGTTTCTACCGGTCTTTCCCAGAATGAGGGCACGTCCCCCGGTCATATATTCGCATCCGTGGTCGCCCACACCTTCTACCACCGCCCAAGCGCCGCTGTTACGCACACAGAAGCGCTCTCCCGCGATGCCGCGGAAATAGGCTTCGCCACTCGTTGCCCCGTACAGCGCCACATTCCCGACGATGATGTTGTCTTCGGCGCGAATGTGACAGTCCTTTGGAGGAAACACAATCAGCTTACCACCGGAAAGTCCTTTCCCGATGTAGTCGTTGGCTTCCCCCTCGACGGTTAACGTGACACCTTTGATGATGAAAGCCCCAAAACTCTGTCCTGCGGTGCCTTCGCAATCGATCCATACGGTATCTTCCGGCAACGACCCTGTGTACATGCCTAGCTTATGGCGCTTGGTTAGTTCGCTGGACAGTAAGGTGCCCACGGTCCGGTGGATGTTTCGAATAGTCTGACGGAACCGCACGGGCGCCTTGCTTTCGAGCGCCGGCTTCGCCTTTTCCATAAGCACCCAATCCAACGCCCGTTCCAGGCCGTGGTCCTGTTTCTTGCTGCAATAAAGGGTTTCTCCTTCCCACGGTACCGCCCGATGCAACACGCGAGACAGATCGAGTTTTTTCGCTTTCCAATGGTCGGGCAACGGATCATATTCCAGAAAATCCACTCGGCCGATCATTTCGTTTACAGTACGGAAACCGAGCTCCGCCATAATCTCGCGCACTTCTTCGGCAACAAAGAAGAAGTAGTTGGTAACGTGTTCCGGTTTGCCCTTGAACTTTTTCCTCAGTTCGGGGTCCTGTGTCGCGATACCTACCGGACAGGTATTCAAATGACACTTGCGCATCATGAGACAGCCGGACGCAATCAGCGGCATGGTGGCAAAACCCACTTCGTCCGCCCCCAAAAGAAACGCAATTGCGACATCGCGTCCGGTCTTGATTTGGCCATCCGTTTGTACGCGGATGCGACTCCGCAGGTTGTTGGCGACGAGCACCTGATGCGTTTCGGACAATCCCAGTTCCCAGGGAAGCCCTGCGTGTTTGATGCTACTTAGCGGTGAGGCGCCTGTACCACCGGTATCGCCGCTGATCAACACAAGGTCTGCCTTCCCCTTGGCGACACCTGCGGCAATCGTGCCCACACCTACCTCCGACACGAGTTTCACCGAGATTGCGGCATGTCGGTTCGCGTTTTTCAGGTCGTGAATCAACTGGGCAAGGTCTTCAATGGAATAGATGTCGTGGTGCGGTGGCGGTGAAATTAGCTCCACCCCAGGCGTCGCATACCGAACCTTAGCTATTTCATCAAAGACTTTGTGACCGGGCAGCTGGCCTCCTTCGCCGGGTTTTGCGCCCTGCGCCATTTTGATCTGGAGTTCGTCGGCATTCACGAGGTACTCATTCGTCACCCCGAACCGGCCGGATGCCACCTGTTTGATGGCGCTACGGCGCAAATTGCCGTCCGGATCGGGTTCAAATCGTTTCGGGTCTTCCCCGCCTTCCCCCGTGTTGCTACGTCCACCGATGCGATTCATGGCGATGGCTAAGTTCTCATGCGCCTCTTTACTAATAGAACCGAACGACATGGCACCCGTACAAAATCGCTTGACGATCTCCTTGGCGGGTTCGACTTCCTCGAGAGGTATCGGAGTACCCTTGCGAAAACGAAGCAAACCGCGCACGGCCGCCAAGTTCCGATTGCGATCGTTAATGTACGAGGCGAATTGACGGTACTTCTCGCGGCTGTTTTGCCGCACCGCATGCTGCAAGGCGGCGATGGTGTCCGGATTGACCTGGTGATATTCCCCATTGCGCCGCCAGCGATAATTACCGCCCGGGTCGAGCCCACGAGACGGCACGACCGGCGTCTCGGGATAAGCCACCGCATGGCGCAACAGACTCTCCCGTGCCACGTCTTCTATATCGATCCCTTCAATTCGCGACGCCGTGCCGGTAAAACACCGATCCACTAACCGACTGCTCAACCCCACTGCCTCAAAGATTTGGGCGCCGCGATAACTCTGGAGCGTGGCGATGCCTATCTTGGACATGGTTTTTAACAGCCCTTTTTCGATGGCTTTGATGAAATTCGCCTGGGCTTTGGCACGATCAACGGAAACGGTCTTCGGCACAAGGTCGCTTACCGTTTCCAATGCCAAATACGGGTTAATGGCGCCCGCGCCGTAGCCCGCCAGCAACGCAAAATGCATTACCTCGCGCGGTTCCCCACTTTCCACAACGATGCCGCATTGCGTCCGTTTCTGTTCCCGGACAAGATAATGGTGTACCGCGCCCACAGCCAAGAGCGACGGTATCGGGGCGTACGCGTTGTTGACTCCACGGTCCGAAAGAATCAAAATCGTCGCCCCGCGATCAATCGCTTCTGCGGCTTCACGACACAGCCGATCTATCGCACGTTCCAAAGCGCCGGGACCTTCTCTCGCCGGAAACAAACACGACAAGGTGACCGATTTCAGGTCCGGCTTGTCCAGTTGACGAATGTAATCCAATTGCTCGTCGGTCAAGATCGGCGACGACAAGAAGAGTTGCCTACAGTGTTCGGGGGTCTCGTCCAAAAGATTCCGCTCGCGACCCAGCGTGGTCTCCAGCGACATGACCAGCTCTTCCCGAATGGGGTCTATCGGAGGGTTGGTCACTTGCGCAAACAGTTGTTTGAAATAGTTAAAGAGGAGCTGAGGACGCCGCGACAACACCGCCAACGGCACGTCGTTACCCATGGAGCCCACCGGTTCCTGCCCGGTATCTGCCATCGGTGCAATGATGGTGTGAAGATCTTCTTGGGTGTATCCGAACGCCTGTTGCCGCGCCAGCAAAGGCTCTTCCCGAGCAGGCCAGGAAATGCGCGAACACTGTTTTGGCAAGACCACCCGGTTCATGTTCAACCACAACCGGTAAGGACGCATGATGCAAAGCCGATGTTTGATCTCTTCATCCTGAATGATTCGGCCTTCACGGGTGTCAATGAGGAACATCTTGCCTGGTTCCAGACGTCCCTTCTTTATAATGCGTTCTTGAGGTATGTCCAACACACCGGCTTCTGACGCCATGACTACGAACCCGTCGTCCGTGACCCAGTACCGCGAAGGACGCAACCCGTTACGATCCAGCACCGCCCCGATCTGAATACCATCCGTAAACGCCACTGCAGCAGGACCATCCCAAGGTTCCAACAGGCTCGCATGATACTCGTAATATGCCTTCCGTTCGTCCGGCATACTATCATGACCGCTCCAGGGCTCCGGTATCATCATCGTAATCGCGTGACTTAATGTGCGACCGGCACGTACCAACAGCTCTAAACAGTTGTCCAACATGGCGGAATCGCTCGCACCCGGAGTTAACACCGGCATGAGACGCTTTATGTTTTCTCCAAAAAGCGGACTTGCCATACTCCGCTCACGCGACGTCATCATGTTGATGTTTCCACGAAGGGTATTGATTTCGCCGTTGTGTGCCAACATGCGGAACGGATGCGCCAACGGCCATGTCGGGAACGTGTTGGTGCTATAGCGTTGATGAATCAGTGCCAAACGACTCTCTAAAATAGGGCTAGAGAGGTCTTCGTAAAAACGGCTCATCTGATGAGCCAACATCAAGCCTTTGTATACAATCGTCCGGCACGACAAGCTCGCCACATAAAAACTATCCTTTTCCTTCAGAGGAGAACGCGCAACGTGACGCTCGGCGTCCTTGCGGATAACATACAAAACCCGCTCAAAACCCTCCTCATCGTGGATCCGATCGCGCCCCACAAACACCTGCTCGATTACAGGTTCGTTGGAACGGGCTAACGCACCGAGAGCAAGAGAATCACGCGGAACCTCCCGCCAACCGAGCAAGGTTTGTCCTTGATCCTGAATACAAGCCGCGAGAATCTCTTTGCACGTCCGGCGCTCCTCCGCATCTCGGGGAAGAAACACCATACCAATGCCATATTTACCGGGTTCAGGCAAGGAAAAACCCAGCTTTTCCGCCTCTTCCGCAAAGAATCGGTGGGGAATTTGGATTAGCAGCCCGGCACCGTCGCCTGTCTCCGGGTCGCAGCCACATGCCCCACGGTGCTCCAAATTCTCCAGCACGTGAATCGCCTGCTCTATGATTTGATGCGTGGGTGGCCCCGAAAGATTGACCACAAAACCCACTCCACAAGCATCGTGTTCATAAAACGATTCATACATCCCGCCGATTCTTGAATTACGGTACATATCGCTTCTTACCTTTTCTAAACGTGTAGACCTACACCCCTGTATTTTTCCGGTACTGGCAGGTCACTACGGGGAAGTCTACCGTCGATAACCGAATAAGCCTTTAGATTAACAAACATTGCTTGGAACGGCAAATAATCCACGAGCGGCAGTTGGAAAACTGCGCCGCGGAGACCTGTGCAGACACTTCCAGCTCCCAGAAAGAGCGCAACAAATATGCCTATAATCAAGAACGTTCCTGTCTTTTCGTTTTATGGAACATCAGCCTCTTTTTCAGCCAAAGAATAGACGTAACTATCGAAGATTTAGCATGTTAAGGCTTCATTTGCTTTAACGCCTCGATGGAATCCTTACTCGAAGGCTATGTCATTAAGATACAAGAATGTGATTTTCTTAGTTATTCGTCTACAAAATCGTAGGAAAAATTCTAGTCTGAAGAGGGGGGGTTAGGCTCCACCTCGCTATTAGGTGGGAGCGGATCAGACGACCCTTCTTGTCGTGCGGCATCGCGGGGTTCCACGGTCGTCCATCGGTACAGAATAAGTATCAAAGCCCCTGAAAAAATCAGGAGAACCAGGCTTATTGTTTGGGAAACGGTCATACCGAAAACGGACCTTGCGCTTTCGCCCCGAAAGATTTCAACGGTAAAACGAACAATACCATACAGGACTCCGTACAAGAGGGCGGTCTGACCGTCGAACACCGTTCGCTTAAGGGAGGCTTTCAGCAAGGGGAACGCAAACAACACGAGACCGAGGGTCATGTACAACTGAGTGGGGTGAACGGGGAGCGAACAAGGGGCATTTTCCGGGATCAATTTGTCAAGCACTTGTTTCCAAAAGGGATAACTCCCCGCAGGAAACCGTACCCCCCAGGGCATCTGCGTGGGCATACCAAAACAACAACCGTTGAGAAAACAGCCGATTCGCGTGATGGCTTCACCAAGCGCCAAATAGGGCACGACAATGTCTGCCGTACGGAGCGGCGGCAAACGGTAGAACCGGGCGCAGAGGTAGGCAGTAATCGTGCCGCCGATGAGACCTCCATAAAACACAAGTCCCGCTTGCCAAAAAAACAATGCCAGCCAAACGTCCCGAATTCGTTCGTACTGAATAATGTAAAAGGCACGGGCGCCGATAAGCGCCCCAATGAATACGAACAGTCCTGCTTCGGGAGGCAAAAATAGGCGTCTTTTATCGGCTTCTCGCACTGCCAGCAACGTACACGTCACAAAGGCGATGGATATCATGACTGGATACGCGTGGAATGCGTAGCCGAAAACGGTGAAAAGGGTTTGACGCATCGTCCTATATCCCCAGTAGTTTGCCGTGTTTTCTTTCTAAACTTTGGCGTTTGGGCTAGAATCCGGCGAGCGGATCAAAGGGCTCCAGAGAACCGGACGGTTTTGTTGGAGATTCTGTTTCCGCGGTACTGGATCCCGTGTCGGTCGCTAGACCACCCAAAAGGTTTTCCTCCAAAATCTGTTCCGCTTCCTCCGTTTCGGGGAAGATAGGACGCGAAGTCGGCGGTGCAGTTCCTTCTATGAAGGCTTCGCGAAACGATCCCCCCGCCAAACCGGTTTCTTTATCAATATTGTAGAACACAACCCCTTTGGGCACTGTAAAATCGCGCACCGGCAGATTTTCTTCCGCTTTGATCATGAAGTCTGTCCAGATTGGGCAGGCTAACCTACCACCGGTGTAGTTTATCCCGCGTCCCAAGGGCCGATTGTCTCTGTAGCCAATCCAAACCACCGCGGTAAAATCCGGGGTATATCCACAAAACCAAGCGTCACGGCTCTCGTTCGTGGTACCGGTCTTTCCGGCGCGTGGCCTACCGAGTTTTGCGGAACGCGCGCCGGTCCCCCAGTCAGCCGCGCCTTGCAACATGTAGGTGACTACGTAAGCCACATTCTCCGGGATGGCGCCAGGACTTAACTGAATTTCGCTCTTGTAACGCAAAGAACCGTCGGAATTCCGAATTTCCTTTACAAACGTCGGTTCACAATAGGTTCCGTTCTTTGCCAAGGTTGCATACGCCGTACACTGTTCCAAAACGGTTATCTCCGGCGTTCCCAACGCAATGGTCAACCCCACCACATCCGGGATTTCGGACTGCCGAATGCCCGCCCGTTGTAAATAGGAACGTACCAAAGGCACGCCCAACCTTTCTACGAGGCGCACGGAAACGACATTGCGAGAGAGTTCGATGGCGCGCCTGAGGGTGATAGGTCCCATAAACTCCCCGTCGAAGTTCTTGGGCGCCCAAACTTTACCGCTGGGACTTATACGGACGAAGGGCTCGTCGCGCTCCACGTGGGCAGCGGTATAACCGTTATCGATAGCGGCAGCCCAGACAAACGGTTTCACACTGGAACCGGGTTGGCGGCGCGCTTGGGTGGCGGTGTTGAACTGGTTCTTAGCGTAGTCGCGGCCACCGACCAAGGCACGCACGTACCCCTCACAGCCGGGCCGGTTGTCAAGACACACCAACGCGCCTGAGACAGGTACAAATTCATTTTCTTTGCCCTGTTTGCGTAGCGATTCCAACCTTGCCGCGTCGAACTCGTCCAATCCTTTAAGCAAGGCTTCTTCGGCAGCCCGTTGAATCGAAAGGTCTAACGTGGTATAGACCTCCAACCCGCCTTCGAGAAGCTCCTGTTTGCTGACCTTCCCGGGAAATGACGGTGACATAATTTGGCGCCGCACTTCTTCCACAAAATAAGGCGCCAAAAACTGATTGGGACCCAGAAAGGCTTTCCCTCTCGCCATCATCTCCAGTCGTTCTTCTGGAGAGATCACTTGTTCTTCCAAAGGTTCTGCAACAGCGGCTTCATATTGTTCTTGAGTAATAAATCCGTTCTCCAGCATCTGTCGCAGCACGACATCTCGGCGCGCCCGTGCGTTCTGCGGATACCGGTCGGGTCGGTTTGCGTTCGGGGCGCGGGTAAGCCCTGCCAGCACCGCACCTTCTCCCAAAGTCAGTTCGTCGCAGTGCTTGCCGAAATATTGACGGGCAGCTGCCTCAATACCCCACGCGCTGCCGCCCAGATGGATTTGGTTCAGGTAGAGTTCGAGTATCTCATCTTTTGTATATTCGCGTTCGAGTTGCAAAGCGATGAGAATTTCTTCAAGCTTGCGGGCAATTGTCCGCTCTCTACCCACTTGGGTAGGTTCGAGATTTCGGACGATCTGTTGGGTGATGGTACTCCCGCTTTGGACGCGTCCTGTGCGCAACATACGCAAGGCGGCTTTTATGATGGCATCGGGCCGCACACCGTGATGTTCGTAAAAAACATGATCTTCCGTAGCGAGAAATGCCTTTTGAACATGAAGAGGCACTTGATTGAGGCTCACCAACTGGCGGTAATTTGTAGTGTAACTGTATTCCCCGAGGAGTTCGCCGCCTGCCGTAGGGTCCGCGTAAAACTTGCTGCCCACTTTGGGTCGGAAATCTTCCAACGCTGCGATGCGGGTTTTGGCTTTCTCCAGTTCCCCGACAAAAAAGCCTAAGCATCCGCCCCACACCGACGAGACGACGAGGGCAAACACAAAAAAGATGCCACCGCAACTTCGAGGGGATCGTTTGTATAATGGGACACGCCCGGTTGAGTCAGTCATGATGCGATTCTATCACGGAAGAAACCTGTTACGTAAACACACGTCACCCTATTATCCCGATTAGAAGTTCTTTGGTTCCGCATGGTGGCGGTTTTGCAACACATATCGTGTTGCGATATAAACTGCCGCCAGTGCGCCAACCCCGTCGGCGGCCACATCTCCCCACTCAAACGAACGCAGGGGTATGGAGATCTGTACAATCTCTAGAAAAGTCCCGTACAAAAAGGAGCCGAAAAAGGGCGCCGACATCAAGAGTAACTTGCTGCGAGTGGGATCGGAACGGTAAATCCCATAAAAAATGACCGCTGCCATTCCCGCAAACAGCACCACATGTCCGACGGTGTCGGCGTACGGGATAGGCGGCGTTCCTTCAAAGATCTTGGGTTTCGTCAGTAGCCAAAAGACAAACGCTCCGTAGGCGAATATAAGAATCTGGTATTTGAATTTCATCTTGCTAAGTATGTTAGCGCAAACGAGTCCAGCCGACCACAGCGCCTTGGTCGTTTAAGGAAAACCGATAGGTGGTGCCTTTTACGGTGATGGTATTGACGAAAGCCATTTGGGCAGGGAACCGGGATGTCCCCATTTGGTAGGTGTCTGCTCGCGGCGCCCGCATGGGACGTATCACGATGCGCCCAATGGGCACCGAGTTGCTCGAAATTTGCCCCTGTGGGGTCATGTGAAAGAAATAGGTGTTCCCCTCGCCATTGGACAACACGTCCGCCATCAGTAATAAGCTATCCATCGGTTCGCCCACTTCCAGACGAAACACATCAAAAGCCATGCGGAACGCTTCCGGCGTATCAAGGAACCACAGATAAGCCACAGCAGGTAGCAATTCGTCCGGTTGTTCTTGGTAAAGTTTCGGGGGAATGGTACGGCGCAGATACCGAGCTCGCGCCTCGCGCGCATGCGCCAAGACAAGGTCTCGCTTGAACACGAGTTCGGGACGTCGCGCAAATTGTTCCGCTTGGATTGCCCGAAAAATTTGCTGCGCGGCAACAACCGCGAACTCAGGCGCCACCGGCGCGCCACCTTCCGGGCGGCCGAACTCCCGCGGATGCGTCATTTGAGTCAAGGGTATCGCCGGCACAAATACCAACTGCCCCGCGGTATCCAACGCGGGTGCTCGGGGATCGATACCCGTCGAATCAGAACACACCACAGCAACGATCCGATGAAGTCGACTAGGTATTGCCGTTAAAAGGCCGCTCAAAAGGTCTACATGAGCCGGACTCAAACCAAATGCGTCGAATAAGAAAATGCCATGTGTCTCCCAGAAACGCCGATAGGGTTCTGGAACGCCCAAGACACGGCTTAAGGTTTGTCTGGAACCGGCAGAATCCGCCGCGTACCCTCCCAGCCACAAGTGCAGTTGAAATACGTTGCGAAGTGTCGATGGCGCCATGCCGGGACGAATCGCTGCCGCAGGCTGCGCGCCCGCTAAGGTGTTCTCCAGGGTCCGCAGCACCATCTCCCGTGCCTGTACCCCCAAGCTTGGCCGCATCCTCTCCAACCAAAGCATCGCTGTCAAAACGACCCCAGCGGTATTGGCGCTGTTTGCCCGGAGTGCAAGCCCCGCTGCACTTGCCGCACAACATGCCGACAAAAAAGCCACCCGATCTTGGGCAAGGTTACCCTGCCCCAGAGCGACTTCCCAAAAGCGGGCTAAGGCGGGCGTAAACCAAGATGGCTGGAATCTTTTTTCAAAAAACTGCAGCCAATCGTTGTCCGATATGCCCGGATTAGCCAAATATCCCAAAACCACGGAGGCGGCCGCTGCGTCCTCCCCTGCCGACATCCGCTGAAACGCCTCTTTAAGCGCCGTCTCATCGTCTTTCGTTACTGCAGCAGCCGCTGAAAACGCAAAGGCGATTAACATTACCCCACAGATTAGTCCAATTTTCCAACGGTACATTGGCGCGACCCTCCGATGACCGGACTCCATTATCCCTTACGCCCTCTCCCGCTTCAAACGCCTTAGCTTATGTCACGCGTCGCGATACACCACAGGCAACCAATACGGTAGTCCCATTTGGGAATCGGAGAGGCTTTCGGCTTTTTGCTTGTACCCGCAGGGCCGCGTACCTGCCCAAACACGTTTCTCAAGAAACGAACCACAACGCGGAATTTAAGATACAAAAAACCAGTGTTCCAGAAAGTCGAAAGGTCGGTTTGGAATGATAGTTCCTTACTAGCCCTTTACAAAGGGTTACACGAAGCCCTTGCCGTGTTTGTTTCGGAGTTCTGGCTCGACACAAAGGGCTTAAAAGATTTTTTACCTTGCCGTCTGTTCAAAACGTGACAAAAGAAAAAGGGACCCGTCGAATGTCGTCTCCTCTTTTTGTTTGACAGGTCCCTTTAGATTGGAACGGATTATTTATTTGTGGCTGCCGGCGGCTGTGTTGGAGGTCGGAGTGTTTTTAACCCTTGCTCGAGCAACTGCTTCTGCTCAGGGGTGAGCTGTTGCGTCGCTTGTTGTTGCTCACTCACGGGCATATCGGGAATCTTGACGTCTTTGGAGCCGCTGCCGCATCCGGCTAAGACACCCAGACAAAACACTGCCTCCAACACGATAGCGTATGCTTTCTTGAGACGGAGCACCCAGATTCTTTTTTCCATTTTCTCTTTTTGCTACCTAACCACAAATGCCACCGTGATCGATATCGCCATGGAATCGGGCTTCACTTCCGTCAGTAGTTTTTATGCCGCGTTTAAGCGGGTGACAGGAGTGTGCCCCAATCGGTATCGACGTGGATTGCGTGGGACTGCCTCGCCGGACACCTCGCCTGCGTTACGGAAAACTTCTTCCGACCCTACCCTAAAAAATAAGAGAAAAACCGCCCGAAAAAAGAAGACGCACTGAATAGATTTCTCTATGATGGCATTTTGGCACAGTGCGCTCTTTGTTAAAACCTTTCGCGTCTCTTCAATTTTCTATTTGAGGGAAGAACTATGAAAAAAACGCCCGATATTTTCCGTTTTCGTGATATGTCGCTAAAAGTGGGGCTTTGTCAAGTGTTGACACAAGAATGGGATGTTGCGGGGAATCTGGATCGGGTGCTGACAGCCATCGAAACGGCGGCCGAAAAAGGCGCCGAGGTTGCGGTCCTGCCGGAGTGTGTTTTTCACGGATATGGCTTTAGCGGACCCGAGGACTTTCGGAAACGTGTGACGGATTTGGCAGAAAGTGTTGAGGGTCCCTGTTTGTCGGCGGTACGTGACTACGCACGCAAGTACCATCTCTACGTCCTGGTAGGATTTGCCGAACGGGGTGAGCACGATGCTGTGCATAATTCGGCGGCGTTCATTTCACCACAGGGGCACGTCCTAGATGTCTATAGAAAGGTGCACTGTCGTGACTTTGAGAGTATCACCCATGATGGAATATTTACCCCGGGCGACCAATTCAGCACGTACGCGATAGACGTACGCGACCAACGGTACATTGGCGGCAGCCTTATCTGTTTTGACCGGGAGATACCCGAATCCGTGCGGTGTGTGCGTGCATTAGGCGCTGAGATCATCTTCTGCCCCCTGGCTTGTGACACAGAATCCTTCGAGCAAAATACCGACTACATACATAACGAGTTAATCACGCGGTGCCGAGCAGCCGAGAACGAGGTTTTCATCGTCGTCGTCAATCACGCGGGAAGGTTTAATGGCGGTAGTTTCGTCGTGGGCCCCGGTGGCGAAGTCCTCTGTCAATTAGGGTCAGCCCCGGATGTGATGGTGGTTGAAGTCCCCGTTGGGTGTGTTTCGAAAGCTTTCCACTCTGTACCGTATGGATGGATGGGTTGGGGTTTCCGGCGACCAGAAGTCTATGCTAACTACCTTCTAGGACCTCGGCACTAAGGAACTGTGGTGCAGAGACCAGGAACCCCCGAAATTTAGGAGGGGATTACTGAATCGCGGGCAGGAATACCCGCGCCACTTTGTTTTGCCATCAACGGATTACCAGGAGATTGCCACGTCGTACCTTTCGACACTCCTCGCAATGACATTCAGAGGACACGTGCTGAGACACCGGGGAGCGCGTCCCTGGTTGTTTGGTTAGATAAATGTAAAAAATGCCGTTGAGGACACTTTTGCCTTGAAATGACAATAAAAATTGTTCCAAAATACAATAGACGTGCCCTAGCGTGTCTCAGTGAATTTGGTTGGGTAGCAAAGCAATGAGTCTGACTATGGAAGAACGTGAACTAGACGACCCTGGGCCGCGAAGTATGTGCCTGGCGACACGTGAAGGGCGCAAACGGGCGACTTCCCTAGAATAGCCCGTGGGCTTGCCTCCGGTCGCAGGCATGGGTTTCGCTGGCCTCCGGAGGTGGGCTATGAAAAACAAAAATCCGCTCCTAGTCCCGGAATTAAGGGAACTTCTTGCCCTGGGCGACGTGGAAACCTTGGAGGATTTCACCGCGTCGGGGCATCCGGAAGTTATTGCCGATTTTCTCTCCGCTCTTTCTCCCGACGAGGCGTGGAAGGTTTTGTCCTATGCGCAGCCCCACGTGCGCGGCGAAATCTTCAGCCGTATGGAGGAAGAAGACCAGGACGAGATCCTGGCACAACTCTCCATCGAGCAAATCGCGCGCCTTCTTACCGATATGCCCCCCGACGACCGCGCAGATATCTTCAAACGATTACCCGAAGAAAAAGGAGAATCTGTCTTAAGGGCGCTTGCCCGTGCCGAGCGGGAAGATATTCGGCGCCTTGCCGCTTACAAAGAAGGAACCGCGGGCGCCATCATGACGTCGGACTACGCTGCGCTGCCCCCCGATCTGACTGTCGCGGAAGCCCTCGAACGATTGAGACAAATCGCTCCCGACCGAGAAACCATTTATTATGCCTACATTATCGACCAAAATCGTAAGTTGCTCGGCTTTGTATCGTTAAAGGACTTGATTTTGGCGCGGCGTGATGCCCGAGTGGCGGACATTATGCATACGGACGTGATCACTGCCCGTGTGGACGAAGACCAAGAGGAAGCCGCTCGCAAAATTCAGAAATATGACTTGATCGCTTTGCCGGTGCTCAATGGCGGGGACGCCCTGGTCGGAATCATCACCCACGACGACGCCCTCGACATCATTACCCAAGAGCACACCGAAGATATGGAAAAGTTGATGGCTATTGCGGGTAGTCACGAGGCGGGCGTCTACCTCCGGACACCCGCTTGGGTACATTTTAAAAATCGGGCTTACTGGATAGTCGGACTCGCTGCATTAGGATTGGTCTCAGGGATGATCATCCACAAGTTTGAGGATGTGCTCACCCAACTACTGATCCTCGCGTTATACATGCCCATGGTGGCGGATACCGGTGGCAACGTCGGCAGCCAATCGGCTACCGTGGTCGTCCGGGCGCTCGCCCTGCGTGAAATTACGCCGCGAGACGTGTGGCGGGTGCTTTTCAAAGAGTTCAGAATCGCCGTCCTTCTGGCGGCTGTCTTAGGTCTCCTTTCCTATGGGAAGGTGCTGTTCCTTTCCGCAAACACAGAAATCCCTCCCGGAAGGACTCTCGGCGTTATAGGCGGGGTCATTGCTCTGGCATTAAGCCTTCAAGTGATTACAGCCACACTTATCGGCGCTTTGCTACCACTTGGTGCAGCCAAGATGAAATGGGACCCAGCCGTTGTTGCGAGTCCCGCGCTCACCACTATCGTAGATATTACAGGCCTGATGCTCTACTTCGGGACAGCCAAAGTCCTCTTGGGTATTTAACTTCCGTGTCTTGCAACCTTTAGAGCGGAAACAGAACCCCATTGTCATTCGTGCTTTTTTACGTTCCAGGTAGCAGTGTGGTTCTACATGTTAACGTTCAGCAGAATACGCGGATCTTTTATTTGTACCGGGTTTCTTGGCATGATGATGTAAAATTTGTCGCTAGGGAATAGGAGATACACTCTGTGCGATTAGGAGACTTTTATAATTCGGATCGAGTGGCAGTTTCGTTGGAGTTGTTTCCTCCAAAAACGGCGGAGGGAATGGTAGACCTTTTCCAAAACGTTGCGGAGCTGATGTCGTTTGGTCCGTCTTTTTTTACGTGTACCTACGGCGCAGGCGGGTCGACACGCGACAAGACGTTAGACATCGTGGAACGAATCCATAATGAATTTTTTATTCACGTAGCGGCGCACCTGACGTGTGTCGGGGCTACCAAAGAGGAAATCCGCGCCTACCTGGAGGATGCGCGACGTCGGCACGTCGACTTTATCGTGGCGCTACGAGGGGATCCCCCCCAAGGTGAAAAACGGTTCGTTGCGGTTGAGGGAGGGTTCGCCCACGCCAATGAACTGGTGGAATTCATTCGCCAGGAGTTTCCCGACGATTTTGGGATCGCTGTGGCAGGGTATCCGGAAACCCATCAAGAGGCGCCCAATCGGGCAAAAGACCTGGAATACTTGAAAATGAAAGTGGATGCCGGGGCGGACATTGTCATCACCCAGCTTTTTTATGATAATGACGATTTTTATCGGTTTAGGGACCGTTGCGAAGCGATCGGGATCAAGGTACCGATCATTCCGGGCATCTTGCCCGTGACCAACCTCAAGCAGATCCAGCGCATTTCGTCGTTGTGCGGGTGTACGCTCCCGCCGGAGTTGCTGAGCCGCCTTGAGGTACACGCGGAGAACGCTCAAGGCCAGTTTGATGTCGGGGTGTATCACGCGACGCGACAAGTGGAGGACTTGGTCAATCGCGGAGGGTGCCGCGGCATCCATTTTTACTGCTTGAATAAATCCCGCGCGGTGGCAACCATCTTGCGCGCGTTGACGTTACCTTGGAAAACCGTACCACACCGGGGATAACCCGAAAACGAGGAGCGAAAAGAAAGGGTACTACCAATGGAAGAACCTGTTTGTGCTAATAAGAAACCGGCGGTGCTTGAACTGGAGCCGGGTACGTATTGGTGGTGTCAATGTGGCAAGAGCGCCAACCAACCTTGGTGCGACGGTTCCCACCGAGGGACTGGATTTGCCCCTGTGGAAGTGACCATCACCGAGAAAAAGAAATACGCCATGTGCCTGTGCAAACGAACTGCAAACAGCCCGTATTGCGACGGAACACACAAAAAATTATAGACCGGCTGCCGGTCAAACATCGGACGGCAATGCTGCGCGCCCTCCACGCCTGGTATGGGCGGGAGGCACGGGATCTGCCTTGGCGAAAAAGCACCGATGCGTATCGCGTCTGGTTGGCGGAAATCATTCTTCAACAGACACGCGTGATTCAGGGCACGCCGTATTATGAGCGGTTTCTGCGCGAGTTCCCGTCGGTAGAAGCCCTTGCATCGGCTTCCGAAGAGACCGTGCTCAAATGCTGGGAAGGACTGGGCTATTACACGCGCGCACGAAATCTCTTGCGTTGTGCCCAAACGATTGTGGAAAAGTATGCGGGACGTTTCCCTTCGACCGCTTCCGAACTGCAGAAGTTGCCGGGCATAGGTCCCTACACAGCGGCAGCGATCGCGAGCATCGCGTTTGGAGAACGCGTGGCGGTACTGGATGGAAATGTCATACGGGTGCTCACACGCTGGTTCAACATTGCGGAGTGTGTGGATACTGCCTCGACCCGACGGTTCTTGCAAGAGTTGGCGAATGACCTCATGCCCAGACACTGTAACCATGGACTGCACAACCAAGCGATGATGGAACTTGGCGCACGGGTTTGCACATTTCAACAGCCGCTATGCGGAAGCTGTCCGGTTCGGCGATACTGTGCGGCTCAGGCAGCCGGAACTGTGACGCAACGCCCTGTACGTGCGGTAAAACCCCAACCCCCTCACTACACCATTGTTGTGGCGGCAATCAAACAACGAGGACGTTATCTTTTGGGTAAGCGCCCTTCGGAAGGACTTCTTGGAGGGTTATGGGAGTTCCCCGGAGGCAAAGTTCAAGAAGGCGAAGACCTCGTCAGGGCGCTGCGTCGCGAAATCAATGAAGAACTCGGCATTGAGATTATTCCAAAGAAACAGGTGGCTACGGTGCGACATGCATACTCGCATTTTCGTGTCACGTTGCATGTATACCTTTGTGGCATCTCCTCAGGAAAGCCAAAAGCGCGGTGGCACACCGAGCTGGTCTGGGTAAAACCCGCCGATTTTGATCAATTCGCCTTTCCGCAAGCGAACCGAAAGTTTCTCCCTTTGCTTTAAACCAATGGGTTCACACACGAAAGAGTTCCTTGGCGTTTTCCCGCAGTAATCTCTTGGCGAAGAAAACGGCTTCTTCTTCGGAAAAGTATCCCTCTTCGACCTTTCGAGCCAGCACGTCAGTAGTAACTCGCCGTGCAACCTTGCAGTGACCGTAAGCGCCTTCCACGTAGTTCGAATCCCCGCCAAACCCGAGGATCTTGTTGCAAGGAATAGTTTCGAGCCACTCTTCCAAGGTGCGAGCAGCGACGAACGGCGAGACGGCATGCATCCAGCACAAATCTGCAAATACATTCGGAAATGTCTTGGCAAGCACGGCCGTTTCACTGACATACGGGTAGCCCGCATGAAACAAAACAAATCGTGCATCCTGAAACTCCATAAAAAGATTTGTGAGCAACGTCGGACGAGCGTATTCGATATAGTTCCCATTGCCCTCTTGTAGGCCGGTGTGAATCTGGATGGGTAATCCCCGCTCCGCAGCCAATCCCACGAGACGCCGCGTCATAAAATCCTGCAAGGGTTTCAGGTCGGCAAAGGTTAAGTCTTGAGTCTGTGACAACCAGATGCGGTCAAACACCCGCGCCGCCGTGCTTTTATCGACGCGTTCAAAATGCAGCGGCCGGCGATAAGCAAGGAATATCTTGACGGCGACTATGCCTTGCTTGCAGAAATCGTCCAAACGCCCTTCTTGCGCCGCCAGAAGCTGGTCCAACGTTTGAATAGACCGGTTCGTCTCTTTTTCCAGAGCAGCCAATTCCGCACGCGTGCCCATAATGGCGAAATGGTCGAGAATAGGCACGGCGCGAAAGAGAGATCGATCCACCGTCACCGGTTGTCCGGGCCACGTGATGACCAGCGCCAGCTCGATGCGGGCAAATTCCCGCAAAACCTTCTGATACCATCCAGGCGTGTGTGCCGCTTGAATACGGCGTGACAACTCCGCATACGTGTCGCCGCTTATGTCCTCCACGCCAAAAAGGTCGTGCATGTACTCGAGGATCGCCCTGCCATACCCCGTCGTACGGCAGTATTTCCAGAAAGGTTCCATCAACCGCCAGCGTTCTTCTAATGTCAGCGAACTTTGTGGGTTACGGATCGTCTCCAGGGTCTCTCGGGACATACCCGCCGACACAAGATCGCTGGACACGTAATGCTCCAGAAAACGAAACAGATCGTACTTGCCATCACACACGGCGGATTCCGGCGGAATATGTTCGTGCGTATCAATTACGGCGATGCTATCTACCGTTTGCTGAAGCCGTGCCCGCAATTCTTGAGAAACCATTTCAGCGCCCTTTTTGATTGGTTAGAACTTGTGCTCTTAAACACTATATCAATAATAAACTGAAGACGCAGAACGACACACCATCATCGGCGCGAATAGGTAGATAAGCCTCATCACTGAATAACCTGCCAAACCTTTCGCACTGCCTCGTGAAGGTAGACCAGGCGTCTACGTCCACCTTTGTCATTGCGAGGAGCGAGTCCCCGAAGCGACGAAGCAATCCCCTCAACCGCGCAGCGCATAACAACCCCGGGCGGAGATAGAGCTTCCTTCGAATCCTTAAGGGGATTGCCACGTCGTGCCTTCGGCACTCCTCGCAATGACAGAAGGGATAACGGTCGCCGGAATCTTTCTTTTATCAACCTTGCTGGAAAACCCCTATTTTCAATTCCTCATCTCAAAGGACAGAAAGTACAAAAACTACTGGGCGAGTGCGCGTAGGCGACATCTGGTTGCGAAAACGGCTATAATCCAGGTGTAAGCCGAAACGATCCTAGATCAACTCAATGGACACCCGTTTACTCGATTATCATTTACCGGAGGAACTTATCGCGCAGCAGCCTGTCGAACCGCGTGACGCTGCGCGGATGTTGGTGTTGAATCGTGCCGATCATTCTATGACCGTAGACACGTTTCGTAACGTGGCGGCGTATCTAAAACGAGGCGATTGTTTGGTCTTAAACGATACCAAAGTGATCTGTGCGCGTCTACGTGCCACGCGTCCGACGGGAGGGCGGGTGGAAATATTTCTCCTCAAGGAAATAGGTGAGGGCAGGTGGGAAGCCTTGGTGCGTCCTTCCAGCAGGCTCAAACCGGGTGTGGTGATGCAACTCGCTCAAGGTTACCAATGCCGGTTCGGTGAACGAATCGACCCAGACAGACGCATTGTAGCGTTTTCTCCCGCTGACGTCTTTCCTTTGCTACAAATCGCTGGAGAGACTCCCTTACCTCCCTATATCGCGCGGGTACACGCTGACCCGCGAGACCGAGAACGATATCAGACGATCTATGCGAGAGTCCCTGGGGCGGTTGCTGCACCGACGGCAGGGTTACATTTTACGCCACGCGTGTTTGAATCACTTGACGCCATCGGGGTTAGACGAACCTTCGTCACCCTTCATGTCGGCTACGGTACTTTCCGTCCCGTCCGCACAGACCGCCTAGAGAATCACGACATGGATGCGGAAGTCTTCGAATTACCTGTGGAAACGGCGGCAACGCTCAACGAGACACGTGCTCAAGGTGGACGTATTATCGCAGTAGGCACGACAACTACCCGTGTCTTGGAGACACAACATCGCGAAGGTAGGTTTCAAGACGGCTCCGGCGAAACGAAACTTTTTATTTATCCGCCGTACACGTTTCAAGGGGTCGATGTGCTACAGACAAATTTTCATCTACCGCGCTCGACGCTGCTAGCGTTAGTGTGTGCTTTCGCAGGCACAGATTTTGTCCTTGAAGCCTATCGATTTGCCGTCAAGGAACGTTTTCGATTTTATTCCTACGGAGATGTGATGTTGATCCTGTAGAGAAAAGCCGAGCAGCATCACTCGCGCAAGCGCGGATCCATGGCGTCGCGCAAACCTTCCCCAACAAGGTTGAATGCGGTCACGGTGACAAAGATCGCGGCACCCGGAAAAACCACCAGCCACCAGACACCGCTTCCCACCAAACGTTGGGACTGGTTCAACAATTCGCCCCAACTCGGCTCCGGCGGTTGAACGCCAAAGCCGAGAAAACTCAAAGACGACTCGGTGAGAATAGCGCCGGCGACGCCAAAGGCTGCCGTAACCAGCACGGGCGCAAGGGCGTTCGGTAACAAATGACGGAAGATGACCCATGTGTCGCGCAAGCCTGAGGCACGGGCAGCCAGGGCATATTCGGACGAACGTAGCCGAAGAAATTCGCCCCGTACCAGCCTCGCGACACCCATCCACCCGGTCAGTCCGATGACGATCATGATGTTGTAAATACTGGGACGAAGAAAAGCAATTAAAGCTAAAATCAGGAAGAAAGTGGGAAAACACATCATAATTTCGATGACCCGCTGGAGAAGATTGTCCACCCAACGACCATAATAGCCGGCAAGCGCTCCCAGAATGACGCCGATTATCAATTCAATTCCCACGGAAACAAAACCAATGCTCATTGAAATGCGTGTCCCCCAAATCATCCGCGCCAACACGTCTCTGCCTCGGTCGTCCGTGCCCAGCCAGTGGTTCGCGCTCGGGGGTTGCGTGCGTTGGCGCAAGTCTTGACTCAAAGGAGAATGGGGAATAGGGGGAAGCAGAACACGTTCACCTTCCCGAGGGACCCATTGTCGGTAGTCCACGTTGACCAGTTCGGGGTAACGAATGTAGTACGGAAACCAGTAGGTTTTACCGTCGCGTACCATGTACCAGGGAACGTCATTCGCCAGCAAAGGTGCCGTTGCCGCAAACACCAGCAGACTGACAAGGAGGATTAGCGCCGCCACTGCGGCTTTCCGTCGCCGAAATTGGCGCCACACGAGGCGCCAGTACCCTTGTTTGCTACGCTGGGGTTTCACCGGCGCATGGGACGATTTAATCGAACCGGATTCTGGGATCGGTGATGGCATAGAGAATATCCGAAATCAATAGACCCAGAAGCGTCAACAGTGCAGAAATGGATAAGATGCCCATAATCAACGGATAGTCCCGAGAAAGGATCGCTTCAAAAGCGAGGCGTCCCATGCCGGGAATCGAAAAAATCTGTTCGATGATGACACTACCGCCGATGAGTGCCGGCAGCAGCATGCCGAGCAAGGTCAAAATAGGAATGAGGGAATTGCGGAGGGCATATTTGAAAATCACGACACGTTCCGGAAATCCGTAGGCTCGCGCCGTACGAATGTAATCCTGACGGATGGTTTCAATCATTCCGGCGCGGGCGTATCGCGATAAGCCAGCGAGGCCCCCGTAGGTCAAACAGAAAACGGGTAAAACCAGATGCCAGATTCGGTCGAGCAGCCACTGGTGCCAAGGCCATGACGAAGCACCTAGCGAGCTGATCCCGTAGACAGGGAACCAAGCCAGGTAGTTCCCCCCACCTAAGAACAGGATCAACAACATACCCACCCAGAAACTGGGGAGACTGTACAACACAAACAGCACGAACGTGATGAAGGCGTCCAAACGGGAACGATGGTGCGTGGCGGAGAATACGCCTATCGGAACGGAAATGAGATAGATCAGCAAGATCGAAATGATGTTTAGTTGCAGCGTGACGGGTAGCGCTTCTAGAATCTTGTCCCGCACGGGACGAAAATCTTTGAACGAGTTGCCAAAATCCAGGCGGACCAGTCGTCCCAACCAATTTAGATACTGCGCCCAGAGGGGTTTGTCGAGCCCATACAGACGTTTGGTGTCTTCGATGATTTGCTGCGAGTCGCTAGATGCCAAGAGATTGCCTTGGTGCGCCATTAACTTGAAGTAGATGGGGCTGCCGGGCGCTAATTGAACGACCATAAACGAGATCAGGCTGATGCCCAAAAAGGTCGGTATAATGAGCAGCAAACGTCTGACGAGATAGGCACTCATACCCTTGGCGTTCGTCGCAATCCTTTTCTAGTTATACCGCTGGAGGGACTTCGGAACCCACCACTCTTTGCTGTCCATTCCACGAGGATACACGATTGTATTCCGAAAACGTTTGTCAACTGCCATGAGGCTCTTGCGGCAGAATAAGAACGTGTAGGGTTGTTCTTCGTGTAAAATGGCATGAAACCGGTGATACAGCTCGATTCGCTTACTGCGGTCAAATTCCGTACGCGCTTCTTCCATCAGCCGGTCGGCTTCGGCATTGACAAACCCTACCGCGTTCGAGCCGCCAGGCACCGTTTGGGAAGAATGCCATAGTTGGTACGGGTCAAAATACGGCGGCGTGGTCCAGCCCAACACGCAGGCATCGAACTTTTGTTCGTTGATACTCTGGAGAAACGTCGCCCATTCCAATTGGCGAATACTCATGGAAATGCCCGCGCGCTTTAATTCTTCCTGATAAACGGTCGCCATAATCTCGTATTCCGGTCGGTCATTGGAAAGGAGCAACTCAAATTGGAAAGGCACGCCGTTTTTGTCTCGTATGCCGTCATTATTGGAGTCTTTCCACCCAGCTTCATCCAGCTGGCGTTTGGCAGTTTCCGGGTCAAACGGCCAAGGTTGAATCGATTTGTCATATTCCGGGTCGTCAATGAATGCCGTGCCGGAGACAATTTCCGCCAACCCATAGTAAACCGTGTCGCGAATGGTATAACGATCCAACAGCATGGTCAAAGCCTGTCTGACCTTCTTGTCTTGGAACATGGGCCGGCGCATATTCCAGCCGATGTAACTAAATCCTCCGCTGAAATAATCAAATTTGTTGAATCGCGACGTAAAACTGGGCGAATCGGTACGTTTCACCCAAAGTTCAGGGCGAATATCCATCGAGTCCATCTCGCCGCGGGTCAACACCTGAAAGGCGGCTTCGTCGTTGGTAATGATTTTATAGATACGCTTGAGAATATGCGGTTTTTCGCCCCAATAGTTCTCGTTGCGTACCAGCGTAATCTGCTGTCCGGTCGTCCAAGACTCGATAATATAGGGACCGGAACCTATCGGATTCCGGTTGCGCGGGTGGTTATTGAAATCGCCTTCGCTGTAAATGTGCCGTGGGATAACCTCCAAACCGCCCAACATCAGCAAATGACGGAAATAGGGTTTGTTGCTGACAAACTTAACCGTGTAGTCGTCCACTGCTTCACACGAAACGATGTCTTGAAAGTAGTTCCGAAGGTGGGGCGCATTCACCTTCGGGTTCATCACCGTATCAAAACTGAACTTTACGTCGTGCGCGGTAACGGGTTGACCGTCCGTGAAACGCGCATCCTGACGCATATGAAAAGTATACGTCAGTTTGTCTTCGCTGATTTCCCAAGAGGTAGCCAGCTTTGGAATTAGTTCCAATGTTCGGTTGTCCATATCCAGCAAAGTGTCAAATATCAGACTGTTTATGCTCGAAGAGTAGGCATCTTGGGAGGTAAAAGGATTCAAGTGTTCCATTTCAGCCGGCAGACGCACGATCAACCAGTCGCCATCCGCCGGGGTTTCCGTTTCTGTCGAACTACTCACGGCAGGCGAGGACGGGTTGGTTTCAGCCGGGGATTGTGTGGGTGGATTGGAAGTGTCCGTCGGGGTCGTTTTCGGATTGCAAGCCTGACCCAGGGTGGCTAAGAACACGATAACAACCACGTAAACTCCGAAACGCATGATTACCTCCTTGACGTTATTGCGAGGCGAATTTTCGGGTGTAGTTTCCCCGCAGTTGGCAACGGACTAAGGCTTCGCCGGATTTCCTGTCATGTCTTGCGCGAAAACGGTGGCGAGGTCGAGCAGCAGGGGTCCCAGAGTCGGTCCATAAAAAGATGTCGTGGATTCGTAACCGCCTTCGTTGTATTCCTGTTCGCTTAAGATATAGCCGATATGGTCCCCGGCAAGACTCGCCACACAAGGAGTGGCTATGCCGGCCTGTTTCATCCGCTTTTTTAATTTTAGACCAATGGCGCTGATGGGCTCACCCGGGAAGGTGATCATCATGTAATCGTTGACCCGCAAGGCGTACAAAGGCGCCTTATCTGGAAACATTTGATCAAGCAGGGCTTGCAACTGGCCTTCTTCCACATGATATTCATCGCCGGTAATGGCGGCAAAGTTCGGAGGAACTTGACGTTTGGGGAGGTTGACGCGACGACTTTGTAAATCAAAAACGAGCACCGGTTCTGGTTTCAGAATCGCCGCCAGGTTTGCTGCGGATACACCCACGCTTCTGCCGTAGCGTTCCGCTTTCTCCCATTGGCTGCCGCCATCAGGTGGCACCGGGCTGACATCTCCTTCCGCACCATTGGTATACAAACAAACGGCACCATCCAGGAGCGTTTCCACCGTTCGTTGCATGTTGCCCGCCCAACCGCCGGAAACCAACATTTCGTTCTCCGTCATGATCGTGCCGTGTGCTGTATAATTGACGACGACCGCGTACGGTTTTCCATGAGCATCATCAAATCGCAGCACGGTCAGGTCTTCGTCTACCAAAGCATCCTTGCGGCGATTACGGTTCATGCCGGGCAAGCGAATACTTGCGGACGCAGCCGTCACCGGTTGCAACGCCGCATCGGCTTGGCGTAACGCCGCGCCGATCCGATCGGCAACGAACGCAAGCACTTTCTCGTCAAAAATCCCGATATGAGGGTTTCCGGCGATATTGCGTCGATCCATCGAAAAGCCTTCGATCCCTGCGTGACTATGGCTTGCTGTCATGATGACCGTCTCGGGTGAGAGCCCCTCAATAGCTGCCTTCGCAACGGACTCTTCGAGGAGACACGCGGGCAAGCTACAAACATCGAGAGTCACCAAAGCCGATTTCTTGCCTTTCCACTCAAACACGAGGGCCTTTGCGTAGATGCGGTCGTGAACGCCTTCTGCAGGTTTACCAGCGCGTGCCCCGTACCCCCCCAGTTGTGTGGGGATTCCTTCTTCGGTGGGGGTGATGTTGGCTTGCGCTACTCCCGCTCGAAGCCCTGTCTCCTGAGCGTGGGCAACACCAAGCAAGATCGCCATAAGACCTACGCCCAACGCGATGGTATGGATTGGATGCATGGATTCTTCTCCTTCCGAACTAACGCACCGTAGTACCTACCGTAAAAGCCGAACTGGCGGAAATGCGGGATTGTCTTGTTTGTACCACCTGCATGATCACGTACTCACCCGGTTCTAAACTATCCGATATGCGGAAAGGCAACGTGCTGACCCACGTACCTGCCGTCCTGCGAAATGTCTTGGACGAAAGTTCTGCGATTACTTCGTTGTTACGTTTTAGAACCCGCGTCTCCACCACATCAACGCCCTTGGAAGGTACGCCCAAAAGGGCATACTGAATCGTGGCTTCCGCCATATTGCCCGGTTTCACAAAATGGGGATAGACTTGGGCATCATCCAGTTCGAGCATCTCACCCTGTTGCGAGTCGTACTGATGGCGTTGCGCTGTGGTCTGCTCGTCCATGCTGCGTCGTGCCTTGACATCATGTGCCACAAGACCGGCGATGGTACCGAGCACGGCGCCAATTACGGCTCCTTCGCCGGCATGGCCCGACTGATGGCCAATTACCGCACCGGCTCCTGCGCCCGTTGCCGCCCCCAATCCCGCCGCCTCCCCATAGGTCTGACAGCCGGAAACCACGAGCGCCATGGTTATCAATAGGCACGTCGCAAGCACACAAACTTTTTCACCGCTAGTTTTCGTCTTCATTTTCTATCTCCGATAATATCGCCTACACAATAGTCGCCGCAGCTTGTGAGAAGACATTATACTATCTTTATGCTACGGATTGGGACATAAAAAGTCCACGCACACTTTTAATAGACGCCACTGTAATAAAAAACTTCACTTTTTTAGAGAACATTTCCAAGGAAAGGGCAATTCGGAAGAGAAAAGGTAGCGCGATTCCAGATAAGGGAGGACGGGACAGGGGGCGCCGCAAAATTAGGAATCTATCCCGCACCGGCGAAAACGCCACCCTGTCCCGAAACTCTCCATGCGGCAGCCTTTTCGGTTGCCGGTGCTCGGGCGGAACATGGGGGCTAACCCGAGCACAGGAGAGGGAGGGGCGGAACCAAGACCCTCTTCTGCTATATTCTACCATGCAATTGACCAACTGTGCCGGAGGCAAAGGAGAAAAATAACTACACAAAAGCCTTCTTGTACTTTGGTAACCTCTTGCACGGGACGAACGACGTCGGAGAGGCATTTGCTTTTTGCATAAGCTCACAAACCTCTGGTACTACATCGCGGGGGTAGCCCCGGGCTTATACCCCGAGTTGTAATTGCGAGAATCGCGTTTCCGATAGACGGGGCATTCTGCCTCCTTCTTTGTTAAGACGTAAGGACTTGCGCCCTCACCAAATCCATGGATAGGGTGCCCCTTTCTCCGAAGTGCCCCCTGCTGTCATCTCGAGGAAGCAGTCCACGCCGTTCTTTGTAGGGGCGAGCCCCCGTGTTCGCCCTCCCCTCGGGGTTGTCATTGCGAGGAGCGAGTCTTCGAAGCGACGAAGCAATCCCCTCAACCGCGTAGCGCAAAAGGGCGCTGAGCAGAGGTTGGGGCAATGTCCCAATCCCCAAGGGGATTGCCACGTCTTGCCTGATGGGACTCCACGCAATGACAGAGGTAGAGCAATACCGTAATAGTACGAGGAGGTACGAAAAAGCAAGTGTTCCCAAATGCTGAAAGGGTTTGTAAGTGGCTGAAACGTACTTGTAGGCGCCACCTGTCGGCGACTTTCACTTAATGACCTTCCTGGAAAATTCTCTCTACAATTCCTTATCGAACATGAGAAGGAGTGCCAAAGCTACTTGACGAGTACAGGTTTTTGGAACACACCCCCTAATATAGTCATAATAAACGCCGAGCGCGGCAAACGCCATTACAAGGAACCGAACAGAACTTATGAATCACGACTTATCAAAACCCGAATCAAGAGCCTACGCTCCGGCGTTTTTGTACGCGGCGGTCGTGCTGTCCGTTCTGGCGATCTTTCCATTCACACCGAACGTGGCACAACCCATCAAACTTTTTCTCGCTACGTTGTGTGTGACGATGGCGTTACTCGCGCTATTCTACAGGAGCCTGTTTTCCAACCGTCTTACCGCGGGGATAAAGGGGCCACTGGGGACCATTATCCTGTTATACGTCGTTTTACACGTTCTTGCGGCGGCATTTTCGGAGTTCCCCGTTAATAGTCTGATGGAACTACAACTACTCGTCGTCTGCACTTTGGCATTCTTTGCCTCTAAATACGCCTTCCAAGACCTCAAACATTTCCAAAACTTCCTGGTAGCGGCGTGTCTGGCGATGGGGTTGTCTTCGCTTTATGCATTCGCACAGAAAGCGGGCATAGACCCCTTCCCCTGGGCAGACCGATCGGCAGATGAGTATCGAGAACTGCCTGCCACGTTCGGAAACGGCAATCTGGCGGCGCACATGCTCGCGCTGTGTGTGGTGTTTGCAATCTTTTTGGGCAGCGAGCGGCGTTACCGTTGGGCATGGGTTCTTTTGCCCGTTTATTTCCTACACCTTTATTGGACGCGACAACGAGGTGCGTGGGTCGGGTTTAGTGGCACGCTAGCCTTGCTCGGTATTTTCTTGATGGTGGGCAAGAAGGTGGTTTCGCCGTATCGTCGTACCGCCGCCACGCTGCTTTTGTGGTCGGCGGTAGGTGTCGTCTCGCTTGTGATCGTTGGTATACTCTGTCGCTTGCTTACGAACATCCCATTTCCCCTCGACCATGCGCTGATGTTGCGTTACTCCGGGTTTGCCAGTGGAGCTGAAATGATTCGGCAAAAACCGATCTTGGGGTGGGGGGCTGGCAACTATCCCCTGTTCAATCCGCTTTATTGGACCGAATACGAACAGGAATACTTCGCGGTCAAAAACAGCATGAATTATCATGTCCATAACGAATGGTTCCAATCTGCCATTGATGCGGGAGTTCCTGCGGCAGGTCTTTTTCTTCTCTTGTTTCTAGCAGGGATAACCTTAGGATTGTTAACCGCAAGCAAATCTGCCGAACCTCACCGTCGGAGAATTGCTCTTCTGATCGCGGCATCTCTCTGCACGGTGCTGTTGGATGGAATGGTAGGTTTTAATCTTCATGTTGTCCCCGTGGGGCTCACCGTATTCGTTTTATTGGGTGTGTTGGAGACGCTGCATGCTGAAGAACCGAAAGTCTGTTCAGCGACCCAGGTACGGTTCACTGTCGGGCTTCTTGCAGGTGTTGCCCTGTTGGTATTTGTTTTGGGTTTTCGTGTGTTTTACAGTCAGATTTTACTAAAAGATGGCGAAGTTGCCTTGCATCAGCACAATGCGTTTCAAGCGGAACGCGTGTTGGGACGTGGAGAGCGTTTGGCGCCCTGGAACTGGGAATTTCCTAATTTGCGAGGACACGTGGCGCTGTCCGTTGAAAACCCGGATGCGGCGATTTTCCATTTGGAGCGGGCATTGGCGAACAATCCGAACTGCATTCCTGTATTGAGCACACTCGGCCACGCGCATCTCATGCGGGTGCAACAAACGGGAATCACCGAGGAGACCTCAAACTCTGTAAAGGAAGAGATCCATGCGATACGCACCTATGCCGACCGCATTTTGGAAATCTGCCCATTACACCATTCCGGAGCCGCTTTGCGGGCAACTGCGGCGCTATTCGAAATGAACGTTGCGGGGTCGGAAATAAACGCAATGCAACGGCAGAATCTGCTGCAACAAGCCTATAACGACATGATGACGGCACTGCACTTTGCACCGGGACGCACCGCGCCAAACTATGTGACCCTAGCACTGGTTCACCAAGCATTGGGACAAACGAATAAAGCGCAACACGCCTTGCGCATGGCTTGTCGCCTGGAACCGGATAACGCGGATGCGTGGAACGCCTTTGAAACGTTTGCTTACAAGGAAAACCGTCTGCGGGTGTTCGAAGCCACGTTGACGGATGCCATCAAGACCTTACAGGGAAGGGACGACACCGACAGTTCAGCGGCGCTGGCTCGACTTTTGGTGGCGCAGGCACGGTTGTACGAGCGTGCTACCAAGGACATCGGACGCGCCGAACAGTCATTCCAAGAAGCCGTCAAAGCCGATCCCACTTCGGCAACCGTGTGGGATTCCTACAGCCGATTTGCTCGGCAGAATCAACGAATGGAGTCTTTTCAAAACACTCTTCGTGAAGCGTGCTCCAGCTTGCCACCTGAAAAGAGTGAGGAACAAAGCATTTTGCTCGCCGTAGATACAGTGATCTCAAAAGGTCCTGACGCGATCGCCACGGCAGCGGAGAAACTAGAGCAGAGCATGATCGAACATCAACGGCGCGCGGCATATCAAGGAACTCGGATGCCGTTGCTAGCCTGGGCGACCCAATTTGTGGTTGAGGAATACGAATTACAAAAAGCGAGTATTACCCCGTCTGGCGACACGCTCATGCGGCTTGCCGTGGTGTTGGGTGAAGCCGGCGACACTCGTAATGCACTTCGATTAGCCGATCGAGCCCTCCCGGTGCTGCCAGATGCCGACCGAGGACGCGCCTTCTATATCCGCCAAAAATTCCTGGAACGTTTGAAGCCGCGATCGTAATCGAGGTGAGGGAACTCGTACAGGACAAAAAATAAAACGTACAGGAGTAGGAAGAATCAAATGTTCAGACGCTTTGTTATGCTTTCGATATGGCTCGGGGCGTTGGGATGCGTCCCGGGAAAACAACCCGAATTGATGGAAGCCGCTCCGCCGTCCTCATCGCCCTCTCCCGGGTCGCTTGTGTTGCGGTCTGCGGAACCCGTCTGGGAGACAATATGGGCCGAAGGCGCCGATAATGGGGGCCCCGGAGGCGTCTCTATCAACTACGAAGATATCCAGTACAAGACAGACGCACAAAGTCAAAGCGTGAAAGGTCCTGACCCCCATTGGACGCTTGTCTTTTCTGAAAAGGTCTTTGAAGCAACCCGTTTCCCTATATGGCGGATAACGTTGGAGGGTATCAACAAAATCGGCTTCTGGTGGGTACGGGAACGTGATTTGGACGGTTCACCCAACATGTTACTGAGTCCGAAGCGATACACCGAGACCACTTCGGAGTCTTCGGGCACATTTTCGATCGATCTTTCCCAGCACACGGAATGGTCGGGAAACATCGTCATGGTACGAATTGACCCCTACGCGGATCCGAGCCAATCGTTTGCTCTGCGCCGCGTAGAAGGTTGGCTATCTAACGGCAAATGGGTGGCGCCAGGCGCTCCCGTAACAGCACGGGTCGCTATGACTCCTTTGGACAAAGCCTTCAGCGCTTTTCTCTCCGGGCTGCACGTGGGTGCTTTTACCTTTGGAACAGATGCCCTCATCCCAGCTGAAAAAACGCCTTTCTCGGACGACATGACTTCCTTTCTTAAAGAGAAAACACTCCCGGTCATAGAATCCAACGTTAAACAGGGGCATCCGGAGCAGGCGTTACAGGTCGTGTCCATGCTAGCACGAACGAGCCCGAACCCGCTGGGATGTTTTGCGGATTTGGTGCAAACCCTCCCCGATGACATTCGCACAGCGCTGTGGAAGGGCGACCCTTATTTTGTCTTGAGAGATTTTGACCGAAAGGACTCGGGGATATCTGTTTGGAATAACGCGGGCAAACGTGTCGTACAGCCTCCTGAGATTATCAAAGGGGAAGGACCCGACGGTAAGGCGTGTGTGCGTCTCATCTATGGGGGGGCAGCTGCACCAGGCGACACCATGGCGGCGATCCCGATCCGTGCACCGGTTATTGACCGCCGCGTCGGGTTCCGAATCTTCATGAAAGCCCGTCAAGCCAACGAAGGATTAGGGTTTATTCTTGCTGCGAATTACGAAACGTTGAAAACCAGCGGATGGCTCGGACGATTTCGACCGCGAGAGACAAAGGATGGGTGGACAGAGTACTTTCGGGAGGAAAACTTCTTGACGTTCGGAGCCACTCTCAACAACAAAGACAAATCGTCCGTCGGTATCATAACCCTTAATAGTCTCTTGATACCCCTGGTTGGCGCGGAAAACGAACTTCGCGTTGGTCCTGTTGAGGTCTACCTGCCCAAAAATCCGTGAGCGCCTCGCCTGAAATAACGGTTCTTCCCTTCTGAGAAAGACAGGCAAAAAAAGTGCTGCCGACTACAACGTAGTCGGCAGCATCCTGCGTACGTTATGCTTTGGGCGCTTTTCTAATTGGCGCCTCTCTTTTGCAACTCAGACCGCGCGCGTTCGGCTGCGGGAGTCGCGGGGTAATCTTGCACCAGCTTTTTCAGGATTTCAACGGCTTTCGTGGACTGACCGATACGGTCATAAGCCACCGCTTCATTGAACATCGCCACGGGCACCTTTGGAGATGAACGGAAACCCGACTGCATTTTTTCATATTCGCCTATCGCTTTTTCATACATGCTGGAATCGTTTTTACGCTCCGCCATACGGAACAATGCCTCTGCCTTCCAGAATTGTGCATTGGCGGTGTACTCCGTATTGGGGAAACGTTGCACGTATTCGTCAAACGCTTTATAGGCGCCTTCGTAATCGTCGCTCATCAATTTTCGCTGCGCCTGCTGATACATCTCCACCGCATTACCAGTGTCTGTCGGAGGAGTAGCCGGCGCTGCCGCGGTCTGACTGCCCGTAGCCGGCGCCGAGGCAACCGTCGTGCCACTCGGTGGCGTCGCCGCACCGGGACTCGCTAACGTCGGCTGCTGTTCCACCACAGTTGTGCCCGGCTGGACACCCGCTGTACTTGGCGCTGCCGATGACGACGCGTCGGCGGCTCGCGACTGAGCGGATAGACCAAACTGGTTGTAAATCACCCGCTGCAACGAGTCGAGTTGCGATTTGATGCTGTCGAGACGCCGTTGGTTCTCTTCGGTCATCCCGCGCAATTCGCGGATCTGCTGATCGCTTTCCTCAACGCGTGAGTTCAGTGCCGCAGCGGTCTCATTTAGACGATTCACCGTACTTCCCAGGTCTTTGTCTAGTTTACGCGCGATCTGGTACGTCCCGGCAATCATTTGGCTGGTCTGGCTTCCGCCGGTAGCACATCCTACCAATAGCCCTGCCGCCAACACCGACACGATCAACCCAACGGCTTTCGTATTCATAAGTTACCTCGCGTTACGCAGAGCACGAATTATTGAGCTCTGCCCTGACTGAATTCTGCACGGCGGTTCTTAGCCCATGCCGCTTCGTTGTGGCCCGGATCAACCGGCCGCTCTTCACCGTAGCTGATAGTCAACAGATTTTGACCCGGCACACCGAGATTAATGAGATAATCCCGGACGGCAAGCGCACGCCGCTCACCTAATGCCATATTATACTCTTGGGTACCCCGTTCGTCGCAATGTCCCTCGATGAGGATATACGTATTGGGGGCTTGCGCCAAGGCTTTCTTGATCTTATCCGCGTTCTGGTTTATGGTTGCCACTTGGTCCGGACGGATGTTGTACTTGTCATAATCGAAATAAATGGGTTGCAGTCCGGTCGCTTTGTCAAACAGGATGCGGCTCACATCGACATCGGGAAGTCCCGTGCCCGAACCTGTACCCGTCTGTTGTCCCGTCTGACCCGTGTATTCGGGCTGAAGCGGGGGCTGCTTTCTTTTACAACCCGTGAAGGTTGCCATACTTAATGCCAAAACCACCACCAACGCCAACTTGATCCAAACGACTTTCTTTTCCATGTGCGCATAACCTCCTGTTTGTTGGAAAAATGTTGTAACCCGCGGCTTTTGCCGCAATTCTTAAAGGGTAGTACCCAATTTTACCAAATCTTGATACGTATACTCAAATACAGTTTTTGATTGAACCAGCAAGAGCCCCAACCGTACACAATTCTTGGTTGAACCCTTACCATTTAATGCCAATTTAAACTCAAAAGTTTCAAAAACCTTTCCACATTTTCTATGAATGTAATATCGTCGATCCGCTGCCATGAAATACTGAAATCCCGGCGTCGCCTGTGCGATAATAATAGTAAGTATGAAAACCGCAACACGCTTGGTAGATATTCCGGTACCACCGGTGATCGAAACGGCTGTCATTGTTCGTCTCGTTTTGCCGACCGATTCATCGTGGGAAGTGGAAGAATCCATTGCCGAAATCAAACGTTTGGCATGGACAGCAGGGGCACGTGCAGCCTGTGAGGTGATTCAGCGGCGGGAAAAGCCATGCCCCGCAACCTTGATCGGCAAAGGAAAAGCCAGAGAGCTGGAGGCGATCTGCAACGAGGTCGATGCTGACCTGGTTATTGTGGATGGAGAATTGAGCCCTTCGCAAGGTTCGAATCTCGAGGAGATCGTGGGGCGAAAGGTTGTAGACCGCACCCAACTCATTCTGGACATTTTTGCCCAGCGTGCAAAAACTCTGGAAGCCAAACATCAGGTCGAGTTAGCCCAATTACAATACCTGCTCCCACGCCTTGCCGGTCGCGGGTCGCTGATGCGGCAACAAGGGGGTATCGGGGTTCGTGGTCCCGGTGAACAAAAATTGGAAGTAGACCGACGGGTTATCCGTAACCGCATTTCACGACTTCAAGCCGAACTCTCCGAGATTCGCAAACAGCGCTGGGTACAGCGTAAACAGCGCAGAGAATCCGGCACGGCGACAGTCGCCTTGGTAGGCTACACCAATGCGGGAAAATCGTCGTTGCTGAACGCCTTAACGGGAGCGGGGGTCTTTGTCGAGGACAAACTCTTCGCCACACTCAGTCCCACGAGCCGACGCTGCAAACTTCCGAGCGGCATGGACGCTGTATTTACCGACACGGTAGGGTTTGTGCGTAAACTGCCTCACTCCTTGGTTGCGGCTTTTCGTGCTACCTTGGAAGAGGTAAACGAGGCACAGGTCTTGTTGGTGGTAGCAGATGCCTCTGACCCCGCCGTTGAAGAACATATGGAAACCGTACATCAGGTTTTGGAAGAGATTGGCGCCCATGAAGTCCCTTTCATCCGCGTGATCAACAAAATAGACCTGGTTGCCCCGGAACACGTTCGGCGGTTGCTGGATGCCCCTTCGAGTCTACGGACTGCAGAAGCCCACGTCGCGGTCTCGGCTTTGCACGGCGATAATTTGCAGGATCTGTTGGTTGCCGTCGACCGCGTATTGAGTCGCGGTCGACGCCGCGTTTTACTGCGGGTTCCTCAACGTGACGCCGGTGTGGTAGCCCTGTTACGTCAAATGGGGCATATTTTCAGTCAAACGTATGAACACAACGAGATCGTCATCGATGCGGAAGTGGTGCCTGCCGTAGAAGGAAAAGTGCGCCGATACATTGTGGACGGAGCCAAACGAACACCGTGAACGAACCCGCTGAAGTGGATACCAAAAACGCTCATCTTCCCGTCATTCGCATCCGTGTCGCACCTATTATCCTCCAAGACGACAACATCCTTCTGGTACGGCACGTAAAACAAGGTAAGACCTATTGGCTGTTGCCAGGCGGCGGCGTTGAATATGGCGAATCCGTCGCCGAGGCATTGGCTCGTGAGGTAAAAGAGGAGACCAATCTGGATATCCAAGTAGGCGATTTGGTGTTCGTCAATGACAGCATTCCTCCGGACAGGCATCGCCACGTTTTGAATCTATATTTCCTCGCGTTCGTCGTCGGAGGAACCCTACGTATCGGCGACGACTCCAATCTTGCGGAGTTGCGTTTTATGCCGCTCGCGGAGTTACCGCATCTCGAGTTTTATCCGGACATTCGGACGGAACTTTTGAAAGCAATTCAGATGGGATTTCCGAACCGCGCCTGTTATTTGGGTAACTTGTGGAAATAAAGCAAGACTAGGATTAACCGACCAGTCATCATGCGAGTCGCCTTGCTCAATCCAATGTTCGGTCCCGGGTTCACAAAATCCGCCCGATGGTATGCACGCTCGCGCGGCAGAGTGCAGCGCCATCCGGACTATCTGTGCACCGCTGCCGCCGTGCTGGAAAAGGCAGGTCACGATATTTTTCTGTTGGATGCGCAAGCTAAGGACATCCCCATCGAACATGTCCTTCCCCGCCTGCAAGCGTTTCACCCTGATATGGTGGTCTACCAGACGTCTACCCCTTCGATTGATTCCGATATACGCGCGGCAAGGCTTTGCAAAGAAACGACCGACGCGTTGAATGTTTTCGTGGGCTCTCACGTCACCGCGGAGCCGGAAGACACGTTGAACCGTGCCGACGGAGCAGTCGATGTGATCGCACTAGGAGAGTACGATTACACCTTGCGTGATCTTGCCAATGGCACTCCCCGAGAACAATGCCCAGGAATAGCTTGGCGAGAGGGTGCCACAATCAAAAAAACGGAACGCCGCCCCCTAATCGAGGACCTTGACGCGTTGCCTTTTCCCGCATGGCGCCACATTGACCTTGAAGACTACCGAGACGCGGGCAAGCTCTTTCCGTTTCTCACTTTGATCAGCGGACGAGGTTGTTGGGGGCGTTGCACGTTTTGCCAACTACCTCAGGTGATGAATGGCAGGCGGTACCGGCCGCGCAGCGTAGAGCATATCTTGGAAGAAATCGACTATGACTTGCACTTGTTCCCCCAACTACGGGAAATCATGTTCGAGGATGATACCCTGGTGGCGCCGGCGAATCGAGACCGACTCGCCCAGTTATGCGAATCCTTGATTCGGAGGCGTTTCCGTATTGCGTGGAGCGCCAATGCCCGCGTGGATGGGGCTGATCTCGATCTCTTGCGACTGATGAAACGAGCCGGTTGCCGCATGCTATGTGTCGGATTTGAATTTGGGGACCAAAACGTCTTGGACTGCGTGAAGAAAGGCACAACGGTCGAGGAAATGAGACAGTTTGCAGAAAACGCGCGGCGAGCCGGCGTGCGCGTGCACGGCTGTTTCATGATCGGTGGCCCCGGGGAAACCCGCGAAACCGCCCAAAAGACCATCGAATTGGCTTGTTCGTTGCCCATCGATACGGCACAGTTTAGCGGAGTAGTGGCTTACCCCGGCACGGAGTATTATCAATGGGCAAAACAAAACGGCTATCTTGTGCCCACCCAGTGGCGGGACTGGGTGGATGAAAACTACGAACAAGTGACGACTCAAAGTCTTCCGGGCTTGGACGCTGCTTCCATTAACGAATTTGTCGATCGAGGTTTGCGCTCGTTCTATTTGCGCCCGAGTCAAATGTTTCGTATGCTGTGGGGCATTCGCTCCTGGGCGGACGTGCGTGCCAAATGGCATGGGTTGTGCAGTTTTGTAGGTTATTTCTCAGGCAAATCCTGATATACATGACGAGGTGCTGAATGAATGCTGCCGAAAGCCATGACAATGTATTTAGCTACCTACAGCACCGTATTCTGACTCATTATAACGAGGCGCGCATGATTCTCGACGGCAAGATGCCGCCGCCCCGCACGGCAATCGTGTATCCCACCTACGTGTGTAATCAAAACTGTACTTATTGCGAATACCATTGTGAAAATGAGGATGTCCGCGCTGTCATGCCCAACGATCAGTTCAGAAAACTGATGAAGGACTTGCGGGAATTGGGTGTATGCGGCACGGAATTCTGTGGTGGCGGAGAACCCGCCCTCCATCCCTTACTCGCCCAAGTCATACGTGAATCCCATGCGGACGGCATGCGTATCGGTTTGTTAACGAACGGCACAAAGTGCTACGGAGAACTCGCAGAAGCCTTGGTCGACTGTGCCAGTTATGTGCGGATTGGATTCGATGGGGCGACGGCAGAAACCCATGAGCGCATCAAACGCCCCAAACATCCAGACGCCACCTTTGCAAAGGTGTGTGAAAACGTCAAGAATTTGGTGGCGCTGCGCAATCGAAAAAACTCCAGACTTCGGGTCAGCATGAAGGTGTTGTTGGATGCCACCAATTACCATGAGATTGAAGCCTGTGTGCGCTTGGCGCTTTCGCTCGGGGTCGACTCTATCCAATTCAAGGCGGCGCGCTTGTGCGACACAGAACTGAATGCGAAACAGACTCGAGAAGCAAAAGAACGGATTGCAAAAGCACGGGATCAGTTTCCCACGTTGCCGGTGGTTGGCAGTGTTGACAAGCTCAACATGAGATCTCGGTGTTGGTTGACACCGCTGCAGATCATGATCGATCCGCTGGGCGATGTCTACCTCTGTTGCTATTATGTGCACCGGAAGCCGTCCCACACGATTGGGAATGCCTTCGAGCAGCCTTTGAAGGATATCTGGTATAGCGAAAGACACTGGGAAGCCATACGAAACATCAAGCCAGCGGAATGTAATAACTTGGACTGCCGTTTCGTCCACTATAATGAAATTATGACTCGGCTTCTTGTGGGTGACGAAGGGCAACTCGAGTTCATTTGAGCCGAGTCGGGCTACAGGTAGCATCCCGGCATGTCCACACAAAACAGGAGAACGCATAAGACGCCATGAAGGTGTTGTTGCTGAATCCTCCGGGACCGTTTTGTCGCGCCGGTTCGCGCTGGCCTCATCGCCGCAAAACACATCGCGTCGGAATCGATTATCACCCCTTTCCGTTTGCATTGGCATACGCCACATCGCGACTTCTCGCGGATGGATACGACGCCCGTGTGTTGGATTGCATTGCTTCGGACATTTCGACCGAAGAGCTTGAAAAAGAGGTCGAACAGTTCCGTCCTGACATTGTCGTCCTGGAAACCAGCGCGCCGAGTTTTCATGCGGATGCCGCCCTCGTCAAAAACCTACCGTGTCCGGCGTTGGCAGTTGGCGCCCATGCCACAGCAACGGTTCGGGAACACTTGGACGCGGGGTTTGCTGGAGTCATCCGCGGCGAATACGATCAGGTGATTTCCCAGGCGGTACATCTTGGACAAGAACCCTATCTCGCGACACCAAACCACCCGGAAGCCACCCACGCCCCGCTCGTTCAAGACCTGGATTCCCTCCCATATCCCGCATGGGATCAATTGCCTATGGAAAAATATAACGACCCCTTTTGTCGGGGACGTTCCATCACGGTGCTGTCTTCTCGCGGCTGTCCTTTCGAGTGTTGCTTCTGCAACATAGCCCCGTATGCCGGCAAACGCGCCTATCGGAGAAGAAGCCCTGCCGCCGTTTGCGATGAAATCGAGCTCCTGATCCAACGATATCATCCGGACGAAGTCTATTTTGATGATGACACCATCACCGTAAATCGCCATCACATTTTGGCGCTCTGTGAGGAAATTCGGCGTAGAAACTGGGGAATCCCGTTCAGTTGTATGGGCAATGCCACGGTGGATACGGATATCTTGGAAGCCATGGCGGCTGCAGGGTGCCGGGCGTTCAAGTTTGGCGTCGAAACAGGCGACCCGGAGGTGATGAGGAAGATTCCCAAGAGCTGCAATCTGGACGATGTTGTGAGAACAGTCAACGACTGCCGCCGTCTGGGCATTCAAACGCACGCCACGTTCTTGTTCGGTTTGCCAGGGGAAACCCGTGAGGCGGCGTTGCGTACCATCGAGTTTGCGTTGCAACTCCATACCCACACACTGCAGTTTGCCATTGCGACGCCCTATCCCGGTACGGTGTTCTACGAAGAGGCAGTCGCTAAGGGTTGGTTGACGAAGTCCAGCTGGATGGAGTTCGACCCCGCTGGCGGGGCTGTGGTCTCGTACCCGGGTTATACAGCGGACGATATCGCCGCTATGCACGAACTCGCTTGGCGAAGATGGCAGCGGCACATGTTGCTGCACCGTCCCAAAACCTTGTGGCATCACTTTTCCAACGCGTGGCGTCGCGAAGGTGTGGGAGGGCTTTGGCGCCTCTGTCGCTACGGCGTATCTCGGTTGGTAAAGATTTTGGACACCTCGTTATGAGAGTTCTACTTATCAACCCCGGTAGCCCCCGTGCACTCAAGAAAGAGAATCTTGGGCTGGCGTTTTTAGCCGCGGCATTAAGCGCCGATAACCACGATGTACGGATCGCAGATGAAAACGCAGGGCATTGTGTAGAAAAAGTTGTGGATGGGTTTCAGCCCGACGTTATCGGCATCTCTTTCATGACGATGTTCGCCCCACGCGCCTACGCACTCGCTGAAGTTCTAAGGCATCGGCGACCGGTACCTCTCGTTGCGGGCGGGGCTCATCCAACCGCACTCCCCGAGGAAGCGCTACAACATTTCGACTGTGTCATCCGAGGCGAAGGGGAGTTGTCGCTGCCACGCGTTCTGCGCAACGGCACATTATCCGGAATCGTCGAGCCGCATCCACCGGAGGATTTGGATGCACTACCGATGCCAAGAAGAGATTTACTGGAAATGGAGTTTTACGCCAATCAAAAAGAACAGCTTGCGGGGTTGTCATATCGAACACTTGGCATTATCACCAGTCGGGGATGTCCGCATCGGTGCGTCTTTTGTGCCAATTCCACGCGTACCATGGCCGTGCGCTACCACAGTCCGGAGCGCGTTTTAACCGAGATGGCCGAGCTCGTGAAAAGGTACCACATCGAGAGCATTGCCTTTTATGACGAGCAAATTGCCGCCGATCCCTTCCGTTTTCGACAGATCTGCGAAGGGATGGTCGAACGAAAATTGAACTATCTAAAATGGGAGTGTCAGATTCACCCGCGATCGGCTCAACCCGAATTGTTGAAGATCATGAAACGTGCTGGGTGTGTTCAAGTGGCGATTGGGTTTGAGAGCGGCAGCCAGAAGATCTTAGACGCCATCAACAAAAACATGCTTGTCGAAGAAAACCTTCAAGCGGCACGACAGGTCCACGAAGCTGGGCTTCGTCTCCGAGGTTGTTTCATCATCGGGACACCCGGCGAAACCCGCGAGGATATCGCCGCCACACAACGCTTCATGGAAACGGCCGCAGTAGACTTCGCCTCATTACATTTTCTTACGCCCTTGCCCGGAAGCCTGCTTTACGAGAAGTATTCGGAGCGGATCAACCAAGCCGCAATTCCATGGGATAGGTTCACCGCCGGCGACCCCGATACATTTATTTGTAATGAGGCGATGTCGCCGGAAGAACAAAAAGAGACGTTTCGCTCGCTCAGTGCCCAATTGGCATTCCGAAATTACACTTGGAAAGAAAAACTGCGGCGCGCCTATCGGAATCCGCGCCACGCCCTGCGGATCCTTTATGACCGATGGGTTCACACGAAAACAAAGTAAACCCCTGTAAAAATAAAAACCGCGTAAGGCGGTCATGCCTTACGCGGTTTGTGTCATTCTTGTCCGACTCACATAGAATCGTAGACTTTCTGAAGCGGGGTTTTCCGTTCAAGGATGTTTTGCTTTTCTGCCAACACTTGAATCCGCTCCAGATAATCCGGCGTACGGCTGCTGGCTATCGTCGACTCGACGGTACGAATTACCTCCGGCGGCAAATTCTGAACGAAGTCATAACGCGGCGCCCCAGAATCCGCCACATTCTGGAAGATACCGATGTTCTTCCCGTCTATCGTGCGGTAATACACGCTCCAATTGCCATTCATCACGCATTCCGCCCAAACATCGCGGTCGGTTCCAAAACGGTCACGCGTCGGAATCTTCGCAAAGAAATACTCTCGGGCACGCGCGATCTCGAGTTCTTTGCGATACAGCGCGGTGTATTCGCGCAGCAATTCGGGATCAACCCAATTGGCAGCGGATGCCTTCGCTTTCAGTTGCTCCACCGCGGCAACACGAGCAGCATGAGAATACTTCTCTGGTGTGAGCGGTATGTTCTCCCGTATGGTCACGGCAAGCAAGTCTATCGCATGCTCCAACGCCTCTTTGGTCATCATGCGGCGCTGGTCGGCTTCCTCCAGAAGCCCTACCTGGCTCTGAAGGCGATCTACCTCCGCCAACAAGCCATCCCGCCGTGCGGCTGTAATGGCGGTTTGATTTGCCAGGTCTTCGTATTCGCGTTCCGCTTTTAGATATTCTTCGTTTTTCAGCTCGATATCGCGTTCCAACTCGGCGAGCTCATTCCGACGGGCTTGGAGTTCGTCCGTCGCAGCCGCCACTTGTGCTGTAAGCTCCACTTTCTGCTGCCGAAGCGCCTCAATTTCCTCGACGCTCAATGTCTGTTGTTCTGGCGGCAGCTGGGCTGTCTCGGCGATTTGGCGTTTCAACGATTCATTTTCACTTTTGAGCGAAGTCATCTGCGTTTGGGCTCTGTCCAGCTCCGCTTTCCAGGGATTCATGGGAAGCGTTTTCAAATAGTTATAACTTACCATCGGCCCAAGGACGACACCCACAGCAAGACCCACAATAAGCAGCAAGATACTCACCACAACCCCGACGACACCGCCTTTTTTCTTAGGGGCAGGCCGCGCAGGCGGCTTCATTTCAACAGGTGGGGGCGTGGGCGGAACCTGGGGACCACCCGTATCCATTCTGAAGTCCGGCGGTGGTGTCGTCGGCGCAACGCCGCCACCAAAACCACCCCCAAAATCCCCACCGAACCCGAAATCTTTATCTTCCCCTGCGCTGGATGCGCCTCCGAAAATCGGCGTTTCCATGGTACGCGTCGGCGTGGAAGACGCATCCTCCACTCTCCCAAACGAATCGCCATACGACGGCGTATCCAAATCAGTACCGGAGGTTAACCCTACTGCGGGTGTCTCCGGATTGAAATCGCTATCGCGAACGAGATCTTCAAACCCCGTGCCCGGCTTGGCTTCCCCTCTTGCCGGAGTCAACGTCGGCGTATCGAACGCACTATCACTTATCGGTGTCTCGAACCCACCCGAAGACACGGGCGTCTGAGGCTCTGCACCCCCCAATTCGATGGAAGAAGGCGGTGGTTTGATGGCGCCACCCGTGGGTTCCGGCGTCTCCACCGGAATATCGCTAATGGGCGGTAAACCGCTGAATGGCTCTTCCGAAGAACTGCCAAGGGGCGGTAGACCGCTGTCCGAACTCAAGCCTTCCGACGATTCAAACTCGCTAAGCGGCGGAAGACTGTCCAAATCGTCCTTCTCGGGTTTCTTCTCCGGCTGTTGATCGTTCATGTTTTTCTCAGCCATTGGGCAAAACCTCCTTATTTGGCGAAGGGCAGCAGACGCCACCTCCCCATCTTAACTTTTGAATGATAACACGGTTCTTATTTTCTGTCAAGAAAATTCCCCTAGTCATCTCCAGGCTCAAAAACCTCCAAAATGAAGACCTGGGTACTACATTATTGCCTATGCCAGACTCGTCAATTTGACTTGCGTGAGCCAGAAACGTACACTTGCATTTTCCTTGTATCTCTCTGGCGGAAATCCATAGCTAGAGTGTCCTTTTTTCACATAGGAGTCATTACGGAGATACGACGACAATGCATCCCTATCGAACTCATACTTGTGGCGCGCTCCGTTCTTCGGATGTGGGCAAAGAAGTCCGTTTGTCCGGCTGGGTACACCGAAAACGTGACCACGGCGGCTTGATTTTTATCGATTTACGGGATCACTACGGCATTACCCAAGTGGTGGTCAATCCAGGCGTGCCATTCTTTGGCGAGGCGGAACGGGTACGTCTGGAGAGTGTAATTACCATCACGGGCGAGGTGGTATCGCGAACTCCGGATACGGTAAACCCTAATCTGGCAACGGGCGAAATCGAAGTCGTCGTGGAAGACTTTCAATTGGAATCGCCCTGCGACCCCTTGCCGTTTCCTGTAAATCAGGAAGCAGAGTACCCTGAGGAAATGCGGTTAAAATACCGTTTTCTCGACCTGCGTCGAGAACGCATGCACAAGAACATCCTCCTGCGTTCCAAAGTTGCCCAGCTAGTTCGCTCTCACCTTCTCGAACGCGGCTTTATGGAATTTCAAACGCCGATACTTACCAGTTCCTCTCCTGAAGGCGCAAGGGATTATCTAGTGCCCAGCCGGTTATATCCGGGGCATTTCTATGCGTTACCCCAAGCCCCTCAACAGTTCAAACAACTTCTCATGGTATCGGGATTCGACAAGTATTTCCAGATTGCCCCGTGCTTCCGTGATGAAGACTCCCGCTCAGACCGGAGCCCGGGCGAGTTCTATCAAATTGATATCGAGATGTCGTACATTACCCAAGACGACCTGTTTGGGGAACTGGAACTACTGATGTGCCGAATTTTCAAAGAACTGTCTACCAAAAAAATCTTGGCGGAGAAATTCCCGAGAATCCCCTATCGGGAAGCTATGGAAACCTACGGCACCGATAAACCTGACATCCGGTTTGGCTTACCCATGCTTGACGTGTCTGCCATCTTTAAGGAAAGCGACTTGAAAGTGTTTCGCGCCCAAGTCGAGACGGGTGGGGTGGTCAAAGTGATCTGTGTTGAGGGATGCGCCGCACAGCCCCGCAAGTTTTTTGATGACGCCGAAGCCTATGCAAAATCCGAGGGAGCAAAAGGCCTGGCATGGCTTCAATACCGCGAAGGGGAACTCCGAGGCCCCATCGCCAAGTTCTTGAAAGAAGGGGAAAAACAGGCGCTTCTGGCGGCTACCGGTGCACAGGAGGGCGCTGCGCTCTTTTTCGGTGCAGGCGCGCGTAAAGACACCAACGCGTTGCTCGGCAAAGTACGGTTATATTTGGGAAACGCCTTACAGATGATCGACAAGAATCTCGCAGCGTTTTGTTGGATCGTGGATTTCCCAATGTATGAGTGGAACGAGGAAGAGAAAAAGATTGACTTCTCGCACAATCCATTTTCGATGCCCCAAGGCGGGCTGGAGGCCTTGGAAACGAGAGATCCTCTGGAAATTCTGGCATATCAATATGACATTGTTTGCAACGGTGTCGAACTATCTTCCGGTGCCATCCGAAATCACCGTCCCGACATCATGCTGAAAGCCTTCGCGATCGCGGGATATGACGAGAACACCGTGAAGACAAAGTTCCCGGCGTTGTGGAACGCATTTCATTACGGAGCGCCACCCCACGGTGGCATCGCCCCAGGATTTGACCGCATCGTCATGCTTCTCGCGGACGAGCCCAACATTCGCGAAGTCATTGCCTTCCCGCTGAATCAGAAAGCGCAAGACCTCATGATGGGAGCCCCCAGCGAGGTGACAAAGAAACAGTTGGACGAACTACACCTCGCCATAAAATATCCCCCGGCGCCGTGAACCTAGAGTGCCCTCGATAGCCGCCACATCGGATATATTTTGAGGAGATATATAAGAAACACAGCGAGAATGCCAACAAAAAGGGCAGAAAAAAAGAGTACATCATCACGGCTACCATCTTCTAACTCGCTTCGTGAGGGATTCTGGGGATCATAGTACACCCGAAGCCGGTATCCGGGACTTTCCAACTCATGCAACCGGTCTGGGGGCAACGCATTCGGACTTCCCGCTGCAGGCCACAACCCTTCCCACTGAGCCGCGTACGTTTGACCCCCCACGACATATTGATATGTAAGACTTACCTTCGTGTCGTTCGGCTCCGCATTGTAATGTACCGAGCGTATGTTACAAGAAAGAACCGCGCCCGTCGTGTGGGGCCAAGGCGGCGCCGTCGCTGCCCTCCACGCCAACAGCGCCGCTCCCAAAAGCACTACAAGCAAAAAAACGGCGATGTATTCCGGCCCGGCAGGCCGCCATCGTCCTGTTCTCCGTCGCCATGTCATTGTCGTTAAATCCGCATGCGGGTATCAATCCCCGTCTTTATTCTGTGCCGCTTTTATCCCGTTGTCAAGTAGTTGTATTCGTCCAGTACCTTAGGCACTGTCAAGTCGAGAAGGGCCGCTCAGCACGTCGCGGCAGTCCCCGCGGGAATCAGAGGGACAACCCAGTGACCACTAGCAAGTCTGAAAATGATGCAATCCTGGAGAATCAGGGGACAACCCGGGGGTCGGGATAGGGCGCACCGCCTTGCGCCTCTACTCCTTCTCCGTAAGGGCGAGGCACGCCTCGCCCTTTCTTATCCTCTTTGCCCCGTGTTCCCGATTGTCATTGCGAGGAGCAAGTCTTCGAAGCGACGAAGCAATCCCCTCAACCGCGTAGCGCAAGAGAACCCAGGGCATGGTCATCCCCGAAATCCTAAGGGGGTTGCCACGTCGTGCCTAACGGCACTCCTCGCAATGACAGCAGGGGAGACGACGGCGCGGTGGGGGCGAGGCATGCCTCGCCCCTACGGGGGAGACCAGGGGTGTGCGCACAAGAGACGGGGGAGGGCGAGCACGGGGGCTCGCCCCTACAAGAAGACAGGGAAAATGGCTTCCTCGCCCCGAAGACACCGCTTCTCGCAATGACGACCAGGGACGGCGCGAAAAGAGGTTCTGGGGCGGTGTGTGCGGGCAAAAATCGTAAATCCCGCTAAAAACTAATGATTACAGTTCTGCTGGAAAATCTCCTGAAAGATACGGGGAAATTCGTGCCAATTTGTTATCACGTAGTCGGCGGTCGTTTTTGTTGCGTCCGCGTCGACGACGCCGATAAAGAGCGCTGATTTTGCACCTACCGAGCGCGCCCCGAAGATATCGGTCTGTTCTGTGTCTCCGATGTGAAAAAGTTCGTTGGGTGCTACCCCCAACTTGCCGGCGCAAACCTCAAACATTTGCCGTTGCGGTTTAGCCACGCCCACTTCGTCTGAGAAGACACTGCACGCGATGTACGGTGAGAAACCAAAGCGGTCAAGAAGCTGTCGGAGATATCTTCCTGGACTCATCCCCGTATCCGAAATGATCCCAACAGGTACGTACTGAGCCGCCAGACGAACGGCTTCCAGTGCACCCTCGATGGGCTCCGGTGGATAAGGCAGCACAGCCTCCGCAAAGGCCGTCGCTAGCGTGCGAGCCGTGGGTTCGTCCAGATTCAAACCGAAATGGGCAGCGACCATTTGTACCGCGTCACGCGGCCCGAGCGTTCTCTGGTTTTCCAAATGATACCTTCGGAACCGAGCGGCAACGTCGTTGAGAACCGCTTCGGCTTCGTCTATGCCCACGCGGGTGATGCGAGCAAGCGCCTCGGCACGCGTGCGCTGTCGCGGCTGCCCATTCGCCTCGCGGAACAGCGTAAACCAAAAGTCAAACGTGACGGCGCGGACGGACATTACTCATCCGCCTCGATGTTGAGTTCCCCCTCAAAGAGTTTTCGCAGACGATCCCGCTCTTCGGCGGCGCGGTTCACCCCCGATGCATAAACCTCTCGTATACGCGCCTCGTCTTCTTCGTAACCTCGTCGATCCTGGTCTTTCAAGCCATACTTGGCGAGAAGTTCCAAGTAGCGCTCTTGTACCTTTGCAGGTACCCCTTGGGTACGGTGCGCAATCTTCCGTGCCGGGTTTCCGGCCCAGACTTCCAGCGGTCCCACATCCTTGGTAACAACGCTACCGGGGGCGATCACGGCGCCATCACCAATCGCCACCCCGGGATTGATATAACACCGGCTGCCAATAAGCACACAATCACCAATTACAATCGGCTCCGCAATGTAGGGTGTAATCCGCCAGTGCTCGTCGGTGCCTATAACAAAGTGGTTTGTGTCTCGAATAACCGTGAACTCTGCAATGCCGGTAAAGTTGCCGATCTTGATCATCTTTGTTGCCTCGAGAATGCAAAAATAGCTGCAGCCGGACCGATTGCCGAAGATGATCTTCCCCTGCCCATGCGTTCGGAGGATGACATTGTTCCGAAACCGACACTCATCGCCCAACTCGACGTGCCCATCCACCTCGAGATACTTGTGCGGAAACCGACACCGCCGGCCGACCTTCACAAACTTCCGCGAATGTTTCCATGTTCGCCACACGCGTACGATGTTCTTCATGAGAATTCCTCTGTTCCCCACTACAGGCAACGGATCTTACCCCATTCCAAACTGTCGAGGCAATTGTCCTAGCGGAAGATGACGACGTACGGGCGAGCCCCCGTGCTCGCCCGTACCGTCCCCCAGTTGTCATTGCGAGGAGTGCCGGTAGGCACGACGTGGCAATCCCCTGAGGATTTCGGGGATCACCACGCCTTGGGTTTTCTTGCGCTACGCGGTTGAGGGGATTGCTTCGTCGCGTCGAAGACTCGCTCCTCGCAATGACAACTGGGGAAGAGCAAGGGGATACGGGGGAGACTTCCTCTATATGCCGGCGGGCGGAACGGTTACTGTTATGTTCCGTGTTGTCTCAACAGAATCATAATTGGAAGGGTCTTAACCTCTGTCCCCTTGTGATACTCCCGGAAACTGCCTGTCTTAAAATCCCAAACTTTTCTCTGCCTTTGCGTTGGCACAAGGGAACTTTTATAGAAAGTCGGGGTTAAACGAGGTGACAGCCGGTTAAAGCCCACCCACCGGCCGCTGCTGATAAGCGGCGGCTACGTGCCCTGTGTGATCAAGAGTTCACGCGAAAAGGTAGTTTGCGCACGAAAGGGATATGCCATGTCTCGCTTGGCCATGATGCTCGTACTGGTGGGTTTGGCTACGGTTTTTGTTATTTCCTTTGTTTCTTTCGCTGCTCGGGAACAGCCGGCACCCTTCGGTGAGCGGGAGGTCTTAAAAGACGGGCTATGCAAACAAGTCAAGCAAAACAACGAATGGCGTATGGCGCAAATAATACCCCCGGGCGCTTGGGAAAAGGTGTTGGGCTGGGTAGCGCCGGGCGATGTCATTCGCTTTGCGGCAGGACCCCGGGAATTAGCAGAGAAAGCCATTACCAGTCGGATATGCGTTGATGGTGAAAAGGTGGACGAGTTTGCGCTGGGCGGTAAAATCGGCTGGGTCGACTACGAGACCGTTATTCCCCAAAACATATCCGGGGAAGCAACCATCGAATTTGAGAGTGGTCTCGGCTTTCAACTCGCATGGTGTGAGATCGCCCGGCGGGAGCCACAAAAACCCAATATCCTTGTGATACTTGTTGACACGTTGCGTCAGGATCACTTGGGGTGCTACGGTTATACACGCCCCACGTCGCCCACCCTGGATATTCTGGCTCAGGACGCCATCCGTTTCACCCAATTGGTGCCTCAATCTTCCTGGACACGTCCGTCGGTGGCATCCTTGCTCACGTCATCCTATCCCAGTATTCACGGGGCGATCGATCGAAACACTCCAATGCGACCAGGGATGCCCTCGCTGGCGTCCGCGTTGCATCATGCCGGTTATGAGACTCACATGTTTATGGGAAATCCTTCATGTCTGCCGTGCTGGGAAATCGGGACAGATTTTGACCGAGTTCTGGACTTGGTGGAGCAAAATGCGGAACAGCAGGATGACGCCACGATCATAGATGCCGCGCTTCAAACGCTGCCATCGTTTCACGGACGCCCCTGGTTCTTCTATGTGCATCTCATGGGACCACATAGCCCGTATATTGCCCGCGAACCTTACAAGTCCACCTTTACGTCTCGAGCGGACGGCAATGACTCCGCGGTTCAGCGTTTGATAGACGCGTATGACGCTGAAATTGCTTATACCGATGCTCAGATCGCCCGACTTTTGTCGGCGCTGCGGGACCAGGGAATGTATGAGAATACCTGTATTGTCTTGCTAGCCGACCATGGAGAACAGTTCTATGAGCATGGGGAGTGGGGACATGGTTTATCTCTGTATGAAGAAGAACTACGTGTGCCGCTGCTGGTAAAACTTCCGGGGAATGCCCACGCCGGCAAGACGTTTGATAACCTATTGCAAACCATCGATATTGCACCGACGCTGTGCGAAATAGCCGGTGCCCAACCGGATGCGCGTTTCCAAGGTAGATCGTTTTTCGGTCTGATAACGGGAGACGTTCCATGGCAAGACCGATATGCCTATGCCTCGCTTGCATTGGAAAACCGCAGCGCCCACATGTCGCGAACGACTACGGTGAAGTTCCTGGATGACCGCGCTGCCAAGAGCGAACAATGGTTTGATTTACAAAATGACCCGCGGGAACAAAACCCCGTTGCGACGCCGGATTCGTTAATGCAAGACCTGCGCCGATTTGCCTTCCAGACCGCTAGCCTCAACACAGAAGGACTGAACATCCTGATCACCGGGGGAGAAAACCGCCTAGGGGCTATAAAAGGAATTATTTCCGGAACCCAGATTGATATCGAAGCCGCAAAAGCAAGTAATCCCGGATTCAAGATAGAAAAGGCCGGAGATTCTTACGTTTTTTACTTTGATCCTTCCTTGAGCTCACCTAGTCTTTATGGAATGGAAGAATGGTATGCACGGGGGGAACAGTCGAGCACCCATATTCGTCTGCCTATTCAGTCAGCCACGCCCTTATCTCTTCAGCTCTATGTTGACGGGGTGCGTGTTCCTGAAGTGACAGTGGCGGATAAAAGCCACACAACGAAGGACGCGAGCGCAGCCGTTTTACCCGGGGAAATAACTGCCGATCCCCTTCAATTTGATCCGGCGGTGTTGCCTCGCAAGCAGGCGGCCTATGTATGGTATGTCCCTGCCTCTCAAGAAATTCCCGATGAGAAAATGGACGAACGGATCAAAGAGGCCTTGACCAGTTTGGGATACCTCAACTGAACCACCGAGGGTGATTGCTCCACGCGGTGTTGGTTACGAGCGTTTAAGCGAGGCTATTTCTGTACAGGGATGATGATGCCTCGCATGATAACACGTTGGGTGAGTATAAATACGAGCAACGTCGGGATGGCAGCCACCACGAGACCCGCGAAAATCACATATTGCGGCGAGTCGAATTGCATATCATATAACCAGACCATCAGGGTCCACATCTTCGGGTCTTGACAAACGATAAAGGCATACATGAACGTGGTGTACGCAATGTTAAATGTTTGCAGCGCAATCACAGCGAGGATAGGTTTGCTAAGGGGCAGGGTGACATTGCGAAACATCCAGAGTTCTTTCGCGCCTTCGATCTCCGCCGACTCATACAGATTTTGTGGAAGGCTGTCGAAAAATCCTTTTAGGAGAAAAATGGCGTAGCCGTTGGCGATACTAGGCAGAATAAGCGCCCAAAATGTATTAAGCAAACTAACCTTCGGGGACGAAAAACCGATCATTCTCACCAGGGCAGGCGTGACCAAAATCCCGAGAAGCGCCGCACCTGTCGCCGCTACCCCCACCGGAGATATCCGAAGGCGTGTATTCTTCGCGCCGAGACGCGCTATACCCCAAAGCACAAAGATACCCAGAGCAAGAACAGTAAGTAGGAGGGCGCGAAGCGTTTCCGGCTTAACCGAAACCTCCAGAGAAAACGCGCCGAATTGCGTCGCCGCATGACGCAGTGCCCCAAGGGCTGCTCCTGCCACGATGCAACCTTCCACTAGGTTCCAAAGGCGTGGGGCAAGTGGCATTACTTTATAGCTGGCAAAGAGTAGGATGGAAGCAAAGACAGCGCCAACGAGAAGATAGCCCAGGGGAAAATTCTTCAACAGAAGAAACCCGGGGATCATGGTCACTTCGGGGGGAAACGCCATCGTCGCCATGAAGAACAAAAGGACCTTGTAGGTGCTGGGCAATTGAAAACGGGAGAGGGCGTAAGCCGCTAATGGATTGACCACGAGGGTGCACACGATCATGGCAACGACAAAAAACACGGTGTTATACAAGGCACGGCCGTGGAACAGAATGAAGTTCAACACGACGCGATAGTTGGACACAAGGAACTCCCACCGAATAGCAGACTTGTTTTGCTGCAGGTCCAACCAGTCCCGCGCATACTCTTGGTTTGGGTAGTCACGAAACGTCTGGTTTTTTCTTTCAGAAAAGGCATCGATTTGACGGATCCAAGAAATTAGCATCCGATCGTTTTTCAGAAATGCCTCGCGGATGTGTTCCAAGGAATCCAAGCCCAGGCGATCTAGCAACGTCGGATGGGGTACTTCCGCGTCACGTTTCTTGAGATCGTTTTCCACTATTTGAAACAGTTCGGTTGGCTCACTCCGTCCATATTCTTCCAAAATAGCAAGTGCAGTTTTGCCAAACGGCGTGAGTTGTGCGACTAATTCTTCTCTCGTCCCCATAGGGTACGTCACGGACGCACACACGGCACGTTCCAACTCCTCAACCGTCTGGTATTTCTTTTCCAAGTAACGTGCAAACAGGGTATCGGGCGTGACCAAGCGTATCTCGCTCAACGGACAGACCTCCATGATGAAACTATTGAAATCTCGAGCGAGAGGTGTTTTTAGCGGCACAGGTTGAGGAATAGACAGCGACGTGACAGCGGCGCGAAGTGATGAAACAGGGGGCGTCACCGTTATCCCATATTTTTGACGGAACAGATCCAGGGCTTTTGCTTCATCACCGTCCGCCGTAGAGAGATAGGTAGAGACCAGATAATCGCGAAATGCCCCGATGCCGTTTTCGGTGATCCGAATGAACTGGAGATGGATCTCGTTTCGGACGTATTCGCTCCAATCTTCCACTGTCTGTAATGTCAACCCCCCGTCAAAATCTTCTGAAAACAAAAACTCGCGGAAATCGGATAACACGGGAGTCTGCGTATCCGAGGTAATCGGTTCGCTGGGACGAAACCGAGCAAACGCGTCCGGCTCCACACGATAGACGTTTGCGGCATTTTCTGCCGAGCCGTATTTTTTCATCAAGAAGTTCCGAAAGGCGTCTTGCGCGCTCGGCTGAAACCGTATATTTCGCACCCGCCAGTCATCCGCGGCATAGGCAATCCACTCGCGGCGGTCCAGCGGCAGGCTGGGCGCGCGTTCGTCCAATATCACTTCTGCGTAAGAACGGTACGTGGTGCCGTGTGTCGCGTTATACTGTTCGATGTCGCGGGAATATTTAGGCCAAATATAGGTGGAAAGAAATTGGGCGTCCGCGGACAGAGGCAACAAGAAATGCGGCTCGTTACGACGGAGCTCTTGCTTCGTTTGAACCATGTGGTTGCAGATGGGGTTTTCTTCTGGCACGTAACGGCGGTTTGTCCAGATCTCAGCGGGCGGCAATATCATGTAGAAATGCCCGAAATTGAGCCCCCATTCGCCGTTGAGCGCCTCGATATCTCCATGAAATTGGGCGGACAGCATGCCTAACCAACGTTGATAGAGCCAGGGTTTACGGAAAGAAGGCGAATAAAAAGCCGCTAACTGGAACCATGACAGCGGAAGACGACCATCAGTACCCGGAAACACATCATGCCAGTCATCGCTTTCCAGAAAAGCCAGCCAATCCTTGAGCAACGCTTCAGAATAGACCGCCGGCGGCAACACGTCCTCAAATCGATTGAACTGTGTTTTCCAAGTACTGTTCATCCATGATTCCGACTGGTTGTACCGTTCCTCGACGTATTTTTGAAAAAGAACCGCGTCGTCATACCAATAGCGGGGGATGACGTCGTACTCATGCATATCGACAGGGCTCTTGAACGAGCCGGACAGCATGACGCCGAAGGGATAGATCATCGCGAAACTACCAGCGATCAGCGTCAGATAGATCAGCCCGATCAAGACCCGTGTCTTAGGATATTTCCTTCCTATTTTTGAAATAATCGGCAAAGAGGTCACTCCGTTCTCGTATCACAATCCAGCGATTCTCATTTCGGATTTTCCGCGGCGCTGACGGCTTTGAATTGCAGCCGCGACATGATGCGTAGTTGATAACTGGTGAAACCGATCAACAGACTACCCAAAATCCATGCCATCGCCGCGCCGATGCCAAACTTCAGGTACAAAAACGATCGAATCCAGATCTCATAGCCCAATACATGCGTCGCGTCCCCAGGACCGCCCGCCGTCATGATGAATATGAAGTTCGCCGACCGAAACGCCGCAATGAAAGCGCCTATGAAGTTAATAATCACCAACGGTTTCAGATAAGGGATGACGATGTGCCGAATTTTCGCCCGGAAGCCCGCCCCGTCGATTTCCGCCGCTTCATAAAAATCATCCGGTATGGACTTGAGGGCGGCAAGATACACGATACACCCGGGACCTATCCCCGCCCACAACTGAGGCAACATAACACAGATCATCGCCAATTTTGGGTCTTGCAACCACCGCTGCGGTCCCAAAGCCAGTTTGGCAAACCAGCCCATCAGGGGCACGTGCGTGGCTGTCCCTTTCACGAAAGAATCCCAAAGATCGATCACCTGGTTCATAAATCCCGCGTCCGAAGGATCAAAAAAGTTCTTCCACAAGAACGCAATAACAAGACCTGTTGTCACCGCGGGGAGATAAAACAGGACGCGGAAAAGTATTTTGCCGCGGGGCACCTCTTGCAACAGGATGGCGAGAAAAATGGGAGGCCAGAAACAGAGCCCAATGGACAACAACATGTAGTACGTACTGTTCCACAGGTATTTCCAGAAAAGGGGATCGAAAAGTACTTGGGCGAAATTGCCAAGTCCCACAAAGCGAGTCTCGCGCACGATTTTATAATCTTGAAACGCAATTACCGACCCCTGAGCAAGAGGCACATATTGCCACAAAAAGACCAGCGCTGCCGCCGGTAAAATTAAAAGGTACGCCTTGCGGTACTTAAAAAAGCTCCAACCAGCACTCCGCGCCCATTCCGGCGTGAAATCCTGATAAACCCTGTAAAAGACAAAGAAAAACACAGCACATATGATTACCGCCACGCCGAGAGCCACGCGTTTCCGAAATCGTTCCACTTCAGGAGGTAATATGCCAAGCATTTTCTCGTTCGTACTCTTGGCGGCGGCTTGAAGAATGCCTTTGATATGGGTGCGGCGCTGTTCGTCTGTCAGTCCGGAAAAATCACCCTCGGCGATCTGATTGAGCGGACGACTCATCTCAATGTACACGAGGTCACAATTCTTCCCATACGGTTCCGGCTTGCCGTGTTCCATCGCCGTCTGATACGCCTTCCGCCAGGATTCGGGGATTTGGCGCAGATAGTCCGTGTAGCCAAACTCTTCTAGCCACACCGGATTGGCAAACCGACCATATCCCATATCGATGAACACGCGGAGCATGATCTCATGGGCTTCCTTGCTGTCGAAAAACCAGAGAAACTCCCACGCTTTCTGCAACACGTCCGGATCGGTCGTAGTCGCTGCGATTCCCATCATAGGGCAGTTCAACTCACTGCCCAAGGCGCCAGCAGGACCCTTAGGCACCGGGGCGATCCCGGTATCTTCCGGATTGATCTGCGCCAGAATACGCCCCTCGAGGTAATTGAACATCATACCGATGCGGCCCGTAGACCATTTGAAGTACAGATCGGCGTCTCGATAAGCGACGCCTCGGTAGGTCTTTCCGTATTTTTGGACGGGGTCCGCGATGAGTTTTCGGTAAAAATCAAAGGCTAAAACCGCCGCATCCGAATCATACACGGCACGCCACTCGCCATGTTCATCTTGCGTAATAGCTTCCGCGCCTGCCGACCACAAGAACGACATGAAGTTCCATGCCGATGTAGGCCCCCCGATTAACCCAATGCCGTAGATGCCTCGCTGGGGATCATGAATCCTTCTCGCCGCTTCATAAAGTTCCTCCCAGGTCTGCGGAGGCTTTTCAGGATCAAGCCCCGCTTCCAGAAACAAATCTTTTCGATAGACAAGGGCAACTACCAGCACGTTGTGTGGCAACGCCCAGACGTGTTTTTTCCCATCGGGTCCCGCACGATAAATGACGGGCCAGACGGCTTTCGGCACACGATGACGAAGGATTTCGGGCACTTCATCATCGCGAAACGGCTGGGTTTCGTCAATGGGCAGCCCCTGACGCTTCGTCTCCGCAATGAGGAAATCATCCAAAGGCCGCAGAAAACCCTCTTGAATATAACTGTCGGATTTCCGGAAATTGACGTAAAGCAGGTCCGGCGCTATCCCCCCTGCCAGCGCCATCAGCGGCCCCACTTCCAACATCAACGTCTCGGCGCGAAGTCCCATAAAAGGGACAAGCTCCACGTTTTCATTGCCTGGACGCTGAAGAAAGGCATCGACTACGGCTCGCTGCGCACGGAACATCACTCCCCCTTCCCCCGGGCGAGGCAAATTGTAGACGGTGACGCGGACTTTTTTTGCACCCTCTTCCGCGCGGACGCCCCGATACGCCGGCAACAAAACGCACAGCAACCAGAGCCCACCCGTTATTGCGAGCCGCGTTCTACGCACTGCGCCACTCCTATCTCAAGACCCGCGCTTTTTCTCGGCTTCCTGTACTGTCCAATCTGCCGAGACTACCCTGAACTACAACGCCCCCTTTCCCATAAGTTTATAACATAACAAAGAAACCGAGCGCCAATGAGTATAAGTCCACTACCATTGGGACGTTTTCTTATGTTATATGAGGAATCAAAAAGAGGGGATTGTCCCGAAGACTCCTTGAGGGAATGACAACGACGCTTGGCGCCCGCGAAGCACGTTGGAGCCATTTACGAACCCCTTTGACCACTCGGCCTTACTCCATTTTCCGTACTACGTCTTATTACGCTAGGACCCGCCGGCTGTCATTGCGCGGAGTGCCGTAGGCACGACGTGGCAATCCCCTCAGGTATCCGGAGATTAGCACCGACCCCTGCCCCACGTCCCATGCGTTGCCCGGTTAAGGGGATTGCTTCGTCACTCGGGGACTCGTTGCTCACAATGACGACCGGGCGTATAAGCCCAGTCTATCTCCTCGATGCAGTACCAATCGTTTGTGAACTTATGCGCCCCAAATTTGTGCTATCAAAACCAGGACGGCATAACCGAGTGAGCTTGTTGAGTATCTCTGCTGCTATCGCGAAAGCCTTTTTGGGTGAACACCTTTTTTTATGTGGAGCTGGAAAAAAGGAGGGTATCTACGTGGAACAAACTTAACATGCAACTGCACCACTCAAGTCAACGTTCCAAATCGAGGAAACCGACGAAAAGCCTAGACCTGCTGTTTGCGCGAAGAACACGGCACGATGCAATTGGGCAAATCACCAACTATCAGCGGTTTACCCGATTCCCTTGTGGTATTCCTGCAAGGACTGGACGGTTTCCTGCCCTTCGCGAAAAGCAGCAATGCCCTTGGCTGCCGCGAGGGCTGCCGCGGTCGTTGTAATGTAGGGCAACTTGTATTTGATCGCTGCTTTGCGGATGTAGGAGTCATCGTGCTCGCTGAATTTGCCGGCAGGCGTATTGATAACGAGGTGGATTTCGCCGTTCTTAATGGCATCCACAATGTTAGGACGACCTTCGCTGACTTTACGAATCCATTCGCTCGGAATATCGTGACGCTTCAGGAATTCGTGCGTGCCGCCTGTAGCAAGAATCTTGAAACCAAGTGTATGAAATTGGCGCGCGGATTCCAATATGCCGGCTTTGTCCGCATCGGACACCGTAATAAGCACGGTTCCCTCCGTCGGGAGTTTTTGCCCTGCGGCGAGTTCTGCTTTGTAAAACGCCAACCCAAAGGAATGTGCCAAACCCAGCACTTCGCCAGTGGAGCGCATTTCCGGTCCCAAAACCGGATCGACTTCCGGGAACATGTTAAACGGAAACACCGCTTCCTTGACCCCGAAATGGGGAATAGATTTGTTTTTGAGCCCCAGGTCTTTCAGTTTTTTGCCGAGTATTAGCTGCGTCGCGATACGCGCCATGGGAATGTTACATATTTTGGACACAAGCGGCACCGTGCGTGAGGCACGCGGGTTGGCTTCCAGAATATAGACGCAGTCGTTGGCAATAGCATACTGAATGTTCATCAGACCCACTACGTTCAGCTCGATAGCGATACGTTTCGTGTACTCCGTAATCGTTTCTAAGTGCTTTTGGGGAATACTCACCGGCGGTATCACGCACGCGGAATCGCCGGAATGAACGCCGGCATATTCAATATGTTCCATAATCGCCGGTACAAAAACGTCTGTCCCATCGGAGATCGCGTCGGTTTCCACCTCAATAGCATCTTCCAAAAATTTATCTATCAATAACGGCCGAGCGGGAGTCACGCCCACCGCTGCCGCCACATAATCCCGAAGCATTTCTTCATCATGGATGATTTCCATTCCGCGCCCACCCAACACATACGAGGGGCGAATCATCAGCGGATAGCCAATGCGACCGGCTACCTCTCGTGCTTCTTCAAAGGATGCCGCCATGCCCGATTCCGGCTGCGGGATGCCCAGGCGACGTACTACCTGACGGAAGCGGTCGCGATCCTCTGCGAGGTCGATCGTTTCGGGCGTCGTACCGAGAATTCGAACGCCTGCCGCGGCTAGTTCGCTTGCTATATTGAGCGGGGTTTGGCCCCCAAATTGACAAATCACCCCAAGGGGTTTCTCTTTTTCGTAAATGCTCAACACGTCTTCCACGGTGAGCGGATCAAAATAGAGACGATTTGATGTGTCATAGTCGGTTGACACCGTCTCGGGATTACAGTTAATCATGATCGAATCAATGCCTTCGTCGCGCAAGGCAAACGCGGCATGGACACAGCAATAATCGAACTCGATGCCTTGCCCGATACGATTCGGACCACCCCCCAAAACAATCACTTTGCGATTCGAACTGCTAGTGACCCGGTCGGGGGCGTTATACGTAGAGTAATAGTAAGCCGCATTTTCAACGCCGCTGACCGGAACCGCATCCCACGCCTCGCGGATTCCCAGGGAGAGACGATGGGACCGAATGGAGTCCTCGGGCAGATCAAGAAGCTTGGCAAGGTACTTGTCCGCAAACCCGTCTTTTTTGGCACGTTCCAACAATTCGGAAGGCAACTCTTTCCCTCGGAACCTAAGAATTTCTTCTTCGAGTTCGACGAGCTCTTTCATCTGCTGGATGAACCACGGTTTTATATAGGTTTTGCGGTACAAATCGGTGACATCGGCGCCTTTGCGCAAAGCCTCGTACATTACAAACTGCCGCTCACTGGTGGGATACGCCAATAGCTTGAGAAGTTCGTCGAGCGATTTTTCATGGAAGTTCTTGGCAAACCCCAGTCCATAGCGCCCGATTTCGAGGGAACGAATCGCCTTCTGCAGCGCTTCTTTGTACGTCTTGCCGATACTCATGACTTCACCGACCGCGCGCATTTGTGTCCCCAACTTATCTTCGATGCCACGGAATTTTTCAAACGCCCACCGAGCAAACTTCACCACAACGTAATCACCACTGGGTGTGTATTTGTCGAGGGTGCCGTCGCGCCAGTAAGGTATCTCGTCTAGAGTGAGTCCCCCCGCCAACAACGAAGACACAAACGCGATGGGGAAGCCGGTCGCTTTAAATGCCAGAGCCGAAGACCTCGAGGTGCGTGGATTAATTTCAATAACGACTACCCGCCCGGTCTGGGGATCATGAGCAAACTGGATATTCGTACCTCCAATAACCCCAATAGCTTCTACGATATCGTACGAGTATTTTTGAAGACGTTTTTGGAGTTGCTCCTCAATGGTCAGCATAGGAGCCGTACAGAACGAGTCGCCCGTGTGAACACCCATGGCATCGACATTTTCAATGAAACATACCGTAATTCGTTGATTCTTGGCGTCACGAACGACTTCCAGCTCCAACTCTTCCCAACCTAATACAGATTCTTCAATCAAGACCTGCCCGACAAGACTCGCCGAAAGGCCGCGGGCTGCCACCGTGCGCAATTCGTCAACGTTATAGACCAAACCGCCCCCTGTACCGCCCAGGGTGTAAGCGGGACGTACCACCACGGGATAACCGAGTTTGTCGGCGATGCGTTCCGCCTCTTCGAGATTGTATGCCAAGTCGCTACGCGGCATTTCAATGTTCAATTGACGCATGGTCTCTTTGAAGGCGCTGCGGTCTTCCCCACGCTCTATCGCATCCACCTGGACGCCGATCACCTCGACCCCGTATTTGTCCAACACGCCGCTACGGTATAACGAAGAAGTAAGATTTAACCCGGATTGACCTCCGAGGTTAGGCAAAATGGCGTCGGGGCGTTCTTTGGCTATGATTTCCGAAAGTGACTCCACCGTCAACGGTTCAATATACGTGATGTCCGCCATGTTGGGATCTGTCATAATCGTAGCGGGATTGGAATTGACGAGCAGAATCTCATACCCCAGTTTTCTGAGCGCTTTGCACGCTTGGGTTCCGGAATAGTCAAACTCACAGGCTTGCCCGATTACAATCGGACCAGAGCCAATTATCATCACCTTCTTGATATCGTTCCGTTTCGGCATAGTAACCCCTTTTCCTCGATCGAATAACCAGCATGCAGTACCCAGAAGTGTTTAGGCGAGCGCACCAGCCGCTTGCGGCGCTTACGCAGGCATATAGTAGTGGATATCGGAGACCCGTATCAACCCCCTGGTAGTTCAGTCCGCTCGATGCTTCCCACCGTCATTGCGAGGAGCGAGTCTTCGACGCGACGAAGCAATCCCCTCAACCGCGTAGTGTAAAAGGGCGTCGTGCACAGATAGGGCTATTCCGAATTCCCAAGGGGATTGCCACGTCGCCCCTTCGGCGCTCCTCGCAATGACAGCAAGGAACGTGGCGGAAAGGTGGTGTCATACAGAAAGTAGTTAGACGAGATAATTCAAGATGGCATCGGCTACTTTGCCGCGTGTGCCGTCGTTTCGCACAAATGAGGAAACCTGCGCAACCCGGTTGCCGCCAGCCACGACCTCATTGACATTACGATAACCCAGGTCTATTTCCTTTACACCCGCCTCTTTCAGGGTGATGAGTTCGCCTGGCTCCGTTACACCGTTGCCGTTGTCTTTCCACAGAAGGAGACGGTCAAACTCGCGGTCAGCGGCATTGATTCTGCCATCGCCATTTGTATCTAGTTTGCGCAGTTCTTCGAATCCGTTCTTGGCGCCGTTCTGGTCGCCAAACAACTCCTTGCCACTGTCTATCTTGCCATTGCCGTTACGGTCAATGGCCAAAAAAGCATCGCCCCCAGTCACAAAAGCCGTTGTAACGGGTGTGCCGGTGCCCGTGATGTCAAAACGGGCGCCTTCTTTGTAACTGGTCAGTTGGATACCATTTCCGTTCAAATCGAGCGTGATAGGATCAGACTGTTTGATTTGTTCTTGAGTCGCAGCAACTGCCACTTCCTCATAGGTGAACTCAAACTCCAGTTGAAAACGAAAACTTTGGGCTTCGGCTTGTGCACCCAAAATTCGAGGAAATGCAGGAGTGCCGGGTTGTGCCCCGTTGTCACCACCTTGAAGCTGGTTCAAGAACGAGTTGAAAAGCTCTTCTGCGTTACCCGCTTTTGTAAAGAATCCGTCCAAAAGCTCGAATAACATATTGAAGAGCTCGTCATCTTTCCCGAGAGCATCTTTGGCAAAACTCAGGAACTTCTTAAATACGTCTTCCGCGCTGGTTGCCAGAGCATCCGACGTTTTGGCGAAGCCATTTAAGGCAGCGCCGCTGATTTCGACGGAAAGGCTAAAACGGATCCCGACACGGCGGCTCATCTCAAGATACGACTCGCGAGTGGCACCGGAGAGTTTATCCGCAGTACCAGACGTTCGAGATTGAAATAGGGCGAGTTGTTCGCTTCGGGCTTCCCCGTAAAATTGGAATAGGATCTGTGCAGGATCAACGCTCACATCGCCGGCATTAGCTGTTTGCCCCGAAGCGGATTGTCCCGCAGCACTTAAAGACAACGAAACCTGCTGAAACTTGGAAGTGTAGAAAAGGGCATCATAGGAGGCTGTAACATCTTCGCCTCTACCAAAAGTATCCTGTAATCCTGTCAGCGTAGGGACCGGGGGATTGGCGTCGGGTTCTTGGGGAATTGCGGGAGCTTCTCCGGAAGGTGCCTTGGTGCGGTTAAAAAGCGGGAAAAGGGCATTCCATGACAACGGGACCGCCCCGCTGCCGCCTCCTGTAAATAATGAGCTTCCCATGGCATTCGCTCCCATCATCCATAGGTTAAGACCGTTGTCCACTAATGTTTATCGGCAAAACCGAAAAATCCTTTAGGAGAAGTTCCCAAGTGCCTATCAGACAACTGAAAATAAAAACTCCGCCGACCAAAAAGGTCGGCGGACCCCGGGGAGGGAAGTAGCGAATCCCCCCTAGAGATCTAAAAATCTCTTCAACAAACTTTTGGCAGGATCTGGACTCTGGCTTGCGGCAATGTCAACGAGACGCAGTAACTCGTCAAAGACTATCTTTCTGTCCGAATCAGCGTCGTACGCCTTTGCAACAAGTTGACGGGCAAGGGCGACATTGTTGCACGCCTTGCCACGAGCAATTAACTCTCGACAAGCATCCGGCATGGGACCCCAGTTCCCGCACTCCACGAAACTCTCATTCAGAAAAATGAATTTGGGTATAGCCTCGCCGCCATTCGTCAAATACCTAATAAACACATCCGGATGGTCGGCTCGGTGAATAAATCGGACCCTTACCTGCGAACAGACATCCGCTATTTTCATAAGACAGGGCACATGGCGCACCACGTCGCCACACCAGTCTTCCGCAATAGCAACCACGTGCACCGGACGAGACAACTGCGCTAGGTATAACTCCGCGTAGGATGGAAGGACAAGCTTTTTTCGCCATGCTTCCATTTTATCTCGGTTTTCCGGATTCTCGGTTGATTGGAGCCACTTTTCATAGGACTTGGCAGACTGGAATATTTTTTCCCATGGAATTGTGGGCAGAATAGGAGGCCTTGGCATAACGTACTACTCCACGTTACTAACATAGTTTGGTTACTAAAACCATTGGAAATAACCCACACGTGCGTAAGTTTTATTCCACAAGGCAAAGAAAAAAGGCTGTAACCGGCGGGATTATGGTGAACCGGTTTTGCCGGTCGCGAGGACTTTTTCCAAGCCTTCCCACAGTCGCAACACCGTATCAACATAGCTTTGGTCTGCGGCTTCCTGAGACCGTGCAGGAAGGAGCGCCAATGTCCCCTCCTTTTTCAGACGTTCCCGTTCAAATGTCGCAGCGATGGATTCCAAGGTGAGTCGCGCATGCGCCGATAAGTACGTCTCTTCGCTCGTGTTGGAAGAATAGCGATCATAGAGTTCCGCCACCCGTTGCGCCAGCGATACCAGGTGTGCCAAATGGGGATACGACCCTGCATAATCTTGCGGATGAGCCGCAATCTTGCGCGCCTCATTTAACCTCTCGTTAGTGTTTGTTCTTGTCGATAACTCGACGGCACCCGCTTCGCCTCGCAGGACCGTCAGGTGGACAGTTTTGGGTAGTTTCGCATAAGACAAGCGCACGGAAGTCGCATCGAAATCCGCCCATTCTTCTCCGTTAAGACGAACGTGGTTTATAGGTCCAGTACCTTGCACGGCGAGGTAAATCCTTTTTTCACCCAACCGAACAGGATCGTGTTGCTCCAACGTGGTGATGCCATCGGGAATGTGAGGGACGATGGTTACGCCGTCAGCGGTATAGAGGTATTCAAAGAGTCCCCGCAACAGGGCTGCCGCCGGTCCAAACGTGTCATAGCACAAGTTGATCGGCTCGCGAGATTGATACACATTATTGCCAAAGTCGGTGAGCGGATTGTCCATGCGAAACTTGCGAGCAAACGTCAGAATATGTTCGAAAGAACGGCGTGCATCCTCATAGGCGCCGAGGCGGAAATATCCCAAAATCATGCGCGCCTCACAAGTCGACCAATGGCCACCGTTCACCCAATGACCATGCACCCAGATGCTCTTGTCGGGGGTCTCGTACATATCATCGAGCGACGGTTCGTTTGCAATGATAACCGCATGCCGCCGCAGCCCGGGAATGGAAGCAATTTTGTTGTAGATTTTCCGGGCTTGCTCGTCGTCCACGACGCGAAACGCGATAGCGTCGTGGTTCGGAGACGATTCAAAATAACCGTGTTTTTCTGCGCCATATACCCCATGGCGGGTACCGTCGGGATCAAGCGATTTGATAAAGTAACCCTCGTCGGTCTGAAGTTGTGGCAATCCGCTTCTGACGGCATCCCGTATTTCTTGATACGTTGCGGCTTGTTTGTCCTTGCCGGCAAGTTTCTCCAGTTCTATCAATCGATCAAGAGCGGCAATAAAGGTGACGGACAACCCTGTAAGATAAGCCTTCTCGAAGGTACCGTCAGGTTGTCGCCAGCCCGCGTAGCTGGGAGCCAATAGATTGGCCGCTGGTCCAACAAGAAAGAGGTTGGTTTTAGGATCTCGGCGAGAATCAATAAAAGCGGCACAGCGTTCCAACTTCGGCAGGTATTTTTCGATTGCCTCTTTGTCTCTACTGATGAGCAGCAGTTCGGCTTGCATTAGAAGCCCTGCCGCTGTGAACTCGAATGCCCAGTCATGAATATCCACCCGACCATCCCCTTGTTTATAGTAGATAACTCCGGGTGCGGCTGCGTCGCAAAGACTGCCATTGGGCGCCACAATCCCGCGGTCACCAGCGCGCTGGCCGTCTCCCATCTGATCAAACCAAAGGTCATGGGAATTCTGCAGAAAAGTCAGGTAGGGCTCTCTTAGAAAAGGCAGAATACAGTAGGTCGTTCCATAAGAATTCTGGATCCACCAGGCATTCCAAGTAGGTCCCTCAACAAAACCGTTCCATTTCGGTGTGTATAGCATCGGCAGATTTTGAAACTCCGGGTCCGGCTCAAACATTCGACGTGCGATGTCAAACAACTGCAAATAGGCGATATCCCCCGTTCCGCTGAAATGTCTACCCTGAAAACGTTCGCCCGCTTGGCTATCACCGATGCGTTCCAAAGGTTGCGGACCCTCGGCACATAAGTTTGTCAGGAGAAATAGAGTGCACACGAACATGACGGACTCCTATGCTTTTCAAAGTTAATTTTAGTACTCAAGACCGACGGAACTATTCCAAAACATTGTCCGGCGCTTCGGAATTGACGAGCACAGTAGGGGGCATCTCCCGCAGAAGGCGTTCGTGCGTCTCATACCAAGAAGCTTCTTCTTCCGGAGAAGGCACCTCAAAATCTAAGAAAATACAGTCGGCGTCCGCGGAGTACTTGTGAAATACGGTTGCAAAAGGTTCGTTAGGTGCCACAAGTACCTCGATTTCCGCAGGAATGCCGGCGTCCGCAATCGTTTTTTCCAAGTTCACGCGAGCGCTCTGTACGGCGCCGGGATTATCCACAGGCCGCAGAATACGAAGATTCATATGTGCCCATTCCCAGTTCTGTCGAAGTAAGTGGGCTAGGAGAAACATCAGCCGACCGTGCCGATCGTTGCGCCACCAGATATCAATTCGTTTACGATCATAGAAAAACGGGCGCTCATCGCCGTGCACCACAACCACGCTCATGTCCATGGCTTTTGCAAGTCGATACTGTTCTGCAGCGACATGGATACGCCCGGAGTCCCCCGTCCAGCCGAAAACGGCCACATTGGGACGTATCGGCCCTAGAGAGACGGTCTGAAGAATGCTGGAAACGCCCTGTAACAAGTCCTGCGCCACGACAACGATGGGAAATGCTTGGATGCGTTTCCATGCGCAGAACTCACGCAAGCGTTGCGCTACCGCGTCACGATGCGGCGCATATTGTTGAAGCGTTCCCACCAAAATGTTTGCCAGAAAGACCACGCCTCGTCCCGCGCTTAACCAGACCGCGTAACTGACAAGGGTTTCGCGGGTCTCGGGATTGCCAGAAAATACCAGACTGGTTGGCCGCCAGGATTGGGGTCTACCCTTGTAGGAAAGCTTCACCAAGTTGTTACGCGCTGCTTTATACAAAAAACCACGCTCGGCATCACCAAACGCTTCATCCAGCTCTCGTTTCTTGGTATACCACGTTAATCCCGTGAGTAATATCACGACAACCACCGCCTCGACAGGGCGTAGCACAAGAACAATACCCAGACAGCCCACGGCGCCCACCAGCGCAGTCCACCAATGAAAAAGCGCAAATCGAGGCCGGAAGTTGGGTGTCTGCAAAAACGCCTCAAAAAACGCCGCCGTATTGACTATCCCTAACGTATACAAAACAAGCCGAGACAACAACCGTGTCACCGTATCAAACTGAAGATGTGTCGGAGTCCGGTAAAGAAGCGCAACCACAAAAATCACACCCAATGACGCGATCCAAATCGTCTTTCGGGGCGCTCTCGCATCCGTTCGCGTCTTTCCGAATATTCGAACGATGGGCACCAGACCATCTCGTGCAACAGATTGCAGAACCGAGCCCGCACCCAGTAGATTGCCTAATGCCCCTCCAAGAGCCGCCGCCGCCATCGCCACCAAGGCGAGAATCTTTCCACCGGGTACCGGTACAAGGAAGAACACACCAAACGGTTCATTCACCAAGTCCTGACGAGTATATGCACCCCCTAACAATAGAGCCCACGCTGCCGTTACCGCCAGCGATGCCGCAAAAAAGAGAAGTAGACCGACGGGAACACTGCGCTCGGGTTTTTTGAGTGCATATCCCGAGTTAATTGGCACCAGAATGCCGGCAGCAACTGGCAAAAACAGAGCAAGCGCTCCCCAAAACGTGCCCGTGCCGCCGGAGGATATCGGCGTATATTGGGTGCCCCAGTTTTTCGCCAGACCCTCGGGTGTAAAATGCTGCACAGCCGCCACAAATGCCAAAACCAATAATCCCACGACCAAGAGCAAGAATAAGACATTCGCGCGCGGAAGCCATGTAGACCGTATCGAAATCCCCAAAGACACGAGAACAAGCCCCAACAATACGATATACAATCTGTAAACCGCCAGCACGGGATATGCGGCGACAAGAATATCGGCAAGACCAATCAGGCACATAGCCGCCGCGGTGGTATGCATGCAGAACAATGTCAAACCGGTGCTTGCCCCAAACTCCGGTCCAAGTACCCGTGACACCAAGTAGTACGCGCCGCCTCCTCGCACTTGGACATTTGTCGCAATGGCCGCAAACGTCAAGAGGCTCAGCAGCATCAAAGAATGCATGAGGACAATTAACCCCAGCATGTTCAGAACACCCGCTTCCCCCAAGACCAGGTTGGCACGTAAAAACAGGACGAGGGGAAGGGTTAACAGGAGGCTGGGAACAGCGACACCCAGGAAAATGCCCCACGAGACGCCCGGAAAACCACCTTCCGAAGAAACAGACGAAGTCGATGATGTTGAAGTCGTTCCGGACTGGGAGACAGCTCCCGCAGGTGACGAGGCTTCTCCGCCCGGCTGACCTGACTCTGCTTTGCCAGCATCCACTTTGATTTGCTCATCCATAGTGAAGCCCTCTGACTACTGCATTATGAATGGATCCCAAGCCCTTTTTCAATAGACTGTATAAGACCAGTACCCTCGTCCCTGTCATTGTGAGGAGTGCCGCGGGGACGACGTGGCAATGACAACTAGAGGCAATAGACAAAAGGGGGATATTTTGAAAAATGTAGGGGCAACCCCCCGTGGTTGCCCAATGTTAGACCCCAGGCACGGCCGGGCAGCACAGATGCGAGACGGTGTGGAGCCTGTTCTAATCTCTCGTTCCCTCGCATACGACGGGATACGTACCCCACCCCGCGAGTATCACGCAGCTGGATGTCGTTCCCCCTACGTGCGGGGGACACAGGGGGGCTTAACCCTGTGACGACAGCGTGGTAGGGGTGAGGCACGCCTCGACCCTACAGGCAGAGCACGGGAAGGGCGAGCATGGGGGCTCGCCCCTACAGGGGATTGGAGGAAGGGTTTCAACCTATGCCGCTGGGTTTGGTATCCCCCGCGGTGTCATTGCGACGAGCGAGTCCCCGACGCGACGAAGCAATCCCCTCAACCGCGTAGCGCAAGAGAACCCAAGGCATAGCCATCCCCGAAATCCCGAGGGGATTGCCACGTCGTGCCTACCGGCACTCCTCGCAATGACAGCGTGTGTGACGGCGGCGTGGAGGGGGCGAGGCATGCCTCGCCCTTCCGTAGGCGACCGGGGGCAGGCGTATTTGTCCAACCTGTCTTGCCTCATAATCTAATAGACCCCTTGTAGCCTGTGGAAACTATCCCGGCAGTAACAAAGACCTCGCCCAGGCAGCCGCCACGACGAGGTTTGCCACGGCTGAAGGAGAAACCGCGGTGTGGTATCTTAAGAGTATGGTTACTTCGGAAGAACATTCTGATAAGGGATTCCCTGAACACGGGATCGCGCACGAGCTGCAGTCATTGGACTTGGCTACGGTACCAACCGAGCCCGGTTGCTATATTATGCGGGATGCCCAGGGTGTGCCGGTGTACGTAGGCAAAGCGGCAAATCTGCGCGCTCGTATCCGCACGTATTTGGCGAATCGCGACGAACGGGCTACCGTGGCGTTCCTGATGCAGCGTGCGGTCCACATCGAGTTTATTGTGACGCGGAACGAGAAGGAAGCGCTCCTACTGGAAGACAGTCTGATCAAACGCTACCGTCCGCGGTATAACATCCGGCTGCGTGACGATAAAACGTATGTCAGCGTTCGAGTGAATTTGTCTAATGAGTTTCCTCGTATCACGGTGACGCGAAAAATCGTGCGAGACGGTTCCAGATACTTTGGACCCTATGCGAGTGCGCTGGCAGTACGGGAAACCTTAAAACAGATGCAACGGGTGTTTCCGCTACGGACATGTTCTGACGCGGTATTACGTAACCGAACGCGACCGTGTTTGTACTATGAAATCGGTCAATGTACGGCGCCGTGTGTGGGGAAAATCACGCCGGAAGCCTATCGCGAGATTGTGAACCAGGCGGTGATGGCGTTAGAAGGCAAACGTAACGACGTCGAAGCACTTTTGCTTGAGAAAATCCGTGCCCATGCCGAACGCCTGGAATTCGAGCAAGCCGCGGTCATTCGGGATCGACTCCTCGCTCTGCGACAAACCTTCGAACAACAGTACGCCGTGCGCACCGACACCGCAGAGGATCGCGACGTGTTCGGCGTTCACCGTGAAGGCCGGTTCTGTGTAGTCCAGGTACTCTTTTTCAGGTCAGGGCGTATCATAGGAAGCCGTGCATTCCCGTTTTCGCGGTTGGACATGCCCCTCGATGAAATGTTCAGTTCGTTCTTGCTTCAGTTCTACACGCAAGGGGTCCCCATCCCTGATGAAATCCTCCTTCCCATGACCCTGGAGGATACCGCAGTCCTTGAAGATTTCCTTTCGGAACAACGGGGCAAACGGGTTGCCATCCGCCACCCGCAACGCGGAGAAAAACGGGCATTTTTGGATTTGGCAGAGCGAAATGCTAAGAGCAGCTTTGAAGAGATGAGACTTCGGGAACATGCCCAGCGAGATGTTTTGGAACAAGCCCGTCAATTACTGGAGTTGCCGCAGATACCGGAACGTATGGAGTGTTTTGACATATCCACGATACAAGGCGACAAACCCGTCGGCGCCATGTCGGTGTTTGTGGGGGGAGTGCCGGATAAGACGCGCTATCGGCATTACGCCATCCGTGAAGTCAAAGGACAAGACGATTTTGCCATGTTACACGAGGTTGTACTGAGGCGTATGAAAAGGGCGATTGCCGAGGGCGACCTCCCTGATTTAGTCGTGATTGATGGGGGCAAGGGCCAATTGAACGCGGCTTTAGCCGCCTTGCGTGATTTGGGTATTGAAGATCTGCCCATCGTATCCATCGCGAAAGCACGTCCGGAAGAGAACCGCCCGGACGCCACTCAAGACCGCTTTTTCTTGCCCGGGAGAAAAAATCCCGTGGTGCCGCCACCCAACAGTCCTGTCTTACATTTGTTCATGCGTTTGCGCGACGAAGCCCATCGGTTTGCAATATCTTATCACCGTAAACGGCGTGGCAAAACCACCCTTAAGACGATTTTGGACGACATTCCCGGGCTAGGGAAAAAGCGTGTACAAGCGTTGCTGAATGCATTCGGCTCGGTGGAACGGATTCGCGCCGCGGATGTGTCCGAAGTGGCGGCATTACCCGGTTTTGGTGTAAGAACTGCCCAACAAATAAAGAATTTCCTTAACGAGCGAATCCAGGAGTCCACACAACCAGGAGATACGCGATGAAAAAGGTATGCTGCTTCTTGACGTTGATTACAAGTATAGCCGTTGCAGAATCCGACCTCATGGAACAAGCAACCAAGAATGCAGAGGTCAATCGAAAAGCCTTGTTAGCCTGTCGTCGGTACTTGGAAGCGTGGTTGCAATTTGCGGACCCTGCAACGCACCTTATTCCCCGAAATCTTTCTCGTGATTTCTATTGGAATGCAAAGGACGCTGCCGCCGACAATTATCCTTTTATGGTCCTGTCAGCCTATTTCACCAGTAAACCGACGCTGGACGGAATCTTGACAGACATATTGAAGACAGAACAAAAGGTGTGCAACCGGGTGGACCGATTGCCGGACGACTGGGATTTCCGTACACAAGCCTTCCGAACCCCGGAATACCGCATCGAAAATTTGATCTTTGGCGCAGCCGAGTACGCAAAAGACGGCTTGGTGCCTATCACGGAAATGATAGGACCAAGCCCATGGTCGGATCGCATGCTCGCGCTTTTGGAAGATATCTGGAAACACGCAACCATCCAGACAGAAGTCGGTTTGTTGCCCGACACCTCGCATGAGGTTGCTGGGGACCTGATGCAATCCTTGGCGCGTATGTACTGGATGACCAAGAATCCACGCTATAAAGAATGGGCATTTCAACTGGCGGCATATTTCCTGATGCACCATTTGCCAACGGACACAGACCGACTGCAAATTGACGACCACGGTTGTGAAGTAATCGGCGGTCTGGCGGAAGTATATTGTATCGCAGCAAACGAAGACCCCGACCGACATGCAGCATGGCGGGCACCGATGCACAAAATGCTCGACCGAGTCCTAGAAATCGCACGTGACGAGCACGGATTGTTCCTAAGCCTTGTGAACCCGCGGACGGGAGAGTGGCTCACGGAGGACCGCACGGACAACTGGGGATATACCTATAACGCTTATCTCTCTGTCGCCCAAGTAGATAAAGATAGAAAAGATTATGTCGACGCCGTTCTATTTGTCTTGAAAAACCTGCCACAAGTCGCCGACTACCCCTGGGAAGGCGATAAATCGGATGGGATAGCCGATTCGTTGGAAGGCGGCTTGAACCTGATGAATCGGTTTCCAGTGCCTGAAGCCGTCTCCTGGGCTGACCACATGACGGGGCGCTTGCTTTCCAAACAACGGGATACTGGAATTATCGAGGGCTGGCACGGTGATGGAAACTTTGCCCGTACCGCGTTGATGGTTGCGTTTTGGAAGAGCCTGGGCGCCTATGTGGATCCATGGCGCGCCGACGTCGGCGTAGGGGCTGTCCCAACGGAAAAGGGTATCCAGGTTGTGGTGACATCCCAATGGCCGTATCAAGGCAGGTTGTGCTTCGACAGACCCCGCCACAGCGAACTACTCCATATGCCACAGGACTATCCCCGTTTGAATCAGTTTCCGGAGTGGTTTACGGTATCGCCCGAAACTCAATTGATATCGGATACGGGGGACCTATATGATGGCAAAAGACTCAGAGAAGGTCTGGCGATTTCAACAGATCGAGACAAACCCTTTCAAATCCAACTGGGAAAACCTTGAGGTAGTTAAGGCATGCCAAATGTTTCTAGACGAGATTTCTTGTTGAATACCGTAGCGGCTTCGACGCTGATGACTATGGGTGCTTCCAGTTCGACGGCAGAGAATGCTGTGGAACCAAAACCTTCAGGAGACACAAAAATGTCGTCACCCTGTATCTGTGTTTTTTCAAAACATTTGCAATTCCTGGACTATGCCGAGCTCGCAAAACGGTGTAAAGACTTCGAGTTGGATGGCGTGGACCTTACCGTACGTTCGGGGGGACATGTAGAACCAGAACGCTTGGACTCTGATTTACCACGAGCCGTTGAAGCATTCCGAGCGGATGGGCTGGAAGTCTGCATGATCACCTCCAACTTAAACAATGGCGATGATCCGTGGGCTGTCCCCATCCTCCGTGCAGCTGGGAAATGGAATATTCCGTATGTGCGCTGCGGCGGCCTCAAATATAGTACAGACGAGCATCCCATGAAACAATTGCCGAGGTTTGTAGAGAGTCTGCGCAAACTGGCTTTGATCGCAGAAGATAACGGGGTGGTTTTGGGATATCATAACCATTCCGGCAAACAAAACGTCGGCGCGCCGCTATGGGACCTGCACCATATCATCGAGCAGGTAGGACTAGATTCCCTGGGGAGCAATTTCGACATCGGCCATGCCTGTGTGGAAGGAGGGCTCGGCGCCTGGGAAATAAACGCGCATCTTCTTGCGCCATATGTTAAAATGATGGCAGTGAAAGATTTCATTTGGGAAAATAAGCAACTCCGGTGGGTACCCCTGGGTTCTGGTCAGGTCAAGTACGCCGAATGTCTAAAAATCATGCGTGATGCGGGTTTCGCAGGTCCCATCTCACTGCATTTCGAGTATAAGTTCCCGACTCACGAGGCTTTGTTTGAGGATATTCGTAGCGCAACCCAAACCGTGCGGCAAGCGCTAAGCCAAGCCGGATTCGCTTCATGAGGTCTGGCATATCAAGGAAACGGGCGCGTACGTTCGCGTTAATTGGCTGCAGGGTTCCAAGAACAAAGCATAATCTTACTAACCAAATGTCTACTCGCAAACGGGTGCGCCTCCCGTAGTATTGAGCCGCTGCTTGAAATGCGAGTGTGGACAGTAATGAGGCGCGACCGTGAGACTATTCATAAAATATCCCGCTGGATCCTACGTTTTCCTTGTTGCGGCAGTGATTTACGGGTTTCAGACAAGTTCAGCCAGTTACGGTGAGACCTCTCGTTTCCCTGTGACCACCATCGAAGTCCGAAACGACACCGTGCTGACACCCGCAAAACGGCTCGGATTGAACGTGGGGTACCGCGATCCATTTGGCGCATCCCAAATCCTCAAGAACTTCATAGACAATCCGGGTTTTGAAGCGGGTCATTTTGCCACCGTGTTTCATACGGACACGGGCTCTTCGGGGGCGCGCATATACCAAGCTTTTTGGAACACGGCATGGAACAACAACGAACTGAATATAGGTCAGCCTGCGGGCTTTTGGAACGGCGCAGATTACGAATTTGTTTATGGTCCCGCGAAGGGCCGCGCTGGTACTGTGGTAACGTTTGACCATGCCTCCGGGCGATATCGTTGGCAACTTGACACCACATCCCCCAATCCAAACGTTTGGGACGTAGTTTTTGCTCGGATGTCGTTGCCGGGATTAGCCCGGGGCAGTGCTATGAACACGGCTTTGGCAGACACGAGCACAACTCGCCCGGGTAGCCCGGGAAAGCAGTCGCTCCATTTACGCTACACCAATCCACCTGCTAATCCCGTTTTTGCCTACTATTTTGACAGTGCCTGGCGTGACGGAGATCCCACCGCAGGAAAGTTGTATATAGTGAAGGGTAACTATCGGTTATCGTTTTGGGCGAAAGGGTTGAATAGTTCGAGTCAATTGGAGGTTCAATTCCGACGAGAAGGGGAAGCCATCTTCTTAAACCAGGTAATCCTTTTAACTACAACCTGGCAAGAGTACGTGTTCGACTTTTATGTCCCTCCCGGTACAGACCCCATACGCTCATATAGCGTGAGTGAGTACCACCCCATTCTAGGGCTCGAGTTTTTTATTCCGCGCTCGAACGACCAGGTTTGGTTGGATGATCTGGCACTCTATTCACGGGATGACCAGAATCCTACCGTGTTTACGGATGCGTTTGTGAATCGGTTGAAAGAATTGAAGCCCGGAGTGTTACGGGATTGGGGCAACCAGTTGGGAGCCGACTTGGAAAGTCAGCTTGCCCCGCCGTTTGCTCGCACCACTCAGGGGTTTAAACCTTCGCAACGGGTCGCCGGCGAATTCAGTTACTCGCTGCACGAATTTCTGGAACTCTGCGAAGAAGTGGGCGCCGAACCGTGGTACGTTATTCCGCCGACCTTCACATCGGATGAAATGTTAGGGCTGGCAGAGTACTTGGCGGGACCCGCAGATGGGGCACATCCCTATGCAGATAAACGTGCCGCTCTCGGCAAAACCGAACCGTGGACGTCCGTGTTTCCCGTCATTCATCTCGAATATGGGAACGAAATGTGGGGAGGCGCTTCCGGTAACGATCCTTTCTGGGGCGCTTCGGCTCTGGGCGGCGTGCGCCTTGGCAAAATCACTCATGACCGTTTTGGTATCTTTCGCAGTAGTCCGTTTTACAATCCGACACGGTTCAACTTGATCATCGGCGGACAAGTGGGATTCCCGGCACGTCAAGACGAGATCGAACGGAACAGTTCCAATCACAACACGATAGCGTTGGCGCCGTATTTCGGCAGTTTGGCACAACACGCCAACGATGCTGAAATCTACTACCCCCTCTTTGCAGCCCCCTTTCATGAAGCTGCCGATGGATACGTCAAACAAGCAGTCGACTATGTCCGTAACGTCGGCCAAGGTACCGACATCGCCATCTACGAGATCAATTTCCACACCACAGACGGCGTCATTCCTTTAACCTTACGCAACGATTTTGTGACGGGAGCTGGCGGGGCTATCGCCTTGCCATTGAGCATGCTGGTCTATCAGCGAGAACTCGGCGCCCGTACCCAATGCGCCTTCACGGCATTGCAGTATTCTTGGCAAATGACCGATGGGGATTACGTTCGGCTATGGGGACTCTTGCGCGATTTGTACACCACGGCGAGAAAACGTCCCGGTTGGCTGGGGTTGGAACTCGTGAACCGGGTCATCCGCGGCAATATGCTCCAAACGGTACAGGCGGGCGCAAACCCCTCGTGGGTGCAACAGCCGATGAACGGCATCGACGCGCCCGTGCAAGTTTCTTACGTCCAGTCTTTCGCTTTTGGATCCCATCCGGACTATGGCTGTGTTCTATTTAACCTCAGCCTGACCGACACCCAAACGGTGCAACTTACCGCGCCGACGGCCGTTACACAGAATGCCGTCATGTACCGTATCACACCCGCCAACATTCATGATAACAACGAGACATCGGAGAATGTCGTGCTGGAAACCATCCCGATTTCTGACTTTTCAAACCCGTATACATTCGACATGCCTCCCCATGCGGTGTATGGCCTGGTGTGGGCGGCAGATTCCGGACCCCCTCCGCAATCCGACCACGACGGAGATGGAGTGCCAGACGCCCAAGACGCTTTTCCCAACAACCCGCGCGAGTGGGCAGATGCGGACGCTGACGGACTTGGGGACAATTTTGAGCAACTGATTATAGATGCGGCGCAAAACGATAACGAGCCGACAAATGACTATATCAACAGCCTGGAAATGGTCTTACCACAAGATGATTTCGACAACGACGGCTATACCAACTTGGACGAATTCATCTTGGGTTCCGATCCGACTCAAGTCACAGTACTGGCCGTCTCGTCCGGTCTGGTGCTCCTAAGCCTCGCCTTGTTTTATGTCATAGCGTATTCGCTAGACCGACGAAAACAATGCATACGTCCCCAATAATCATCAGGTTTTGCCAGTCGCTTGTTCCCTGCGCACCTTGGTGGAGATCAAGCCAATTTGTCCAAGGGCAACACCCATATGGCGCGCAACCACTTCGCATTTTGCCCGCAAAATCAAGAACACTTCCCGAGGATAGGCATCCAACGTCTCGTAATTCCCTTGTCCCTTTCCAATGAGCATGTCCGTTTGGTCCATCCTGCAGCGGAACTCTTCGGATAGCAAAGGGAGCGGAGAGCCTACATAAGCACCACCATTGTCGATGACTTCACAAATACGGGTTAAGCCAACCTGCTCCGCATCCTCCCAAATGGCATCGTTGATGATGGGAGCTCCTTTGACCACGGCCGTTACGGAAGCCGTGCGTTGTAACTCCTCGATTAACAATTTGTCGAACACGATCTCGCCTGCGTTGTCCAAGAAGTAAAGAATGGTTTTCGATCGCCTCAACGCCTCACGAAACGCATCTGTGTGGTCGACGGCGAATTTCTCCCGCATCGCCTGCTCAATAGCTGTGTGCAAATCGATGTGGTCTCTGTGCTGTGTTCCCAAGTCAATCACATTACCGGCGGCAGCCAGGTGCAACGCAGTGGCAAGCCTATCCGGGCTGCTATCCAGCATGTCTCGAAGTTCCGGCTCCAGACGCAACACCTCTTCGTTTTGTAGTCTACGGTGTTCTCGGTACGGGTCAGAGTTTCCTGACAATGCCGCGGCCAATTGGTACACGCAAAGCGAAACCTCCGCAGGAGAACGTTCTATATCCATCGTCGGAATACGCTTTGCCGTTTCATCCAATATACGTCGCTGAATAACTGGGTCGGTGGAAGCGATACGCGCCGCGCGTAAAGCCTGTTTCATCACGCATTCAAGACATTCTAACGTCGCTTTCATTTCCGAATTCCTTTTTGCTTAGAAGAAAATGCCGGTTGATATGGTATACTCTCGCCTCTTAACAAGTTCCGTTTTAGGGAAGTTCTTTTATGATGGCACAGATTCTCGGTATTCTGGGTTGGACTGTTTTTGGGATTAGCTTGATAATCGGTTTACTGCTCAATACGGTCGGACTATTCGGTAACTGGGTGATTCTGGGCGCTATTGTACTTGCCTGGGCAGCCACCGGTTTACAACATTTCAGCCTGATAGGTATCCTCATCATGTTCCTCTTGGCTTGCCTAGGCGAAGTCATCGAAGCCGCCACAGCCGCCTACGGCGCCCGCCGTTTTGGTGGAAGTCGTGGGGCATCCCTTTCTGCATTCTTTGGAGGACTCTTCGGTGCCATACTGGGCACGCCGTTGATGCCCATCATCGGCACGCTCATCGGCGCCTGTCTCGGCTCGTTTGCCGCAGCGGCGCTTTATGAATACGCTCAAGCAGAAAAATCCGCAGGCGCCGCTTCGTGGACGGGTCTGGGCGCCGCGTTAGGACGCGTTGCCGGCCTTGTAGGAAAATTCGCCGTAGGGCTTCTCATGCTGGCGACAGCCGCAGCGACATTCTGAAACCTAGTGCATCTCCTGCCCACCGGTAACGTTAATCGCCTGTCCGGTCATGTAACTCGATTCCTCGGATGCAAGAAATACGACCACGTTCGTCACGTCTTGGTACTCGCATGGCCGTTTCATCGGCACTTGTTCGATATACTTCCTTCTGACCTCTTCCTCAGAGATCCCCTGATTCGCTGCATATTGTTTGAACAGGCTGTTCACCCACAGCGGCGAATTCAGCAAATTACCGGGACAAATTGCATTGACACGCACGTTCCGCTCAGCGAATTCGAGGGCAAGACTCTGCGTAACGCCAATGCCGCCGAATTTGGAGGCTGCATAGGCGGAATTGCGAAAACTTCCTTTCTTACCGCTTTTGGAATTGATCTGGATGATGGAGCCTCCCCCGTGTTTCAACATAACGCGTGCCGCCTCGCGCGCACAAATGAAATAGCCCACCAAATTCACATCGATCACTTTGCGCCACTTGGCAATATCGAATTCGATCGAGTCGCCTGAAATGAGAATGCCCGCGTTACACACGCAGATGTCCAAGCCGCCTAGTGCTTCCGCCGACGTATCCATTAATACCCGCACTTGGTCCGCATCTGTTACGTCCACGCCGTAGCCGAACACCCGCTGTCCCGTACTCGCCGCAACGCGCCGCGCCGTCTCTTCCATCGTAGTGGCGTTTAGGTCCCATCCGACGACGTCACACCCCTCGCGAGCGAGACGTTCCACAATAGCTTCGCCTAGTCCCTGGGCAGCGCCCGTCACCACCGCTTTCTTGCCTTCCAAACGTCGCATCATAGATACAACTCCAACAACGCTTCTTCCGCCTTTTTCGTCCATTCACCATCGGGTCCAAGTTTAGCAGCAACTTGAGGTATCCGCTTCGGGATTTCTTCAAGTGGCATGAGCGGCAACTCGGGAAATTGCGGATAGATCACAATTTTGCCGGGGAATCTGCCGCTCTTCACGGCTTCGAGCCCCTCACGCGCACTGTTCAGGCCCCCGATTGCCGCCACGCTCAAGTCGGTGTTCAAGTGTCCCGCTTCAACCATAGAAAGAATTTTCTGGAGGTCGCGTATTCGCGAACCGCTCGAACCTATAATTTTTATCCCTCGGCAAATGTCTTGGATAGGTATGGGCGCGGGGTTGCCTATGGGAATCCCTGCAAACACATTCACGAGCGCATTGTCCGCAGCCCATTCCATCGCTTGGGTCACCAACGCGGGGACCGGGGCTAGAACACAAATGTCGTTGTAACCGTTTGGAGCCAATTCACGGATTTTCTCGTTCATGGCTTGCGTCGACGCGAAATCTTTTGGACACAACAAGTGGAGATCCACTCCTTTCACGCGGGCAAGTCCACCGAACCGTTTTTGGATGTGTTCTAAGCGCGACGGATCCAGGTCGGTCACGACAACACGGCGTGCCCCACAGGGGATTTCTATCGCCCGTTGCACGTGCATTTGTCCCATCGGACCCCCGGCACCAATGAACAAGGCAACGCCCTGGGGCAACAAATCGTGACGAGCATTGGCTTTATGCACCGATTCCGGGTCGTCACCGCCACCTAAAAATCGGATGTTCTCGTAATGGATCCGTCCGATATCCAAGGATGCCGCGCCGGTCTCTGCCGGAGCCCCCAGAAGATACATGATCCCGTTTTTGTTCAAGCGATTCGCCAGTTGTTCCACAACTTTTGGTTTCGGCCGGCAGAGAACAATGATGTCAAAATTGCCTTCCGGCAACCTGGCGAGGTCCTCTGACACGACTTCCGCCTCGGGGTATTTCTCCAACCATTGCGGCGGCGCATTCGTGACGACCAGCGTCCTGCCGGGAACAAACGGAATTTCTAAGTTATACGACATTTCAACACAAGCCCATGGCTCGCTCAGTGCCGACTGACTATAGCCGGTGTCCGGTTGCACGGGCAGCAAATAGCAACCTTCATCACCATCGAGTACCCGCTCGTCTAAATAGCAATACTGCTCCAACCCGCCGGGGATCAGATACCCGAAGGCATAGCCCAACCCTTTGAAATAGATATCCGCTTGAACAATAAACCGGTCACCTCGCGAGAACTTGTCTTTCCAACGCGCCCCCGCCTTCACAACCGTGACACAACACTCATGCCCCAACACCGTCGGGTCCTTCTGGAGGTCGCGGCCACGCAGCCGCGGATGGCTGCTTCCCTGATTGATGATCTTTATGTCCGACAGACACAAACCCACGGCATCCACCCGACACAGGATTTCGTTCTCCGTGGGTTCACGCAATGGGCACCACACCGGTTTGCCATCCTTGCCTACGTTCTCAAAGCCGGCGCCATACACCAACCAAGCCAGTTGCTTTTCCGGCAAGGGCATCTCGCCCCGCTTGTATTTTTCGAGTTTCTCAGACACAGGTGTCTCCTTTTCTTACGCTATCTTCAGGACCCTGCAATACTCTGCAGACGATATTTTTCGTCAGGCCGTGTAAAAATCCGGTTCACATGCGCCTCGGATAAGAAATGGGGTCCGCCTAATGCATAGGTGCCCACAAGTATCCGCGATGCCTTTTCGGTCATTTCTAAACAGCTGAGCACCGCCTTAGGAGATTCCCCCATAGCGATGGCGCCGTGATTCTGCATCAGAATCACCCGCGGCAACATCCCTTCCTGCTCCACAAACGTCATCAAGCGCTGACGCACTTCACGCGCCAAAGGGAGACCGGGATCCACGTAGGGAACGTAAACGGATTTGTGTCCCATGGAGACAATCTGATCAGGAAAAATCCTGCCGGATACCGCCTCTTCCGCACGGTTAGAACAAAGCAGCATATTGGTGTAAACGGGATGCGCATGGGCCACAAACCGATATTCCGGAAAACGCAACAACAAGGCATGAAGCATCGTTTCTACCGAGGGACGCCGCTTTTCGCCCTCGTCCAAAAGCGACGCGTGAAGCACCCAAGAAACATCCGCGTCGCTGGCATCGGGCTTGTCCAAAATCGGCAATACCTTACTCATACTCACGCGCACAAAACCGCGCTCGTCGATGTTCTGCAGCGTCGTGCCAGAGGCTTTGACATAAAAGGCGTCATCGTCAATCCGTGCAGACGTATTGCCTTCTCCGAGAATCGCAAAATCACTACCAGGCTCACCCAATCGCCGAGACAAATCGATCAATTGTTTAAAGATTTCACTCATAGATGTATCTTCCTGCAAAAACTCCTGCGGCAAGCCATGATAGTATAACCTATCTCTTCTGCCCTCGTCACCTTCGTGTATGAGTCCGGTACCTTCGGCACTCTTTGTTATGTTGGATGAGCAGTTGCACAGAGGACTTTGCCTAAAGGTTATTGTGAGGAAAGCATTTACGCGTAGTGTCATAGGTAGGTTTGATCTATCTATGCCCCCTGTGTCCCCCCGCATGCGGGGGGACACAAGGGGCTGAACCGTGTGACGGGGGTGTAGGGGCGAAGCATTCTTCGCCCCTACTCGGGACGGAAAAGATGTGTTTTACTTGATCCCGTTGGGTCTTGTGCCCCCCGCTGTCATTGCGAGGAGCCCCGAAGGGGCGACGTGGCAATCCCCTTAGGTATCCGGGGATCACCTCGTCTTTCCACAAAGCCCTGTTGCCCTAGGCGGGTGGGGGATTGCTTCGTCGCTTCTAAGACTGGCCCTTCTTAATGACAGTTCTTCTGCGCGGTAACTCTTGCGAAGCGAAAAAAGGTGTGTATAATAAAACCTAGGTCTGCGATCTGAACGGAACGATCCGTGTTGGAGTTGCAAAAAGCGTGGAGGAACACACCATGAGGAAGACGTTGGGATTTGCGGGTTTGCTGTTCTTGATGGTCTGGGTCATAGCGGGCGCATGCATGGCGGCGCCGCTAAATGAGATTCGGCTAGGCGTAATTTTGATCACCAACGACGAGAGCCACTGTTTTATGTTTGGGGGACTGGGATTATCTCCTGAAAAAACAAAAGAGACTGGTTTTCTGACAGGCGTGGGATACGATGCGGCATTTTCCCCCGATTATAAGCCGGCTTGGCCCACCTGGGAAGGCGTGACCATCACGGCCGTCTATGGGCATGCGGGAGTAGAAGCAGCGGAGAAGTTTCGCGCGAGCATGAAAGAGCCGGAGCAAGTGACGGTCTGTAAAACGCTCGAGGAGTTATTCGAGCACTCCAACTGCCTGTTCATGGTGAGTACTGCGGCAAACGGGGAACAAAAAGACGAGCTTGTCCCGAAGTGCCTCGAAAGCGGCAAACCCCTGTTTGTTGATAAGTTTGTGGCGTCGGACAGCGCCCATGCCAAAAAATTCGCGGAAATGGCAGCCCAACGGAAGGTTCTTCTCATGTCCTCCTCCTTGCTGCACAAAAGCCAGCCTATGCTGGAAATGAAAAGTCAGCTTTCGGGTAGAAAACCCACGCGAATCATCAGCGCCGGCTGGAGCGGGGAAAACATTTCCGGCGATATTCACCCGATCGCACATCTGCTTTCGGCAGCGGAGAACCGTAGGCCGGTGCGGGTCTTCTACGATGCCGCCGCAAAACCAAAGACTGTGGTCACGTTTGACGATGGTCTTACCGGCGAATTAGTCGCGCCGGAACCGGATGCTCCGTTCGTGGTTCACATCGAAACCGAGGACGATGTGTTCACGGCGGTGTTCCGTAATGAAGACCTCCGCGCGGCGGCTATCAACCAACTTGGAACGTTTTTCGACGCCGTTCGAGGGAAAAACGTCGACATGTCCCCAAATATCATGATCGATTATCTGGCAGTGTGGGATGGAGCGCAAAAATCGAAAACGTCCGGGGAACCCGTCTCTGTGGTTGCAGAGTAAACACGCGTCTCGAGAGTGTCCGACACCCACTACGCGGCGTTACGCCTTGAATCCCCGAGACTTGAGCAGCTTATACTCAATACTGTCCAGAAGAGCCAGATAAGACGCGTCGATAATGTTGTCCGACACGCCGACGGTGTCCCACGTGTCGGAGTTGTCGCTGGACTCGATCAGCACGCGGGTCTTTGCGGCTGTCGCAGCTTGGGCATCGAGAATACGCACCTTATAGTCATCAAGTTTTACTTCAATCAATTCAGGATAGGTGTTCTCCAACGCCTTGCGCAGCGCGGCGTTCAACGCATCAACAGGACCATGCCCTTCGGCGACGGTATGCATTAACGAGCCATCGGGCAATTGCAGCTTGACGGTGGCTTCGGAGAGCGGTTCCCCATTTCGCCCAGACTCCACTGTAACCCGATATCCCAGCAAGGTAAAAAATGGGCGATATTCGCCTCGCGCTTTTCGCATCAATAACTCAAGCGAGGCATCCGCCGCTTCGAACTCGTATCCCTGACTCTCAAGTTCTTTTACGCGCTCCAGAACAATTCGCGTTTCGGGCGCATCCCGGTCAAGCTCAATACCAAATTCCGCCGCTTTTTGCAGCACGCTCGATCGCCCTGACATTTCGCTCACGGAAATATGCGTACGATTTCCCACAAGCGCGGGATCAATATGTTCATAAGTGGCTTTGTGTTTTTTGACTGCATCCGCATGCATGCCGCCTTTGTGGGTGAACGCATCGCGCCCCACGTAGGGATCGGATTCTCGCGGCGTCATATTGGCAAGCTCTGCTACCAAGTGAGAGAGGTGCGTTAGACGAGTTAGTTGCTCGGGTGTCACCACGTCAACACCCATTTTCAACTGAAGATCGGGCACAATAGTAACCAGATTTGCATTTCCGGTGCGCTCGCCATAACCGTTGATGGTACCTTGGACATGTACCGCCCCGGCTTGTACTGCGGCCAGCGAGTTCGCAACGGCACAGCCGGAATCATTATGTGCGTGAATCCCAATCGGCGCATCCGGAAAACGCTGCACCACGTGCAGCGTCATGTCGTGAATCTCAAACGGCAGACAGCCACCATTGGTATCGCATAGAATCAAGACTTCCGCCCCTGCTCCCCACGCCGCCTCGAGAGTCGCTAACGCATACGTGCTGTCTTCTTTGTAGGCATCAAAAAAATGCTCCGCGTCAACAAACACGCGCCGACCCTGCGCTTTCAAATAAGCCACGGATTCTTCGATAATCCGCAAGTTTTCATCGCGACTGACCCGCAGAACCTTGGAAACGTGCAAGAGAGATGTCTTCGCAAAAATGGTCACGACAGGGGTTTGGGCTTCCAACAATGCCTTGATATTGGGATCGTCTTCAGCAGTAAAATTCGGATGTCTCGTGCTTCCAAAAGCCGCCATTACGGCGTGTTTCAAGTTCATGTCACGCACGCGGGCGAACAGATCTGCTGCCTTCGGATTCGACCCCGGCTGCCCACCCTCAATATAATGCACGCCGAAATCATCTAAGGCACGCACCACGCGAACCTGATCTTCTGCGGAAAACTTCACCCGGGGACCCTGCGCCCCATCGCGAAGGGTCACATCATACAATTCCACTCGTTTGGGTACCATACGTATTGCCTTTCTGGCGGTCCGTGTTAGGCGCTGCTAACCTCTTACAGTTTATCAAGATGATGCGCATAGATTCACGGCCGACGCATAGGAATCATCCAAGAAACGGAGACTGTCTACCGTAACATGCGCCGTAGTGAGCAAGTGAGGCACAAGTCGATGCCCCTGACGCACTAAAATACCTGAGGCTCGCCCTGCACTTTCGGAATAGACGCAGGAACAACCGAGGTCGACGCCAGGTCCCCACGCCACAAAAGGAACGGGACCATGGGCATGGGTCTTTGTGGAAATCGCCGTAATATGGTCGGGCGCAATAAATATGCGACAGTCACCACGCCGTCGGGCATACTCAAGACACGGCGTCACCACGTGCCGGTCAAACTGTTCGATGGCCTTGATCTTGAGGTCAATTCGTCCTTCGTGGGCAGTTTCGTCAGGCGCTTCCACGTGAAGGTACACAAAATCCTGCGTTTCGAGAGCAGCAAGGGCTGCTTCGACTTTGCCCGCATAATTTGTGTCCAAGTATCCTGTGGCGCCCGGCACGTCCACGATGTTCAGTCCCGCACACACGCCTATTCCCTTTACTAAATCGACTGCAGAAATGACCGTACCCGTGAGCCCAAAACGCTGCTGGTAGGATTCCATTTCCGCAGACTTCCCTTGTCCCCATAACCAGATCGATGTCGCTGGCGGCAATCCTGCGCGCCGACGCTCCTCGTTTACCGGATGGGTAGAAAGAACGCCCCGTGATTTTTCCATCAGTCGCTGCAAACCAGCGCCGGCTGGACCCTGAGGCAGATGGGGAGCATACGGTTTGTCCGAGATGTCGTGAGGGGGAGTGCACTTCGTATTTAAAAACGCGTCTATAGTACAATCTCGTGCCGAGACGACGGCAAGATGGCGATAACTGACACCACAGTGGAACTGCACACCGTCGGATGCAAACGCTTCGTTCAATGCGTTTATGAGGACGCGCGCTTGTTCGGTGGAAATGTGTCCTGACGTGAAACTCGCCATGACGCCGTCCTGCAACGTGACTAGGTTGCATCGAAAAACAACTTGATCGGAGCGCAACGATATACCTTGGCGCGCCGCCTCCAAGGGAGCGCGCCCAGGATACGTGGTGTGTGGGTCATATCCGAACAGGGATAGGTTGCCGATGTCGCTCCCTGGAGAAAGATCCTCAGGTATGGGACAGAACAAACCGACAATGCCCGTCTGGGCAACCGCATCCATGGCGGGGGTGTTCGACATTTCCAAGGGCGTCTTGCCGCCTAGCTCTGCAAGGGGGAAATCCGCCATTCCATCACCACAAAGAACAAGGAATTTCAAAGGAGTTCTCCTGACAACGAAAAATATGAACGAAAAGATTATCACAAACGGGGAAATAAGTCAAGATACTAAATTACTTAAAAAACGAACAATACGAAATATATGAAAGAGGAAATAAATTTTCAAATTTTTACCCTTTTAGAAAAAGAAGGCTATTCCGTAAGCCCGTCAGTTCAAGAACAACTTCAAGCCTTCTTAACATTGGTGCGACGCTGGAATGCTGTCTTTGGTCTGGTCTCTCAGAACGACCTGGAGCAGCTGGAAGTTAATCATCTTGCAGACTCCTTAAGTTTAATGGGCACCATTCGAAGGTATGTTACGACAGATGCAGCAATCTACCTCGACATAGGCTCCGGGGCTGGCTTTCCGGCGATTCCCCTAAAGATTCTATGTCCGAAACTGGAAACCGTTCTCGTGGAAAGGTCCTCAAAACGCGCGGGCTTTCTTCGAAAAGTGATCGCTGCCCTCGACTTGAAAGGGATTTCTTTGATGGTGGGCGAGTTTCCCACTGTTGTGAAGGGTCTTCATCCATCCGTGATAACCGCCCGTGCTGTGGAGAAACCTTTACGACTTGTTCCGGGCTTGAAACCTCTGATACAGGCGGGCAGTGTTTTTTTGTGTCAATGCGACAAACTCGCGGAGCAATTATCAGGGATGTTTCACGTGGAACATTGGGAAGACGATTGGACCCGTGCCGGAATCCGCCGAGGTAGGCTTTATCTTGTCATGAAGAGCTAACGTCCATGCTGCAGTGAAAAACCATCGGCTTGTCTTTTCACCGATCCTATACTGTCTGTCCTCTATCATGTTCCACGTGAAACATTCCCCCATCCCTTTGAATAAATCACTTCCCTGAAGCAGTCCCTTTCCCCGTGCCTGCCGTCGCGTCCCCTTTTCCCTGAAACTCTACATAAAACCGGTCTTCCGACAACCTCTTTTCGATCGCCTCCCGGGACTTCTTTGCCACATCGCCGCTCAAATATTTCCCCAACAGTTCTCGCGCCTTCCCCTCTTCACCCACATAATACAGTTCTACCGCCAACCGTACTAACGGAGCAAATTGTCCCAAAAACGTCTTCCCATCGCCCACACTCACCGTTATTTTCCCCTCAACAGGGCGTACCGCCTCAAATGCAGCCGAAAAGCGCGCGATACTTTCGTCAAGCTCCCCACGGAACTCCTTGTTTCTGCATACAAAGGCTTTCTTCTCAGCGTCATAAGACAAAACCACGGTCGGCATGGGACTTTCTCCGTCGGGTAAGTCCAAAACACCCAAGCAAGATCGACTCAACCCCAATACCTCCGGGTCCCCATCTTCATCCAAATCTTCTACCCTCTGAAAATTAAACTTTTCCCCACTCTCGAACACAACCCGGTAGTTGTCCCTTACGTCCACAATGTCCAAATACTCCTCCCCGTTCACTCCTCCCCCATAGCGCAGCACGAATAACAAATCGGCATTCGGGATCCCCACGGTACCCGGCGCCGGAATCGGCCATAACAAAAACCTCACCCAACTCTCAGACTCCTCACCTTTACCGAATTCCCGGATGGGTACCCCATTAACTTCCAACCTTGCTTTCCATAACCCTTTATCATCTTGAAACTTACGCAAAACCCATTCTTTTCCACGAATTACCCGTTGCTCGTGGATAAACCCTCTGACATCAACGGATGTTCGGCGCGCTTCTGTTTTTTTCGCCTGGCGCTGTGCAACTCCCTGCGCTGACCACATCAACCCCAGCACGAGCACCGCACACCCCATGGCACCCAAGTGCCCTCCACCGACGCGCAGTTCCCGCCAGCTAAACATATCTCGTACTATTTTTGTCATCGACTTTCCTTTCAAAAGCAATTACTACTTTGTAAACGAAACCCGCGCCTATCCAGCAAACGGCACACCGCAGCCATCTTACCCTCGCGATCTCGCCTCCTCCCGACCTTTCTAAACATCCCTACAGGAACTTCGGCTCGACAATACATGAATCAGTACTATGCAGAATGTCTCATGAAGGTTCCCGGCAGCTACTCCACGCTACCCTGAATCGGATCGTACCGCCATGCACGCCCGGGATACGGGTGGGAGGGCAAGCGCGTCATCTCCCCGCTCTCGACAAGTTCCTCCAGTCTTTCGGGATAACGCCCTTTCTCATTCTTGAACCGATTGATCGCTGCACGAATCACTCGCAGCCTGTCCGCAACGTCTTCATCCAGAACGCTCGTATTATATACCTTTCCATCATCAGCAACAAAAAACATTCCCCCCAACGGGTCACTCGGGATGGTATCTACCACACCCTTCTCCGAGAGTTCCTCCAGCCTGCCAGGTCTCCGTCCATATTTCTGCACAAACCGTTCCACGGCCAGGTTCAGTCCCGCACACTTCTCCCGCACATCGAGCAAAGCAATCTTCCGCTCGGCCAGTTCCCGCATAAAGGGGTCCTTCGTTGTTTCCCGAATATTCACCCATATCTGTCGTCCCGTGCCCGACAGATCATGCATCCGTTGGATATTGTACGCCCACCGAGTAAAAAACTCGCGGTCAGCGCCCTCCAACAGGTCCGCCGTCCATAAAAGGTAGTACGAAGCGATCGCGGCAGCTCCCGGTTCCTCCCTTCGATTAAGTATAAACGTCTTCGCCACCTCAAACGGGAGCTCCCATCGGTCAGGCCGGCGCACCATACCCCTTTTCACCAACTCAATCGCTGCCGTATCATTCCCTATCGCGGCAAGCAGTGTTCCACCCCATTGGTACGCGCCCGTAAAATAGGGGTCCAGACGCACGATGGTATTACACATGTGTTCCAGCCATGTAAATTTTCGTTCTTGACTGTGAAACTCTTGCACGGTGTATTGAACACATTTTAGCCATAACAAATCCGCCACAACACTATGCAGCCCAGCGGTGAAATGGTTCAGTAATTTTTCGTTCGGAAGATACAGTAGTTCCTCGTCCCGTTTTGTCTTCCCAATCGCATCCAGCTGCATTTGGACCGCGGAAGTAATCCCCAGCGCTGCGACGACGCCCAAAATAATCACGATGGCACGCCACGCCCTTCTTCTCGTCCGTGCAACACCCTGATTGACTTCGCTCTTCATACGTCTTTGTCCTCAAACGCCGCCGCGGCAACCCCTAACAACATTCCCGCATACACCGTCCCGTACACGATTGCCCAGCCCACGTATGCCATCGAAACTGGCACCCCATTTGCGGCCTCAGGACGGATATTAAAGTTCGACAGGTTCGGGATGATGTAATAGAGCACATGCATTATTGTTTCCGTCCACGTGTTCTCGAAATGGGGCGGCAAATCCACCAAAATCCCACTCGCATGTCCCGCAACGTACAGCGAAAACACAATAATCGCTCCAAGAATTGGCGACGTGACGGTACTCATCAGAACCGCGAGCGCTGTCACAACGAGTAGTTCCCAAAAGATTAGCACCACCGCAGTTACAAACACGACATCAATCGTTCCCCCGAGCAAGAGGACATAAGCACCAGCCACTAACCCCATGACCAGCGTCACCAAGGCAATCAGCCCCATCAGTCCCAGATATTTTCCCACCACAAACTCAAACCGGTGCATGGGGCGACTAATAATCGTGTAAATGGTGCGTTTATCTATCTCTTTGTATACGAGACTTGCCCCCACAAAAATCGCGATCAGCGCCCCAAACACGGAAATAGCTGCTAGGCTTATGTCCTTCACTATTTTGATGTCTTGGCCAACGCTGATCCACCCCAGCGCCTTCGAACCAAACACCGTGACCCCAGCAAAAAACAACAGAACGTACAACACTTTGTCCCGCACCGTTTCCCGAAATGTGTTATGCGCCACGGCAAAGATTCTCATGAAGCGGCACCTCCTGTACGATGCTGTTCCCGCATGAAGTAATCTTCCAAAGACTCTCGGATCGTAGAAAACTCGACCAACCTCCCCCCGAAGGCATGAATTTTCTTGACGAGCCCATCCGCGGCGGCTACGTCCGACATCACAAAATGGTGTCCGGCTTCCGAAACACGGGTTTTTATAGCATCCGCCGACAATTCCCCCACTTTTTCTGGTGGAATACCTTGGGCGATCACTTCCACCGATTGAATCCGCCGCTCTACCAACTCATCGATTCTTCCTTGGCTTGTCAGTTTCCCCCGCACCAAGATACCGACGCGGTCACAAATCTGTTCCACATCGCTCAGTACGTGCGAAGAAAAGAAAATGGTCTTCCCTGCGTCTCGCAGCTGTAAAATGAGTTCCCGGGTATGACGTCTGCCTAAGGGATCCAGGCCACTCATGGGCTCATCCAAGATCAACAACGGGGGATCGCCTACAAGTGCCGCAGCGAACGCCAACCGTTGCCGCATCCCCTTCGAAAACTCCCGCACCCGCATATCCCCGATTCGGCGCAGGTCTAGCAACTCCGAAAGACGTTCCCATTCTCTGGCTCGTCCCCGCGCATCTAACCCGTGAAGTTTCCCATAAAAATCAAGGGTCTCCCGAGGTGTCAAGTATTCATAAAAATACGGATTTTCAGGTAAGTACCCTAAAAAGGCACGGGCACGACGTCCACAACTATTCTCGCCGAATACACATGCTGTCCCCGCAGTGGGACGCAGCAAACTACATAACAATTTAATGGTCGTGGTCTTACCAGCGCCGTTTTGCCCCAGAAAACCAAAAACCTCTCCCTCGTGAACACACAAATCGAGATGATCGAGTGCTGTTCTCCCCCTGCTGCCCCAAGTCGAACGATAGATCTTCGTCAGTTGCTCCGTCCGAATTGCTTCCACGCTCATACCAATTTTGCCCCCTTCTCACAAGCGCTCCATCTCGTAAGCCACAGAAAACCCATCGAAAGAGCAACGCCCCTACCCGCCGCCCCTTATGTCCCCACTCCGTGTAGCATGATTTCTAAATTCCACTGCTAGCAAAAGCGGTACCAAGCTCCACAGTGTTTCAAAGTCATCTCTTCTCTTTGGCTTTGATAAGATTTAGGGCGCAGCCGGCTTTGAACCACTCAATTTGGGTCTCATTGTAACTGTGATTCGCCGGGAAAGAATCCTCCGTTCCATCCGCATGATGCAGGACAATAGTGAGCGGCACACCGGGCTTGAATTCGGTCAGGCCGATTACGTCAACCAGGTCATCTTCTCGGACTTTTTCGTAATCATTTGGATTGGCAAAGGTCAACGCCAGCATGCCTTGCTTTTTCAGATTGGTTTCGTGAATTCGAGCAAACGACTTCGCCAGGATTACCCGAACGCCCAGGTATCTCGGCTCCATAGCAGCATGTTCCCTCGAGGAACCTTCTCCGTAGTTTTCATCCCCGACAACAATGCTACCCAAACCCCGTGCTTTGATTTCTCTCTGGACATTCGGTACTTTATCATAATTTCCTGTAAACGGATTTTTTACCTTATTCGTTTCGTTGTTAAATGCATTTACAGCGCCGATAAAACAGTTGTTGGAAATGTTGTCCAAATGCCCCCGGTAGCGCAACCACGGTCCCGCCGGGGAGATGTGGTCGGTTGTGCATTTTCCCTTGACCTTTAGCAGCAACCGCAGTCCAAAGAGGTCAGTACCTTCCCAGGCAGGGAATTCGGGCAACAATTGGAGCCGGTCCGAATCGGGTTTTACAATCACTTCCACCTGGCTGCCGTCGGCTGCGGGTGGAACGTACCCCGGGTCATCCACCGTGAACCCATTGCGAGGCAACTCCTCACCTTGGGGCGGGTCAAGACGCACGGGTTTACCTTCTTCGTTGATAAGCGTGTCCGACAGCGGGTTAAACCGCAGGTCTCCAGACAAAACCAACGCCGTGACCATCTCAGGTGACGTTACGAAGGCATGCGTTCGCGGATTGCCATCGTTGCGCTTGGCAAAATTACGGTTATACGAGGTCACGATAGAGTTCTCCGGTTGGTCCCCCGTGCGGTGACGGTCCCACTGACCGATGCAGGGGCCGCAGGCGTTGGCAAGGACGATACCGCCGATCGCCTCAAAGTCTCGGAGTATGCCATCGCGCTCCAACGTACACCGGATCTGTTCGGACCCTGGCGTAATGACAAACTGGGTCTTGGCGCGAAGATTTTTTTCTTTTGCTTGACGAGCAATCGATGCTGCCCGCGTCATATCTTCATACGACGAATTCGTACACGACCCGATCAGCCCGACCTCAAATTGGGCAGGCCAGTTGTTTTGTTCGACGGCCTTCTTAAACTCCTCAATAGGCCAAGCCAAATCCGGGGAAAACGGACCGTTGATGTGCGGGGTAAGTTTTGACAGATCAATCGTTATCACTTGGTCATAATAGCCTTTCGGATTTTCGTAGACTTCCGGATCAGGACGCAAATACTCACGAATTGCCGCTGCGGCAGCCGCCACTTCGGCGCGCCCCGTCGCCTCCAAATAGCGCTCCATGGAATCATCAAATGCGAACAGGGAGCTCGTAGCCCCCACTTCCGCGCCCATATTGCATATCGTCCCTTTTCCCGTGCATGAGATTTTTTCCGCACCCGGACCGAAATATTCAATGATATAACCCGTGCCGCCTTTCACAGAAAGAATCCCGGCAACTTTTAAGATCACGTCTTTCGGGGACGTCCATCCCTGCAACTCGCCGACGAGCTGGATACCTATTATTTTGGGAAACTTCAGCTCCCAACCCATACCCGCCATCACATCCACGGCATCCGCACCGCCTACGCCAACGGCGAGCATCCCCAATCCCCCTGCGTTGGGCGTGTGGGAATCCGTTCCGATCATCATACCGCCCGGAAATGCATAGTTTTCTAACACCACCTGATGGATGATTCCCGCGCCGGGCTTCCAAAAACCTATGCCATATTTCTGCGACACACTCGACAAAAAATCATACACTTCGCGATTCGTATCGAGCGCCGCCGCAAGGTCTTCTTTTGCGCCCGTTTTCGCCAAAATAAGATGATCACAATGCACGGTACTCGGTACGGCGGTCTTCGTTTTGCCCGCTTGCATGAATTGCAACAAAGCCATCTGCGCCGTCGCATCCTGCATGGCAACCCGGTCCGGCGCAAACTCCACATAGTCCACACCGCGCGCATACGGCAACGGAGGAACAGCCGATTCATACAAATGAGCGTACAGTATCTTCTCCGTCAACGTCAGCGCGCGCTTAAAATTAGAGCGTGCTTTGTCAACACGACTCGGCAATTCCGCATAGACCCGCTGAATCAAATCAAGATCAAACAACATGGCACTACCCACCTTTCTTGAAAAGGCAAAATCCTCAGAAAACGCCATCCACCTATGTCGCCACTCTTTATTCTATACCCATACGATCTTAGGCAACAACTACTCCCAAAACTAACCGCACACCACCCCCAAATCATTCCTAAAACACCACACAAGACAAATACCTCTTGCACACGCTTCAGCCCCCCTGTATCCCCCCAGCACGCTGGGGGACTAAGGGGACATAGTTTTTTCGCATAAGCCCACAAACGTTTGGCACTCTCACCGTACCCCCTGGCTGTCAGTGCGAGGAGCGACTCTTCGACGCGACGAAGCAATCCCCTCAACCGCGCAGCGCAAGAGGACAAAGGTCAGAGTTCTCCCCGAACCCACTAGGAGATTGCCACGTTGCCCCTTGCAGTTTGTTTTTTCGACGACCTCGCCTATAGATAGAAACAGGAGAAAAAGATTGCAGAAACCCGAACAAAGGAGTATGCTTCCCACAGATAATGTAGAATATTTCGAAAACCGCCCTTCGTGCGGCAAACCAGGAGTCATCACTATGGAAAAAATCAATCCCCAGCCGGAACCCCCAATATATTTCGACCTCGGCGCGTGGATCAGGTTCATTTTCGATTGGATCATCTGGTTCCTCCAAAGCCTCTTTAACTTCCCCACGCGCGGGTAGTCGACAAAGAGCATACAACTCCAATACATCCTGACCTTTGAGGGTGGGAGCGCGGATTTTGTTTCCTGCCAGATGCGGAGACATTGTCAGCGGCAAGCCCTCCAGGCATAAACCGGTATTCCCCTTTTCGACTCCGCGTTCAAAATAATCAGCTGTGCTGACACCAGGGGTTGTCGAACCGACGGTCCTTTGCTAGAATGGTGTTGCTATGTCATACACCTACACTTCACCGGGCACGCGAAACTCTTTCTGCTGTATACCTTCTCCGGCGTACATTGACCCGGGTGCCGGCAGCATGATTTTCCAAATGCTCATCGTCGGAGCATTAGGCTCGTTATACTTCCTAAAAACTTTCTGGGGACGTCTACTTGCTTTTTTCACACGCCCTCGCAAAAAGGGCCGCACCGACGATGAATGAGTCGAATCGAGGGGGAATCGTCGAGGGGGCGTCTTTTCGGGATCCGAGCGGCTTTGTTTTTCGTAACGCGGACGGACGACTGTTGCGCCAGGTGAATCGCTGTTACGAGCCGCACTACCGGGCGTTGATAGAAAGTGGACTCTACGACGAGCTTGTGTCGGAAGGCTTTCTTGTGCCACATGAAGAAGTAGATCTGGCGTTGCGTCAAACGGATGATGCAGCCACCGTATTAGCCCCTGCAGAAATTCCCTTCATCTCGTATCCCTATGAATGGGGCTTCGAACAGTTCAGGGCGGCGGCAGTGTTGACGTTAGAAATACAACGACGGGCGTTATCTCGTGGAATGACATTGAAAGACGCCAGCGCGTACAACGTCCAGTTTGAGGGGACGAAACCGCGATTTATCGATACCTTGTCTTTTGAGATTCACACTCCGGGGCAGCCCTGGAAAGCATATTACCAGTTTTGCAAACATTTCCTTGCGCCGCTCTCTATGATGGCTTATGTGGACCCACGCCTGAACGATTTGCTGCGCACGAACATTGACGGTATTCCCCTGGATTTGGCGGTGCATTTGTTACCGAGTTGGACAAGGTTCAAACCGGGTTTACTGCTTCACCTCTTCGCTCACGCCCGCGCACAATATCGTTACGAAAAACGTCTTGTTTCGGATCACGATTTGTCAACTCAAACCGTCAACCGCCAGGTTCGTCCAACAGGCTTGATAGGGCTTGTGGAGAGCCTGCTCAACACCATTCGAAGACTACCCGCACCGGTATCTTCCAGCCATTGGCTCTCTTACTACGAAACCGATGCGTATGAAGAGTCAGCACGCCAAGAAAAAGAGCGCTTTATTCGGGACGTTTTGCATACGGTTTCCCCAAAAATGGTCTGGGATCTCGGCGCGAACACAGGTGTTTACAGTCGTATTGCGGCAGATTACGGCGCTTATGTGGTCTCAATGGATGCCGATTGGGCGTGTGTGGAACAAAATTATCAAACTTGCCGCGCGCAACAGCGTGACAATGTCCTGCCGTTACGCATGGACTTGACAAACCCCAGCCCAGCGTTGGGTTGGGAGGCAAAGGAACGGGCGTCGCTGATGGCAAGAGGGCCTGCGGATATGGCGCTCGCATTAGCCTTGCTTCACCATCTTGTGATCGGCAACAACCTGCAGTTGGAACAGGTTGCCTCGTTTCTGAAGTCGATCGCCCGCGACGTCATAGTGGAATTTGTTTCCGACGAGGACCCGCAGGTAAGACGATTATTAACAAAACGATTAGAGACACGTCCTGACTATACACGAGAGAACTTCGAAACTGCGTTTCACCGACATTTTGAGTTCAGCCGCGTGCAGCACCTTCCCACCCATACCCGCATGTTGTACTGGATGCGAGGAAAATGAACGATGTGGTCCGGGTTTTTCCAAAAAATCGCACGCATTCCGTTACATCCCTTTTTGTTTGCCGCCTACCCCATCCTAGCCCTCTACGCACAAAACGTAGCCGATGTCAGCACTCTCGAACTGCTCCGCCCGCTGCCAGCCGCTTTTTTGTTGACAGGTATTCTATGGTTTTTCTTGTATTTGATTTTTCGAAGTTGGGATAGAGCGGCAACCGCGACTTCGCTGTTAGTCCTTGCCTTTTTCCCTCTGTGGGGAACCGTCGTCAAGAACGCGTTGGTTTGGTTGAGCGACACAACCACGTTGAAAATCCGCTATCTCTTCCTTCTTTATTGCGGGATAGTCACTCTTTTCTTGTACATGACTGCTTGGCGTTCGACAAAGTCGGAACGATTAACGCGGTTAGGCAACGGCGTGTCGTTTCTGTTGATTTTTCTGGCACTCACACAGACCGGCGTCAACCTGGTGCGCTGCGGGTATTTGCGCTCCCCCAAAAAAACCGAAACACCTGTCTTTGTTCAGCCCACGAACATTACCCCTAATAAAGACTATCCCGATATCTATTTCATTGTCTTGGATGCCTATGCACGTGCCGACATGCTGGAACAGTATTACGGGATTAACAACGAGCCTTTCTTAAATGCCCTGCGGGAAAGAGGTTTCTTTATTGCAAACCAATCCCATACCATTTACACCGATACAATTCTCTCGCTGCCTGCCTGTTTGAACATGGATTACATCGAGAACATCTTTCAAGACAACCAAATCAAACGCAACGAGATAGAAGCCCTGTGCCAAGTGGGAAAAGTCCATCATCTGTTAAAAGAACAGGGATACCTCTTGGCCGGATTCGACAGCGAGTTCCGATTCTCGCAGCCTGGTGAGGTGTTTGACCGAGTGATGAGGTTTCAGAAACCGTGGTGGGTCCCCACTGAGTTCGAGAATCTCCTGTTGGATTTCACGCCACTCTTGCGTGTCTTACGTTATGCCGGCGTGGATTTCAGCCACGAAATGTGGCGGCGTCATATCCTCTACATGTTGGAACATCTCCACGTGCCCGCATCCGAATCGCCGGAACGTCCCGTGTTTGTTCAAGCACACATTGTGGCTCCCCACGCGCCCTTTGTCTTTCGTTCCGACGGGACAGCAAGGGAACCGTCCGGAACTTTCACGCTGAATCCCAGCGCCGACCCGGGACAATCCCTGGAACTGTACGTGAGACTCTATGCAGAACAAGTCCTTGGCTTGAACAGCCATGTTCTTCCCGCCATCGATCGCATTCTTGCCTTACCCAACCGTCGTGCGATCATTGCGTTGGTATCCGATCACGGCGGACCGAAGATGGATCATCTGTACCCTCCCGGCGCTTTTTATAACTTCATCGCGTTACGCTTGCCGGGCGTGCCGCACGAGGAACTCCCTGACGACATGAACCTAGTGGATTTGTTTCCGATCGTGTTTCAAAAAGCACTTGGAATCACGGTGCCCTTGCCGAAAATACCCGCCACACGCCTGCAGAACTAAGCGGTGCGTTGGAGGGTAAGGACCGCTGCTTCCGGCGGACAGTTATACCGAACAGGCAGTTCCGTCGTGCCTAGGCCTGCTGTCGTATATCCCATCATGTCTCCGACACACCAAAGGCCTCGACAAATGGCACGTGGCGCACGACAGTTGTAATGAAAGGCGCCTATATACGGAAAACAAATCTGACCAGCGTGGGTATGGCCGCACAGGTAGAGCTTCACGCCATAGGCTGCGGCTTCTTTTGCCATATCGGGCGAATGAGCGAGCAAAATTGCCACTTCCTCATCAGGGACGCCATGCAATGCTGCGGCAATATCGGCCGTCTTGAAGAACGCCGGGTCATCAATGCCTGCGAGCCAGATACGGTCGCCATTTCGGACAATCGGCACGCGGTTGTTCAAAAGCACCTGTATTCCACAGCGTTCTAACGGTTCGATGAAAAAACTCCGGTCATGGTTGCCCAACACAGCGAAAATCCCGTCCTGAGCCCGAATATGACGTACAAGACGTTCGGCATTCCGGAACACAGGTTCACAGGGACCCGTCTTGCCCCATAAAAAATCCCCCGTGATAACACAGACATCACATGGCACCGAAGCCAATAAACGCGCCGCAGCATCTGACAACCCCAACGTAGTCGAAAAATGCAGGTCAGAAATATGCAGTAATTTGTACCCCTCAAAAGAAACCGGAAGATCCGCTATCGGTACTGCCAACTCCCGTAACACCGGATGCGCCGCATTCTCGCGTCCCCGTTGGAGTAACCCCGCCGCCCATAACACGCCCCTTAACACCCGAGCAAAAAACGTCTCCTCTTCAAAAGTGCCCCCCGCCTTCTTCCGCGCATAAATCGCATCCCGTTTCTGTTCCTGAACGACCCGACGTCGGCGCAGTTCCTCGCGTCGCTTCTCAAGAAGGCTGTCCGTATCTTTTTCTGTCTTTGGACTCATGCGGACAACGATAGTAAGCCGTAACTAGTCTGAGTTCAACAGACAAGCCCTTTTCAGCTAGTCTGTTCTGAATGTCTCCCAAGCGTCCGTATCGCGTAGAGCAGGATTGGCACGACGGAAAAGCCCCCCGGAAAACCGGAAAAGATCGTATCCTCATCCTACGCTTCATTCTTCATACTGCACAGCTCAAAGGATCGTTTTGTTGTGTCGCCGTTCTGTCCCATTACCATAGATCGGACGGGCTTTTTGCACCGGGACGATAAGGAACCCGCTCGGGTTTCTGAAAATCCTTGTCCATGATGTACGGTAAACGGAATACACGACGCCCTGTCTTGTCGCAAAAATACAAACGGGACTCGCTGGGCCTACGCGCATGGCCATCCGCCCAAAACGCGTAAAACTCCGTGTGGGCGCTCACGGGGCGTCGGCAATAGGTGTGATTGAAAATACTACCGCGCGTGACTTGGCGACGTTTTCGCCACGTCATGCCTTCATCTCGACTAATCCACACGGCAACCTCACCCCCGGGATTATAAGGTTGCGGTCCTGGTTCGGTCGGCCCAATCACGCGCCAAGTACCGTCCTTCTCTATGTACAAACTGCCCATATCGTAATTGCTATCGGAGGTTGTTACTTTCGAAAACACCCAACGCGCGCCTGTCCAATGGGCAACCCACCACTCTCGCGGTCCGTGCTCAGGTCCAGGTTCCCAACTCGTAGAGACGACGTAGAGAATAACGGGGGCGTGGTGATCATCAAAGTTGATGTCGCATAGATACACCAATTTGCCTTCGGCTTCGTAGTTGCGCACAAGCGCAGGATGTTGGGGTTGGGTGACAGGCAGTTCGGCGGGCGTACCATCCGCAAGCCGCCACGTACGTCCCATGTCGTTTGACTCGATGTAATAGATGTTGGTCCGCCAGTTCAAGCCATGTCGCGCTGGATCCCCTTGAAAGGCTTTGGGGTGATAATTAAATGCGGTGGCGATTTTTTCTCCTACCGTGTTGCTCACCTGATAATGTCCTTCATCAATCGCCGCGAGGAGAGTCCGCTCCGACCATACGACACCGTCAGCGCTCGTTTGAGAATAAAGGAACCGACCGGGATCATACGATGTGTGCAGAAAAACGAAACCTTGATCCTTGATAAACCATGGCTGCGGATAGGAAAAGTTCGTCGTGGATATCAGGTCAAACTCGTCCACTTCATACGGAGTCTTACCGCGCAAAATATAAGAAGGACGCGACTTACCATGGGAACTGACAAACACCCAAACATACCCCGCATCGTCCAACGAAATAACCGGGTTGTCATGAGCATCGTCTGTGTCTTTGTCTAGCAAGACGGTAGGGCGCGGTACGGTCTTTGTCCGATGGTCATAATACGAAACCATGGCAAGTAACCCACGTTCCGTGGGCTTTGTGCCGCCGTACACAAAAAACGTCTTGTTCACTTCAGGGGCATAGATAGCGAAAGGGATGTGGTTGGCACAATAGGTGCCGAGTCCCCCGCTGTATTTATATGCGTACTCGTCGCCCGTGGGCTGGTTAGAATACCAAATGCCCCGGTAGCCCGTGTCTTTCTTACAAATCAAAGGCGAACCATGCGGCTCTTCGGCACCAGCGACACGCACGCTCCACACCATGATTGCCACAACAATTCCCACCGCTATATAGACATATACGGACATCGTGTAACACTCCATCACTAAGAAAACAATATTCGTGTGACACTGGATTTGAAATGTTCTTTGTTCTTGGCAATTTTAGGCGAAAAGAGGGCCTATCACAAACAAAAAAGGAGAAAATATGCCGAAAACGCCTCGTCGGCAACTCCAACCCACCGATTATGCCCTGACGAAAACGTCTAAAATCCCCTCACGTCGCCCTATGAAAAGAACGTTCGTGCCCCGGCTTGACTTAGAACGATATGAAACTGTCCCCACAAATTAGATTGGAGCTGAAATAGGACGGCTTGTCCTGCTACTGTACGAAATGCAGTTTTTACAGTGGGACTTTGCAACAACTGCTCGATCTGTGCCTTGTCGGGGTGGTCATTGGCAACCGCAATGTTGCCGGACGGATCAAGCGTGAGATCAATTTCCCGCGATAAGTCAATGCCATTCTCCGAGAAGATTTTTCCTACTTGTGCTACAAGAGCAGCAACATTGGCTTGCACCTGCGGTCTGGTGTAGACATGCGAAACGGGGGTGTTTTTTGATATATTTGTAAGGGCTGCAGCGCCAGATCCCTGACCTACCCTTTCTGGGTCACGTTGCAACGAAGAGACGGAACTCCTTGGCAAAGCATGACTTACGCTTCCTCTCCCGAGCGTCTGCGGCAATGAGAGGATTTGCCGTGCCACCCGATCGGCCAAGGATAATAGACCCACACCGGTTACACCCAAGACGTTCATTCTTTGTTTCTCCCTTTGGAGATTTTGGTTGAACACAGCGCCACATCTAAAAAGGGAGCAATCTTCATGCCCGACAATGGTGAACTGTCAGGTGAAATGCCTGTGACTTACAACTTCGGTATTCCACGAATACAATTCTTACATGCCACACCCCCGTTGTCATTGCGAGGAGTGCCGCCAGGCACGACGTGGCAATCCCCTCCCGACCTCGGACATAACAACGTCCCATCTCTCTGAGGCTTCACTCTTGTGTTCTGGCCATGCGGTATCCTGTAGATTCTCTTGCATAAACAACAAACAGCACCAAACCAACGGAATTCACGCCTTTCTTTGAAAAAAATGGCAGAAAAACCTTAGTATTCATGCATGATTGGAGCGTACGCACTTCGTCACATCTTTTGCAGTTTACTGCGCCCTGCTTCGAGCGTATTGAGCCAAGATATTTGTGTGCCTTTGTTACTGTTTTTTGCTTTCCTTTCCCCTCTGACGAATGCACAAACGGCATTGAGCACAAGCCCCAGCGGACATTTTGTAACCTACAAAGACAAACCCTTACTTCTCATAGGAGACAGCGGTACCCATTGCGTCCTGCAAGACGCCAACCTGGATTATGCCCGATGGGTTGCAGACTGTGCCGCGGCTGGTTTGAACGCGGTGCACGTTTGGGCGTTTGTAGCCCCTCGTCAACAACTGGACGGGTCGGTCGTGGAACGTCGATATGGGTATGTGTACCCCGGATTAACTCCGTGGGCACGAAAGACTTCTGGGCCTCGGGCAGCAGATGGCGGGTATTGTTGGGATTTACACCGGTGGGACGAGGGGAATACACCTGACCACTATTGGTATCGTTTAAGGGACCTGTGTCGGCTGACGCAAGAAAGCGGTCTGGTATTAGGTATCACCGTATTTTGGGGTTGGCCCAAACATCCCGACGACTGGAAATATCACCCCTTTAACGTGCTCAATGGGGGACCCATAGAAGACCAACCTGCGCCCCATGCAACCCAAGTACAACGCATCGCCTCGCCCGGAACCGAGGTGTTGGACGAAACTTGGTCAGACTCGTGGGAGACGGCGAAGAAAAACCAGTGGTTATGGGAACGGTTTTGTGAAAAACTAATCGAGGAGACCGCTGCTTTTGACCATGTCTTCTTTGTTTTCATGGACGAGCATTCGTACGATGAAGGCAACGGAGGAGACCATTTTCGCCGATTCTTTCAACGCCGAGGATGTCGTTGGGCGGACTGGGAAAAACGACGAGCCGACGTTGATTACGTTTTTGACCCCATTTCACATGATAAGACCTGGGGACGCAACAAGGGCGCTGTAGAGCGATTCCACCGAACACCGTGTCGCCCGTTCCTAATCCTCGAAGGGGGGCCGTACCAAGGGGATGTCGTACGTCATTCATTATGGACGGCCATAATGGGGGGCGCTAGCTACTTTTTCCACAACGATGAGGGTCAAGGTTCCGACTACGCCGGCGTGATGCAATATGATCCGAACGTACCTCGTGTCACCCTCGATACCCGTCGGATGGCTTGGATGGGACATGCCGCTCGGTTCTTCGGAACTTATGTCTCCGACCTAGATGCCCTACAACCGATGAATGAATTGACTAGTCCCCCGATGTTCTATTGTTTGGCGAACCCCGGTAGTGAATATATTGTATACGCCATGCCAGACCATCCCGAGCCGGTGGTACTTAACCTGAGCGACGTGCACGGAACGTTCTCGGCGCGATTTCATGATCCGCGTAACGGGGCGTTTTTAGCCGAACAACGCATCGAGGGCGGTGTACGGCTTGAACTACCGAGACCCTCCGACGAGGATTGGGTGGTTTTGGTGCAGTCTCTGAGCACGAAACCGGTTTGCAAAGACAGGGAATAGGCAGAAACCAAACGGTAAAAAGATGCAGATTGAGGTAGACTATGGGAAAGTTTGTCGCAGTGGCAAAGGTGCAAGACATACCTGACGATGAGTCCATCTGTGTGCGAGTCGAAGGGGAACATATCGCCATTTTCAATGTGCATGGAAAATACTATGCCATATCAGACATGTGCGCCCACGCGGGCGGTCCAATCTCTCAAGGTTGGGTGAGTGATATGCGCGTGACGTGTCCGTGGCACGGCTGGCAGTTTGAACTAGACCCAGAACATGACCCTGAAGACGGCATGCGGCGATATCCTGTAAAAGTGGAAGGCGATGATATACTAATTGAAGTGGATGGATAACTGGAAAAGCTAGTGCTTTCCGTTTGCGGGAGGTATAACCGATGAGCAGCAAACGGATCCAAGATTTTTTGCATAACCACACCATGCCAGCGGCGCCGGAACTGGTGGTTCGCGTAGATGACGACACGGTGCGATGTTTAGCGTGTGGCAACCGCTGCTTTATTCCAAACGGAGAGAGCGGCATTTGCCGCATGCGGTTTAACCACAACGGCGAACTCCGCGTGCCTGGCGGGTATGTTGCCGGTCTTCAAATCGACCCGATAGAAAAGAAGCCGTTTTTCCATGCGTTTCCTGGGCGCGAGGCGCTTTCCTTCGGCATGGTAGGATGCAACCTCCATTGTAGTTTCTGCCAAAATTGGGTCTCTAGCCAGACCCTAAAAGATGATTTTGCTGGCGTGATGCCACACCCAGTTACAGCGGACGACCTGATAGCCGCGGCGTTGTCGGAAAAAGCACCGGTCATCGTGAGCACCTACAACGAGCCATTAATTACTTCCGATTGGGCAGTGGAGATCTTCAAGCGTGCAAAACCGAAAGGACTCGTGTGTGGCTATGTGAGCAACGGCAATGCCACGCCCGAGGTTTTGAAGTTCTTGCGTCCTTACGTCGATTTGTTCAAAGTGGATTTGAAATGCTTTGACGAGGCGAAATACCGCGAACTTGGCGCTAATCTACATAACATCTTAAAAAGCATCGAGCTATTGAAAGACCTTGGATTCTGGGTGGAAATCGTGACGCTCGTCGTGCCGGAGTTTAACAACAGCCCGGAGGAATTGGCGGCTATCGCAAAGTTCATTGCCAGTATTTCACCGGACATTCCGTGGCATGTGACTGCGTTTCATCCCGATTACAAAATGAACAACGTGCGACGCACATCGCGCGAAGACCTCGACCGGGCTTACGATGCGGGCAAAACGGCAGGGCTCCATTTCGTGTATGAAGGAAACTTGGCTGCTGGAGACCGAGAGAATACCTATTGTCCCTCTTGCGGGAGTTTGCTGATTCGTCGTCGCGGGTTTTATGTGCTAGAGAATCGCATGCGGGGAAAACATTGCCCCGAATGCAACGCACTCATTGCAGGCATGTGGGAAGAAAACCCGCCCAAACAAAGCGGCGGAATCGGCATTCCGCGCGTCTTGGGAATCTAGATTTCAGACCGCTAAGATTTCTTCTCAATTCTTAGAACCGGCATCGACGGACAAGACGATACCCGTCCAAAAGCTTCTTCAACATGTAGGGGTGCGGCAAACCGTATTCTTGCCAGCTGCCTTCGCCTGATAAAGTGCCTCGTCAGCGGCTTTCACTAAACTCTTGGCGTCCATGCCGTTGCGATGTTCCGCTACACCAAGGCTCAACGACGTGCCATACCGTTCCAACGAATCAAACCCTTCGCGAATACGCTGTGCGGCGCGTAGTGCGGCCTCGGCATTTCCATGAACAATGACAGCAAATTCATCGCCGCCATACCGGAAAGCGCGATCTTGCGAACGCACCGACCGTCGGATCGTCTCGCCGATGCTTCTCAAAAGGCTGTCGCCCGTTTGATGCCCAAACGTATCATTGCACTTCTTGAAATTATCCACATCGACAAACACGAGCGAAAGGGCAGTTCGGTTGGAAACAGCAGATTCGATCTCGCCTTCGAGCCACGCGTAAAAGGTCCGCTGATTGAGCAAGCCGGTGAGACCATCGGTGGTTGCCATCTGAGCCAGTCGGTCTGTCGTCAGACGTTTCTCTGTCACATCTGTAAAGACTAAAAGAATCCACGCCTCTTCTACGGTATCGATATAGGACACGCTGACGTCAACCCAGACTTGTTTGCCGGAACTTTGGCGGATCTGAATGTCCGCCAGCGCGCCTCGCTTGTTACCTGCTATCGCCTTCATCCCATACTGAAAGCGTTCTACATCCGATTTCAGAAACCATTGCGTGATCGGCGTGCCAAGCAATTCTTCGCGCGTATGCCCCCAAAGTTCACATACCGCCGCATTGGCATCCACAATAACGTGCGTTGACGGCTCGAGCACGATCATTCCATTCATATTGCGCTCAAAAAGCAATCCGTACTTACGGTCACTCGCACCCTGCATGTTAGAAGAAAGGTCCGTCGCATCCGGATTGCGTCGCGCAGCCCGTTCCCGAAACATCCGCAACAGACGCGCCCCCATCTCCTCCGCCGGGTAAGGTTTGGTCATAAAATCGGATGCGCCCGCACGCACCGCCTCGAGAAATGGAAACTCGTTGGGGTAGGCCGTCATCACGAGGATGTCGCAGTCCGGGGCAACACGTTTTGCTTCGCGAATCAATTCGATACCATGCCGCCCCGGCATCAGCATATCGGTGACTAATACGTCGTAAGGTTGTTCAGCAAGTTTGTTCAGTACGGTGTCCCCGTCCCCGCAGGTCTCCACGTTGCATGGGAATACCTGACCGATCACGCTGAGTAACGCCGTTGTAACCTGCGGGTCATCATCCGCAATCAAAATACGCGCAATTTTACCGTTTTTCACGACCACCTTCCCTCACAAGTGTCCACTTGCTAAATTATAACAATAGAATTATACGTAAGTCAAAGAAAAGGATTTTTCCTTTCGCGCTGCAAACAAATCCCTTTCCAGTGAATGAATCTATTAATAGTAGACCATAGTCTCTAAAAATACGTTATAATGTGGATTCGAGAATGCAAATAACTATATATTGTGCTTATGATTGGCAACACCCAAAACAGACCTCATACAAAGTGGCTCGGGAGCAAACCTGTCGTAACACATTTGCTGGCACCGGTTCTTATAATGATAAGCACCGGTTGTGCCACATCCCGTATTGCGCGCGAAAGTACGACTCCTAATCTTTGGCCTGTGCGGTGTTCCGAGCATAAAATCAATTCTGGATTTGGCGATCCGCGCGTACACCAGGGTGGCTTGGCTAAGAAACATGCGGGAGTCGATATTAAGGCGCCGCACGGGGCTGATGTTCTTGCCGCCGCACCCGGCGTTGTGACTCAAGTCGGTTGGGATCGAGACGGTTACGGCAACTTCATCCGAATAACCCATGACCGCATTTTTGAGACGCTCTATGCCCATTTATCTAAGGTACTTACCCGAGAAGGCAAACGGGTGCGACGCGGCGCGGTGATTGGAAAAGTGGGGCAAACGGGTAATGCCACAGGACCCCATCTGCATTATGAAGTACGCAAGAACGGACATCCGGTAGACCCATTGCCTTATTTGCCCTAGCACAACCTTCTCCAGCTTTTCCCGTAATTATGCAATTCTCTATTTCTCACTGTTCTTTCTTGCCAAAGAAAGACGGGGATAGAGGGAACCTTTTGGGCGGTGGTGTTATTAATAAGTGTACTCTCTGGGGCAACCCATCGAAAGGAAGGTACGAAAACAACATGATGACGCAAGGTGTAGATGATAGAAGAAGGCATCTCCGCCGCGACGTAACGCTCTGTGCCTGGTTACGCTTTCGCGGAGAGAAAAGCCCTCGCTGCACCCGCTCGTGCGACCTGACTCGCGAAGGCGCACGCTTCGTCACGCTCCGTCCTGTTGCGGTGGGCGAGCCGGTTCTGATTACCCTAGCGCTTAGCGGTACCCAATCGCTGGAGTGCAAGGGTGTTGTCCGCTGGTGCCGTATGCTGCCAAATCGAATGTACGAGTTCGGGGTTCGTTTCCTCGATTTGCATGACGAGGAATATGAGCGACTGGACGAAGTCATGGCGGTTTCGGAAGCAGCAGAAGCGGCTCTCGTCTGAAGATCTCTTCTTTAACTCCCGTAGAAACCCCCTGGGATATTTGGTGATTAGATGTATTGCGCCACAATCGCGAGTCCCGCCGCGACACTCGTGAACGTGTCGCGATGCAGGAGCTTTTCGTCGCCGTAGCGCGAAACCAGCATGTGGCGTACTGCGGGAACAAGACAGGTACCGCCGGTGGTGAGCACCAGATCAATACCTTCGGGCGTAATGCCCGCGTTCGCTTCCGCTTCTTTGATGCATTCCAGCATATCGTCCAGCACCGGCTCGATAATGTGTGTAAACTCGGAGCGTGTTACAGGCATCTGTAGATGGATTGATTCCGTGCGGAACTCCACGTGCGTCTCCCATTCCTCGCTAAGGGTCTTCTTGGCTTGCTCAATTTTCCGCACAAGGGGATACCCATAATTCCGCTGGATGAACGTTCGCAACATGCGAATGGCTTCGGGGTGCGTGGAGCTGCTCTCCACGGCGATTAGCCAATTCAGTGTTTCTTCTGTGTTGAGCTTGTACAGATTCTGCCAGTCCAAAAGGCTATTGTAGATATTTTGCGGCATGGGTAGTTTCGAAGGTCCGTATCTCGAACGACTGCCCAGCAAGGGGAATACTTTTGCGCGGATCAACTCGCGGTCAAGAACATCCCCCGCAATCGGCACTCCGGCAACACCCAAGATACGACTCTCAGCAAGACGTTCTGCCGCGCCAGCGCCTCCTCCAAACTCCATCACGCAAACGTCACACGTTCCTCCGCCAATATCAACCACCATAAGACGTTGCCGCATGTCGGTACGTACTGCATATTCCACGCACGCCGCCACCGGCTCATAAAAGAACACCACCTCCCGGAAACCCGCCAGTTCCGCAGCACGACGCAATCGTCTCTCAGCCACCTCATCTTCTTCCGGACGTTTTGCAAAGCACACAGGCCTGCCCAGCACCACCGTGTCGATTTCTTCTCCCGATTCCAGACAAACCTTATTACGGATCTCCTTAAGAATCAGGGACACCAACTCTTCGATTTGGTAGTGGGTGCCGAATACCTCCGTTCCCTTAAAATCCGGGAAACGCAACATACTCTTGATTGACTGAAACAGTCGCCCCGGAGAATTGACTTCCAGCGTCACATGGGCAAACATCGCCTCGCGTCCCTCATACATTTCATCGCGCGGCTTGTACCCTTCTGATTTGTCCGGCTCTGATCCCACATAGGCTTCGACCGCCGTTTCTAACTTCACTTGACGGAGCAACACTTCGCGGTCGACGTTACGTTCGATAAACGTCTGCGCTGCCCTTCGTCCGATGATTTCCTCCCCCGACCGCGAAATATACACCAACGAGGGTAACGAATAAGGGTTATCGTTCAGGTCGTCCAGTTGCAGCACGCGCACCTGCCCGTTGGAACACAACGCCGCACTGGAATTGGTTGTACCAAAATCTATTCCGCAAGCTCGAAAAGCCACCGTTCACCACCTAAGGCGCCCTTGTTCAAAGCCCAAATACTGTTGCAGTCTGCGCCTTTCACGATAATTCATATGTAGAAAAACACAACGCCGCGCCTGGTCATTTCCGGCGCGGAGGTTGCCAAAACTGTTCCTTTTACACCAAACCAGAGAAAATTGCAAATCTTCTCTTATCAACACTTGCTTGTGCGAGGAGCCCTAATGGTGCGACGCGGCAATCCCCTCGGGATTTCGGGGATAACCCTGCCTTAGGTTCTCTTGCGCTACGCGGTTGAGGGGATTGCTTCGTCGCTTCGAAGACTCCGCTCCTCGCAATGACAACCAGGGGGACACCAAACGCAACCGGCTCGGGCAAAACCTACCCAGGTCATCCCCTGTAGGGGGCGAGCCCCCGTGCTCGCCCTCCCGTGTCCTTACCACCGACCAACTCCTGCGCAAATTCCTTGCCTCTCCTGCAGGGGTGAGGCATGCCTCGTCCCTACAGGAGATGCAAGGAGACAGGTGTCCCTCCGGACGCTTGGTTCACTCACGAAGAGAACCTTATAAGCCTCATGGTGAAAAAAGAAAGGCATAAGACGGGATGAAGCCCGTCCTATGCCATGAAAGAAACCTCTCTAACATAGAGGGCGCGAGAACGACGCGCTCAAATCGCGCTCTATTTTCTCATCGCGAGGACGTCGCGCTCGTAACGGCGCACATCTTCTAACCACGCAGCACCGTGTGGCACTCCTTGCTTCACACAATAGTAATCCCATACAGCGCCAAAAGGTAACGATTTGATCTCCTCCAGCATCGCGAGTCTTGCGGTGTAGTTCCCCTCCGTTTCCAGCGAACGTAGCCGGTCGGTGGGTTCCAGCAACGCGATTAATAACGCTTTGAGCATGGCACGTGTGCCCGTCACCCATGCGGCGATGCGATTGATGCTGGCGTCAAAGAAGTCCAGTCCAATGTGGACGCGTTGCACAAAACCATGCCGAATAATCTCTTCCGCCGTCGCTCGCAAATCGTCAGAAAGGATGACGACATGGTCGCTGTCCCACCGTATACCACGGCTCACATGCAACAGGATCTCGTCCACGAACAGGAGTATAGAGGAAATCTTGTCGGCAATGGTTTCGGTGGGATGGAAGTGCCCCGCGTCGAGACAAAGCAAAACATTCTTTTCGACAGCATAGCCCAGATAAAACTCATGGGACCCGACGACGTAACTTTCAGAACCGATCCCAAACAATTTCGACTCGACGGAATCCAGATTGAATTTGGGATCCAACTTTTCCCCTAAAATACGATCCAGAGATTCTCTCAAACGCGCTCTGGGCGCCCAACGGTCGATCGGGGTATCTTTCATGCCATCGGGAATCCAGATGTTGGTCACGCAAGGCGTCCCGAGCGTTTGTCCAAAAAACGCACCGATCTTTCGGCACGCGATCGCATGATTCACCCAAAAGTCCCGGATGGATTTATCTGGATGAGACAAGGTCAACCCATCGTCCGCTTTGGGATGTGCAAAAAAAGTGGGATTGAAGTCGATGCCCAGTCCTTTCGCCTTTGCCCAATCAGCCCATCGCGCAAAGTGTTCCGGACCTAGTGCGTCACGGTCTACTTTTTTCCCGCCGGTTTCTGCATACATGGCGTGGAGATTCAGGCGGTGTTTCCCCGGAATAAGTCGGTAAGCCTGTTCCATGTCCTGCCGCAATTCGTCCGCCGTACGCGCTTTGCCTGGATAATTACCGGTCGCTTGGATCCCACCGCCAGATGCGCTCTCGGTGTGCTCAAAGCCGCCGACATCGTCGCCTTGCCAACAATGCAGGGAAATCGATACCCCGGCGAGACGTTCTAAGGCTGTGTCCGTGTCGACACCATATGCCGCGTAGATCTCACGCGCACATTCGTACGCCTTTTCCACATTTGGGGATTTTGGAAATGGGGATGACATTCTGTGCAACTCCTTTATGTTGTTTCCTGTTACAATCAGAAACTTTTTTATTAACCCAGCGCCACATCCAGCAACATCATGATAGCAAAACCCACCATCACGCCAATGGTTGGAATATCACTGTTCGATTTACGCCTCGCCTCAGGGATCAATTCTTCCGCAACCACGTAGATCATCGCGCCCGCTGCAAAAGCCAACGCATAGGGCAGCATGGGTCGAAGATATACCACAGCCGCCGCACCCAAAACCCCAGCTATGGGCTCCACCACTGCAGAGATCTGTCCATACTGAAAGCTGCGCCATCGCGACAGGCCCTCTCGGCGCAACGGCATCGAAACCGCCGCTCCTTCGGGAAAGTTCTGAAGGCCGATACCAATCGCCAAAGCCCACGCCCCCGTCAACGTGGCGCCCGCGATACCACTCGCCGCCGCCCCAAATGCTACTCCCACCGCGAGTCCTTCTGGGATATTGTGGATGGTGATAGCCAACACCAACAGAGTCGCCCGCTGCCAAGAGCTTTTCAATCCCTCCGCGTTTTCGGTCGCCAAGCCCGGATGCAAATGCGGCAGAAGTTTATCCGTCGCCAGAAGAAAAACGCCCCCGGCAAGAAACCCAACTACCGCCGGAACCCATGCTGACCCTCCCATTTCTTCACTCATTGCGATGGCAGGCGCCAACAAAGACCAAAAACTCGCTGCAATCATGACCCCTGCCGCCATTCCTAGCATACCGTCCATAACGCGCTGGTCAATCTGCTTCGTAAAAAACACTAGACCCGCGCCCAAAGCCGTCACGCCCCACGTAAACAAGGTGGCAAGCAGCGCCTGAAGCACGGGATGTAACGAGGCAAATCCTTGCATCGAGCAAATGTCTCCTTAGTGACTTACCCTACCAGTGTAGCAAGGCGTACCGGCAAGCTTCCAACATGACACAATGCGCTCTCGCATTGGATTGGGGCAAGCCCTTCGACCCAGCAATCACCTCAGGATTTCGGGGGATGACCATGTCCTGGGTTCTCTTGCGCTACGCGGTTGAGGGGATTGCTTCGTCGCTTCGAAGACTCGCTCCTCGCAATGACAACTGGGGGACACGGGGCGAAACCGCGGCAAAGGACCTATCAACCTGGATTTACTCCCGTTTTTTGATCCAGCATTCCCCCAATTCGTATACTAACGTTGTGCGGAACTGCTTTCTAAGCGGCGATACTCTTTCCGTGCTGTGACAAACATCTGTGTACCTTCGAACCCACGGGCGAAATAGCCCTCAAAAAAAGGAGTGGCGTGTTATGCGAGAAATGGATATGGGGCTGATTGGTCTGGCAGTTATGGGTGAGAACCTTGCGCTGAACATGGAGAGCAAGGGCTTCGGTGTTGCTGTCTATAACCGCACGGTTGCCAAAGTGGACGCGTTTGTCAAGGGGCGCGCCGCGGGCAAAAACATCGTAGGGTGTCACAGCATCGATGAGCTCTGCGCCAGCCTGAAAAAACCACGCAAGGTCATGCTCATGGTAAAAGCCGGACAAGCAGTGGATGATTTTATTGAACTGCTGATCCCGCACCTCGAGAAGGGCGACATCATCATCGACGGAGGCAACTCGCATTTTCCGGACACGATTCGCCGCACACAATATCTCGAGAGCAAAGGTTTGCTTTACATCGGCACGGGCGTATCGGGTGGTGAAGAAGGCGCCTTACGGGGACCGTCGATCATGCCGGGCGGCTCTCCGGCGGCATGGGAACACGTTAAACCCATTTTCCAGGCTATTGCAGCGAAAACGGATGACGGAACGCCCTGCTGCGACTGGGTAGGGGAGAACGGCGCCGGGCATTTTGTCAAGATGGTGCACAACGGCATCGAGTACGGGGACATGCAGATGATTTGCGAGACCTACCACCTTATGAAACAAGGGCTGGGTATGTCCAACGAAGAGATGCATGCCACCTTCTCGGAGTGGTATCAGGGGGAACTGAACTCCTACCTCATCGAAATCACGCGCGATATCCTCGCCTACAAAGACGAAGAGGGCAATTATGTCGTCGATCTGATTCTGGATACGGCAGGACAAAAAGGAACGGGCAAATGGACCGTCATCGCCGCGCTGGATGAGGGTCAACCCTTAACGCTGATCGCCGAAGCCGTATTCGCCCGTTGTATTTCCGCTCTGAAAGAAGAACGCCTCGTCGCTGCAAAAGAGTTCCCCATGTCCACTGCTCCCTTGAACGTAGACCGTGCCGAGTTCATAAACGACCTGCGCCACGCGTTATACGCGGCAAAAATCGTCAGTTATGCACAAGGGTACCAACTGATGCGGGCGGCTGCCAAAACGTATAACTGGAATCTGAACTACGGTGGCATCGCCCTGATGTGGCGTGGCGGCTGCATTATCCGTTCGGTTTTCTTAGGCAAGATCAAAGAGGCATTCGATAGAGATCCGAATCTGGTCAACCTACTGCTGGATCCGTTTTTCAAAGATGCCATCCAGAAGGCGCTTCCTTCGTGGCGGCGTGTGGTAACTGCGGCTGTAACCGTGGGCATTCCAGTGCCCGCATTGAGCAGCGCTTTGGCGTATTTTGACGCGTACCGTACCGAACGGCTACCTGCCAACCTGTTGCAAGCCCAGCGCGACTACTTCGGGGCACACACGTATGAACGGGTAGACAAACCCCGTGGTGAGTTTTTCCATACCAATTGGACAGGCCGGGGCGGGAGTACAAGTGCTTCTACATACACGGTTTGAGGAAAGACCTGCGCAGATATCGGTCTGCACCAGAGCAGATAGGAGGAGCAATTGATGCAAGGCTCATTTCAAGATTACATGCGCACAGGTATTATCCACTTCATGGCGTACCCGAAATGTGCCAGTGGGGAAGGTCCCATATTGGACACCTTGTCAGAATTGCTTTGCGATGACTTCTTCGAAGTCGTTGAAGTGACCCATATGAAAGACGCCGACACCCGACGTCAGGCACGCTCCCTTGCCGAGCAAGCCCGGGTAGAATTGTGTTTTGGGGCACAGCAGATACTGCTCGCGGGAAAACTCGACTTAAATCACCCCGACGAGGAAGAACGGCAGAGGGCGGTAAATGCTGTGCTGGATGCTATCCCACATGCAGAAGAGTTAGGTTGTCGTGCCGTTGCCGTTCTGAGTGGCAAAGTGTCGGAAGATCGGGAAGCCGCAAAAGCCCGTCTCATCGATTCCCTCCAGCAGTTGGCGCGTTGTGCCCGTCCCAAAGAGATTTCCATTGTACTCGAACAGTTTGACCAGGTGGACTTCGGTAAAAACTGCCTCATCGGTCCTACGGCGGAAGCTGTGGAGATTTCTCAAGAGATGCGACGAGACTTCCCGAACTTCGGGCTCTTGCTCGATTTAAGTCATCTACCGCTGCTACATGAGACACCAGAAACAGCCATCCGCACTGCTGGGGAACACCTTGTCCACGCGCACATCGGCAACTGTGCGATGGATGACCCAACCCACGAGGCGTATGGAGACAATCATCCCCGTTTCGGTGCTCCTGGCACGCGCAATGATGTGCCCGAACTCGTGCGCTATCTAAAAGCCCTCATGGATATCGGTTTCATTTCAGAAAAGTCACGCGGGATTGTCAGTTTCGAGGTAAAGCCGATGAGTCGCGAATCCAGCGAAGCGGTCATTGCCGGATCGAAACGAACCTTGTTGGCGGCTTGGCGGCGTCTCTAACAACACACAAAAATAACAACGGGCAAAACGCCTGTCACGTTATATAACATGGTTTCATAAATTATTGAGGAGTTTCACCATGCCGAAGATCTTTGTCACCCGCCGTATCCCCGATGAAGGACTCGACTTGCTTCGTCGCGAATTTGGCGAAGCCCACGTTATTGTGTCGCCCCATGACCGCGTCATACGCCGAGATGAATTGTTGGCCGGAGTTCGCGGTGTCGACGCGCTGCTTTCCATCCTGACAGACACCATAGATGATGCGGTCATGGAAGCAGCAGGTCCTCAATTAAAAATCATCGCAAATTACGCTGTCGGGTATAATAACATTGATGTGGGCGCCGCAACGGCTAGGAGAATTCCTGTGACCAATACTCCGGGCGTTCTAACGGAAACCACAGCCGATCTGACGTGGGCGATTTTGCTGGCAACGGCTCGACGGCTTGGGGAAGGGGAGCGCCTTGTCCGCGCTAGCAAATGGGCAGGTTGGGGACCTATGTTGCTGTTGGGTGTGGATGTTTACGGCAAGACCTTGGGTATCTTTGGCATGGGGCGTATCGGACAAGCCGTGGCACGACGTGCCAAGGGGTTTGATATGCGCGTCATTTATACCGATGTCGCGCCGCTCCCGGCAGAAACCGAAAAAGCCCTCGGCGCGACTTACGTAGATAAAGCCACGCTATTGGCGGAATCCGACTTTATCAGCATCCATTGTCCGCTCATTCCGGAAACCATTCATGCGTTTGGCGCCGCAGAATTCAAAGCCATGAAAAAATCCGCCATCATCGTCAACACCGCGCGAGGTCCCGTTATCGACGAGGAAGCCCTCGCCGAAGCCCTTCAGCGTGGCGAAATCCGTGCGGCAGGTTTGGATGTATTCGAAGAGGAACCGGATGTACATCCGAAACTACTCGAATGTGAGAATGCCCTGCTGATTCCTCACTTGGGCAGCGCCACCAAAGAGACCCGCGGCAAGATGGCAGAGATCGCCGCACGAAACATCATCGCGCGTTTGAACGGGCAACGCCCACCGAACTGTGTCAACCCGGAGGTTTTGTAGAAACCGTTTCCAACGCATGCGGAAAGGAGAGCCGTCGTGTATATCGGACGCATTGTTATGATTGCCAAGACCCGCGAGGGCAAAATGTGTGTAGGTTACCGCGTGTCGAGTAGATCATTCCCAAATCGTACAGCATCCCTATTTCCTGACCGCATACAAATCTTGCCGCGTCCGGGCTACGAGTCCGACGTTTTGAAAAATCCGTACATTACGTACAACTGTCTGCGCACGGCATGCCAAGGTTCCGTTGTCGTCGCCAGCAATGGGAGCCACACCGATCCCATTGCTGAAAAAATCGACGCCGGCGCCAACGTCCGCGACGCAATTGCCTACAGTCTGCTCGCCTTGGATTATGAAAAAGATCAATACAACACCCCGCGCATTTGCGCTGTCGTTGACACCCGCGGAGAAGAAGCGGGCTGGCTGGGCATTGTCCGAGACAACGGCATTGAGGTACGTCGCATCTTCTTGGAGCCGGAACGCTTCTGGTACGTCGCTACATACGAAGAGGTACACATTTGCGAACAACCTCGAGGCGAGTTTCCGGTAGTCACCCCTGAAGAGGCATGTGATTTCCTCTTGTCAGGAGGTATTTTTGCAGAGAGAACCCATCCGATTACCGCGGTCGCGGCGGTCGCGGCCGAAAAAGGGTTCGATTATGCTGTAAAAGACGTTTCCTGAGACAACGCCACACATTATCGTCGACAAAACTGGAGAGCTCTCGTGTCATACACAGAATATGCCAGCCCCCTTGTGGAACGCGTCGCCTCACGCGAAATGATCGAACTGTGGAGCCCCCAAAAAAAGTTCTCCACATGGCGGCGTTGCTGGGTCGCGCTTGCCGAGGCGGAACACGAGCTCGGGTTGCCCATTACCCTAGAGCAAATTGAGGAAATGCGCGCCCACATCGACGACATTGATTTCGAAGCGGCTGCGCGGATCGAACGAGAAACGTGTCACGATGTCATGGCGCATATCCACACGTACGGTCTCGTTGCCCCGAAAGCCAAAGGGATCATCCATCTTGGCGCGACTAGCTGTTTCGTCACGGACAACACGGATCTCATCCTCATGCGGGAAGGCCTGCAGTTGTTGCTGGCACGCGCGGTAAATGTGCTTGCGCGGCTTACGGATTTCGCCATGACCTGGAAAGACTTGCCCGTACTCGGTTTTACCCATTTCCAACCGGCACAACCCGTCACGCTTGGGAAACGGGTCTGTCTGTGGGCGCAAGACTTGCTGATGGACATTGAAGACATCGAGGTTCTTCTCTTGCGCCTGAAGTGCCGCGGCGCGAAAGGGACCACCGGCACACAAGCCTCTTTTCTCGAACTGTTCCAAGGCGACTCCGAAAAAGTCAAAGAGCTAGACCGACGCGTTGCCCAAAAACTTGGGTTTGAGTCGTCTTTTCCTATCACAAGCCAGACGTATCCGCGCAAAGTCGACACCCACGTGCTACAAACGTTGGCGCGAATTGGCGAAAGTGTGCACAAATTTGGCACCGACATGCGGCTTCTACAAAACAGAAAAGAAGTAGAAGAACCGTTCGGAGAAAAACAAGTCGGCAGTTCTGCCATGGCGTATAAGCGCAACCCGATGCGCTGCGAACGCCTTTGCGCCCTTGGCCGTTTTCTGATGGTGGCGCCGCTACACGCGCAATTCACGGCAGCAACACAATGGCTCGAGCGCACCCTCGATGATTCCGCGATTCGTCGCATCAGTATCCCAGAAACCTTTCTGGCGTGTGACGGCGCGCTCATTCTTTACCAAAGCATTGTGGAAAATCCGGCGGTCTACCCTAAAGTCATCGAAAAACACCTTGCGGAAGAGTTGCCTTTTATGGCGACAGAGACCGTATTGATGGAGTGCGTGCGCCGAGGAAAAGATCGGCAACAAATCCACGAACGGATTCGGCAACATGCCCAAGCCGCCGCCCATCGCGTCAAAGTAGACGGCGCACCCAATGATCTGATCGAACGACTCGCAAATGATTCAGAAATCGGCATGAGCCGCGAAGAACTGGAATCCATTCTCGATCCGTGTCGCTTTACGGGTAGAGCGGCGGAACAAGTGCAAGAGTTCATCGAAGACCACGTGCGCCCCGTACTCCAGCGCCATACCTCCTCGTTAGGAATGACCGCCGAGGTGCGCGTGTAAACACAAAAAACAAAAACTTCCGGCTCAGAACAACGAACAGAACGACACGATGCATCGGTTTGCCAAAGGGTGGGCACATTCGGTTATGCTACGTAGGTCAAATCGACAAACATTACCAATAAGGAGCATTCATCATGAAAAACACCATCCGCTGGGGCATTTTGAGTACAGGAAGTATTGCACATACGTTCGCCCGAGGGCTGTCTGCTGCCCCAGGTGCCGAGCTGGTTGCGGTTGGTTCGCGCACACAGGAAGCAGCAAACGCCTTTGGCGAAGAGTTTAACGTGCCGCATCGCCATGGCTCGTATGAAGCTCTGGCAAACGACCCGGATGTCGACGTGATTTACGTCGCCACGCCGCACAACTTGCATAAAGAGAACACAATTTTGTGTCTGGAATCCGGTAAAGCCGTGCTGTGCGAAAAACCGTTCGCCATCAATGCGACCGAAGCACGCGCCATGGTCGAGACGGCACGAAGAAAGAAATTATTTCTGATGGAAGCCATGTGGTCTCGGTTTATTCCGGCTATCGTGCGGGTACGTGAATTGGTAAAGGAAGGGGCAATTGGGGAACCACGCATGGTGGTCTCAGATTTCGGTTTTCGCGCCGGCTGGAACGAGGAAGGACGTTTGCTCAATCCCAAATTCGGCGGCGGTGGACTACTCGATGTCGGCGTGTACACCGTCTCCTTCGCGTCTATGATATTCGGTACCCCCAACGCCATTGCCTCTATGGCACACATCGGAAGGACCGGCGTCGATGAACAAGCCGCCATGATCTATGGATATCCCGAAGGACGCTTGGCGGTGCTCTATACTGCCGTGCGCACCAACACGCCTCAACAGGCGTTTGTCCTCGGCACGGACGGAAGAATCCAAGTCCATGCCCCTTGGTGGAAACCTTGTCGCCTCACCCTTACCGTCTACGGAAAAGAAGAACAGACACTGGATATCCCCTTTGCGGGCAACGGATATAACTACGAAGCAGAAGAAACCATGCGGTGCATGCAAAACGGTAAACTTGAGAGCGACGTGATGCCACTCGATGAAACCATCGCCATCATGGAAACCATGGACAAGACGCGTGCCCAGTGGGGACTTCGTTATCCGATGGAATAGAACCTGTTGAGCCGTGGGTCAAACGTTACGCCTGCTGCTCTTCTTCTTGATCGTCCTTTTCATCCTCTTCGCCCGCGCTCAGGTCGGATAACAACGTCCCGGGAAGAGGACGAGATTCGTCTTCGTCTTGGGTGGATGTTTCTTCGGCGTCCTCGGAATGCGTGATATCCGATACGGTTGAGGTTGGATAAGGCATTTCATAGGCCTGGTCCTCCGCAGGTGCGGGCGTTTGGACCACCTCGCCATGCTCCGATAATTGGGGTTCCAACGCCAAATCCCGTTCCACAACGATGTCCAACACTTCCAGTTCTACACCGGCAACTTCGTCTGTACCCAAAAGTTCCCGCGCCTGCAACAAAAGGAAATTCTTCAGCCGATTACGCACTTCGCTGCTGCGAACTTGCGGCGCCTTCCGAAGAACAACCTCTGCCCGGACATGAACACCTCGACGGTCCGCCGTCGGCGTCAAAAACACCTCGGCGCGCTTTACCTCGGACTGCGCCGAGACTTCTTTCGTCAACGTGCGCTCTAAGGGAGCGAGCCGAACCGTGTCCGTGCCCAGGTTATCTGAAAACGCAATGCTCTTGTCCTGAAAAAGGCTCTTCGGAATAGGCGCCAGGGCAAGAAGCCCCAACAACGCCGTCACAATCCCTACTATCACACGCACAACAGAAGAGTCCGGCATCGGCAATACCAACACCTCATAAAGGCGACTAGGTGAATACATCACCAGCGCAATTCCCGCCACCGCAACCCCAAAAAAAACTAACGTGCGCAGAATAACCTGCAATTTCGGAATCCACCGCGATACGTCCATATTGAGTCCCCTTCCGTAACAAAAGACAGTAAATAATACCTCAGTACTCTTACAACCCTATGATACCAAAAACATCGCAAAAGTTCGCGAGTTTTTTGTCGCTACCCACCGTCATTGCGAAGAGTACACCCAGCACGACGCCCCACTGCGCTACACCCCCACTCTGTCATTGCGAGGAGTGCCGTCAGGCACGACGTGGCAATCCCCTCGGCAGTCGGGAGATAACCAGAATCCTGCACATAGCCCCCTTGCGCTACGCGGGTGCGGGGATTGCTTCGTCGCTTCGAAGACTCGCTCCTCGCAATGACAACCTGCCCCGCCCCTACAGAGCAAACGGACAGTTCCGACGCTTTCCTGCAAATTTCCTCATTTATCTCTGCAGTCTCAGCGGATAGTACGTTGCAATGCGATGACAACGCCTTGGATTTGGATCGTCTCAGCGGGGAAAAACAAAGATTTGAAACCCGGATTGGCGGGTCGAAGTTCAACGAGGTCTCCATGCCGATAGTAGCGTTTTACGGTCGCTTCGTCATCGACCAAGGCAACCACGATGTCCCCCTGATTGGGTGATACGTTAGGATCAACGATGATGATGTCTCCCGCAAGGATGCCGGCCTCTATCATGCTGTCACCTTGCACCCGCAAGCCAAACACTCCCTCACGAGCGGCAGACGCTGCCACCGAGACATACGACTCAATGTTTTCTTCCGCCAGCACGGGCGAGCCCGCAGCAATCCGTCCAACCAAAGGGACAACGCCGACCTGGGTAGTATACAACCCCGCCGAGACCTTATCCGTCAGACGAATGGACCGCGCTTTCGAAGAGCGCTGGATAAATCCTTTCCGTTCCAAAGCGCGCAGGTGATCACTGACCGCATTGGTAGAGGCTATATGAAAACGGCGTCCGATTTCGGAAATTGTGGGCGGCATACCGTTTTTCTTGCTGAACATGATGATGAAATCTAGGATTTCACGTTGCCTTTTGGTCAATGTTTTGGCCATGGTATCAATACACCATTCGCATACCTGGAGACCGTAATGCTGAATGCTTTTTCAGGTATATTATGGATTCCGGAAAACGTTTTGTCAACTCTATGTATAAGTCCAGTACCTTTGGCACTTTTGTAATGTTGGATGAGGAAGTGAAGAGAGGACTTTCCAGGAAAGTTGCTAAAAGAAAGGCACTGACGCGTAACGTCATAAGTAGGTTTGATCTATCTATGCCCCCCTTAATCCCCCCGCATGCCGGGGGACACAAGGGGCTGAACCCTGCGCAGGGGATAGAAAGCCGTCCCCCGCTGTCATTGCGAGGAGCCCCGAAGGGGCGACGTGGCAATCCCCTTAGGTATCCGGAGATTACCCCGACCTATGCCCCATGTCATCTGGCGCTACGCGATTGAGGGGAAGGGCGAGGCATGCCTCACCCCTACAAGGGAGATAGACTTTCTCCTCGCAATGACAACCGGGCGTACAAGCCTAGTCTACGTCCTCGATGCAGTGCCAAAGGTTTGTGAACTTATCCACTCTAAGTAAAAACTATTTATTTCATTGCGATGTTGTTAAGTCCGCACGACAAGATGCGGAGACTTGTTACGGATACGAGGAGGTTCCCTGCCTTCCCGGTGCCCTAAGTTCTCTCTCTCTTTTCCAGAAAACAGCTATGTCCGCATTGCTGCAGTCCTTGCAACGACAACATCATGGCAGGGTCAAAAAAACGCGCGGGCCACGTCATGCAAGACTGACCCGCGCTGGCACGGAAACAGGAACGTTTAGTAAACGGCTTTGATGGTCACGACAAATGTCGCCGAGTAATTGCTGTTGCTAAGGGTGAACGTTGAGGTAGCCCCTGTAAGAGTAGCCGATGTCAACCCCATATCCCGTGTCGAACCAATCTCGTACATGTCATAGAACTTGTTGAAGAAATCCAACTCATAGGCATTGAACTGGAAGTTCAGTTGCGACTCCCCGGGCGGAACGATCATGTCAAACACGGTCCAATTCGGGTACTGGGTCTGTCCTTTTTTCATCTTGAGCAAAATGGACACGCCATCGCTCATATTGATATCACACATCGGTGCGGTCACGCCCCAAAGCGTGGCTGCCCGCGGAGCATAGGTGCGCGCCGAAAACGCCCACTCGCTATTCCCCAAGAGATCGCCGTTCACCTTGGCATAGAACTGCGTGAGCGTAATCGTCACGCGGATATTGTTTTCCGCCGCTGACACTACACCTGCCCACATCCCCATGTGATCAACGATTCCCGTATGCACCGTCGGATAATAGGCAAGCCCCGGCATCTGAAGCACACCATCCGTCGTCGGATGAAGAGCTGCGGCGGTGGTGTAACCGCTAAACTTCTCATCGCTGACGTTACACGTACCGTCATTGGGCTGGTTACAAAGCGCCGTGATGTAGCCATCACCGTCCGCCGTGGCAACAAACTGATTAATGATGATGGGACCATAGTACGGTGAGTTCATCGTCGCATGCGCCGAAATATTGGCATCCACCCAACTGTATTGCATATGGTCAATGTCAGGCGACGGGTTTTCACCAAAAATGGGTCCCAGAAGATCGTAATTGATCGAACTAGCAGCCCAGTTGCCTTGAACAACACCGACGATCGGCATCCAGCGCGAAATAAGTTGGTCGCTGGCTAAATTGCAAAGATTGTGCTCGATAAGGTACCGCGTGATCTCACAGCCGAAACTGCCAGACAAGATAATCGCCGAAGTTGCGCCAGAACGATCGATTACGTGTTTGATATACTTCGCCATGCGAAGCGCGTACCGCGGCACGCCCGCCGGCATCGCATTGTCAGCAGCCACGTCTTCCGGGGTATACCACGACGGCGGCACACTGCCGTAATACGTGGCTCCACAAACCTGGTTTGGCGCCGTCGGATTTTGGAAATTCGTAGGACGCCCCGTAAACGCCGCAATTTGATTGACCGGTTCCGCAATATCGTCAATCATCGAATCATCGCCGTACACATTTGTGTATGTCCATCCATCGTTATCAAAACCATGAATGTAAACCATAATCGCCGTGCTTGGGTTATAATTTACTGCGTGAGCCGGCAATGCCACGGCGGCAAAAACCATCACCAAACCCGCACAGACACTCCACATCCCTTTGACTCCTACCCTACTAGAAATCACCTTCTTCATCTCTAGCGCCCTTTCTACTCTACCTAGAGTTTCTAAACCGGCTGGACCCCATATCCAGCACCCTTCACGCTTTTAGCATAATGCAAAATTGAAATTTCGTCAACAAAAATTTTTCGTTACTGCCACCGATTACTAACCATGGTTTTGAAACATTTGGGGCAAAATAACTTAAAAACCGTTCAATATTTGACAATTTTTGTCCTTATAAGACAAGACAGTTCAAGAATGCTGAGACGTTTATGCATTTCGTAAAGACATCGGTGGCGCTACGAATACGACTAATAATACAAGATCACAGCAGGTGCATCTGCGTCAACCCGAAAACACATCCGCACCGACGTATTGAGAACAAGTTACCCGCTAAAGTAATGGGCTGTTTGCGGCGCCCCTTGACATTTACCAATGTGATTGCGAGGAGCCAGTCCCCGAGCGACGAAGCCAATCGTTCCCCGTTTGTAAGGGCGCAACGCGTTCCGCCGTATCCAGCCCCTACCAAAAGCAATCCCTTCCCCGACAGCCCTTGGTTGTCATTGCGAGGAGCCCCGAAGGGGCGACGTGGCAATCCCCTTGGGATTTCGGGGATGACCGTGCTCTGGGTTCTCTTGCGCTACGCGGTTAAGGGGATTGCTTCGTCGCTTCGAAGACTCGCTCCTCGCAATGACACCGCTGGGGACGTCAAACCCAACGGGATAGGTTGAAACCCCTCCCTGTTATTCCTTGTAGGGGCGAGCACGGAGGCTCGCCCTCCCCTGTCCCTTCTGCACACACCCCTTGCCCTGCCCGTAGGGGCGAGGCATGCCTCGCCCTACCACGCCACCGTCACACGGTTCAGCCCCCCTGTATCCCCCCCGCATGCGGGGGAAACGGATGTACTGTTCTTACATATTGTTATGCACAAAACTATTTTTCCTTCTTTAACAGAACCGAACCTTGATATCCGGACTCTGAGTTACATGCCCTACAATTTTGTTTTGGCTGTCATACATGGTAAAATATACCTTTTGCTCCGGGTATGTTTTGTGACCGGAACACTGCCTGAACACTCAGGCGGTTGCGACGCCCCGAGGAAGATGGGGCAAAACGAATAGAGGAGGACGTTCGGTGCGCTGCAAAGCGAACCGAACCTAGCAGGATTTAGGAGTTCCGCCGTGAACAAGACGAAACTCCATGAGGGTATTGCTTTAATTGAGGTCTCGGACCCGCTTTTGTTGACGGAAATCGAAAACGATCCCGTCATTCGACCGTATCTCGGCGACCGTATCTCGGATTGCTGTGTACCCGTCATGCCGCACGCCGTGGCGGAAGTGCAACGCCGACTGCAAGCAATGGGGCATCTACCCACACGGCTCCATTGTGCAACGGCGGAAGTTCCAAAGGGGGATCAGGCGGTATGAACGTTCCCTATACGGTGCGAGAATGTCTGCAAGGGTACAACGCCGACACGCTGGGGGCGCTTTGCGCTTCTTGGGGATTGCCTGCCCGTTCCAAAGAACTTAACATACGCTCCCTGGAACAGATTTTGGAGAGCTCCACCCAGGTCGCGCGATTACTAGCTAACGCGCCCGGGGATACCCTGCGATTACTCCATCTCGTGTCCTGTCACCCACTCATCTCATTAGCCGACATACTCTCGGTAAGGGGGTTATATACGGGGAACTGTAGTGTTGAACCTTTGCGCATCGCTCTTCAGCACGGCTGGATTCTTGTGGCTCCTCGAGGCAGCAGTGGCGCATTTGCCCTGTCGGATTTGACCCGAGAATACCGGCCAAACGACCCGAGTCCCTCTCTATTCGTGCCGACTTCGGTGCAAACGGTCCTCCCCCCGGCACCTGACGAGACACTGGAGGTTCCTCGTGTCCCAGAGGGTACGGTCATACCGGACCCATCTCCTACCGATTGGACGACTAACGCATCTTTGGAATTCTTGCGTCTCGTGGATATCGTTCAACCGCGGGTAACCGCCGGTAAAACCTTACATCGCGCCGACTGGCAACAGGTGCTCGAAGAAGCTCGGAATGTCGGTATCCCCTCTGAAAGCCTCACCCTGTTGTACGGCATCTTGCAAACCCTGCAATGCGTAGCCGAACAGAATGGGCGTCTCGTCGTGACCCCCAGAGCCGAACAATGGGTTAGGCTATCCCAATCCCAACGGGCATGCGACCTTTTTCAAGTCTTTTTAGAATCGGAAGACCTTTACGAGATAACAATTTTCTTCCCCGAATCTTTTTCCTCCATAGACGCCTATGCCCCTGCCGGCACGTTGCGTAGAACCTACTTCAAAAAACTGGCAGCATATCTCTTAAGCACATTGGACACCTCCACATGGTACGAGGTCCAAACGTTTGTGGACCTAATCAAGACTCGAGATAGAAATGTCCTTTTCTTGGAAGAACCATGGCGTGCTATTCAGGCACATGCCCGAGGGGATATCGCCGTATGGCGCGAGAATGCGTGGCGCACCCACGAAGAACGGCTATATCAATGGATGTTACGCGCCGTTTTCGCCGGAATGGGAATCATCCAACTTGGCAATCAAGGGAGCGTATTTCGGCTAACACCTCAAGGGGTGTTCACGTGTAAAGGGGCGCCGATTCCCGAAACCCAGAGTGACGAACTACCCCAGACGCAAGGTGCCGGTGACGCCATTGTCGTTCAGCCGGACTTCGAAGTCATCGCCTTTCTTGACCGCTGCACCCCTGAACTGCGCCGGCGACTTGATGCCTTCTGTGACCGCATTCGACCCGGGCAGGCAACAACGTACCGCATCACCGAAGAAAGCATTCGACGTGGCATCAATTCCGGTTTTCCACTCGAAGGGTTTCTCCGCGTGCTCGAAGAAGCCTCCGCCCGACCTCTGCCGGCAAACGTGCGTGACCAGTTCTCTACTTGGATCCGCAAAAGGAACGCCATCGTCATACGTACAAACTGTAAATTGGTGGAATGTCTCTCCGAAAAAGACGCCCGCACGTTGGCAAAAAACAATGACCAGCTGAGGCTAATAGGAACCCGTTTTCTGCTCTGTGAAGACACACAGTTGCCGCACGTCGACACCGTGGTCTCGTATTCTCAAGAAAACTCCCCTTTTCTTGAGCCCGCGGAAGGCCTTCAATTGAAATGCCCGTGGGAAAAATGGAATCTTTTTCACACTCGCCGACTAGAGTCTCTAGGCACGTTATCCCGAGCATCAAATGGCGACCTTCTCTTCACTCCGACTATCGACAAAAAACTTCTCCAGGATGACTGGCAAACCTTGCTTGACGAATTACAGAGCCTCACTGTTGTACCCCTACCCCCTCGTTATCGAACCTCCCTCCGTGCTTACGCCGAAGGCAATGTCGTCGGTAAAGCACGTACCGTCACCCTCGTACGTTTTGAGGACCCAGAAACCGCCGACGCCGTCATGGAGCTCGCAGGTAGTTCCGGTGCAATTGAAGGACGCCTAGGAAACTACACCCTGGTTGTCCGAAAAGCCAGACTTTCGGAACTCAAACGCATCCTGAAAGCCCACGGTATCCGAGTCATCACCTCAGCGGAATGTTGGGACGACACCCCCGTTATCAATGGCGAGTCCGCAGAACAGATTTCACAACCCGCCGAGTTGACCACAATTCCTGCTAGCGCTTCTAAGAAAAAGACGCGCGCACGCTCCAAACGCAAGAAAAACGTTTCCACCTCCGAAAGCGCCCCCGCACCGCAAGAATTGCCCAGCTACTCTACAAAAATCATGCAAGAAATCCTCGAAGACGCCATCCAGCGCCGACGGTTGGTCCTCATCGCCTACGAATCCAGCCTGAGCGCCCGCGCGGACACGCGGGTCATAAAACCCGTTATGCTGGACCTCCATAACACGCCCCCCGTCCTCAACGCCTTCTGTTGCAAACAGAACGTCGCGCGTCAATTCAAATTGTCCCAAATCCGAGGCATCCGCGTCCTCGAAAACGAGACGTTTTGACCTTTGCCCCTTACCCTACGTCTTCTAGACTGTCATTGCGAGGAGTGCCGCTAGGCACGACATGGCAATCCCCGCGGGAATTCGGAGAAGACTTTCACTTTGCCCTGCGCCCTCTTGCGCTGCGCGGTTGAGGGGATTGCTTCGTTGCTTCGAAGACTCGCTCCTCGCAATGACAACGAGGGGGACGAAGAGGGCGAGCACAGGGGCTCGCCCCTACAGGGGAAAGACCGAGGCGATGTACGCAAGGGGGGCAGTTTTAGGCAAAGATAAAGCAGGGCGAGTCATGACTCGCCCCTACAGAGAAGACAGAACATAGTCACGGTATGGATATTTCGTCGGGTCACGCCACGCTCCTACGGGGTGGCGAGGAAATAGCGCACTTGCAATAACAAGTGCTGTTAGCAAGGCTTTCCCTTAAGGGGCACGACAAGAAAGTGCTGCTCGCAGGATTCTAGCGAACATGCCCGCGTTGGGAAAAGATAGGCTGGAGTTTGTCGTGGAACATGCTACATAAAATATCTGTTGACAAAAACTGACCATATCGTTATTATTCTTACTATTGCTTGCGTGTGCCTCTGATGTACGTTTGATGGTACGGAGATAAGCTCCATGTTGAAAAGAACTTACAAGTTTTTGTGTCTCACGGGGTTTCTGGTATTTTTCCCTGTTGTTTTGTCAAATAATACCTATGCCGAGGGTGTTTTCTCCAGAGGTGAGTGGCGCTTGGAGCTTACGGGCGTGGCGGACATCCACTCGGGTAAGGCTGACCGTGATGGTGACTTTTACTTCACAGGCTCGATTGAATATGGCTGGCCAATTTTCTCGCGCGCGGTACTCGGTTTGAAAGCCTATCCCTTATTCTTGTATCGCGAGAAAAACGACGGATGCGGCGATTCGGACTTGATCTATGGTGCCGGCGCAGGGATCTGTGCGCGTATTTACGCCAAGCGTGATGCGCGGACGGGGCTCTTTGCGGAAGTAAGTATATCGCCCATATGGCATAGTGACTACTTAGAAGGTAACGGTTCCCGGGTCAATTTTTTGAGTGAAGTGGGGCTGGGGTACGACTTCGACAACGAATGGCATGTGGCGTTGAAATGGGAACATTTTTCCAACGCCCGTCTGAACGGGGATAATGCGGGGGTAAATGGGATTGCTTTGGCAGTCGGTTATCGATTCCGACGAAATCAAGAAACGGTTGCCTTCTCGAAATAAATCTAGGGCGTCTGAGTCGGCGGATTTAGCCGATTCTTGATGGCTTCTATAGCACCCTCAGCGGCTCCTCGAATATCTTCTGGCGTGTCAGGGGTTGCGGCGATGCGCTGCAGTAATTCGAGTTCCGGTTTCGTGCCAATGTGGCCCAGCGTGACAGCAGCCAGGGCGCGCAACGCCGGTGGCAACGAGTTGTCGAACAATGCCTCCGCAAAAATGGGGATATCGGACGATAAGGGTCTTCTGGCGAGTTCTAACAGAATACGGTTTCGCTGGGTCTCCGTGGGTTTTGTATTGCGGTACAGGTTTACCAGTTCGTCGTGTGCTGTCTGGTCACCAAAACGCGCCAGCGCGCACAACGCGGCAAGCCGAACACGGGGCTCTTCATCAGAGGCATAAGGTCGAATAAGCTCCGCCAACGAGGTGTTTTCGGTAAGGGCAAGCAACTCAATAGCGCAGGCGCGCACCATGGGATCATGGCCGGGTTCCACTAGCGGTTTAAGAGCCGGCACGATGACCTCACCGTCCTTGTCGGTTACCACGACGGCTTTGAGAGACTCATGCGCCATTAAGCGCACCTTGGGTGGCGTATCTGGGTTGGAAAACAGGTCGAGTATCGGAATGAACGCGTCGGGACGGATGGATATCATTTCAGCGACGAGTTGCAGAGGGCGGGAACTCTGAAGGCTCTCATCGGGATTCTGGGCAAGGGCAAGCCATTCGTCCAGCCGTGCACGAACTGCGGCTTCTTGCTGTCGTTCCGGGGACGGCTTCCAGCAACCGCCCAGGATGAAGCCACTCAAGATGCCCAAACAAAGTACCCATGAAAGCCGCATGCGTGTCATTTCCTAATGATGGTATATGGCGCAAATCGGAAGCATCATACCAGGAAGAATCAAGAAGGTAAAACCTTCAGCCCTCCCAATCTACAAAGCGCCGTTTCGTCAATAGGTATAAGAAGAAGGGCCCGCCGAAAAGCGCCGTGATAATGCCAATGGGAGTCTCGCCAACAAATGTCTTGCGTGCAATGATATCGCACATACAGAGAAACACACCGCCGGCAAACAGGCTGATAGGCATGAGCAACCGGTGCCGAGACCCTGTCAAGGCACGCACGGAGTGAGGCACAATCAAGCCGACAAATCCAATCGGTCCCACCGTAGACACAACAATGGCGGTCGCTAAAGAGCCCACGATGAACGTGACGGCCTGTAAGCGGCGCACATTGATTCCCCGTCCTGCAGCGAGTTCCACGTCAAACCCAATTTGATCCAATTTGGCGGCTTGCAGAAGTAAAACCAAGGCACATGGAATCGTGCCTACAGCCAACGTCTTGATATCGCGGTATCCAATAACGTCTACCCCACCCATAAGCCAACGGTCCATCACCACCAGCATGTTGGGTTTTGCGAGGTATCGGAGAAATAGAATGCCGGCGTTCGCCAACATGCCCAGCGTCACTCCTGTAAGAAGCAACACCGCGGGTGACATACGCGGATGACGTGCCGCCATCGCATAAATCGCCGCCATATCCAACAGGGCACATAGAAATGCTGCAAGCTGCACTCCCGAAATACCTACAATCCCGATGCGCGCTGCCGCCCCTTCCATCAAGACCGTCGCGGCAAAAGCGCCAAAAGCGCCCGCTCCCGCAACCCCTAACGTGTAAGGAGTCGCGAGCGGATTGCGTAGCAAGGCTTGGAAGGCACAGCCCACCAAGGCCAACGTACCGCCCGCCAACAAGGCGGCGAGTGTGCGGGGAATCCGTTGGTTGATCAAAATGCTTAAGGCGGGACATTGCGTAATGGGTTTGCCGCTGCGCCATTCTGCTTGGATCTGTTCCCACCGAAGAGACTCCGCACCTATCCAAAGGCTCACCAGCACGATCCCCGCACTGATCAACACAAGTAATGCGATCCGGCCTAACGTGATTCGCGAAGTCATGGATACCGCTCCGCATCCAGTACCGTTACCAACGGCGTTCCCGTGATCGGGTGTGGGCACACTTTGACTTCTGTCTCGTACACCTCGGAGAGGATTGATTCTTGAAGAACCTCGGACGGTGTCCCTTCGGCTTTCACACCGTGAACAGAAGATGATAGCAAGAGCATGTGGTCGCAAAACCGTGCGGCGGTATTCAAGTCGTGCGTCACGACAGCGACACCATATCCTTCCCTGGTCAAGCGCTTCAACAAGGAAAAGACTTCTATCTGGTGGTGAAGGTCCAGCAACGACGTTGGCTCATCTAGTAAGAGAATATCGGGCTCCTGAGCCAGGATCGCTGCAATCAACACCCGCTGGCGTTCACCCCCAGAAAGCTCACTGAAATCCCTCGCTCGTAACGCATCACAGCGCGTCTCTTGCAAACAGCGCAACACCACATCGTGGTCCTTTTGCCGCATCGTCCGAAGCGCACCCACATGGGGATATCTCCCCAAACAAACTACCTCAAAGACACTCAAAGAAAACGTAGGATTAACCGCCTGGGGCAAAAAGGCCACACGCCGCGCCCTTTCCAAAGACGAAAGCGAAAACAGCGAAGCGCCATCAAATTCGACCTTGCCGCGTTGAGGTCGCATCAACCCGCACATAACACGCAACAGCGTGCTCTTGCCCGCTCCGTTCGGTCCGACAAGCGCCAGCAGTTTCCCGCATGCGACTTGGGCATTTACATCCACCAAGATGGGAGGACCCGATGCGTACGCAAATGTGATATGCGAAGCCACAAGCTCGTGCATTTAGGAACGTTCCGCTGCGGTGAATCGTTCGGGATGCAGACAACGCGCCAGAATACGCGCAATTTCCGCTATGCGGGGACCGGGACGTAATGCGTGGGATTCCATAACCAAATAAATCCGATTTTGTTGCACCGCCGGCAAAGAAGCAAAGGTCTGCCAATCCTCACGAAATCGTTGTTGGTCCTCTTCGGAAAGTTTTTCACCGGCATGAAATTCGATGATCACTTCCGGCGCCCGTGCCACAACCGATTCTTTGGAAGCCTCCAAATACGCTTGATGAGCATCGTGAAAAATGTTCTCGCCCCCGGCAATCTCCAATAGCTCCGAGATAAACGATGCCCCACCCAGGGTATATAGATTATTCATGTCGTGCGTGAGTCGCGTTGTAATGACCAACACCCGAAGCTTAGGAAGTTGTTCGGTCTCTTTTCGCAATGCGGCTAGCTCCGATTGGATGCGACTCCGCAATTGATCGGCTTCTTCTTTCCGATGCAGGGTCTCGCCGATGATCCGAATCCCTTCATCAATAGTATCCAGCGTGTCCATGTTGACACGCACGATCGGAATGTGGTTTTGCTCTGCAAACGTCGCCACTTTTTCATGAAGCCCTTGCACAAAGATGAGGTCCGGTTTCAACATCGCCACCGTTTCGAGGTCCGGATTGATATGTCCGCCCACACGCTTAATCGTGGCTACTTCCGGCGGGTAATCACAAAAATCTGTTACGCCAACCAGCCGATCGCCACAGCCCAACGCAAACACCGTTTCTGTAATATTGGGCGCGAACGAGATGATCCGTTGTGGTTGCGACAAAATTTCAGGAGATACCTTCGTCTCCTCCCCTTTCTGAGGTCGACATCCTAGCGCCACAAGAACATAAACTGTTAGGAAAAAAACCAGCCTGAAAAAATGAGACGGCTTTCTAGTGACCGAATGAAACATCTGACGAATTCTCCGGAAGAATGTCCTATTGTGTCATTCTGAGTCCTTGCCGTGCAACGTATTGTAGAGGTTCCATACCTTTGGCAGTTTCTGTTGGTTCTTGAGAGCAATTTCTGAGAGCACTTTCCGGTAAAGTCATCACGAAAATGCACGGGGCACCGCTGCCACAGGTCTGGCTCAGTTATTTACAAATCTCTTCGGGTACCCGCGCATTCCTTGATCGTTTCACTTCGTTGCCTTGCGCTGCATACCACTTGTCATTGCGAGGAATGCCGACAGGCACGACGTGGCAATCCCCTTAGGAATCAGGGGAACAACCCGGAGTCTGCCTTCTGCACGGTCCTCTTGCGCGACGGGGTTGAGGGGATTGCTTCATCGTTCTGGGACTCGCTCCTCGCAATGACAACCAGGCGTTTAACCCCAGGTCTACCCCCTAACGCAGTGCCAAAGGTTTGTCAACTTATGCGCTCCCCGTATCCGAATGCTTGCCGTCAACATCTTGACTTTGAAGATATGGTAGATACGACGCCTCAAGTTCATCCATTTGGGAGTGGGCTACCCTCAACATGATATAAAGGTTCATCTATCTTTGACATGGTAGAAGTCTTCTTGATTGGGTTAATGAATTCGTGACGATATTCACAAAACACTTGAAATGTAGGACTAGCTTATGTTAAACTAGAGAGCGTTAATCGTGATTTTTTTCACGATTACGCCCGCCAATAAGGTCTCGCCCTGTAGGTTGGTGTGGTCTTACATGGTTACCTGTCCAAGCGGGAAAAATATGCGGTGTAGTCTTTTTGAAAGGAGCAAATTATGGCAAAGATTTTAGTGGTTGACGACGACCCGGACGTCACCGAAGCGTGCTCGCTGTTTTTGAAAAAAGCGGGTCACACGGTGGCATGTGCCCACAGTCGCATGGAAGGAATGCGAAAGGTCGAAGAAGAAAAGCCCGACCTGCTCATCCTGGATGTGATGATGGAGCAGCCCGACGATGGTATGGCGATGGCGCAGGATTTGCGGCGCATGAACTTCAAGAAACCCATCTTGATGCTGACCAGTATCAGCAAAGTCACGGGGCTTTCCTACGGCGGAGACGAGGCGGTCGTCCCGGTTGACGAATTTGTGGAAAAACCCGTGGAACCGGCTGTGCTTGTAGCCAAGGTCGACGAGTTGCTCAAGAAGGCGGAGGGTTAAGGCATGTTGGTAACAGAACGCGACCGCGTAAAAGAGGATATTGTCCGCTGGGTCGAACAGTACGGCGGCAATCGCAGCGCCCTTATTCCTACGTTGCAAGAACTGCAGCGCAAGTATTCCCAGATCACCGATTTTGCCATGCAAGTTGTCGCGGATGCCCTTGACATTCACCCCGCGGAAGTGTATGGCGTGGTGTCCTTTTACAGTTTTCTTGACCATCGGCCGAAAGGCAAGTTCGTCATTCGTCTGTGCCGCACCTTGTCGTGCGATATGCAAGGCAAAGACCGTGTAGCACGTCAACTGGAAAACGACCTGGGGATTCGTTTTGGTGAGACGACCCCCGACGGCAAATTCACACTGGAATGGGCAAATTGTATCGGCATGTGTGACCAAGGGCCGGCGCTGCTGGTTAACGAACAGGTATTCACACGGGTGACGCCGGAAAAGGTTCACGACATTCTGGAAGGGTGTCGCCGTACGTTTGGCGTCTATGCCTTAGAGCAAAAGGAGGAGCATCTCGTATGAACGGCACATTAGTAGGTCCTTTGACCTTCGGTTCGGTGGAGCCGAACTCGGGTTTGAAGAACGCTTTGGGCAAAAACCGCGCCGATGTCATCGCAGACATCAGTGCATCGGGTATCAAAGGTCGCGGCGGTGCGGGTTTCCCTACCGGCGTAAAATGGAACTTGGCGGCGGCGGCAAAAGACGACCGGAAATTTGTGGTATGCAATGCCGATGAAGGGGAACCGGGTACCTTCAAGGATCGCGTTATTCTTTCTGAATATGCCGACCTGGTGTTTGAGGGGATGACGATCGCGGGCTATGCCATCGGCGCCACCCAAGGCATCGTGTATCTCCGCGGCGAGTACAGCTACCTGCGTGCTCTGTTGGAGGCGGTTCTGGAGAAACGCCGCCAACAAAATCTTCTTGGTGAAGACATCCTGAAGAAAAAAGGCTTTCATTTTGACATTGCCATCCGGATGGGCTCGGGCGCTTACGTATGCGGTGAAGAGACCGCCCTCATCGAGTCGTTGGAAGGTCATCGGGGCGAGCCGCGCAACCGTCCACCCTTCCCCGTAGACACGGGTTTTATGGGTCATCCTACCGTCGTCAACAACGTAGAGACATTGGCGTGGGCGGCATGTATTTTGGCGAAGGGTCCCGAGTGGTTCAAGAAAATCGGTACGGAAAAATCCACCGGGTTGAAACTATTCAGTGTTTCCGGCGATTGTGCTCGCCCTGGCGTGTATGAATTCCCGATGGGCATTACGATCGCTCAACTCTTGAAAGAGGTCGGAGGGGAAAACGCCAAAGCCGTACAAGTGGGCGGCGCATCCGGGCGCATCGTTCCTGCAAAGGAATTTGAGCGCACCCTCGCTTATGAAGACATCCCGACGGGTGGATCCATTATCGTGTTGGGTCCCCAACGCGACATGCTCCATGTCGCACGCAATTTTATGGAATTTTTCGTTGAAGAGTCCTGCGGACAATGCACCCCATGTCGCGAAGGCACCCAAAAATTACTGGAGGGGATTGAACTCTTGGAGCAAGGCAAATGCTCAACCCGATACTTGCATGAATTATGTGCCTTGGGCGAAACCATGCAGTTGGCATCCAAATGCGGCTTAGGACAATCCGCTCCGAACGCCTTCTTGTCGATCGTGCAGCATTTCCGCGAAGAACTTATGGGACGTAATAACCTTATCCCGGCTGGGAAGGAGTGATCTATGGCTCAGAAACATACGATTCAGTTTGACGCTTCACGTGCCCCGGTCAGTCAACGGGGACATCGGGTTTTGGCCGATGATACCGAGGGTAAGATCGGTGGTACGATTACGGTTGAAATCGACGGCAAAGAAGTCAAGGTCCCCATGGGCACCACGATTCTGGAAGCCGCGAAAAAGATCGGCGTGCGCATCCCCACCCTATGCTATCACGAAGACCTCTGTATTGCGGGCGTATGCCGTGTGTGTTCCGTGGAAGTGGAAGGACAACGCACGCTGCAAGCCGCGTGTGCTTTCCCGATCACGGCGCCCATTAAAGTGAAAACGCATACTCGCAAAGTGCGTCAGGCACGTCGTCATATCATTGACTTGCTATTAGCGAATCATTACGGGGAGTGCTATGCCTGCGCCCGTAACAATAACTGCGAATTACAATCCCTCGCCAAGGAATACGGTGTGGATTATTTCCGTTTCGGGCATCCTGAAGCGCCTCGCTACAAGATGGATACATCCAGTCACTCTGTATTCCGCGACATGAACAAGTGCGTACTGTGTCGGCGTTGCGTTCGCACCTGTATTGACTTACAGGAAGTCGGCGTGCTTGATGTTCAAGGTAGAGGGCACGATTCCAAAATCGTCACGTTCATGGATAAACCCCTTGCTGAAGTGGTGTGCATTAACTGCGGTCAATGCATCAACCGGTGTCCCACAGGCGCCTTGCGAGCGAACGACCCAACCGATGACGTTTGGGCGGCAATCGATGACCCCACAAAGCACGTCGTCATCCAGACGGCTCCCAGCCCTCGCGCCGGTATCGGCGAATGTTTTGGGTTGGAACCGGGTCATCCGCTCACGTTCCAAATGAATACCGCCTTACGGCTGTGCGGATTCGACAAAGTATTCGACACCAACTTTTCGGCAGACCTGACAATCATCGAGGAAGGGACCGAGCTGATTTTGCGGCTCTATAAAGCGCTGGTGAAGGGTGATAAGTCGGTGGCATTTCCGCAATTCACCAGTTGCTCGCCGGGTTGGGTGAAATATCTCGAACATTTTTATCCCGAAATGATCCCGAATTTGTCTTCGGCGAAAAGCCCGCAGCAAATGTTCGGGGCAGTCATTAAGACGTATTACGCGAAGCTGAACAACATCGATCCGAAAGACATTGTAACGGTCGCCCTGATGCCGTGTTCGGCGAAGAAGTTCGAGTGCAACCGCCCGGAAATGTGCGACAGCGGGTACAAAGACATCGACTACGGTTTGACGACGCGCGAACTCGCCAAGATGATTAGCGAAGCCGGTATTTACCTGCCTGACATGCCGAAGTCGGATTTTGACGAACCCTTCGGTACGGCGACGGGGTCGGGTGTGATTTTCGGAGCGACCGGCGGTGTGATGGAAGCCGCCCTGCGTACGGTCATCGAATTGGTTACGGGCAAGAAAGTAGAGAACTTCTACGAACACGCCGACATCATCCCCGTGCGTGGGTTTGAAGGCGTGCGGTACGCGGAAATCCCCATCACCGAAGTCGGTCCTGTGCCCGACCTAATTGCCCATCTTGTGCCAGACTGGAATTGGCTAAAAGGCGCCACGCTTAAAGTCGGCGTAGCCCATGGCACAGCCAACGCGAAAAAGGTGTTGGACGATATCAAAGCCGGCGGCAAATTCAGCGAATGTCACTTCATCGAGTTTATGGCGTGTCCAGGCGGGTGCCTCGGCGGCGGCGGGCAACCCATTCCGACGAGCCCGGCCATTCGTGCCGCACGGGCGAAGGCGATTTACTCGGAAGACGCCTCGTACGAGGTGCGTAAGTCTCACGAGAATCCGGCAGTGGTGAGGCTGTATCAGGAGTTCTTGACCGATGGTCCGTGTGGCCACATCAGTCATAAACTGCTGCATACCCATTACACCCCACGCGGAAAATACATTGTATAATTTAGTAAAGGATAGTCTCCTGCGGCTGACGGCGTAGGAGAAGAGAAAGATGGTAGCAAGCCGGGGGAAGAATCTTCCGGCTTGCACCGTTTAGACAACCTTTTGGGAAAAGGCTGAATCGTGAACGAACAGCATTCTTCTCCACCTTTACTGGAATTCGTGGACCCTGCGCGGCTAGAAATAAAACCGGCTGATTTTTCACCCCGCGAATACCGTGTGTTAGAAGAAGTGAATCGCAGAGTCGCTTCGGGCGAGACCTTGCACCAAGTGATGGATTTTGTCTTTGAAACGACTCGTGACCTTTTCCCGTGCGATCGAATCGGGCTAGCGTTTTTACAGGACAATGCCCAGCGGGTTGTCGCCCATTGGGCTCGAGCAGACTACGAGCCTCTGATGCTAACCAAAGGATATGCTCAAGACCTTCGCGGCAGCTCCCTCTACGCAGTGCTCAAGACGAACCGCGTACGGATTATCAATGATTTGGAGGTGTACTTACGCCGCAAACCCCATAGCGAATCCACTGCGCTTTTGGTCCAAGAAGGGGTCCGTTCTAGTATGACCTGTCCACTTCTGGTGGAAAACCGTCCCATCGGTTTTCTGTTCCGTAGCTCGCGCAAACCGTATGCCTACTCCCACCGTGAGACGGCGCTGCATTTGGCTATGGCGGAACGACTCAGCCAAGCGGTGGAAAAGGCGTATCGGATTGAAGAATTGGAGGCGGCAAACCGTGCCTATTTTGAGATGCTCGGGTTTGTGAGCCATGAGCTGAAGAGTCCGCTGGCTTCTGTTTTTATGGACGCCCAAGTTCTTTCTGAGGGTTATCTTGGCGAACTGTCGCCAAAACAAAAAGAAAAAACAAAACAGATCACAAAAAAAGTGGAATATCTGTTGAACCTGGTACGCGAGTATCTTGACTTAGCCAGAATAGAAGGCGGCGAAATTCGTTTGAACGCGAAACCGGTGGATTTTCAAAAAGCCGTCGTGGAACCCTCGTTCGAAATCATTCGAGCCCAAATAGAAGCCAAAAACATACAGTTTGAAAACCAATTTCCAGCCGATGCCCCGCCCATCGAATGCGACCCGGATCTCATGAAGATTGTAATGGTGAATCTTTTGGGTAATGGCGTAAAATATGGTTTTGAGAACGGTTCATTACGGGTGAAAGGTGAAATAAATCAAGGTCGATTGTGTGTTACTGTAAGGAACAGCGGACCCGGGTTTCCCCCCGAAGAGCGCCAACGTCTGTTCCGGAAATTTTCAAGGATTCCGACGCCGGAATTAATGAAACAGAAAGGCACAGGCGTGGGATTGTACACGACATGGCAAATTATCCAACGACACGGAGGAACCATTACGGCTTCCTCTGCGCCGGGTGAATGGGCGGAATTCGTGTTCGAGATCCCCCTGCATAGGGAGAGTTCCACCGAAGATGCCCAGGAGGTAGGCCAAAAATGAGTCACAAAACACTAGCAACGACGATTCCCATTGACCACGAGTCCATCGAGACAGCCTTGACTTACGGCGCGCAAAAAGATGCGGCGCGCGTGCGGGATGTCCTCGCCAAGGCACTGACCCTTAAAGGCTTGGATATGCCCGATGTCGCCGTGTTGGCGAGCGTAAGCGATCCGGAACTGCTTGCCGAAATGTTCGACACGGCAAAGAAGGTGAAGGAAGAGATATACGGGCGACGGTTGGTGCTTTTTGCGCCCCTCTATGTCTCGAACCTTTGCGCCAACGAATGTCTGTATTGTGCGTTTCGCAAGAGTAACCGATTAGTACGGCGGCGCGCCCTGACACAAGAAGAAATTGCCCGTGAGGTCGAGATTTTGGTGTCACAAGGGCACAAACGCATTTTGTTGGTTGCGGGAGAGTCATATCCGGTCGAGGGGTTTCCGTACATTCTGAAATCTATCGAGACTATCTACAGCGTGAAGAAAGGCAACGGCGAAATACGCCGGGTGAATGTCAACGTGGCTCCGTTGACGCTGGAAGAATTCCGGGAACTGAAAGCCGCTCGGATCGGCACCTATCAATTATTCCAAGAGACGTACCACCGAGACACGTACATGAAGGTACATGTTGATGGCAAAAAGCGGGATTTTGATTGGCGCATCACGGCAATGGACCGCGCCATGGAAGCCGGTATCGACGATGTGGGCGTCGGAATTCTGTTTGGTCTTTTTGATTGGCGGTTTGAAGTCCTCGCTCTGATGCAGCATATCCGGCATTTGGAACAAACCTTCGGCGTGGGACCGCACACCATTAGCGTACCGCGTCTGGAACCTGCGTGCGGATCGGACATCGCCACGCAACCGCCTTATCCCGTGTCGGACGTTGATTTCCGAAAGATTGTGGCAATTCTACGCATGGCCGTTCCGTACACGGGGATCATCATGTCCACGCGCGAGACGCCCAATATTCGACGGGAAACGTTTGCCCTCGGTGTGAGCCAAATTTCCGCGGGTAGCCGCACGAACCCCGGGGGATACCTGGAAGATGAACAAGAAGATATGAGCCAGTTTTCCCTGGGCGATCACCGTCCTTTGGATGAAGTCATTCGGGATGTGGCATCACTAGGGTATATCCCCTCGTTCTGCACAGCGTGCTATCGGCTCGGCAGAACGGGGCAGGATTTTATGGACCTCGCAAAACCGGGGAAAATCAAAGACCATTGTGACGTAAACGCACTAACGACGTTTATGGAATACCTGATAGATTATGCCTCACCCGAGACGCGTAGCGTTGGGGAAAAATGCATTCAAGAATCCTTAAAGCGCATGACTCCGGAACGACGGCGCACCGCAAAGATTTTGATAGAACAAGTGAAAGCCGGTTCCCGCGACGTCTTTGTGTGAAGCATCGTATTATAAAGGGGAAATTCGCGCGTAAACGCGTGCATGTAGGCAAAACACATAGATAAGGAGGAAGAGGGAAAATGACTATGTCCACTGGTAAGAAACACATCATCCTGGGTATTCACATCCTGGACCGCATGAAGGACGCAGTGGAAGTACAGAAACTTTTTACGAAATACGGCTCTCATATCAAAACACGCCTCGGGTTGCACGAGGTCAGCGGTGATTTCTGCGCCCCGGGCGGTATTGTGATTTTAGAGATGCACGGGGAAGAGACGGTTTGCCGTGAATTGGGGCAAAAACTTCAAGCTATCGATGGCATTGAAGTGAAAGAAATGATCTTCACGCATCCGGAGGTGTAACTACGCATCCAACTCCGAAGCCAGGATATCGGATCGAACAGGATCTGTTAGGCGAGCGCGAGGTCCCGGAGGGGGCTTACTATGGCATCCACACGGTGCGCGCAATAGAGAACTTTCCCTTATCCGACAGGCATGTACACCCCGAATTGATCCGTGCGTACGGCGCCGTCAAACATGCTTGCGCCTTGACCAATCAATCCCTGGGCGTTTGGGATGATGATCCTGCCAAGGGGGAGGCGATCGTGCGGGCATGCCGTGAGTTGGCGAACGGCGAAGGCATGGAGCATATCGTCGTTGATGCGCTTCAGGGCGGTGCCGGAACCAGCACCAACATGAATGTGAACGAAGTGCTGGCAAACCGCGCGTTGGAAATCCTGGGCGGGCCACGGGGTGATTACAAACGGGTCTCGCCTCTGGACGACATAAACCGGCATCAATCGACGAACGACACGTACCCGACAGCGCTGAAACTTGCCGCCATCAGACTCTTGCGTCGGCTTGAGGAAAAATTGGTGGCGGTGCAGGAAGCGTTTCAACAGAAAGAAAAAGATTTGGCGCACGTCGTCAAGGTTGGCAGAACGCAACTGCAAGATGCCGTGCTGGTCACGCTTGGCAGAGAAATGGGCGCCTATTCAGAAGCCTTTTCGCGTGATCGGTGGCGTGTCTACAAGTGCGAAGAACGTTTACGAGTAGTCAACTTGGGCGGGACTGCCATTGGCACGGGGTTGGGCGCCCCGCGGCAATACATCTTCTTGGTTGTAGAGACGTTACGGGAAATAACCGGCATCGGATTTGCCCGTGCCGAAAACTTAATTGACATTACCCAGAACCAGGATGTGTTTGTTGAGGTCTCGGGTATTCTCAAAGCCTGCGCCACGTCGTTATTAAAGGTCAGTACCGATCTGCGGTTGCTGTCTTCCGGTCCCGACGCAGGATTCGGCGAAATACGATTGCCTGCGGTTCAAGCCGGATCGTCCATTATGCCGGGCAAGGTGAATCCCGTCATACCGGAGGCAGTCAGTCAAGCGGCGATGCTGGTGATGGGATATGATCAGACAATCGCTGCGGCGTGCGCTGCGGGCAATTTAGAACTAAATCCTTTTCTGCCGTTGGTGGCGCACTGTCTATTAGACAGTATAGATATTTTGGCGAATGCCTGTGAAATCTTGCGGACGCGATGTGTCGAGTCGCTCCAGGCGGATGAAGAACGATGCCGGGCACATGTTCACGGTTCGACGGCTATCGTGACGGCATTGGTGCCGGCAATCGGATATGAAAATGCGTGCGCCCTTGCGCGCCGGACAAAGGAAACCAGCAAATCAATCCGCGACCTCTGCGTCGAGGAAGGCTGGCTGGACGAGGCAACGTTTGACCATCTGATCAAGCCGGAAGCGGTGTGTCGATTGGGCATGCCCGATTCGTTTCCGCTTCAGAGTCGAGCGCATACACAACATGAGGAGCAACCATGACAAACGGAGCGCCAAAGTCGTTTCGTCTGCACATTGGATTGTTTGGCAGGCGCAATGTTGGCAAGTCCAGCTTATTAAACGCCATCACGAGACAGCAGACGTCCATTGTGTCAGATATCGCGGGCACCACCACGGATCCCGTTGAAAAACCGATGGAACTGCTGCCACTGGGACCCGTGCTATTTATTGACACGGCAGGTATTGACGACGTAGGGGCTTTGGGTGAGTTGCGTATTCAAAAAACGCGGCAAGTTTTTGATCGCACTGACCTAGGGGTTCTGGTGGCGGAAGCCGGCGTTTGGACCGATTTCGAAGAACAGGTGCTGAACGAACTGATGCAACGGCACGTACCGATCGTGGTGGTATTTAACAAATCCGACATGGGGCGACCCGATGCCGCGCTAAAAGACCGACTTCAGGAACAAGAGATCCGTACCGTGTTTACGGTCGCCAGCAGTGGGAAGGGCATTCTGGATTTTCGACAAGCCCTGCTCGACACAGCCCCGGAGGATTTCATCAATAATCCGGCGATCTTGTCGGATTTGGTAGGTCCCGGGGAAATGGCGGTGCTCGTTATCCCGATAGATAAAGAAGCCCCCAAAGGGCGGCTTATCATGCCGCAGGTGCAGTCCATCCGCGACCTGCTCGATGGCGATGCCTATTGCCTTGTGGTGAAAGAACGGGAGCTCCGTAGCGCACTGGAACGGCTGAAAACACCGCCAAAACTCGTTGTGACGGATTCGCAAGCTTTCCTGAAAGTAGCTGCGGATACGCCGCGGAACGTGATGCTCACCAGTTTCTCGATTCTGTTTTCACGGTTTCGTGGGAATCTCGTCGAGCAGGTGAAAGGTACGCTCGCTATAGAAGACTTGAAAGCGGGTGACTGCATTCTTGTCGCCGAATCCTGTAGCCATCACCCGATCGGCGAAGATATCGGACGAGTAAAAATACCTCGGTGGCTCATGCAATACGTCGGTGGCAAACTCCATTTTGATACCGTACAAGGACACGACTTCCCACAAGATTTGTCCTCGTATAAACTCGTCATTCACTGTGGGGCATGCACCACAAACCGACGGGAAGTCCTTAGTCGGTTGATGCGGTGCAAAGAAGCCGGCGTGCCCATGACCAACTACGGTTTGACCATCGCTTACAGCCTCGGGATCTTTGAACGGGCATTGGAACCCTTTCCGGCGGCTTTGGCGGTCTATCGGGAAGCACAACGTGCCCGCCGCCGTAAGCCATCCCCTTCCGCTGCCGAAGCGATCTCCGCCCCTGCCGGATCAACGGAGGAACTATGACCCTACTGGACGATAAGACATCCCATACTGTAAAAATTAGTCCGTCTCTCGACGAGATCGAAGCTTGGTTGCGGGAAGAGGACCCCAAAAAATTAACGAAACTTTGGCATGCCGCAGACCAAACACGCAAACGCTATGTGGGCGATGACGTTCATCTCCGCGGCCTGATCGAAATCTCAAACTACTGTTGTCGTCAATGCGCCTATTGCGGGCTCCGTGCCGGCAACACCCGCCTGGAACGTTATCGGCTCACCGAAGAAGAGATCATGGGATGTGTTCAACAGGCGGTGCGGTTTGGGTATGGTACAGTCGTTCTTCAATCCGGTGAAGACTACGGCATCGAGCGCGAGTGGCTCGCAAACATCGTCCGCCGTATCAAGACAGAAACCCCTCTTGCTGTCACGTTAAGTCTTGGCGAACGCCCCGACGAGGACTTGATAGCATGGCGCGAGGCAGGTGCGGACCGGTATCTGCTCCGATTTGAAACGTCTGACCCGGAGCTCTACCGCCTTATTCACCCGGCAGGACCGCACCGCCGGGAAGGCAACCGAATTGAAATCCTGAAGTTTTTGAGATCGCTGGGATACGAGATCGGCAGCGGAGTCATGGTGGGCATTCCTGGACAAACCTACCAGTCGTTGGCAAATGACATTGATACGTTTCGGGCTCTTGACCTCGACATGGTTGGCGTTGGACCTTATATTGGGCACCCGGACACGCCGTTGGGTGCGCGTGTCGAGATTCGGGTGGTCCCCCGGGAAAACCAAGTGCCAAATACAGAACTGATGACCTATAAAGTTGTGGCGCTCACACGACTCGTTTGCCCACAGGCAAACATCCCGAGTACGACGGCGCTGGCGACCTTGAATCGCGCCTTGGGACGGGAACTGGGACTTCAGCGCGGCGCAAATGTTGTCATGCCGAACCTGACCCCGCCTCAATATCGCGTGAAATATGAAATTTACCCTGCTAAAGTATGTATCGACGAGACAGCCGACCAGTGCCATATGTGCATGCGCGCCCGCATCATGCGGATAGGACGCAGCGTAGGGAGTGGCCAGGGCGGCAGAAAACGTTCAGAGCCGATGGCAAACAACCAGGGGAAGACTTATACGTAGTATGGGCAGAAAAACACAGGGGGAACTGTTGAAGCACGTTCTGCTAGAACGTCTGATGCACTATTACTATTTTCTTGGAGAACGCCCCGGGGAGGATAGCCCCGAAACGGTTTCCAGCGGGCAAATCGCGAAATTCCTGAACATGGATGACACGCTCGTGCGTAAAGATCTTGCGGCTTTGGGTGTTCGTGGGCATCCCCGCATCGGTTTCAAAACACACGAGGTGCTTGCTGCGATCCGCAATGTATTAGGTTTTGAGAAGACAAACAAAGCCATCGTGGTAGGCGCCGGAAGATTAGGGGGAGCCCTCGCGGCATACTCGGGATTTTCCAAATGCAGCCTTTTCATCGTTGCGGCATTTGATAGCGATCCGCAGAAACAGGGTTCGGTCCTTGCGGGCACGGTAGTGCAACCGATGGAAAACCTCGAAGCGGTGATCCAACGGCACAATGTGCGTCTGGCGATTCTGACGGTGCCTGCTGACCCTGCGCAGGAGATTGCCGATCGACTTGTCCGAGCGGGCATCCGAGCCATCTGGAACTTTGCACCCAAGGCATTGGTGGTACCTTCGGGTGTGGTCGTTCGGCATGAGCATATTGTGGCGGGTTTGGCGGAACTTGCCTACCACCTCAAAAATATCGCAGAACAAGAGACGTAACAAGTTTTTCGGCTTCTTTTTCTAACCTTGATGCGCAACGATCTGTCCCTGTCCGGAGGCGGTAGGAAGGACATTGCAGATTCGCAGTGTTCCGTCGTTCTCAACAAAGAGATACCAAGCTGAACCGTCGAAGGAATGAAGTCGGATGCATCCGGGAGCGCTCGTACCGGAACCCTTGACCGCCGCAATGACACCGCGTTGGGAATCGGCTATGCCGCTTTCAATCGTTCCCCCGAGAACCGAGAGGCCACCCGCAATCACCTGATTTTGAAATGTTGGCACTAGTTCCGTGGAAAGCAAATAGAATGCGCGCACTTCGTCTGCGGTGAGCGCCCGTTTCCACACGGCAGTTTCGTCGAGTATCCCCGAGAAGAATTGGGCGGCGCCGTTTGCAGACGCCACGTAGAAATAGCTCGCACAGGCAGAGGTGGCTGTCCGCGTGTCAACGCCGGATCCATCAAGTGCGCCATCCACGTATACACTCACCGTGCCCGCTGTATTCCACGCGGGAATTACGCTGACAAGATGATGCCACAAGCCGTCATCGATACGGGAGGTTCCTTCGACAATCATGGCAGGGGTGCTGCTGTTGCCGTGTAAACGCACTTGCGCTTTGCCGGAAACAATAGCAAGACGAGCGTACGGATAATAGGGCGCGTCCCCAACAAAACCCATAATAACTTGGGGATCCGTTGCGAAGGTTGTAGTCTTAACCCACGCCGAAAAAGTAATGTCGCCGCCACCATAGGTTTCCGCCAACTGGGTGTTTGCGGTTCGCGCGAACCCGCCAGTACCTTGAAACTCTACTCCCCTGCCATATTTGCCGGCACATGTGTTGCCCTGGGTGTATACTTTTAAATGCTGGTTACTGCCGCTCCAGTCCAAAAAGGTATCTGCTACCACAGAAGTATTAACTGTCTTTGTTGACTCGAAATGACACAAAAAAACAAGGTCTTCGGTGGACACGCCCGCAGCACGATTGTGTCCGGTGAACCCGCCGTCGGCGCACAGAGTTCCTTTGAGATAAAGGGAGCCGAGTGAATACGTGTCGTTAGAGTCTAGTTGCGACGCCCGGACAGTGCCCGTTTGAATTCGTGCCCCGTTTAGTTCCCCTTGAGGATTGGTAAGAGTTTGCGGCGGATCCCCCGCGGCAATAACGCCACGTAACAGAATATCTCCGTCTGTGGTTAAGTCGCCATTGGACTCAATATTCATGCCGCCGTTTTTGGGATCCCCGTATCCGCCACCAATGCAAAGACGTTCTATATAGCGAGGAGGATTCGTCATGACTGGTATACCTTCCTTTTGGAACCGTTTCTAAAAAGATCGTGGAAACGTTGCACTTCTAGACAAACCGTGAAAAGGTAGTTTCCTCTGGTTTTTATTGATCAAAAGGGATTCCTCCAGGAAAAACGCCCGGTGTGCGGTACGGCTGTTTTTTTGACGCAGAACATAAAGTCGGGTAGTGTAGTGAAGTTTACCGAGAGTGAAGCCAAGAAAAACGGTTAGAGGAGATGGATTCACCATGAAACGCTTCAAACAAGCAAAAGACATTAAAGTAGGTGTGATTGGATATGGCGGGGCATTCAATATGGGGCGAGGACACCTGCGCGAAATGATGCATGCGGGTATGACACCTACAGCGGTTGTGGATGTGGATAAGGAGCGGCTCAAGGTGGCACAAGAGGATTTCCCTGGCATAGAAACCTATGCTTCTGTCTCTGAAATGTTGCGGAAATCGGACGTGCACCTTTTGGCGATCATTACTCCCCACAATACGCATGCCAAGCTCGCCATTCAATGTCTCAACGCTGGGCGCCATGTAGTGTGCGAAAAGCCTTTCGCTATCACAACGGCGGAATGCGACGCCATGATAGCGGCAGCAAAAAAGAACAAGGTGATGTTGTCTACCTATCATAACCGCCACTGGGACGGCTGCATTCTGCAGGCGTTGAAAACAATCCGTTCGGGAGCAATCGGTGATGTGGTGCGCGTGGAAGCTCATGGGGGAGGTTACGGCAAACCGGGCGACTGGTGGCGCTCGAGCAAATCTATTTCGGGTGGCATTCTGTATGATTGGGGCGTCCACATGCTGGAATACATGCTCCAGATAGTAAATTCGGAGATAGTGGAAGTGACGGGATTCGCCAAGACGGGTTTTTGGGCGCCCCAAACTGCTTGGAAAGAGGATACGAACGAAGATGAAGGGTTTGCTGTCATCCGATTCAAAAACGGGACGTGGGGGTCGCTTTGCATCACGCAGATTGATTCCAACCCAAAACGCGGCATGATCGAAGTGACAGGAACAAAAGGTTCCTACTTATTCGACGGGGGCTGGTTCGAGGTCTATACCCATTCAGGTAAGGACACCGTCATCCGTAAAGGGCAGAACCCGCCTTCGGAATGGTGGGCGTTTTATCAGAACATAGCAGAGCATCTGACGAAAGGCACTCCGCTAGTGATCACACCGGAATGGGCTCGACGTCCGATCCACATTTTGGACCTGGCAAACCAAAGCGCCAGAAAAGGAAAAGCCTTGCCGGCGAAATACCGGTGAAGCGCGGAGTCTACCCGGAAAAAGCTACGACGGTTATTGGTAGGAGGTATCGGGATATATGAGTGCACTGGCGGGAATCATCACCCTATTGAGTACGGTGGGGCTGGGTCTACTCATCACCCGTATTGCAACCGTCGCTCTGATGTTCACCGGCGTTTCCAAAGATTTGGCTCGGTTCCAAGCGCGTTCAGCATTTACTTGCTGCGGCTTCACCACGTCTGAGTCGGAACGCCTGATGGATCACCCGGTACGTCGGCGCATCGTCATGCTGCTGATGCTTCTCGGTAACGGCGTCGTCGTGATGGCAATTTCCTCCCTGATTCCCGTATTTCTTGACACGGGACAAGAAGGCTTCCGAACCCAAGAATTAGCCGCTCGAATTTTATTGTTGATGGCGGGTATCGCGGTGATTTGGGCAATTTCGATTAGTAAATGGATCGATAAGCGGCTTTCAGCCATCATCGCCTGGGCATTGCGAAAATTCACCCATCTCGATGTGCAAGATTACCATTCCTTGCTGCGTCTCTCGGAAGGCTACTCGGTCACAGAGCTCTCCGCTCGAGAAGGTGCATGGATGGTGGGCAAAAGTTTGAGCACCTTGCGCCTTGCTGATGAAGGAGTTCAAGTGTTGGGTATCCGGCGCTCAAGCGGCGAATATGTGGGGACACCCACGGGCACGACCTACATTCGTAACGGAGACACGCTGCTGGTATACGGACGGGCTGACCAACTGGTCGAGTTAGAAAATCGCAAAGCTGGCCCAGAAGGTGATCAAGAACATGAGCGGCGAAGGTTGCAGCAGCAAGCGGCCATCGAAGAACAACAGAACCAAGACAGGCGAAGAGGGCGAAACGCCACGCCGACAACACCAACGAATTCAATGGAAGAACCCTCAGTCGGCTGATCGGAGTTGCGCTAACAGACCATACAGTTCGGGACGACGATCCGCAAGATGGTTGTCGTCCCGGGCTTTTTCTAAATCAATATCCACGATCAATACGCCCAGCTCATCGGACCGCTCTTGAGCGATAATATGCCCGGCTGGATCGGTGACGAGACTTAAGCGGGGATGCGCGAACGCGATAAAACACTGGTTTTCGAAGGCACGCGTCCGCATCATGGCTTCATTAAGACTGTTGTAGAAACCATAGGTGGGGTTCAGAATAAGTCGCGCTCCTTGAAGTCGCAACACGCGCGCGGTCTCGGGCCAACGCCGATCAGCGCAAATCATTATGCCCACAGGACCCCAGGGCGTTTGCCATACGGGGAGCTTATCGCCCGGCGTGTATTGTAAATCGTGCTTTTGAAGGTGGGTCTTATGGTAGATGCCTATGCGAGCCCCGTCGGCGCCCCACAGCCCCGCAGCATTATATATTTTTCCATTCTCTAATGATGTAAAACCGAAACAAAGATGCAGACCTTGTTCCTTCGCGACGTTTGCCACCCGTCGAAGGAAAAGGCTGTCGTCGAGTTGCTGCGCGACGCTGCGCAAGCGCTCCACGGTGGACTCCGGATCGGCTGCCGCGTATCCGTCGAGCCAACATTCCGGCGTTACCAAGATATCCGGCGAATGCGGTGCTGCTCTTTGAACGGCTTCCACAAATGTCTTCAGGTTTTCTTCGAGATTCCATTTTTGTGGAATCCCATGTATGAGCCCAAGGCGAACAACTTGAGTCGGAGCCATAATGAATGATCTCCCGATGCTACAGGTGTACGCATCATGTTATATCTCTTTGCCTTGAGTTCTCATCTTCTGACCGACAAACAGAGAGGAACGTGAAGACAATATAGAAGCGAGGAATTCTCTTGTGCTGGGTCCCCAGCCTGTCATTGCGAGGAGTGCCCCGAGGCACGACGCGGCAGTCCCCTCGGGGAGCCGGAGACAACCGCCCCGATGCCCGAGGCAATCTTGCGCTGCGCGGATGAGGGGATTGCTTCGTCGCGTCGAAGACTCCGCTCTTCGTAATGACAACCCGGGGCTATGCGGGGAAAGAGGATAAGGAGGGCGTGGCATGCCTCGCCCCTACGAGGGAAAGACCTTGAACGTGGCGGGCAAAAAAGGAAATCAAAATGCATGCCTCGGGCCTACGGGGAAAGACCAGGGGCGATGGGCGGGAGGGGCAGGTCCTGTACAGGGAAGTGGCTGGCTTTGCCTTAGGTAGTCGGCTTTTCTTGCCGAGGATTTTGTTTATCTACCGAATTGCTTTCGTTCTGCGATTTGGACGGCTTTTCCATCGTCTCACGTCTAGCTCGGAAAGTTTCCAGTCTCTTTTTGAACTCCAATTCTTTTCCGCGGTCGGTTGGATGGTAATACGTACCGGGTGGAACTCCGTAGTCCTGTACCACAAAACCGTCATCATAATTATGTGCATATTGGTAGCCTTGCCCACGACCCAACCGCGTTGCTCCGGGATAGTGCGCATCTTGCAGATGCACCGGCACAGCGACCGTTTTACCTTCTTGCACATCCTTTCGCGCAGCAGCAATACCCGCATAAGCCGCGTTACTCTTTGGGGCACATGCCACGTATGTGGTGGCGTGAGCCAAGATAATTTGCGCTTCAGGCATACCCACCAATTCGCAGGCTTGAAATGCCGCCGTAGCAACAACAAGCGCCATGGGATCCGCATTACCGACGTCTTCGGACGCCGCAATACAGATCCGACGGGCAATAAAACGAGGGTCTTCGCCCGCCTCGAGCATATAAGCCAACCAATACAACGCCGAATCCGGATCGGTCCCACGCATACTTTTGATGAACGCCGATGCCGCGTCGTAATGTTCATCCCCCGTACCGTCATAATGCACCAGTTTGCGGGGAAGCGATTCCACGGCGGTCGCCAGGTCAATATGAATTTTGTTTTCACACGGTGGCGTAGTCAGCATGGCGATTTCCAAGGCGTTCAGGGCGCGGCGCGCATCGCCCTCCGCGTACACCGCGAAATGACGCAACGCGTCATCATCCGCGGTGACTTCAATTTCTGGAAGTCCCCGTTGCGGATGGGTCAATGCCCGTTTCAGTAAAACGACCAACGTGTCTTCATCGAGACGTTTTAACTCAAAAACCTGGGAACGGGACAACAACGGCGCCGTGACGGAGAAAAATGGGTTTTGCGTGGTGGCGCCGATCAGGACGATGTTTCCATTCTCTACGTCCGGCAACAATGCGTCTTGTTGGGCACGGTTAAACCGATGGATTTCATCGATAAAAACGATCGTCCTGCGATTTTCCAGCGCGCGGCGTTGTCTTGCCGCTTCTGTTAGCCGCCGTATGTCGGCAACACCGGACATGACAGCATTGAGCGTTTCAAATGCCGCATGGGTATGGAGTGCAATGATACGTGCTAATGCCGTTTTCCCCGATCCGGGGGGTCCATAAAGGATCAATGAGGTGAGGCGATCGGCTTCGATGGCACGTCGAAGCACTTTTCCCTTGCCAAGAATATGGTCTTGGCCAAGAAGTTCGTCCAGGGTACGGGGCGCAACCCGACGTGCCAATGGGGCATCTTTTCGAGCCCGATCACTGGCCGCATGTTGAAAGAGGTCATCCGTCATACCTCTATGGTACTTCAAAATGGGCTGAGAGTCACGACGAATACTTCATCCCAAGGGGACATTGTCTTGTGTCCAGACAGTAAGATTTGTCAAAGATTGTGGACGACGGGAGAGTCCCAACGCCACGACATAACCCACAACAAAAAACAGCAAGTGTCCCGCGACGCCCGTGTAGTACGTGTTCAAAGGCAATCGAAGAAACGACGGTATCTGGAGAAACGCCGGAAGCGTCTTATCCAACTCCTGCCATGTCGCATAGGTTGTCCAGAGGGCTGTAAAAACGATCGCGACGATGACAGCACGTTCATCAACCCGCGTTGTGAAAAACCCTAGGAAATACAGTCCCAACATGCCGCCGGCCATAAGCGCCCCAATCTTTACCGAGGCATCCGACAGAGTTTCCCCGCCCGAGTACAGAAATACCCACGCCCCGACAATCATCAACACCGATGCGGCAATGGATATCCAACGCGCCACGCGGAGGTAGTGGGTATCATCGCGTTTTTTCACTAAGTGCCTGCGATAAAGGTCAACCACCGAAACGGTGGCTATTGCGTTGATACTGGAGTCGAGCGAAGACATCGCGGCGGCAAAAATGGCTGCTAGAATCAGCCCCACCAATCCGGGTGGCATACAAGTGGCAATGAAATGAGGGAGTATGGCTTCCGCCTTTTCGCCGCCAGTCAACATTGCCAGAGCCCTATCGTCTGGAAATGCTTTGTAATAGACATAAAGCGCCGTACCAAGCACACGGAAGAAGGTCCAAATGAACATGCTGCCTACTAGACAAATGAAGATGGCTTTTCTTGCTTCGCGTGCGGTACTGGAGGCGCAGTAACGTTGCACCACGTTTTGGTTGCAGGCATATTCGGTCAGATAATGCGTCAGACCTACAAAAAAAATCATCAACCCCGTTTTCTCTGTGATGGAAAATCGCCAAGCATTGTCCGCAACACTACCATCTTTTAGCAGATCTACAAAGGCAAACTTGTGGTCTGCCCACCCCACAGAAAACACTTGGAAGATACCCCCAGGTAGAGCCGAAACCACCGCCATGAAACACAAGACCGCACCGACTCCAAGAAGGACTGTCTGAATAACATCGGTCCAAACGACCGCCTCGATACCACCCGCCACTGTGTACGCCGCAACCACGACCCCGCAAACAAATACGGCCCATATGGGAGAAATTCCTGTCACTGTCGCCATCATTACCCCCAACAGATAAAGAATCATTGCGAGACGGGTTACTTGGGAAATTAGGAACGCGACTGCACCATAAACCCGGGTAAAAGGTCCAAACCGATGTTCCAAATACTCAAATGCGGATGTGGTGCGTGTACGCCGGTAAAAGGCTAGAAAGATATAAGCGCCTGCAAACGCTGCAAAGGGTAAACCAAGTCCAAACGTATACCGCATCCACGTAGTTTTGTACGCGTCCGCTGGCATGGCCAAGAACGACTGCGAGCTGATCGACGTACCCACCAAAGAGAGACCTATCGCCCAACCCGGCATTTGACGGTTTCCCACAAAATACTCTTCCGTCGAGGTGTTTCGCTTGGCAAAATAGGCCCCCATCCACGTCATACCGGCAAAATAGGCAATTATGACAGCCCAATCCCAACCGCTAATCTGCATTTATTTGTCCCTCCCGCGACGGTGAATGATAACAACTTGGGTTACATCCGCCTTGTGTGACTTTCATAGACAATGTTGTGTCGCTTGATTGTAAAAAAATAGCTGCAAAGGACTACACAATGCCCCTTACGTGCAACTGTATCAATATTCGCCTCTATGCATCAATAAGATGTTGTGTGTACTAACCTTTCGCATTTATTGGGTGGAAGAAAGAAGCTGTATGCGTGAGTTAGTTACGTTGATCTGGAGAAAAAATTTGACTTTACGTAATTCGTATCTCTCGCTATAATAGCAGTGGGGCAAAAGTGCTCAAACAGGCTGGGAGGAGTTTGTGTAATGAAAAAGAAGCAAACATCAGATATCCCAATTCTCGATGCCGGCGAGGAACTTGTCAAACGGGATATCATCACCCGTGAAGAACTGGATGAGGCACGGCGTAAAGAGCAAGTGAGCGGTGTGCCTTGGTACCGGCAGCTCCTTCAAACACATCGCATCGGTTTTGACCTTCTGGACGACATTCTTCATCACGAGTTTCACCCAAGATCCAAACGGGAAGAACATGAGCGTTTGGGCGCCACCTTACTTGCGATGAAAGCGATTACAGAAAATGATCTGAAAGAAGCACTGAAAGAACAAAATCGTACCGGGCGTTTATTGGGGAACATTCTATTGGACTCCGGTAAGATTACTCGCCGTACGATCGTCATGGCGCTAGCAAAACAGAACGGCCTAGAGTATGCCGACGTAGAGAAGACCCCCAGCCAGCGTGCAGCAATCGAGGCGGTGCCTGAAAGTGTCGCACGTCGTAATCAAATGATTCCCGTTCGGTTAGAGGGTGACCGTTTGACGGTTCTTATTGCGGACCCGGGCTTGAGACAAAACTTGAAGGAGACTTCGATCTTGCTGGGTCTACGCATTTACCCTATGCTCACTACGATTGAAAACATAAAAGAAGAGATTGCAAAACGCTACCGTGGGGAAAATCTAAGTGAAAAACCGCCTACTCCATCGTCAGCGAAGGAAGAAAAGGTTGCCGCTCCAATTACAAAGTCAGAAACAATATCTGTAAAGGAAGAAAGTAAACAAACAGAAAAAAAGAAAGGGAAGAAAACCATGGCTACTCCACAAGAACCTTCCGTCACAACTGCTGAGCAAGAAAAGCCGAAACTTCGGTTTGAAGAGCTTGCGCGGGAAGCGTCCGGAATGCCGGTAGTCAAACTAGTTCAGACCATTATCGAAGGAGCAGCAAAAGCGGGCGCAACCGATATTCATCTTGATCCTCAAGAACCGGAAATGCGCGTTCGTTATCGTATAGATGGCATTCTTCATGATGTGATGAGCATTGCACGAGAAATTGAACCTGCCGTTATTTCACGTATCAAAATCATGTCCGATCTGGACATAACAGAAACACGACGACCACAAGATGGACACATTAGTTTGGAAGTCGCGGGAAATGAATACGACATCCGCGTGGCAACGTTACCGACCTATTTGGGTGAACGCGTAGTTCTTCGTATGCTTGACCAATCTTCCGTGCTTCAGGGAATAAAGGACTTGGGGCTCGAACCAGAGGACGAAGAAACGCTGTTGCGGCTAATCGAACAGCCCTATGGAATGATTCTTGTCACAGGTCCAACAGGAAGCGGAAAAACCACGACACTATATGCCGCATTGAACCAGAAAAACGTTGTGGAGGAGAGCATTGTCACCCTTGAGGACCCCGTAGAGTATCAGCTATCCGGTATCAACCAAGTCCAGATTGATCCTGATATTGATATGACTTTTGCGAACGTGCTGCGCGCGGCGCTTCGACAAGACATTGACGTACTTCTCGTAGGGGAGATACGTGATCCCGAAACGGCTCGAATTGCTATACGTGCAGCGATGACCGGGCATTTGGTATTTAGCACCATGCACACAAACGACGCTCCCGAGGCGATCAGTACATTAAGAAATATGGGTGTGCCTTCTTATTTGATTGCCAGTGCTTTGACTGCTGTACTGGCACAGCGATTGGTACGGAAAATCTGTCTAAACTGTAAGCAAGAGTTCAAACCCGACAAGATGCTGCTCCAATCCGTCGGCTTACCACCGACCGTCAAACAGTTGTGGCGCGGAAAAGGCTGCGATGTGTGTTACCATACAGGAAATAAAGGGCGGACAGGGATCTTCGAAATAATTGAGGTCACTCCAGAAATAAGAAAGATGATCGCCGAAGATCGGCCTGTCGACGAGATTGCAAAAGCGGCTAAGTTAAAGACAATGGCGGATCGGTGTCGTCTTAAGATGAAAGCAGGTATTGTAGCGCCGGAGGAATTTCTGCGGGTTATTCGGACATAACAGGGTGAAGAAGTTGTGGAAAACTTGTGGAAATGTGAGACAAAAAATTCATTGTCTTAACTGAAAACCACAATATATAGTACAGGAAAACTAGAATACACAAGAAAAGAAAAATGATATTTCATATTTAAGTAATTGTTATATAAATACTTATAACGTCATTGCCTTATAGGAAGAAAGAAAGAGAACGGAACAGCTTAAACAACTGGATATTAACACATTCACGAAATGGTGCTTGTGGAAAACTTATCTCCAGAGATCTAAAAAAAAGGGAAACTGAAATCTGTTAGTTTTCAGTGGAAAAGATCTGTATAATGACATAGGTTTTCCACAATGCAACTCAGTTGGTAATAGTATAAGAGAAGCATAGAAACGCCATCTCTGGAGAGATGGGGAAAGAAAAACAACTTTTCAACAAAGTTTTACAGTAGCTAACTTTTTAAAAAGAAAGTGCTTACAGAATTTTCCCCACTTTTCACAACACTTATGAAGACTTATATGAGTCTTATACTTAGAACAATAGTTTAATAAAAAAAGATTTGAACAAACACAAGAGTACAATGGGAGAGAGATTTCAATGAAGGTCCGCGTTACACGAAGTGAACTATTTGATGCTGTAAACAAGGCAAGAACAATTGTTACGAAGAAGACGGTTCTGCCTATTCTCTCGCACTTCTTATTAGAAGCTAAGCAACAGGACAGTGGGTCTTTGTTGAAGATTACATCCTCTGATCTTCGCGTAAACATTGAGTGTTCTCTTCCATGTGAGATAGAAGAAGAGGGCTTGATTACCCTCAGTGCGGAGCGTCTTTCTTCCGTTATGGCTAGTTTTCCCGAAGAGGAAGTGGTGATCAGCTTAGGGGAAAATAGGGTCGTCGATATTCGATGTGCCAAAATCCGTATGAAATTGTTTAGTATGTCTCCTGATGATTTCCCACCGGTTAGGACCTTTGAAGGTATTGAACCGATTGTATTGCCGCAAAAAGATCTGCGTGATCTTTTCATTAAGACATCTTTTGCGATTTGTACGGATCAGGCACGCTATAATCTGACAGGTCTGCTCTTTGAGTTAAGTGATAACAAGATTACGTGTGTGTCGACGGATGGGCGTCGGATGAGTTTGTGTAGGTACCAGAGTGATTCTTTTGACAGCAGGTTGCGTAGAAAAGTGACGATTCCTGGAAAAGTAATTACAGAAGTAGAGCGTCTGTTACAAGATGAGGGGAATGTAGAGGTCTTCTTGGATGAGAATCAGGTAGCGTTTTCAATTGGACCGGTTACTTTAACGAGTGCGTTGATAGAAGGGTCTTTTCCAAACTATGAGATGGTCATTCCTAAAAAGCACGATAAAGAAGTGATTGTAGATAAAGCCGTTTTCCAAGAATCGGTCACTCGTGCTAAAGCGATGACTAATGAGAAGTTTAATTCGGTGCGACTTTATATCGCTGGCAATCAGATTGTTCTGCGTGTTAGTACGCCGGATGTAGGAGAATACGAAGAAGAGATCCCGGCTGAGTACGAAGGGGAAGAAATAGAGATCGCTTTCAATCCAGACTTTATCCTAGATGTCCTTCGTGCGCTAGAGACGAAAGAGCTAGCATTCATTTTAAAAGACGCTACAAGTCCCGGTGTAATCAAACCCGTTTTAGAAGATGACGCAGGAAATAAAGTTGGCAGAATATCGGATGATCAGATTCATGTGATTATGCCAATTCGGATTTAAATAACGTAGTCATTGTTTTCTTGTGACTGACTTACCTACATCTAAACTTGGAGAGGCCCTGGTCAAAGAGGGGATCCTTACGCCCGAACAGTTGGCTCATGCCCTTCGTATTCAGAAGTATTTAGAGCAGCCGAAGCCTCTCGGTGCCATTGTTGTAGAACTTGGTTATACGACAAAGCGCCGGGTAGCAGAGGTTCTCAAAAAATATGGCTCTGGTATGCGTCTTGGGGAGATGTTACTGGAGCAAGGGCTCATTACTTCGGAAGGATTGGAACAAGCCCTCCGCATTCAAAAAGAACAAAATCTGAAACTTGGAGAAGCCCTGGTCCAACTGGGCATTCTTAATGAACGTACTCTTCTCCAAAATCTTGCTCACCAAGCCGGTATCCCCTATGTTGAGCCTCAGCTCGGTATGATTGATCCGACGCTTCTCACTGGTCTCTCGCCAGAGTATTTAGAAAAGTACCTTTTTGTGCCGTTTACTCGCGATGATGAGGGTACCCCGGTCGTTGTTGTGCATGAACTAAATGAACAAACTACGAGCCAAGCCATTCAAGACCTTTACAAAGGTAGGTATAAGCTTGCTCTCGGTCCTCTAGACGCTATCAAACAAACGATCCAAGACTTTCGTTCATTTAAACAGAACCTAGGTAAGAAAGATAAGCAACGAAGCGTAGAGGAAGATTCGATTGTTCAGCTGGTAAACCAGATTATCTCTACCGGCATAGATGAGCGAGCTAGCGACATTCATATCGAACCCATGTCGGATGTAATTCGCCTGAGATATCGCGTTGATGGTGTTTTGGTGTACAAGATGGACTTACCAAAAGATTTGTTACCACGGATCAGTTCTCGAATTAAGATCATGGCTGATTGCAATATAGCCGAACACCAACACCATCAGGGAGGACGTATTCTCTTTAACCACCGTGGACAAGATTTTGATCTTCGCCTTTCTATTTATATCACCGTACACGGTGAGTGTATGGTTTTGCGGATTCTTAATAAGCAGACCGGGCTAATCGATCTTGAAGAACTTGGCATGAATCGTCTTATGCTCGACCGGTACCGTACAGAAGTGTTAGATACGCCGACGGGTGTCGTGCTAATTACAGGACCTACAGGTTCCGGCAAAACAACGACGCTTTATAGTAGTCTACACTACTGCAATACCGTTGATCGGAAGATTATAACGGCTGAAGATCCCGTCGAATATATGATAGATGGTCTTATCCAATGCTCCATTTACGACAAGATTGGAAGAACATTTGAGGCAACCCTACGAGAAATTGTCCGTCAGGATCCTGACATCATCGTACTGGGTGAAATTCGGGACAAAACTTCCGCAGAAACGGCTATCCAAGCAGCGCTCACGGGGCACAAAGTTTATTCTACTTTCCATACGGAGGATACAATTGGCGGCCTCTTACGATTAATTGACATGGATATCGAGACATTTCTTATCTCTTCGACGGTTATCTCCGTAGTGGCTCAGCGACTCTTGCGGCGAATTTGTGATCAATGCGCTGCACCCTACACACCATCCCCTGTAGAACTGGACCGTTTGGGTATCAAACCTGCCGAAGTGAGGGAATTTGATTTTCGAAAAGGAAAGGGATGTAAACACTGTAACCACACCGGTTATCGAGGTAGGATTGCATGCTACGAACTCCTTATTCTAAACGAAGACGTTAAAGAGGCTATTCTCCAAAAAAGAGCGTCCTATGCCATTCGGCAAATTTGCGTCGAATCAACAGGGTTAATCAGTATGCGCGAGGACGGTATTTCCAAGGTCATACGAGGAGATACGACATTCTCCGAAGTTCTCCGAAGCACTCCGAGAACAGTTTTCATGCGTCCCGTGCAACAGATACTCGCGATGACCCAATAGGAATTTTGTCATGGTTTCGTGTATTTATTGTTCCACGCCGTTCGAACGGGTACCTTCAGCACCACCGAACTCCGCCATCATGGCTTGCAAAAATTGCCTAAATCCGTGTGTCCTATTTTTCGACGGGACTGCTTGGAAGTCTGAAATACCGCGGGGCTGGCAGGATTTGCGCACTGTAAGTGCGAACGAGTCCATTGGGCTCCAGGTATTGAGTGCCGCGTTGAAGGCGAGTGAACAGTTGCCCGTACTTCCTGCCGTGGCACACCGTATTATGGAAATGGTACGGGACCCAGATGTTGTCATTGGGGACATCACCGAGTTAATCAGAACAGATGCCGTCATAGCCATGAAAATCCTTCGGCTTGCAAATAGTCCTTTGTATGCAGGCCTATCAGAGATCAAGGATTTGCATGCAGCATGTGTACGACTTGGAATGAAAACCGTTGCAGGTGTGGTGCATGCGATTGCCAATGGCCGCCTATATGTTACACGCGATCCCCATTATCAAGAGATGATGCAGACCTTATGGCAACACGCCCTTGCAACAGCATACTGTGCTAGCGAACTTTCTATGATGTTGGCACAGCCCCAGAAGGACGTGTACTTTATCGCAGGTTTGGTCCACGACGTGGGGAAAGTGGTCTTGTTAGATCTTGTTTCTAATGTTCTTCCTAGAGACGAAGCACCTGTAATACGGACCCTGCGGCAATCCAGAGACCTGCTCCTAGAAGTAATGGATATTTATCATCCTCTGATAGGACTTCATGTGGTACAGCAGTGGAACTTACCTTCTGATTTCGGTATTGCCACGTTCTTTCACGAACAACCGGATTTTGCTCCAAACGAGGCGTGGCTGATGTTGAGCCATATCATCGCATTTTCTTCCGCTGTCGCCACGGTTTCAGGGTTTGGTTTGAAAAACGAAAACATTTCTCTGTTGAGCCTTCCCAGTACCAAGTTTCTCGGACTCAGCGATATCAAAATCGCATCGCTGCGTGTTAACCTAGAAGACAAGGTCAAAACGTTATTGGAAGTTGCCCCACCGTCTGCCGCATAACCGATTCACCGTAAAGCCTGTTGAAGATGGTTAGTCGTTCTTATTGATGGATTCAAGAGTTTCCCGGGCTTTTTCGAATTTGGGGTCTATCTGGAGTGCTCTTTCCAAATGTTTTCGGGCATTGGCGGGGTCCCCTTGTCGCAAGTAAACGTGAGCCATATTGTAATGCACTGATGCATTGTCCGGTTGGTATTTCAGGGCTTCCTCAAAGTGCTGAAGTGCCTCTTCGTACTGGCCCTGTCGGGCGCGGATGTTAGCGAGATTGTTATGCGCTTCAACACTTCGGGGATCGTTTCGCAGTATGTGAAGGTAGATCGTCGCGGCTTCATCGAACTTTCCTTCCGACGCCAGGGCACGCGCCCGGTTGATCTGGCCTTTCTTGCCTTTCGATAGTCCTTCGGCAGCTTCGGGACCGCCATATTTGAGCGCCAAGCTGTGGTGAATGGCGGCTTCTCGTGAGTTGCCTAGCTTATCCAGGACTCGGCTTAATTCCTCGTGGAGCATGGGGTTTTCGGGATGCTGTTCTATGCCCAGCTGGAGGTTTTTCAGCGCTTCGTCGAGGCGCCCTAGGTCGGTAAGTATAGCACCTCGTTTGTAACGCGCCAAGGGATGGTCAGGAGTGATCTCCAGGACTTTTTCATAATAGCGTAACGCGTCCTCGAGTCGGCGTTGCATCAGACAGACATCGCCCATACCGTAGTATCCCAAGTCATTATAGGGTGAGATTTCCATTACCTTTTGAAAATGTTCTTTTGCTTCGTCGATTTTTCCTTGTTCCAGTAAAACACCTCCAAGGTTGGTATGAGCAACGTAATTGTCTTCCGTCACTGCAAGGGCACGGCGAAACAAGGTTTCATCATTTTTCCAGAACCGAAGCTGAAATAACGTGATACCGGATAATAGGACAAGAACAACCACTGCTAATGCAGCCAGCGCAATCCTGCCCAGGCGGGTTTTGCCTAAAATATCCCAAGTTCCCCAAGTGATTATGATGAAGATACCGGTCAGAGGGACATAGGTATATCGGTCGGCGAGCGCTTGGCTTCCCACTTGGACAATACCAATCACAGGCAACAGTGTACCGATGTACCAAAACCAGCCCATGAACAGGTAAGGTTTTTTCTTAGCAAGGACGAGCACAAGGATGGTCACCACCAATAGGATGAAGGCGGAAACAACCACGGCTGAGAACTGTAGCTTGTGTAAGGGGTGTGGATAAAAGACCGCAAGAGGGATGGGATAAACCATGAGATAAAGGTATTTCACATAGGAGACGATGGCATTGCCAACGGATTGGTACGTGGAGAGGAGCTCGCCCATTACGCGGCTTCCACCACTTCGTTGAAATGCAAGCGTGATGATCGAGGATACGATGGACATTACAAAAAGAGGTATTTTTTCAACCGTACGTTGCCACCAAGCGAGAAGGTCCTCTTTGGTATAAAAGGTGCCGCGAAGTCTCTCTAGAGGCCAAACGTCAATCAAAAGGAAGGTGAAAGGCAAGGTGACCAGCATCGGTTTTGCCATCAAGCCCAGGGCGAACCACAACGCAGTAAACGTATAATCGCGGTGAGACAAGGTTCGGGTGTAGCGAACGTACGCTTTCGTGGAAAGTAACCAAAAAATGGTGCTCAGCACGTCTTTACGCTCGGCTATCCATGCGACAGATTGGACGTGCAAAGGGTGTAAGGCAAACAGTGCCGCTACAAAGGCGCTTTTCCAAAGGGATGTGGTAACCTGAAAGAGCAGCAGAAACAACAAGACCGTGTTCGCCACATGGAACACGACGTTGACAATGTGGTGTGCGCCCGCATTCACCCCGAACAGGGATACATCGAGCATATGCGATATGAGGGTAAGGGGATGCCAATTGGCGGCGACTTCTGCCGTGAGCGCCCAACGGAGGTTTTCGAAAGTCAGTCCTTGCCGAACGTGAGGATTATCCGCGACATATAAAGAATCGTCATAATTCCAAATGAATTCATAGTCAGCAACAGGCGAATAAACGGCAAACGTGGCACAAGCTAACGCAAGAGCAACGATTACCTCCGTGCGTTTTAAGTGGGCAATAAAACGGTGGCGGATCGCGGACAGAGTAGTACCTTGTGATTTTTCGCGTTCTGTTGCAGGTTTTGCTTTGCCGGTGTTTTGTGCGGTTTCTCTTTTGGTCCTAGATGCTTTTTTTGACATGACGCGGAAGAAGATATCTCATGTTTATTACGTCAAGGTGTTGACTAGATTACCCGCTTTTCGAAGGGTAAACAAGTGTTTAGGTCCCATGTCTTTGGCATGGAATCCTACCTTTTTGTGATTCATTCCAGAATATAGGTTCCCGATAGTATATTAGGGTGACGCCGTTCCCGTATGCGGCAATCCCCGTGGGAAGCCGAGGATGACCTTGTCCCAAGTCTTCTTGCGCTACGTGCCTGGTCTGTCATTGCGAGGAGCCCCGAAGGGGCGACGCGGCAATCCCCGTGGGAATTCGGAGACACCCTTGCTTTAAGTCTTCTAGCGCTGCGCGGTTGAGGGGATTGCTTCGTCGCTTCGAAGACTCGCTCCTCGCAATGACAACCAGGGGCGTGTGTGGGACGGGGTTGTCCGCGGCGTGCGCTGGTTAGGGCGCAACGCGTTGCGCGCCTACAACAGGTAGTCATATAAGACCTGGCTGAATCGACAAAGACAGTTGCGCTGTGTGGAACATTAAGGATACGATTACGACATGAGAACGTTGCAACCTGGATGGCGGGGAAGAGGATGACACAAATGGTTATGTTGTGCCGTATGACAAAAACTGTGTGGTTTGTTCTTTTGGTGTTTGCGTCGTGTGTGGTCGCTCACGGAGAGGGCGCTCGTACATCCGTTGGCGTTGGCGACGATGTTATTTCAGTCGTTGTGGTTAAAGGGACCCCCTATGAGATGGGCTATGCGTTTGGGTCGCTGATGCGGGAAGAAGCTCGCGCCTTGCTGACACATTATCTCGAAGCAGCACGTACGTTGGGTGACCGTTACACCAACGAGACACTCGATGCGGCATGGGAGTCCGTCAAACCCCACACGGATAAAAGGTTTGAGGAAGAAGTGCGAGGTCTCGCGGACGGCTGTGGTTTACCTTTTCAGGACATTATTCGGGCACACATGGTGCCTGTGGTTTCGGATTATGCCTGCAGTGGGGTGGCTGCCTGGGGAGAAGCGACCGCTAACGGTCATTTGTACCAATTCCGCAACTTGGATTTCACCACCAGGGCTGGATTACAGGACCATCCAGCCATTGTCGTTTACCTCCCGAACGAGGGAATACCTCATGCCAACATCACCTTTGCGGGATATGTCGGGTGTCATACGGGTATCAACGCGAAAGGTGTTGTGCTTGGCGAAAAAGGCGAGACACCCAAACGCGATTATCCTTTTGACTTAAACGGTACGCATTTTAGCACGCTATATCGGACTATTCTCTACGACGCCGGAAGTCTTGACGATGCGCTGGACATCCTGAAAAAAACCAGACTTATTAAGAAATACTACTTTTATTTTGGCGATGGTCAGTCGAAAAAAGCCGCAAAAATAAAGGTCGAAGCCCCGTCAGCGCGAATTTGGTTTGATGACGATCCGGCGGATGAACTCCAACCCAATGTTTTTAAAAACATCATTTACCATACTATGAACAATGAAGTCGCCTATCAGCAATTGAAAGAGAACTATGGCAAACATGACCACACCACCCTTATCAAACTGTCCAAGGCAGTCGCTTCCAAGAACGGCAATCTCGTTAACGTCGTGTACGACGCCACCGCTTTGGAACTCTGGGTGGGATATGCTCAGGGCCAAGACGACGCGTCTACGCGCCCGTACGTGCCGGTAAAATTAAAAGACTATTTTAATTTTGATTTCGCCGCGGCCCAACAATCCGGCATGCCGACCGTGACACATACGCAAAAGAGTAATCCTATTGTGTGGGTGAGCATTGCTGTCATCATTGTGGCGGTCGCCATTGCCATCTGGGTTTGGAAACGATGAAGAAAAGGTTTGCCGGTATTCTTCTATTTGCTGTTTCTGTGCTAGTGGCGCCCGTGTTTCCTCCGGCACGGCAACAAGGCGAAAAGCCCAAGCCGGCGCCGAATACTAAAGAAGCATTGGAACAAATCGCTAAGGTTGGCGTAGAGACAGTACTTTCTTTTTTGCTTGACACCCAGACTACCGTAAGCGCCGTACGACTAGATCTCGAAAATCAACGATTGGAAATTCAGGGACTAGCCATTGCCAATCCAAAAGGGTTTAATACCGAAAATGCGGCGTTTTCTGCCGAGCGTGTCCTTGTGGAAGCCGACCCTTTGGTCTTATTCTCACCGACGGCTACCGTTCGACTCATCGAAGTGGAGGGTGCGGCTGTGCACGCCGAATCGCAGCTGGGCAGGGGGTTTAATCTCAAGAAACTTTTGGACAACGTAAACCGGTTCAAGGGACCACGCCCAAGGGATGAAAAAAGGTGGGTGCTTGAGAAAGGCTTGTTGAAAGGTTGTATCTTTCGGTTTTCTTCAGATATTCCCAATAGGAAACTGGAGTATCCGCTTGATACGTTAGAGTTTTCCATGAAAGGTCCCCACGGGGAAGGTGTGACAGCAGACAAGATTGTGGCCGAAGTTCTGACGAAATTGATCGACGAATTTCAGAAGGGCAATCGGGACACGTTAGGGGACGCGCTGCGCTAAATACTGGGCGGGTAAATGTTCTGAGGAAACGGCGTCTGGCAAGGCCATGGGGTGATCTGCGATAATGGCTACTTCCAAATCTAGAGAACTGACCGAAATGCTACGTTTTTTTGTTTCTATGCGGCTTTTTCTGAAGAATTACCCGCTATTATTGTCGGTACTATTTTTCTCTTTTGTTGTTCTTATCGGCGCATCCGCAACCGCCTATGAAGCCGGCGCATCGAAAGTGGATATCACGCCGCCTTTGGGTGTGCCCCTCAATGGTTATTTGGACCGCTGGGGCCGGGGCGCGTTACAAATACACGACCCGATTTGGGCACGGTGTCTTTACATTAACGACGGCTCCACAGGTGTTTTCTGGGTTGTTACTGACCTCTGTGTGATCAATCGGGAATTGCGCGAACGCGTCTTGGAACTTCTCCCCGAAGAGCTAAAATCCATGCCGGTTATTCTATCCGCTACCCATAATCATAGTGGACAGGGCGGCATGATAAAACATATTCTGTTTCGGACCGTCTCCGGACGTTATATGCCCGAAGTGCTGGAACAAACCGCCAGTGGTATTGTTCAAGCTATCCAAAACGCTTATGCTGCGCGGAAAAGAGCCGTCATTGGGTACACCACGTTCGTTCAGACAGACCTTTCCACCAACCGAAGATTTGCCAATGGTCCTATGGATACACAGGTGGGGGTGATCCGCGTGGAAGACCCTGATGGCGTCCCCATTGCGATCTTGGCAAATTTCGCAGCTCATCCCACGTCCATCGGAGGAGATGATTTATTCACGATTTCTGCGGACTACCCCGGTTTTTATTACACGGAATTAGAGCAGTTGGCGGGGAATTCGTGTGTGGCGATGTTTACAAACGGGGCCGAAGGCAATCAAACCTGTACAAATCCTACCAACGCCTTGAGCTGGGAGCGTACGGCAGCGGTGGGAAAGATACTCGCGCAGCGCGTATTCGAAGCCGCAAAAGGGATAACGTGTAAGGAAATGCCCCTGCGGTACGCCGTTTCAGAGCCGCAGTTACCGCCAGTTATCGCCGAAGCCTTTTTCCCAAAGCAGACATCTCTTCAAGTGCTCGAAATCGGCGATCTTGTTCTGACATTTTTTCCAGGCGAACCTTGCGTGGAAATAGGTTTGGAGATGCGACGTCAAGCTCTCCAGCGAGGGTATGCCGCCCAGTTTACGGTTGGGGTCTCCAACGACTACCTCTTGTATTTCGTGCCACGTTCCTTATACCCAAAGATGATTTACGAAAGCGGCATGAACTTCTACGGTCCTGGTATTGAAGACTGGTTCTATAGGGAATTCGGTAACCTATTCAGTCGAGGCGTTTCCGCTCCCGTCTCCGGGGAATTCATTCCTCCACCAAAGGAAACCCTTGACGGGGGGACCTATGTCGCATTTGCCGGCACTCCTCACGAAATCGGGAGGCAACGAGGCTCCGTATTTCAAGAAGAGATCCAACGCGCTTATCAAGAACTTGTTGTTCAGCCGTGCGCCGACGGGCGCCTGATCCCGGACACGGGTCTGTGGCGTTTAGCGCCACCTTTTCTCGATCTTACCCCTTCTGCTTTGATTCGTCTCGCCATTGGCGTGAGACCTTTGCTTGAAAACATTTCCCCTGAGACCTTTGCCGAACTCGAAGCTACCGCCGAAGCTTGCCACCTCCCGTTCGACGCGGTGTGGCTGCTTCAATGTTTGCCCCAACTCACCAACGCCGGTTATAAGGAAGAGTTATATCGCTCTCCCTTCTGCACTTTGTTTGCGGTGACCGGCGAAAAAGCAGGGGCGGATGGTATCTTGGTCGGTAGAACGTTCGATGCCGGTAATGCGCACCCGTTGACAATAAACACAGTTGCACCCCAAAGCGGGCGTACCTTCATGATCATTTCCTATCCGTGGTCGTTAGGTGGTTTTTCGGGGATGAACAACGCCGGCGTGGTCGTAAGTGTGGAAAGCGCGCCGGAGCTTGGACGTCCTGCGCTCGAGGATCCCCCCGTCGAGTTGATCGTCAGAGAACTCCTGGAACGTGCTGGGACATTGGACGAAGCCGCAAGCCTCTTATTGGAAAAGACTAATATTCACGGATATCGCTTCTTGCTTGCCGCTCCACCCCACAGTGGAAACAACAAAGTCACAACTCCTGCAAAAGACACGGCACGAATCGTATCTTGCGGTTTGGTACCCGAAATACGCTTGCCCCAAGATGGGATCCTATTGGGCGGCGACACAAACCCGGAAACTCAAGACTTAGAAACACGTTCGCGGTACCAGCGCACCGAAGTCTTACTCAAAAACGAGCGCATTGTGTCGCCGGAGGAGATACGCGCAATCTTGCTGGATGACGAAGGTCCTCCTGAAGGGCGTGCCCGCATCTGCAACTCAGATACGCGCTATGTCCTTGTATTCGAGCCGAAGGCATTACGTGTTTCCGTTTCCTTGCGACGCGACCAAGGAACGATGAGCGACTACAAAACCTTCACTCTGGAGAAGGGGAAACCATGAGCGAAGTGCTTCGAACGTTCGAGCCGGGTCCTGGTGTTCAAAAACGCCGCTATTCCGGTTCACGTGCTAAGACGAGACGGCGCGTCTGGCGCAGCGTGGTTTGGTTTGTGATATTGGCTACGGGCGCTTTCTTCTGGTTCACGCGTGATTCTGTTCCTCTTGCCACATTTGTGCCAAAAGATATCGCCTACCAGATTGTCTTCCCAAGACCATTCGCCGAGACTGGTGTGATGAGCGATTCGCCTGTCTGGTCGTTATTGCCCGAAAAATGGAGTTTTCCGGCACAAGTTAAGGCTCTTGGGGACCATGCTGATATGCCCGACTGGCTGGCGCAGAATCTGACGGGAAGCCTGTGTCACATCTCAGGCAACGATATGACCCATTTCTCCGACGCGATCGTGATCTGTCAAATGACACGTGTCGGAAAACTTGTTGAAGGGGCACACTGGTTTTTCCCAAAGGTCATTGCGAACGACGTCGCCGGTGGGCTCCGCTTGCGCGACGTACTCAACGGTACCCTGTATTACACCGTACGTGGCCGTCTCCTCATCATGAGCATGTCACGTGACGCCCTTATCCGTCGCCTGGTGCTTCAGCCTGCGGAACGTATCTCAGAAGAACAAATCAATGAATTGCTCAAAGATCCAGGCTCTTCCAGTCTAAGAGGGTTGATGACTCCGCGAGCCGCCGACACCTTTAGCACAATCGTGGACTGGGCAGGATTCGCAGGAGTGGCAGGCGAGTACGGAGCGCATCTCAAGTTTCGAGTTACTTTAGCGCCTCCGACATATGAGCGTTTCGCGGAACTACTCGAAGGGGCTTCTCCGGCACCCTTGATGCTCCCGCCGGAAGCGATTCTTGAGGTCTCGGCAAACTTTAACAAGCCTCTTGGCACCGTTTTGCAAACTATACAGAAGTTGTGGACACATGAAACCGCCGGTGATATGGGCGCTCCCGAAAATCCGAATGGACTACCTGATATTACCAAACAATTGGAACCTTTTTTGCAGATGCTCGGTCCCGGATTTCGCATTGGGTGGTACGGAATCGACCCCAACGAAATGTTCCCCGTGCCGGAAATCGCCGGTTATTTCGACGGCGACCCGACTGCTTTGGAAGGGTTATTCCAAATAATTCCGCCCTTACCGCCTAATGCCCATCCATGGGACCCTATTCTGCAATACGACAAGGACACGCGCCGCGCAAAACTCCCGTTAATTGGTGGACCCAGCATTGAACCCACTTTTGTCATACACGGCAATGGACTGCTTGCCTCCACCAGCGCTCCGCTGGCGGACAAGCTCCTCGCTTTACCAGCGTCACAAAACGAATCCCCAAAAAGCGGCAACCTATTTATCCGGTTCAGGCCGAAGGCTTGTTACCATACACTGGTGCCTGTCGGAGAACTTCTCGCTGAACAAGGGCTGTTGAAAAACGCCACGAAAGAATCGTTCCGAGATATCGCCGAAAAATGGAAAAAGAAAACGGATCCCGTCGAAGAAATTGTTCTGGTGCTTCAAGTCGATGGAACTACAATTACAGGCGACCTGACCGCCACGTTCGTACAGACATCCAGTAAACAGGAATCGGAAACAACGGGAACATAAAACCAAGATGTACTATCTGATCGATACAAATGGTGGGTGGCATGACCAATGAAGAAGCAAAAGTAAACCAGCAAACCGATGGGACTTCGGACGGTTTTATTCTTGATGAAGCCACCGACGAAGTCCTTCGATTGCATCTGGATAAATTCCAGGGTCCTCTGGAAGTGTTGCTGTATCTCATCAAAGCACAAGAAATAGATATCTTTGATATCCCGATCGTAAAAATCACCGAGCAATACCTCAAATTCCTGGAACTGATGCGGGAAGAAAACCTGGACGTAACCGCGGAGTTCTTGGTTATGGCTGCGACCCTCTTGGACATTAAATCTCGCATGCTGTTGCCCGAAGAACCTTTGGCCGAAGAAGAGGAGGGCATTGAAGAGGAAGACCCCCGCCTCGAACTGGTAGAGAAACTCCTGGAATACCGCAAATATCGGGACATTGCTTCCCTTCTGGAAACCCTGGAAAAGGCACGGGAGGATTGGTTCGCCCGCACCGCAACGGTTGAGCTGCCACCGGAAGAACAAGACCAACAAGAATTACTCGAAGTGACACTGTACGACCTGTTGGAAGCCTTCCGGGGCGTCTTGCGCTTTTTTTCCGACGATCTTTTCCATACGGTCGCTGCAGAAACCGCATCCGTAGATGAAAAAATTGAGTACATCCAAGAGCGCCTCGCGCGAGAACCGAGCATCGCGTGTACCGAACTCTTCCAATCCTGCCAAAACCGTGTCGAATTAGTATGCTGTTTCCTTGCAATTTTGGAGCTCTGTCGCATGGGGAAAATCAAAGTCCATCAGAGCAAAACCTTCGGTGAAATTAGACTTTTTGCAGCCGCCGAGGGAGTGCCTGCGTGATCCTTCGTCTTTTCCGTCGACTTTCCTTGGGGGAACGCGGAGAACGATTTGCTGCCCGCCAACTTCGCCGTTGGGGTTTTCGGATACTCCATCGCAATGCCCGGTTAGGCAACTACGAAATCGACATCATTGCCCGCGAGGGGAACGTCGTGGCTTTCGTCGAAGTGAAAACACGCCGGAGTACGGAAGTAGCTACCCCTGAGCAAAATGTCACGTACACAAAACGACGCCACCTTCGTATCGCGGCACGTCGTTACATCGCCCGTTATGGCGAACCGAATACCTATTACCGTTTTGACGTCGTCTCCGTCGTCATGCCTGAACACGGCAAACCACAAGCAACCCTCATCCGCGACGCCTTCCCGGAAAGATGAGGTGGTCTTGATGCTTTTCGAGCCGTGAGCATGATGTAAAAAAAATATCTTGACAAGAGGTTTGTTTCATAGTATGATTGCTTTATCGATTAAGCATAGCCGCTGAGGTTAAATTAACTATTGCCGGGGTCAGACAAGAGAATGCCTAACCGGGTGACACTGGATAGAATCGCTAAACTGGCTGGGGTCTCCAAAGCCGCGGTTTCTTACGTCCTGAGCGGTCGGGAGCGCGAGTACCGCATTGCGGAGGAGACCGCAAAGCGCATTCGGGAGATCGCTGCAGAAATGGAATATATCCCGAATCGTGCCGCGGCGCTGCTCCGAAAAGGGCGGCATCATCTGATTGCGCTGATTGCTCCCCATGTGGCGGATTTCTATGCGGGGCTCGTATCGGCTATTGAGGCGGAGGCAGAGCAGCGCGATTACCAGATGCTTTTGGGGAGTACGTTCGACAATATTGAGCGCGAACGGACTTATCTTACGGCTCTGATTGCTCGTCGGGTGGAGGGCGTTATTATATTGCCGGTGGATATCCATCAACCTCACCTAGACATTTTAACGAAGCGGCGTATCCCCACGGTGTTTTTCCGACGTCGCGCCGATTCGGAAGCGCGGCATATGTTTATGACCTTTGACGACTTTGAGGTGGGACGTCTTGCGGTAAAGCATCTGGTTTCTCGGGGGTGTCGCAGGCTGTTATTCGTTTCAGCGCCTGCTTTTATGGATTACGATTATCTGCGCATCATCCATCAAGCCCGTTTTTCCGGTTATGCGGAGGCGCTTCAGGGGTGTGGGTATCCTTCTTTCGAAAAAGCATTTTTGCTCAACTTCGAAAATCATGCCGTGTGCGGGGAATTGATTCAGATTATCTCCAGCAAGGAAATTGACGGTTTGGTATGTCTTTCTGACGAGGTTGCGGCTCAAACGTTACAGGTGCTGCGCCGTGCGAATATTGCCGTACCGGGACAAGTCCGCGTCGTGGGATGCGACGATTCGCTCATTGCCCGTTATACCAGTCCACCGCTGACGTCTCTGAGACTGCCCAAGGGGGAACTGGGTAAGGCGATGGTGGACTCGTTGTTTCAGATGATTGACGAGGAAAAGCAGGAAAGCGGCGAGAAACTTTTTTCTCCATGTTTGGTGGAACGGGAGTCGACCGCGTAGTGGGTATTTCTAGTTTTTTACATTTTTGCTTAAACGGTTTAGCAAAAATGAATGGATGGCAAAGGCAGTTTAAAAAGGAAACGGAATAAGAAGAAAGGAGGTGGTCTTGGCAGGACAGGTAATTTTGCTGTACATGCGACAAGGAGACCGGACGGGCATCGTGCTTTTCCGGAAAGTGTGTGCACGACGGCGATGCACACGGCTTTTGTCCATGAAAACAGGAGCGTCTTCGCCGAGCCATTGAAGTGTGACTGAGTTGTGAATTTACGAAGCTAGTTTATTTTACCGATTAGGAGGAAAGAAACATGAAAAGGCACGTAAAAGGCTTCACGCTGATCGAGTTGCTGGTCGTGATTGCCATTATTGCGATTCTCGCAGCCATTCTTTTGCCGGCATTGGCGCGGGCACGCGAGGCAGCACGCCGGGCAAGCTGTCAAAACAACCTCAAGCAGTGGGGGTTGATCTTCAAGATGTTTTCTTCGGAAAGTCGCGGCGGGAAATTTCCGGGCGGTGGTGGTCCCAAACCCAACGCTTGGGGTTGGTGGCGCGGAGTGGACAGCACGGACCTGTATCCCGAATATTGGACGGATCCCAACTTAATGATCTGCCCGTCTGATCCCCGCGCGGACTGGGCTGGGGCGGATTCCGTCGGTTTTGGTACGCCTTTCCCTGGTTTCCAGCAAGACATCGCGGCACAAGTGGCGAACATTAAAGACGATGTGAACCCGACTGTTGCAAGGCTTGTGAGACATGCGATTCTGTCTTTCCCAATTTCGTATGTGTACAATCCGTATGCGACGCGCACGAGCACTCAAACCATGGCGGTGTTTCACGCGTGCAGCATAAATCCCTGGCCTGGATATGCGTGGGCAGTGGGAAGCGGCATCAAAGAGGAAACTTGGGACCCGGCGGCGATCGCGGCGGTGGGTGGACCCTCAAACTGGATCTGCATCGTCGACTTTAATGGCAACGCCGAGGATGACATCAATGACCTCTTTGCCATAATGCCATGGTGGAGTACTGCCTTAGACGACGACGGCGTCAGCATCGTACCGAAAAAGTACAATCGTTTGAAGGAGGGGATTGAGCGGTTCTTCATCACGGACATTAATAATCCGGGTGGCAGCGCCACCGCGCAAAGCACGTTGCCGATCATGTGGGATGCCTATGGTCGAAATGACAACTGGGATGCGGCGGCTCAAGGACGTGGCGCGATCCTGTTCTTCAACCATCTTCCCGGCGGTGTAAACGTGTTGTACATGGACGGGCATGTCGAATTTAAGCGTTACGATCGGCATGGTGGGGTTCCGTTTGATGCGCCCGACAAACCGGGCTGGATTCCTGGTAAAGACTTCAGCATGTGGTCCCACGTCTGCGGCGGCATGGGTTGATCGGAAGTTGTATCGCAGGGCTGCGGTGACATGTTCTCGTCACCGCAGCCTCTTTATCATGACTTACTTCTTGTTGGGCAAACCTCTCGGCCTTCGTGTTAAGATTCATCAGGTCTTCTTGTAGGTGCGATGTGTTTCAGCGCAGTTTTGGGTACAGCGTAGGGACGGTGATTGTCCTCATGGGTTGTTTGGCGGCGATTGTTGCCGTAACACCGAGGGAAAAGCCGTATACCGAACTCTCTCCGGCTTCGCGCTTGATTCATCAGGGTCTGGACTACCTGGACGTTGATGTCAATACCCCGTTTGATTGTGACTCCGCGGTGGAACGATTCGCCTCCGCCTGCGCTGCCGAAGCTGCCACGAGGGAGGAGGTCGTTACTGCCGATTTTCTGCGGTGCTGGGCGGAGTGGGTGCGCCCGACAGTCGATTTTGAGGAAGTACGTCGAGGGCTCAGAAGCCATTTGGAGAAATATCCAGATTCACCCTATCGGCTTGAATCTCACTATATCCTTGGGTTGGTTGAACTTCATGACCTATTTCATGGTGATGCGACCCGTGCCGTAGAACATCTCACCGAGGTCTATAAAACGGGGCGGGACAGTTTTCTTGTTCCGCTGGCTGCCACAGCACTGCCGGGAATATATCTTCACCTCTTACGAGACCCTGAACAAGCCGCCCACTGGTATGGTGTCGCATTTGATGCTACCGGGGACACCCACACCACCGATGAACGGCTCGGATTTTTATATGTTCAGGCGAAACTCTATCAGCAGTTGGGTAAAACCGACGCGGCAAAGGAGATATATCGGCGGATACTTGACTTGACCCGGAACGGAACAAATACCTGGACGCCGCGTGTGTTGGATCGTTTGGACGAACTGGGAGAGCACCTGGGTGATCAGTATTTCAAGGGGTTAGACACGACGCCGCTGCCTGTAACGGATTACCATTTTGTTTCGGAAAAGCCGGTAGAACTCTCCGTGAGTTTTTGGATTCTTGAAAAACCGGGGATGCGTCGGGGCATTGAGACAATTGCTCGCAACTACGAGGCGCGTAGTTCCGGCGTAAAGATACGTCTAATCGACCTGCCGTACCGGGGCTATCACGACTGGCTTCAGAGTCAAATTCTAGGTCAGGAAATTCCGGACATCGTGATGATCGATAACGGCACGGCGATTCGTTACGGCGCGCAACAAGGAAAACTGGTCGATATGACGCCGTTCTTGGGAGAGACCAATCCCTATACGGGCATGCGTTGGGCGGACATGTATTACCCGCAGTTTATTTTGAACGCGCGCGATCCTGTTTACCGCAGAAACTGGATCATTTCCTGGGCGAGCGAGAATACGGCGTGTTTCTATAATAAGGACGCTTTTCGAAAGGCAGGTATTATAAAACGTCATGAGGACGGAACCCCCGTTTTGGGCGAGGATGGCAAGCCGGAGGTTGCCGAGCCGAAGACGTGGCGGGAGCTCATGGCGGCGTTTGAAGCGCTTCGCAGGGTGGGAATCTATGGGGAAGTTGTAAACTTTCACCCCGATCCGGCGCCTATCATATGGCAATTGCCTTACTACCGAAAGCAACTCTACTTTGATCTCATTCCGACTTTCGATACTTATACTCCTGATGATTACCCCGATGCGTTCGAGATCGCAGAAGCCATGCTGCGAGGCACAATGGACCTCCGTAACCCATCGCTGGCTGAACCGTGGCGGCTTCTTTACGAGAAGAGCGAATACTGGATGCCGGGGGCGTCCGCTATGGACATCCAGCAGGGCTTTGAGGCGTTTGCGTCAGGGCGCGCTGCCACCCTTTTTTGGGTCAGCACAGACATGTCGAGCTTCGAGGAGATGTGCAATTTCGATCTAGGGGTTTTTCCTTTTCCGCTTCTAGTGGATTCCCCTTACTATGACGGCGAGTATTCCGAAGAGTTCAGTTTGTCCGCTTTTGAATGCAGTGTGCCTTTGGCGACGCGCGCGCGCGGGAATCTTGACGCCGCGGTGGACTTTTTGAGGTATTTCACTTCGCCAGAGGCGCAGGAGATTCTGAGCCGTGAGGCGGTGTGCCTGTCTCCTATTCGCGGCGTGCGGGCGCCTGAAAAACTGGAGCCGTTTTTACGGCGTATGAACCGTCGCGGGACGTTTCTCTTCTATTTTGATCCCTATGCCTTAAGCATTTGGCACGAACCGTATTGGTCGGACGCGCGCGACAAATTGTGGAGCGAGCTCACGAATTTGCTGGGCAGTATTCCCAACTATGATTATTATCGTCGACTGACAGGTGGCACGGAGACAGAATACCAAGAATGGCGTGAGCGACGGTTTGACCAGTTTCTCGAAGGGCTTCAAAAGTATTTCGGCTTTGCCTATAACCGTCTTGTTCGAGAATACTCGCTCCATACCAGGCGTGAATTGAAACGGACTCAAAATCGCTGGATCCATCTATTCCGGCAACGACATGCAGCGCTGCCGGGCGACGGTTCCGTTGATTCGGCAACGCTGGAAAAACAAATCGGTGAATGTTGGCGATCGGTGACGGACAACTGGGGCGTTATCGCGCGATGCGAACGTATGCTCCCGTCGGGAGAGCAGCGGGCGCGTTACACCAGCCAGACGATCAGTTATCAGGAACAAAAGCGGATCGCGTATCTCTTGAAGATTGCGCTTATTCTCCTAACTGGCCTTGGGGCGCTTCTTTTTATGTGGTCGGGTGCGTTGTTGCGCGTGGTGCGAGATTGGGGTTACATCCGTGTATTACTACCCACTGCCGTGTTGTTGGCGTTATTTTCTTACACCCCTGCCTTATCTGCGATTTACCATTCGTTTTTCCGTTGGGATGGCGGCGCGGTTTCTGAGTTTGTGGGTCTGGAGAATTTTCGTGCCCTGTTCCATGATGAAGTGCTTTTCCAGGCGGTCAAGGTGCTCGGCGTTTTCCTGGTTGCGAACCTATTGAAGTTTGTTCCGACCCTCGTGGTCGCGGTAGTGCTATTTCATCTTGCAAGCGCACGGCTTCAGTACGCGTTTCGGGTGATTTATGTGCTTCCCATGGCGATTCCCGGCATGGTGGGCATTTTGATCTGGAAGTATTTTTATCGGATGGATGGGGGGGTGTTGAATTGGCTTTTGCTAAACCTGGGGGTAATTCGCGCGCCGATAAACTGGCTAGGCACGGAGGAGACGGTGGTGCCGGCACTCATTTTCTTGGGATTTCCCTGGGTATCAACCATCGGCGTGCTTATTCTGCTTGCGGGACTTCAGAGCATAGATCCGTCCGTGTTTGAAGCGGCTTTACTGGATGGATGCGGCGTGTTCCGAAGATTTCGGACGATAGAACTTCCTTTGATCATGGGTCAGGTAAAACTGAACGTTGTTTTGGTGACGTTGGGCACGATACAGGATTTTGGCTTACCGCTGGTGTTGACGCGGGGTGGCCCCAACAACGCTTCTATGTTACCGGGGCTTTGGATGTATTTGAGCGCCTTCAGTCATGGGAAAATGGGATACGCCGCAGCGCTGGGTGTGGTGATGTTTTTGGTCATGCTTTCCCTTACCTACATAAATATGCGAATGATTAAGACAGATCAGGCAAATTGAGCTGAAAGCGATATGAGAGCTGTAACGCATGCAAAACCATTGGAACTGCTCAAGTTGGGCGTACTGGGTGCGGTAGCGATATTTGCGCTGTTGCCGGTGTATTTCATGGTCGTTATCAGTTTCAAAGATATGGTGCAATTTACGAATCATCCCTACCTTCCAACATGGCCGCTGCACTTTTCCAACTACGTTCGCGCGTGGGGGTACGTGGGACCGTACATCGGTCGGACCTTGTTCGTTGCCGCAATTGCCACGGTGACTACTCTCTTCCTGGGTTCGTTGTGCGCCTTCTATCTTGCCCAGTTCCGATTTGCGGGAAAAGAAGTGTTCTTCTATTACGTCATTATTCTGATGATGGTGCCCGGAATTCTGAATCTTGTTCCTTTATACGTGTTGGTCACCCAGTTGGACAACGTGTTGCGCGGCTTAAGTCGCATGCTGAACGAACAGTTCCCGGGCGTGCAGGTTGACTTGCGGATGTTGAATACCTTATGGGCGCTAATTTTGCCCGCAATTGCCGGCGGCCAAATCATGATGATTTTTATTCTGCGCCAGTTTTTCGAAGCGCAACCCGCTGCGTTGGTGGAAGCGGCCCGGATAGACGGTGCGTCTCATTTCCAGATCTATCGCCATGTAGCGTTACCTTTGGCAAAGCCGATCATTGCGACGCTCACGGTCATCAATGTGGTGGCGATTTGGAACGACTTTGTCTGGCCGCTGGTTGTGCTACAACGAGACCATTACACCGTGTCGGTCGGATTGCGGTTTTTGGAGGGGCAAAACTATGTGGAATACGGACCGTTGATGGCGGGGTATACGCTAGCCGCTGTGCCTCTTGTCATTATGTTTTTGTTTTCGATGAAGTTGTTTATCGAAGGAATCGCTTCGGGCGCCATCAAGATGTAGGCGTCCCTTTGGCGATAGGTCAGGGAAGGTAAAAATATGGCTCATCCATTATTCGCGGCGATCGTCTTGTGCCTTGCGTGCTGCGTGGTGCCGTGTTTTTTGGCGGTGGCGGCGCCCGCATCTACCGAAAAGGCATCGGGGCGGTCGCTGTTATCTACGGAGCTGGCGCCGTACTACCAAACATGGTTTTCCCAACCCGGCGCGATGCTGAGCGTATTGGGTAATGCGTCGGACCTTGGGGCTTGTGCCGAACGGGTTAAGGCAAACGCCTCGTATATTATTCTCATGTTGCCGATTCCGCTGGTGCCCGATCCGAGCTCTCCTTGTGGAGTGGTGGTGAAGCCCGATTTCATTTTGTTAGAACAGTTCTTTGCATTTGCGGAACCGCGCGGTTTTCAAGTGGAAATTGCGTTAGGGGAACACAACAACCCATTTTTTGCGTATTATCCTCGCGAGTTTATTCAAAAAAACATGGGCTCTTTTATGCAAGACATGGAGGGCAAGTTGATCATCCTGAACGGCAGGGATGTCTCTGACCCCAACGCACGGCTTGTGCCGGCGATTTGCGATTCCGTTATTTCTCGATTGGCGTCAGAATATATACGGATTCAAGTAAAAGCGATTCGACATCTCACGTCTGTCCGCAATTGGGTAATCGGCTCCGAGACGATGTACCCCGACCTGTTTGGCATTCTTCCAATGGGTGATTTTCGCCCCGCGTTTGTCAGGCAGTTTAACTTGTGGCTGAAGGAGCAGGGCATTCACGTTTCACATGGTGATTTCAAGCCGATTCTTGCAGAAAAGATGAACCCACTACAAGCTGCCTGGTTCCGTTTTCGCGAGCAAGCCATGGCAGACCGCGCCGCATGGTATTACATCAGTTTCTTAACATCCGACGAAGGAAAACGTCCCATCTTGTTTCCCACGCATGGCCATCCGTTTGCCAAAAGGATGCGTCGAGGTTTGGGTTTGTCGCCAGGTTTGATGGCCGGGGCCTCCGACGGTTTTGAAATGGGACAGATTACGATCAATACGGACGAGGACAACCTCAATTTGTTATACATTACCGCGCTTTCTAGCTATGGCGTACCGGTGATTGTACCTCGATTGGCGAACAAGACCTTGGATCCGAAAGCGCGCGGTGGTGGACGCACCTTCACGCCCGTCATGATTCGGCGAGCCGTTTACGAGTGCTTGGGGATGGGTGTCAATCACATCGGCCCAATCGATTGGCAACGGTCCCTTCCCGACGGCGAGTGGTTTATCAAAGGCACTCCAGCCGAAACGGAACTGGCGAAAGTTTTTGGCGAGATCCGCAACGCGGCGCCTTATCTTAAAGGTATGGCACGGCTCCAACCGCGAGTAGGCCTGTTTGTTGCCGATGACACGTGGCGCAACAATTGGGATCCGCGTTGGACAGGCTTCTTTCAAGATGCTCGCAAACATCATTGGAATGTCGCACTCGTGGGAGACGCCCTCGTAGATGCTCGGCTCGCGGAAAAGATTCCGATATTGGTGAGTCTAGATAATGCGCTCGTTGATGAAGGGACGATGCGTCGGTTCGCATCGTATCTTGACGCGGGCGGTATGGTCGTTTCTTGGCGATCTTTCGGCGAGCAAAACGCCTTCGGCGAACCGATGCCGGAGCAAACGCATTTGTCTGTGGTACGCCACAAGCAATTCTTTGTTGTACCTTCTGAACGTGAAGGGGAACCACGCCGATTAGTTAACCGATTTTCGACCGACCAGGGGGCGTGGGAAATGCCGCACACTTTCCGTGCGGCGCCTTTTGACGCCATAGCATCTGTGATCAGGGAAAAAGTGGGTGGCGATGTACCGTGCCCGATAAAGGTGCAAGGAGTTTCCTCAAACGGGGATGTCACGGTGTTGCCCCTGACGGACGGGATTTCTCTGGTAGCCGTGATGGTAAACAACTCCGATCAGGCAGCAAATGTGCAGTTGTCTCCTGCTGTTGTGCCTCTGACATCGGCTGAATGGTCGGCGTATGATCTTCTCACAGGCGCACGTTTGCCGATGCCGAGTTCTGGAACCGCAGAACGGACACTGCCGCCTCACGCCACGGCGCTGGTGTGGTTTGTGCCGGAGGTCTCTCCGGAGAAGATCTCCGAAACTATTGAACGCGCCCAAAAAGCTTTTCGAGTCTGGGAGGATTGCGGCGCGCAAACGGATTTTCTAAAAATCCACAAAGACACGCTTCAGGAGCCTCCTGCAGAGGGACTCTTACGGTTGAAGGCGTATTGTCTAGCTCAGCGCGTTTTATCTTCGTTGGTTCTTGCTCCATCCCTTGCACAGACAGCCGAAGGTGGCATCGTCGCAACCGCCCGCGTGTTTGATGCCGACGGAAAATCGGTTGTCGACGCGAGCGTGCGCTTGCGGGCGGTGCCCGACACCTTTGCCTGGCGGGACATGCAAAGAGACGGCGACGCATATCAACTGGAGATACCGCCTGACGGTTTTGGTGTTTTTTACGATCCCATACAGGGTAAGTATACTTACAGAGCGGAAGCGCGACGGTTTGTGTTTTCAGCAACACGCGGCACATCGAGCGGTGGCGCCGGTGTAACCTTTGGAACAACAACTCGGTAACTGGTGGGTGAGGTTTTTTAACTCGTAGAACCACAATCAGGGAGGAATTAAGGTGCAATATCCAAGTCTTTCGGAGTGTAAACGGCTGGAACGGTTGCAAGGACCGAGACGTAAAGTACGCATGATATTGGACACCGACACATACAACGAGATTGACGACCAATTTGCCGTGGTGTACGCCCTTCTTTCACCAGAATCGATGAGTGTAGAAGCCATTTATGCCGCGCCGTTTTGGAACAAGAAATCCGAAGGTCCAGCCGATGGGATGTATAAGAGTTACGAAGAAATCTTGCGGTTGCTTCAGCGGTTAAATGTGTCGCCGGAAGGATTTGTATTTCAAGGCTCGCCGGGATTTCTCGGCAACGGTGTCACCGCGTATGATACGGACGCCGCGCGAGACCTCATCCGCCGAGCCCTGAAGTCTCCCGAAGACGATCCTCTATATGTGGTTGCTATCGGCGCCATCACCAATGTGGCGTCGGCTATTCTATTGGAACCGGAGATCATAAAACATATTGTGGTTGTTTGGTTGGGCGGCCAGCCCTGGCATTGGCCCGACACCTGTGAATTCAACCTGGGACAAGACATCTGTGCAGCAAGGGTGGTGTTTGATAGCGGCGTGCCTCTGGTTCAGATCCCCTGTTCGGGAGTGGCTTCTCATTTGCTCACCACCGTGCCCGAACTGGAACGACACGTAAAAGGCAAAGGGGCAATCGGAGATTATCTTTTCCAAATATTTACCGACTATCATGCCGACCATTATGCTTGGGCGAAAGAAATCTGGGATATTTCCGCTGTGGCATGGCTCATAAATAGCGACTGGCTGCCGTCGGAATTGGTGCACAGTCCTATCGTAACGGATCAAAAGACCTATAGCCTAGACCATCGCCGCCATTTCATTCGCATGGTTCGTATGTTATACCGTAACCCAATTTTCGCCGACTTGTTCCGCAAGCTCGAAAAATTCGCTGGGTGACTCGGCTGGCACTTCATGCCCGCCATTTTCTGGCACTGGACATTCCCGTTGTCATTGCGACGGGCAACCACAGGGGGTTGCCCCTACAACGTTTCTTTTTGGGTAACTCCCTTGTGCTCATTGTCCCCTTTGGTGCTATTGCGAGGAGCGAGTCTTCGACGCGACGAAGCCATCCCCTTACCCGCGTCGCGCAAGAGGACCAAGGGCAAAGTCAGGGCTATCCTCGGACGCCCGAGGGGATTACCACGTCGCGCCTGAGGGCACTCCTCGCAGTGACAAGGGTTGGGGCATGGCGTTAGAGGACGTAGGCCGGAAACGGGCACGACCCCACCAAACGATGAAGGGAATCATAGGTAACTCAGAAGTAACTCCCGAGGCTCCGTCCTGGTGCCCTTCCGTTATAACCTCAATGGAAAATCTTTGTTTAATTCCTTATTCAAAAGAACGAAAGGTCCGAAGATACTGAACTTATGCCTGTTTTTGAACCGATGTGTCCGCTGGTTTAGAATTCGGGTGTTCTTATTTTGACATCCCAAAGATAAGAGAAGGAGTACCCTTATGGAGGAAGCCCGTCTGCGCGAGTTGCTGGCGAAGTTTGACCGTGCACGTGTTCTTGTTGTTGGCGATATTTACTTGGATCAGTACACATTTGGCGCCATGACTGGGATTAGCTTAGAGGCGCCTATTCCCATATACGAAGTTCATCGGCGCCGTCATAATCCGGGGGCGGCGGGGAATGCTGCGTGCAACGTAGCGGCGCTGGGTGCGAAGACCTACATGATTGGCTACGTGGGCGACGATGCGAATGCGGACATCGTTCGGAAAGAGTTTGCCGTGCGGCATGTTGATACCTCGGGGGTTGTGGTGCATCCGACGCGTCCGACGAACACGTACGGGAAGATGATAGCGGGCGGATTCAACATACCTGAGCAGGAAGTGCTGCGCGTGGATACGCCGAAACCGACTTTTATCGAACCAGAAATCGAGGAACAGATCATTCGCAATATTCAAGCGCGGGCTTCCGAAGTGGACGCCATTGTTGTGGTGGATCAAGTGTCTTCGGTTGCAACCGAACGCGTCATTGCTGCTGTCGTTGAATGTGCAAAGAAACATGGATTGATCACAGTAGGCGACAGTCGGGAACGGGCGGGGGCATTAATCGGTATGGATGCGCTGGTACCAAACGATCGGGAAGCAGGTATTGGCGCCGGCATACCCGTAACCGATGAAAAGACGCTTCATCAGGCAGGCAAAAAATTGCTGCAAATATGTAAGAACGCGGTCATAACACGTGGCGCCAAGGGGATCACCGTGTTCAAGGAGTCTGGGGAGACAGTCGATTTCCCCGTTACCGTGATGCCGCACGAAGTCGTGGATGTCACCGGTGCGGGGGACACGGTGACGGCTGCCGTGGCGGTTACACTGACCGTCGGCGGTAGCATCGAAGAGGCGGCGTACATTGGAAATGCTGCGGCGGGTGTCGCGGTGAAGAAGCCGGGGGTTGTGACTGTGCCACGCGCGGAACTGGAACAGGCTCTTTTTGGCAAAGGGGGTCCCTCCAAATTGAAAACGCTTGACGAGCTGAAAGAAATTGTTGCGCGGTTTAAAGCAGAAGGCAAACGGGTGGTCTGGACAAACGGGTGTTTCGATATCATTCATATTGGCCACATCATATATCTTCAGCGGGCTGCCGCGGAGGGCGATGTCCTGATTGTGGGATTGAACAGCGACGCGTCCGTTCGCAAAAACAAGGGACCTGAGCGTCCCATCGTTCCCGAGAACGAGCGTGCTTTGGTGCTGGCGGCATTGGAATCCGTGGATTACATCATTCTGTTTGACGATCTTACGACCGTGCCTATTCTGCAGGTGTTGAAGCCCGACGTCTACGCCAAGGGCGGGGATTACACGATCGAAACGATTGTGCAGGAAGAACGCCGAGTGGTTGAAGGATACGGTGGCCGTATCGCCATTATTCCCGGTGTGGAAGGATATTCTACGACCAACCTGATTGCGCGGCTGCGAAAATAGACGAGTGGATTTTTTGATTCAGTCGTCAAGCGTTTCCACGGTAAGGTGGGTGTTGGTGTAAATACAAATGCCCGCGGCGATCATCAACGATTCTCGAACAACTTCGGGAGCGCTCAACTGCGAATGCTTCATCAGCGCGCGTGCCGCCGCCAAGGCGTAAGGACCGCCCGACCCGATCGCAATGATTCCGTCGTCCGGTTCAATTACTTCGCCGCTGCCCGAAATAAGCAGGCTTTTTTCCCGATCGCACACAGCCAGTAAGGCTTCCAGATTTTTCAAATATTTGTCTGTCCGCCACTGTTTGCCCAATTCCACGGCGGCACGTGGCAGGTTTCCATGAAACTCTTTCAGTTTTCCTTCAAAACGTTCAAACAACGTGAACGCATCGGAAACCGAACCACTGAACCCCGCCAACACCCGCCCCTCGGCAAGGCGGCGCACTTTCACGGCTTTCTCCTTCATGACGGTAGCCCCGATGGTCACCTGCCCGTCCGCGCCTAATGCGACCTTGTTATCTCTACGCACACACACCACGGTGGTACCACGCATTTCTGCCATCCTGAAATTGACTCCTATTAGTTGGACCACGTCACGTGGCAAATTAGCACAACCTGGTTATCACGTCAACTCTTGTGGTGCGTTTCTCCTCGTCTGTTTACGGGACTATACGTCAGTGTTGTCATTGCGAGGAGCGGAGTCTTCGAAGCGACGAAGCAATCCCCTTACCCGCGCAGCGCAAGAGGACCAAGGGCAAAGTCAGGGCTATCCTCGGACGCCCGGGGGGATTGCCGCGTCGTGCCTGGCGGCACTCCTTGCAATGACAACAGGGGGAGAAGGTGGGGCCGCAAACGTTCATGGGGGAAAGCCGTAGAATTGTTTTCATTGTCTTAAGAGAAAGTAGTATCCTTTGCTGACGTCAACTGGAGGTGAAATGGTGTGTAACGAAACGGAACCGAAGGCCTTTTCTGACTTATCTCGGTTAGGTATCCATACGATTACAACCAAGCCCTGGTCCCTGCAAGAGTGCATTTTTGAATATGAGCGAGTTGGCGTGCGAGGGATTACGGTGTGGAGAGATTGTTTGCACGCTGCGGGAATCCCGGAGGCGCGAAGGATGCTCGAACAGTCGGGGCTGGAGGTGATAAGTCTTTGTCGAGGGGGATTCTTTCCTGGGGCGACGAAAGGCGAACGGCAAAAAGCCATAGACGAGAATCGTACGATCATCGAAGAGGCGGCGGCGATAGGCGCCCCCCTCATTGTGCTGGTGTGCGGGGCGCAGCCGGGTATACCACTTGCCGATGCACGGCGCCAAATCCAAGAAGGGATTGCAACGGTTTTGCCTGATGCGGCAGCAGCTAACGTCAAGCTTGCCATAGAACCCTTGCATCCGATGTACGCGGACTCCCGCTCCGCCATAAACACCCTGCGACAAGCGAATGATATGGTGGAAGCCTTGGCGGATCCGCACGTCGGTGTCACCGTAGACGTTTATCATCTCTGGTGGGATCCGGAGTTGAAGGAAGAAATTGGTCGTGCCCGGTCCTGGTTATTTTCGTTTCACGTGAGCGATTGGCGGACTCCGACACGGGACCTCTTGAATGATCGCACGCTGATGGGCAAAGGATGCATTCCTCTTCGTCAGATTCGAGGCTGGGTGGAACAGGCTGGCTTTACGGGCTTTGTTGAGGTAGAAATCTTTTCAAACGAGTATTGGTCATGGGATCAGCGCGAGTTTCTCCGCGAAATTTACAGCGCGTATCTCACATACTGTTGATGGGTTATCTTAAGGAGCCCCTTTATGAGACTTGAAAGGTTGATGGCGTTGGTACTTGCTGTTGGATTCGTGGCGACATTCGCGAGCTGGGGGCAGGAGCCTATGGAACAGACATCTTTAGTCAAAACCCAAAGTGCCTTTTATCCGTTGGAAATTGTCGAACGAGCGCGAAAAAACGCCGAGCAATATGAGTGGGCTGCGGCGATGAAGAAAGATATTCTTCAAGCGGCTGAACCTTGGCGTGCCCTCTCGAATGATGAGTTGTGGGCGATGATTTTTGGTCCGACGATTACGCGGTCTTGGATGGTATGGTCGAATGGTTATTGCCCAGCATGTAAAAAGGATGTTCGGATGTATGCCTGGGAGATTGATCCTTTTAAGCACCCCTGGAAGGTGAGGTGTCCGAATTGTGGGGAATTCTTCCCCAAGAACGATTTTGCCGCGTTCTATCAAAGTGGCATGGACGAGCACGGCATTTTTCAGCCGTCCCGTGCGGATCGATCCTTGCTGTTCAACACCGAACATCCTGATCCCAACGATCCGTTGCATCTGTTTGGTGTAGACGATGGCGAGGGCTACGTTGCGGAGGGGCATCGCTGGCGTTTTATAGGATGTTATCTGATTTACGGTCAATGGAAAAAACTGATTTGGAGTGGTTTGGTCAATTTGAGCGCCGCTTACTTGGTGACGGGGGAGCCTGAATATGCCGTCAAAACAACCATTTTACTTGACCGTCTTGCTGATATTTTCCCCCAGTACGATTTTAGTAAACAAGGCGAAGTGTACGAAGATCCCAAATTGGCGCGCGGACAGATCACGCAATGGCACGATGCGTGTAGTGAGATGTTTAGGGTGGCGCTGGCATACGATCGGGTTTTTGAAGAGGCGCGAAAAGCCGAAGCCGAGTGTGTGGCTTTTCTGTCTGAAAAAGCGGCTCGCTACGGCATAGAAAACCCAAAACGGTGTTGGGCAGATATTCAGCGGAATATCGAACAGGGGCTTTTTCATGAAACCCTGGCGCACCGTAACCGCATCGAGTCCAACTACCCGTGGACAGATATCACGATGATCACACTGAAAACAGTGCTCGCCTGGCCTACGAATCGGGAGGAGATTTACAAAGCCCTCAACGAAGTGTTGTTAAAAGCAACCGCGGTCGATGGCGTGAGCGGAGAAAAGGGTTTGGACGGCTATGGCCGTATCGCGCCAAACGCCATGGCATCGTGGCTGGGACTGTTCACCCGGCTCGAGCCAACGTTTCTGAAGATGGTCTATGAACAGTGTCCTGCGCTGCACGATATGTATCGGTTTCATTTGGATACATGGTGCATGGACGAATGGTACCCCCGCAGCGGCGATACAGGTACTTTTGGGAAAAAGAATCCAAACTATGCCGGCGTGGCATTTAGTAAAACGCCTGGAGTTGAGCCTTCTATGGCGACTTTTCTATGGGACTTGTACTCCGTTACGAATGATGTCGCGTTTGCTCAGTTGATATACAAACTAAACGACCATAGCGTGGACGGTCTACCGTATGACCTTTTCTGCGCGGATCCAGCGGTGTTCCAAGAACAGCTCCAAAAAATCATCGAGGAACGCGGCGCCGAGATTCCCCGAGACAGCATCAACAAACAGGCATGGCATCTCGCGATTTTGCGAAGCGGACAAGGGGAACATCAGCGAGCGCTCTGGTTGGACTACGATTCGTACGGTTCTCACGGGCATGCGGATGCGCTGAATTTGGGGCTCTACGCCAAAGGTCTTGATTTGATGCCGGATTTCGGCTATCCGCCGGTCGGTTACGGTGGATGGACTGCACCCAAAGCTGTCTGGTACAAAATACCTGCCTCTCATAACACTGTTGTGGTGGATGGAAAAGACCAGGCACGCCAAGCGGCAGGTACGTGCACGCTTTGGGCACTTGGGGAACGGTTCCGCGCCGTGCGTGCTGCGTGTCCGGATGCGGTGGAGGGCTGCGAGCAATTTGAACGTACCGCGATTTTAATTGATGTGAGTCCGGAAGACTTTTATGTCATTGATGCTTTATTCGTTGTTGGCGGCAAACAACACACCAAGTTTTTCCACTCGTTTTTCGGGGAACTCACCATCGACGGTTTGCAGCTGCAACCATGTGAGCCTTACAACTACGAGGCGGAGATGCGCAACTACCGGGGAGACATGTCTCCTGCCGTGGGTTGGTCGGTCGACTGGCGCCTTTCCGATCCCTACGGGTACTTATCTCCGGGACGAGAAATACATGTGCGATATACGGACTTGACTCCGAAGTGTTCCGCCGGGACAGCGGAGGCATGGATTGAAACCACTCTGTACGGGCAAGGGCAGGAAACGTGGATTCCTCGAGTGTGGATTCAACGAAATGCCGACACGCCGCCGTTGAGAAGCGCCTTCGTCAGTGTCATTGAGCCTTACGAAACGAAACGATTCATCAGCCAAATCCATCGGCTTTCGCTCGAAACGCCCGGCAACAGACCTTTGCCCGAAGATTTCGTGGGCATAGAGATTTCGCGGGCTGACGGGGGCGCCGATGTGTGTTTGCTTGTGGACGGTCGCGGACCGGCGGACATATTGGAACCCCAACACGACATCGAATTCCGCGGCGAGATCGCCTGGATATCTTATGACAAGGAAGGTCTGGACCGTCTCGTTGTTTGCAAGGGAGACCGAATACGCGCGGGTAAATACCACATTTCCGGTGCGTCACTCAATGATTTCGTAGAACTTGTGTTCCTTCCGGACGGTGTGCATGTTGTTGCCGGCAAGGGGGACACACCGCCGTACATCGTTTACAACGGCGATGCGGTGCCTGTCGTAGACGACCGAAGATCCTGAGGTTCTAAGTTTTCATCAAGTCAAGAACCCGTTGGAGTTCCTCCTCGGTGTTGTAGAAGTGTGGGGAAAATCGCAAGAATTCTTTGCCGCTGCGGCTGCGGCGCAAGGAAAAAGCCACGCCGTGGGTTTCCAAGCGGGTGGCAAGTTCTTGGATGTCTCGACCGCGCGATTCTACGGAAATGATCCCGGACCGTTCTTTGTCGGAGGCTTGCGGTCGGGTATCGAACTCTTCCAAATAAAGACGATACCCCAGAGAGCGCAGGCCCTCCACAAAAAACCGTCTCAAATGCAATATACGATTGGCTATGACTTCTACCCCCAAAGTGAGCAATAGTTCCATGGCGGCATGCATGCCGACGATACCCGGCAGGTTCAACGTGCCGGGTTCATAGCGGCGGGCTCCGGGATAGTAAGCAAATTTGTCTTGAGCAATGAAACCTGGCGAAACTACGTTCCACGATCCCAACAAAGTAGGCGTGAGGATGTCTTGACAGGAGCGGCGGACGTAGAAAATGCCCGCACCGCATGGTCCCAACAACCACTTGTGTGAATCGGCGCTCAAAAAGTCCACATGGTCTACGGATACAGGAAAGGCGCCCAAACTTTGAATGCCGTCCAGACAGAATAGAATGCCGCGCTCGTGTAGATTTCTACCGATGGTGTCGATATCTATTCGATAGCCGCTCAAGAAATGGCAGGAAGCCAGAGCGACAAGCCGTGTGCTAGGTGTCAGCATCGACTCGATGTGTTCCCACGTGATAACTCCGGGATGTTCGGGCTGAAGCGGTATAAGAGTCACACCCCGCTGTTGTAACGCGCGCCACGGGTAAACGTTTGAGGGGTAATCGTCTCCATAGAAAATGACGGCGTCCCCCGGTTTCCATGGAAGGCCCTGCGCAACCAAATTTAAACCGATAGAAGTTGGTCCAAGCAAAGCGATTTCATCCGCATGGCAACCCAAAAGTCGTGCGGCAGTTTCGCGCGTTTTTTGAACGATTTCCCAAATGACCGGGTCTTCTTGGGAGCCCAACGAAGCTTGTCGCAAGAATTCCTCCATGGCTTTTACCACAACGTGAGGTAAAGCGGTCACAGCAGCGTGAGCAAGAAAGATCGTTTTGGTGGTTACCGGGAATTCCTGATTGCGAACGGGCTCCGCCAGAAGAGAAGAGATCGTCATCATGATAAATCTCCTTTCGCGACAGGTTCGGCGCGCAATCGCCCGTTGGAAAAGAAGTACACCTGTCTTTGTCCCTCAAGATAACGGGGTGTAATGTCGACAACGATTTCGTTGGCTTTTCCTGCAGCATTGACGCCAGAAATTTCTACCGTGCCCCAGAAGGTTGTGTGTGTCATGCCGGTCTGCAACATGCCCGTAGCCGAAGACCATTCGGGTATATCTGGAAACTCGAATCGGCTGCGGGGATCAGACAACGCGATGCGCCACACCGTATCGGATTCCCGAGTCAACGTGATGGCTCGTGGGTCATATGCAGGCGGAAGAACAACATAGGAACATACCACCGGGGATAGGTCTTGCCTGCCAATAGCCCAGCGGAGTCGAATGTCCAGCCCGAACATGTAGACCGGGATGTCTCCAATCATTCCAGGGATGCAAAGGAATATGGGAGAGTAGTTTGCTCCCGCTTGATAGGAAAACACAAAATCTTTTTCGATATTCCTGGCTGCGTTATCCGCTAGACGCCACGCATGAAATCGGTCTTTCAACTCAACACCACTTATGAGAAGGAACAGTACGGTGGCGGCAAGCGCAAATTTCCCTTTTATATTTCGTGTGGGTTGAGTCAACACCCCAAGGAGGATGCAAAATCCGATGGTCGGAACATATACACGCCAAGGATTTGCCAGAGTAGCCACGGGTAGGAACGTGAGCGCCAGCCACACCAATCCAAATAGGGCGAGGCGTTTTTTCATTCGTGGAACAAGCGGCAGGAAAACCAACACGAAACCAAGCGACAAACCAAAAAGTACTATCGGATGGATTCTTACCATTTCTTTCAACGAAATTGTCCATGGGAAAATCAATCGTCGCAGTGTCCAGAAACAATTCTGTATAACGCCTCCGGCGTGCGACGGGAAAAAAGCGTCATATCCGAATAGGTACAGGCGCGTAACGATGAAGAACAGGGCTAAAGCGGCAAACGGTGCCATTGGTTTTACTACTGCCCAAACTTCGGAAGAAGAAAAAGAGCTTGGAAGACAGGTTACCCAGAAGCCTATCAAAATTGCTGGCAGCACCAGCGCTGTTTCCTTGCTCGCCATGGCACACATGCCGCTAATGCAGGAAAACAGGAACGCGACACGGCTCCCACGCTGTAAAAAGATGAGGAATAACCAGACACTGCACAACATAAAAAAGGCGCACAATAGGTCACCACGTCCGGAGATCCAATTGACAGCAAGGTCGTGAAGCGGATGGACGGCGAAAAACGTCGCAGAGAGCCAAGGGAGGGCGGTTTCGTCTCGTGTTACGATTCGACGTAACAAGACATAAAGCAGCCCGGTATTTGCTAAATGAAGTATCACATTGGTCAAGTGATAGCCAAAGGGGTTGTAATCCCAAACGAAATGATCCCACGCAAATGAGAGGGCAAACAAGGGACGGTAATAGGCAGGTAAACCTGGCGCGACGGAGCCCGAGAAATGGCCGCGAAACGGCAACAACGGATCGTGCTCAACAATTGTTCGACCGGTTTCTACGAGTACATGGTCATCTGCAAGAAATGTCGCGCCAATTCCGGGAAATGCCGAGAAGAGCGCCAGTAGCGTCGGCACGGCGAATAACGCCGCAAAAAGCAAATGGCTCGAGCGCGTATCTGGCTTATTTAAAAACATGTTTGATGGTCGACTTTCTTGCACGGTGGACAGGCTAACGTGTCGGCTTCGCTCGTTTACCCCAGACTAGGCAGACAACATGCCCGCATCATATTTTTATGGTAAAGAACCGCCTTGATGTCAGCTTTGGGACTCTTGTTTTTTACGTAGGGTCTCCAAACGTTGGCGCGCCATCATGCTGGTTTCACCCACCAACTCCGCAACCTTTTCAGCATTTACAAGGATCTCGGTTACCAACGTTTGGGCACGAGGATCGTCCTTAAAATGAAACGCCAGCATGTCCGCAGCGGCATAGAGGGCTTGCAATGGATTATTTACGGCATGCGCCAGACGTCGGATCCGCTCAAATATCGCCAGGTCATCCTCAGCGACTGTTTTATCTGCTGTGGTGGCCTGTTGCTGTAATTCTTGGATACGGAGAACCGTTTTCACCCATGTCCGCAACACCCGATCGTCAATCGGCTGAGTTAGATAACCATCGGCGCCGGTTTCAAGCCCGTTACTGATACTTTGTTCGTCTGTCCGTTGGGCGGAAATCAAAATAATGGGGATATGCGAGGTGCGGGGGTCCTGTTTCAACGTTCGGCAGACTTCAATGCCACTGATGTCAGGCAAAACCACGTCAAGGATGATCAAATCAAACGAGGGGTTTTCACGTACCATATCCAGCGCTGCCTGCCCCGTGTTTGCGGCGATCAACCCATAGCCGTCTTTCAAGAGCAATGCCCTCAAAACTTTGAGGTTCACTGGGTTATCATCTACGATTAAGATAGTTGGTTCTTCCATCTCTTTGGATTACCCTCGGGCTTATGGAGTTTTCATGCTTAAGAAATTGCCTCGTTTTGCCTAAAACTATATACTAGAACACAACTACCAAGCACGCAAGTAAAACCTTTTTCCGGAACAACCCACAACGTGGATATCCAACAAGACCTGCACATTCACACTTTCCGGTCAAATTGCGGAAAGCCATCCAATACGGTTCAAGCCATCATCGAAACCCTGGAAAAGAGAAACATTCTCTTAGCTGGATTGACCGACCACATCGACACCGTCGAACAACAACCGCGTTTTCAAACGATTGCGGCTGCAAACCGAGCCGATGTTTCCGCGTCGCCTAGCCCTTGTCGTGTCCTTGTGGGAGCGGAAGCCACCATGTTGTCGCCCCAAGAATGCGCCCTGTCTTCCGAAATGGCACGACGCCTTGATTTCGTTATCGTTTCATGCAACCACTACCATTTGGCGGTTGTTGAAAAGCCAAAAAACCCCACACCGGCGAACTACGCCAGCCATCACCTTGCCATGATTCGAGGGGCAGCCCAACTCGGGTTTGTCACCATTATCGCCCACCCTTTTCTCAATGACTATTGCGATGTTCAGTTGGCAAAACAAACGATGAAAAAGTATAAAGAAAAAGAACTTGTGGAAACTTTACAGCAACTAGCCAAAGCAAGGGTTGCTCTTGAGATAAATCCATATCGCGTCGTCAATGCGCTCGGGTGGTTTAAGGACCTGGTAGTGGAAGGTAGGCGGCACGGAGTTAAGTTTTCTTTAGGTAGCGACTCTCACATGCTCGTTCGCGTGGGGTGTCCGCCAGAACCCATTGAAGATGCAAAAGGGAACTACACCCCACAAAAGGTTTGCGACAGTATCGGCTTATCACCCGAAGACCTGATATGGCCTTTTCTCAATCCTGCTGCGGTAGCGTAAACTGCCTCGGGAAGCAACGGGGCCCTTATTGTGAAGAAGTGAGGGAATCTTTAGCGTTGGTCCGCACCGGAAACGATGACAAGCACCTCCGCTCGCCGATTTAAGTGGCGTTGAGCCGGGTCAGTAGTAACGCGGCGGCTCTCACCATAACTCACCGTTTCAATACGAGATGAATCTATACCGTGTTGGGTTAGGAATTTTTTTACGGCTTCCGCGCGGCGCATACCCAATTTTTGGTTGTAAGCGTCCGTGTATAAATCGCAACAATGGCCTTCTATTCTCACACGGACATCCGGGTGGGTCTTCATGTAGTCTAAAACCTTCTCTGCTACTGTAATGCCATCGGGTCGAAGCATGGCTTTATCTAAATCAAAGTAGATGGTGTCAAACTTGGCAGGGGCAGCTTCTTGGTACGGCGGCACCTCCGCCTTCGCAAACTTCATATAATTTCCAAAGGCTTTGCCTCGATTTCCCCACCAGACATCCGTTGCGTTGCTTACAGGGGTGGTTTTCCCTGACTTACTACAAGTTGCTTCCTTTGTTTTGCCGTTAGGGCTTTTCTCTCCGGCATACACGCTTGGCATGCTGAATACCACCAACGCCAGAAGTCCAATACCCATCCGTTTCGAAAACGCCCGAATCTTCATTGCAATCTCCCCTTCGGTTCATGCTAACGTTAGAACACCGCACTCAACACTCACTAATAACACATACTATACCCCATTTTGTTCTTCCTGGGCGACAAATCTTCCGCAAGGAGCCGCTTTTGTGTTTCGCTCCCGTGTTACTGTGATAAGCGGTATCCCGTATCTGTTACAATGGGACTCTAGGTATTCGGGCAGCAAGAACGAATGAACACGCATAAAGACATTTCCATTGTCTTGGCTACGGTGAACGCCAGGTATACGCACACGGCATTTGGTTTGCGGTGGATCTATGCGAATATGGGTCCTTTGCAGGCAGTGACGCGGGTTCAGGAGTTTGTATTAGGGCAACCGCCGCTTGAAATTGTGGAAGCTATCTTGGCGGCAAATCCTCACATCGTGGGGTTGGGCGTCTATATTTGGAATATTGGTGTGTTGACCCAGGTGGCGGAAGTGCTGAAGGCGTTACGTCCCGACATTATTTTGGTGGTTGGGGGACCGGAAATAAGTTATGAGTATGAAAAGGAGCGGTTGTTCCACGTTGCGGATTATTTAGTGCAGGGGGAGGGAGAACAGGTGTTTCCGGCTATGGCACACCGCCTTTTGAACGGGGAAACCTTGAGGGGAAAGGTGGTAACTTCCGAACCGCTGGATGTGAACGCACTGGCATTTCCGTATGACACGTATGGTGAAGAAGACCTTGCCCAGCGGATCATTTACGTGGAGAGTTCGAGGGGGTGTCCGTTTCGTTGTGCGTTTTGTCTATCGTCACGGGACTCGCAGGTGCGAGAATTCGACATAGAACGGCTATTCCCAGCATTCGATCGTTTGTTGGAGCGGGGTGCGAGGCGATTTACGTTCGTAGACCGCACATTCAACCTGTTTCCGGCAAGGTCGGAGTGCATTTTGAGATTTTTCCGCGAACGCTGGCGCGAGGGAATGCAGCTTCATTTGGAAATCTTGCCCGATCGGTTGACAGAGAGCACCATCGAAGTACTTTCTGGCTTTCCTCCCGGTGGACTTTACCTGGAGGCTGGTATTCAGACAACAACTCCTGCGGCGCTAGAAGCGATCGAGCGATATCAAGACGTGAACAAAGGGCTTGAGAATCTGCGGGCAGTTCGTGAGCGGACTTGTGCCGAGGTGCATGTCGATCTGGTTGCGGGGCTGCCTTACGAAACCTTGGAAACGTTTCTTTGTGCCTTGGACAATGTCCTCGCGTTACAACCCGCCGTTATTCAGCTGGGAATACTAAAACGGTTAAAAGGTACCGCGATCACAAAATACGGTGAGTCAGGTGCGATCGTCTTTGCGCCCTATCCCCCGTACGAAGTGTTGGAGACAACATGGATTTCTTTTGAGGAGATGCAACGCCTAAAACGCTTGGCGCGTTACCTGGAGATATTCTATAACTCCCATTATTTCCCGGCGTCGTTAAAATTGCTCGAACGTGCGGGAAATTCCCCTGCTAAGGCGTACGTATCTTTTGCGGATTTTTTGTGGTCAGCGGCTCGCCGTACCCACGAGCTATCGCTGGCTTCGCGGGCGGGTTATCTATACCAGTTCTTGGTCGCGCATAGGGTTGACGCGCCCGAGGTGCTGGCGCAAACGATACAAGAAGATTATCATCGGCGCCCGGGACGAAAAGAGCGACTCCCCTTGCCGGAATCACAAGCCTCCTGAACGCTTGCGGTTTTGATTTTGCTAGACCGGTGACTAGGGACGGTTCCAGTGTTGCTGCAGATAGTCAAAGTAGAACAAGGCGTTTTCCACGGGCACATTGCTCGGGATATGGTTTCCCACGGCAAACATGAACCCGGGGCAATCAAAGGCTAACTGTAATGTGGCATCTATTTGGTGCTGAATTTCTTTTTTTGTGCCAAAGGTCAGTGTTCGGCAATCCACTTTGCTGCCCACGATCACGTGGGTTTTTCCTAAGTTCGACACCACGTGGTCTAGGGAAACCATCGGCTCAAAAATAAAGCCATCCGCGCCTGCGGCAGCAATGTCTTCAACAAACTCCGTCCAATTTCCATCCGAACAAAAGAGCACTTTCATGCCGGCTTGTTTTAGTACTTTCCAAAGTTCCGCGTAGCGCGGGAAAATAACGGAACGATAAAACGCCGTATCCATGAACGGTCCTTCCGACCATACCATGTCGTCGTGACAAATGAAGACCTGGGCGGTTGTTTTTGTCCATGCTCGGAAATGATGGAGACTCAAGCGGAAAATGGAGTCCAGCACGTTTTCAAACCGCTTTTTGTCTGCTGCGGCTTGAAGCAGCATTTCCCAGCCGAACGCCTCGATGGCACCGGATACGATGGTTTTGTAGTAGCCTGCGGTGTATACCTGGTGTGGGTTTTTTTCCTGGTTGTTCTGATAGGATTGCTGGTAGTACGCCACCAGGTCGTCGAAATTCGGTAAGCCATATTCCTGCACGGCATCAAAAGCAAGCACCTCTTCGACGTCCCGAAAAGGACAGGGTTTCGGTTCCCGTCGGTCAACGCCGCCCTCCAAAAACTCGGCGTGCCCCATATCCGTAGTCCTACCGCGCTCTGCCCAGGAGACAGGTCCGTCGTTGGTAGACCACAGGAAGTCAAACTCCCACGCGTCTTCCAAAGACTTGCCGGTGCGCTGGAAAACTTCTCGACGCAGGGGATCGTTAGAGCAATACTCGGTATGGGCTAGACGAGGAGTTGGTTTCAGGTGAATGGTGTCGATACCAATTTGATAACTCATACCAAACTCCTTTCAAAGTGCAAAGCCATTTGTTGTATTCTTTGCGGATGTGGGCATACTCTGATAGACTACAAAGGTTTGGATACAGGTGCAAACTTAACAGAGAGGGTCGAACGATGAAGTTTTATTTGTCATGTATTCTCTTGTGCATTTCCTTGTCCGTTTTTGCTGCGCAACATGACGCGCTGGATGGGAAAAAGATCACCTTGAAAGCCGGTGCGCACATGAGCGAACAGGTTCCCCTTGTGTTACCATTTGAAGGGGAACCGCCGGCAACGCGCGTTCAGGTACTAGAACCGAAGACGGGCAACACGTTTCCTGCCACGGTGAGGAACGGAGAGTTTGTGTTCCTGTCGGAAGGCGCCTTACCCAATACAGAGCATCACTATGTGGTATCTTTGGAAAAATCGGATACCCCCCCGAGGGTCGTTATTGAGAAACAACAAGACAAGGACGTTTTGAACGTTGTCATAGACGATCAGTTGTTTACAGCGTATTACTACTCCAAGGAAAACAAAAAGCCGTATTTGTGGCCGCTGAATGTACAAGAGGACATCAGTATAACCCGCAACTGGCCTATGGGGGAGAAAGCGCTTACGGACGACCATCCTCACCAGAAATCATTCTGGAGTGCTTACGGAAATGTCAATGGCGCGGATTGCTGGATGGAAGGTGAGAACTCGGGTTATCAAATACCCCAAGAGGTAACTTATGGTTCCGGCGATGCCTACGGTTGGATCCTTTCACGAAATATTTGGACAAACAAGGCGAAAGAACCCGTGATTTCTGAAACACGGGAGTATCGGTTCTATGCAACCTCTCCAAAGACCCGGATCTTTGATGTGACGATAACGTTCCAAGCTGACTATGGAGATGCGCTGTTCAAAGACACGAAGGAAGGGGGGTTGGTCTCCGTGCGGATGCGGGACGATCTGACGGAAAAATTTGGCAAGGGAGTTATAACCAACGCAGAGGGCAAGAGCGGCATGGCGGCATGTTGGGGAAAACCTTCACCGTGGTGCGATTATTCAGGTCCCCTGGAAGGCGTCGGCGTAGTGGGCATTGCGTTATTTGACCACCCTAGCAATTTCCGTTATCCCACCTGTTGGCACGTGCGGGACTATGGACTGATGGGGGCAAACTGTTTTGGCTATGCCGCCTTTACGGCAAAAGACCCCGAACCCAAGAATGGCGATTACACGCTTCCAGCGGGCCAGAAACTGGTATTCAAATATCGCGTTTATGTTCATACCGGCGACGTGACAGAGGCGCGGGTGGCGGATCGGTATGCAGATTTTGCAACGCCGCCGGAAGTCTCTTGGGCGAAATAATCTGCTCGGCATAATAGCCCTTCGCGAGAGAGAGTGCTTAGATATCCCAAATAGCCCGGATGCTGATATCCGGCTCCTGGGCTAGATTGACAATTATAGGTTCGATGGCGTTGCCCTCTTTATCGCGACAAAGGGCGATGAGCGGTCGATCAAGTTGAACAATATTGACTTGTAAAACGATACCTGTGTAGCCGATATAGTTCCCTTCCGTAACGATAATTTCTGTCCCTTTTGGGAAAACAGGCACAACGCGTAAGAAGGCTTTGACTACTTCGCGGTTGTAATGCGTGCCCGCGCGTTGTTGGAGAACGTTGATTGCCTTATCGGGGGTCAAGGGTGGGCTGTCTCCGGAACCGGAAAGCAGTACGTCGTAGGCGTTTGTGACGGCGACGATCTCCCCGACAAGCGTTGGCACCGCTTTGTTTTCCGTTTCTGCCCGAGCGACCGTATTGCTCCCCACCAGTCCCCGAGGCAACCCCGTTCCGTCCTGATGTTCGTGGTGTTCGTAGGCGACGTGCGGTGCGAGAATATCCCGGTCTTCGCTGTTCCGTAACAATTCGTATCCTAGAATCGTATGATGACGTACACGGACAGGTTCTGGCAACCCTTTTTCAATGAAAATCATGCCGATATCATGAAGCAGTGCCCCAACGGCGAGTTGTCGCAACCGGTGATAGGGCAAACCCAGGTTCGTAGCCACCAACACGGACGCCACACAGACATCAATACTATGTTCATAAAGCGCTGAATCCGTACATTTGATCGAGGTCATCCCCGCTAGCGTTGCACGAGACAACACCTCATCGAGGATAAAAGCCATTAAGGTTTTGATCTGCCCCAGAGGACCATCCGATTTGAGAAAAGTCTTCAATCTGTCCGAGGCAAACACCTTCTGGATATCCTCTACCGAGTTGCGACGCAGTGCCTCTGTTTCCTTTTCTATGGCTTTATAAACGTTGCGCAACGTGGACAGCGCTTTGGCACGTGTCTCGGGTCGCAAATCCTCGTCCGGCTCCACATTGAAGAGGTCGCTTGAGTCTCGGATGAATAGCCGTGTATACCCCTTCATTTTCAACGACTGGATGTAGGACGGCTTTAGCTCGACACCGGCATGCAGAAGTACCTGCCCTGCCTCGTCTAGCACGTTTTTCCCCAAGACATCGCCCGGTCGAACCTTGTCGATAGAAACAAGTTTCATATACGTCCCTAAACCAATCCTTTCTTATATCACAATAGCACAGCTGCAGGACTCATGCACTTGTCATCAAAACGCATTACCTTCCTTCTTTATTTGTCCCTAGGGGAAGCACCATATCAAATCATAAAGTCACGCGTTTTCGCCCATGTGGTTGCCTGAAAACCTTCTGATAGTCGCGACTCTTTGCAGGAGGTATACCTTTTGTCTTCGTGAATCGGGCACAATGTAGCGCAAGCATGTCGCCTGTTGTTTTGGGTGTCGTTTTTATCAAACGGCGCGATACGTTTTTACTCGGCTTTCCAGAAACGGGAACGGCTGCCGCCTGGCGCGACCTTGACGGTAGCACGTGCGCCACACTTGGGGCAAAACCCGACGAAGGCGGTGCCGTCGCGGTTTAGATAAATGCGGGTATACACATGACAACACTTAAACCACATGCCGATGTAGGGTCTGGGTGCTTTCATGCGGAGGACTCCTTGGGCGGTTTTTGTTCAGGTGGTGGCGCCGGCGGCGGTGGTGGCACACGTGGTGTTTCTAATATGCTCCAAAGGATGTACAGCGCGCCACCTCCCACAAAACCCACTAATAACGAAATAATAATGACGAGTTTCATGGTGTGGTAAGTTCTCCTGTCGTTCCGTGAGGTACCAGCGGGGGCACGGGTGGGGTAGGCTGTTGGTTCTTCGTCGGTGGAACGGTGGTCTTGTCACGTGTGGTTTCTGTGATCTGTTTTTCCAACAACTGGATTTGTTCTCTTAAAGCGTTGATTTCGTCTCGCAATTGGAGATTCAATTCCCGAATCTCGTCGAGCATGTTGTTCTGGGAGGGCTGGGGGGTCGTATTCGTTTTTGGTGGTGGAGCGGTCAGCGATTCCGTGCGGGGCTGCGTCGTATTCTCCGCACCCTTGGATGGGTCATTCTCTTTCGTTTCTTCGGTAGGGTTTCTCGTCGGTTCCATATCTTTCGGTAGGTTTTTGACGTCGGCTAGGCAGATATTATCAAACCATGCTTTGCCTTCTCCTTTGAGTACACAACGCACCGTGATGAACTCGGTCTTTGCGGGTGGTTTGAAACGCAGTTCGACGCGCGTCCAATCTTGAGTTCCTCGAATGGGGGTTTTGGATGCGGTGCTCGCGGCATTGAGAACTTGAAACGGATTCTTGGTACAACATTGTGCCCATATGGCGGCTTCGGTGGCGTTGAGGGTTTTGATATAGCCGCTGAGTTGGAGTTCCTTGTCAGCGAGGTCTCCCAGTACGTGTTGACTCCAGTTGTTAGCAGGCTCTTTGGGGTAGGGTTTGGGATTGTGCAAAAACGCCGCATAGTGTCCTTCAAATGCGGTGTCAGGATCGAGTCGTCCTTCAGCCCCGTCCATCGGCATGACGAACACGCGCCAGCCCGCCGGGGATTCATCGGAGACTTCCTCAAATCCAGGATTGGCTAGCAGGTTGTTCGTCTCATCGCAGAAAGCCAACGCATTTCCCGATACGACGCAGGCTACCATACCGAGGATACGCAAATACCTCATACCGTCAGTGTAAGTCGCCTTGCGACTCGTGGTCAACTGCGACGGGACGATGCGCGGAAGCGCGGGTTAGGCGTTTCGGGCTTTGGCGACGGCTTCGGCGAATGCCCGTGCGTTGGCGGTGATTCCCGCGAAATCGCGCGCAGCCACGAGTTTCTTGCTCACCAAATTTCCCCCAACGCCCAGTGCCGCAGCACCGGCTTTAATGAAATCTGCGATGTTGTTCAGTTCTACGCCGCCCGTGGGAACAAGCGGGATCTGCGGCAGAGGTCCCTTAATGGCTTTGATGTACTCGGGGCCGCCTACACTCGCCGGAAACACCTTCACAAGGTCGGAGCCATGCTCCCACGCGGTAAGGATTTCCGTGGGGGTATAGGCACCGCAACAGACAGGTTTTCCGTATCGGCGCGCCATCTCGATTACAGAAGGTTTCAAGGTCGGGGTGACGACGTACTCGGCGCCGGCGAGGATCGCCAAACGGCACGATTCTGCATCCAACACCGTGCCCACACCAAGCAAGACATCCGCCCCCTGCAATTTCTTTGCGGCGGTTTCAATGCAGCCCAGTGCACCGGGCGTGGTCATGGTGACTTCGATACAGTGCACGCCTCCCTCGGCGACTGCCTCCACAATCCGGACCAAATCATCGCCGCCGGAATCGGCACGTACCACGGCAATAATGCACTTGTCTTGGATGTACTGAAGGGCTTTGTACTTTTCCATGGGTGCACCCTCTTTGTCTGTTAGAACAGGTCGGGGATCTTGGTCATATCCACTTCTTCGTGTTCTGTTTTTTCCTGTTCGATCTTCCGCGGAACGATGTAATCTCCCGTGACCATTTCTTTGTACCCCATTCCAGGGCCGACCATCGGATACACGTGAGCATTTGGATTAATCAGGCATTCGAGAAATGCCGGACCATCAAAGGCGATGAATTCTTCCAGCGTTTTCTTGACATGCGCCTTGTCGCGGAGGCGTTTGGCAAATTGAAATCCATCGGCTTCCGCTGCTTTGACGAAGTCTTTTTTGTGTAATGATTTGTCGCTACCGGAGAAGCGTTCTCCAAAATATAGCGTTTGCCATTGGCGTACCATGCCGTCACCGAGGTTGTTGAGCAAAAGGATTTTCACCGGTACTTGATAGGTGGTGACCGTCTCCAGCTCGCCCAGATTCATTCGCAAACTGCCATCGCCATCGACATCAATCACGATATGGTCTGGTTTGGCGATCTTGGCGCCCACGGATGCGGGTAAGCCAAAACCCATCGTGCCCATGCTGCCGGACGTGATCCAGGTGCGAGGGTGTTTGAAGTCAAAATACTGTGCCGCCCACATTTGATGTTGTCCCACGCCGGTGCACACAATGGCTTCGCCTTGTGTGATCTCGTTAAGACACTCAATGACATAGTAGGGCTCCAGAAGATCCGACTTCCGATTGTAATTCATTCGATGTTTGGCTTTGAGCTCGAGCACGTGCTTGACCCAACGGGAAAAATCTTTTTTGAAGCCTTCGCCGTAGGCGAGGAGATCCTCTAAAGCTGTGCGGGCATCGCCCACATGTGCCCATTGTGCGGGCTTCACCTTGCCGATCTCGGCGGCGTCGATATCAATGTGCGCGATGGCTTGACAATTGGGCGCAAACTCACTGACCTTGCCGGCAACTCGGTCGTCAAAACGGGCGCCGACGGCGATGAGGAAATCGCAATCTTCGACGGCATAGTTCGCGTAGGCGGTTCCGTGCATGCCGAGCATGTGCAACGCCAACTCGTCGCGCGTGTCAATGCTCCCGATGCCCATCAAGGTGGTGACAACCGGGATGCGGAAGCGTTTCGAAAACGAGCGCAACTGCGCCGCAGCGTTGCTGGTGATCACACCGCCACCGGCATAGATGAGGGGACGGTCGGATTTTGCCAGCAGTTTGAAAAAACTCGCCGCCTCGGATTTGGTGATACGCGAGGCGCGCAACGCCGCAAGCCGTTTTTCATAGCCATGAAAATGCAGCATACCGGAACCTTGGAAAATGCCGGTCCAGTTCTGCACATCCTTGGGTACGTCGATGACCACGGGTCCCGGGCGCCCACTCCGCGCAATTTCAAAGGCGGTCCGCACGGTCGCTTCAAGTTTTTCTGGGTCTTTTACGAGAAAGACGTGTTTGGCGCACGCACTCATAATATTGAATACAGGTGCTTCCTGAAAGGCGTCCGAACCAATGGAAGCACGCGCCACTTGTCCACAAATCAAGACCACCGGGACAGAGTCCGCCATGGAGTCGCGGATGGGGGTGACGCAGTTGGTGGCGCCGGGTCCCGAAGTGACCATGAAACATCCGACCTTGCCGCTGGCGCGCGCATAACCCGCCGCCATAAAACCCGCCCCTTGCTCATTGGCAGGAACGATGAGGCGAATTTGTTCATTCGTGGGCTTGTTTGCGTTGTAGCGAAATATGGCATCATACGTGGGGAGAATTGCTCCGCCGCTGTACCCAAATATCGTGTCGACGCCTTCGTCCGCCAAAACCTGCAAGATCATTTCTGCGCCGGTCATTTGTTGTCCGGCAAGTTTATGTTTTTTTGTGGGCGTCATAGGTTCCTCCGAATCATTTCTTAAGACAGAATGTGCATATCTTACCTGATCAGAAATATATGCGCACCTTTTTGGTCCGTGAGCGGTCAGCATAAGTTCGTGGGAGTTGTGGTGCGGCGGTTATAGCACATGCCGCAATATCAAAGAGGGAGGAATCATGCGGGCACGCCTAAAGGCGGTGCGGCGTCGATGGCAAACGCACGCGCGGGATTCGTGCGGCAGAGTTGTTGTAGGGCTTCTTCATGAAAACCAATTTGTCGTAGCGCGGGCAGGACCTTTTCGATCAGTGTCGTAAAACCTCGGAACGTGCCGCCGTTTGGTTCGCCGACCGAATACCATCCGGCATCGTGAGAAAGCAGCACGCGATCTAACAGCCCCGCGTCTCGAATATCTCGAACCAGAGAAACATGTTCCTCCACGGTCGATTCCTGAATGCCGTCGAATTCCAGCCACACGCCCCTGCGTGCGACATCGACAAGGAATTGCGTGTCTCGCACGGACTGCGCATGGACCCAAACAAATCGATTTGACGACACACCTTCTTCGATCAGTAGCGCGATTTGATGTTCCATCGAGAGTCGGTCGGTGGTATGTGATGCAATGGTGAGCCCGGTAGCGCGGCAGGTGAGGGCGGCGGCGCGAACCAGACGTTCATCTACCTCACTGAGTCGACCTGGGTCAACGCCGATCTTTATGAAACCCGGAAACACATTGGAGTCGCCTATGCCTTGCTTCCACTCTTGAATCCATCGAAAGGCGATCTGTTCTGGAGAGAGTTCCCACACAACACGCGGCAGAAATTTGTCTTGTGCGGCGCCGTAGTAGCCGGTGTTCGTGACCACATGCATGCCGCTCTGTTTCGAGAGGCGCCGCAGAAAACTTGGGGCACGTCCCAAGTAAGCAGGCGTGCATTCGAATAACGTTGTCACACCACGACGCTTCGCCTCATCGAGGTGCGGCAGAATCACGGATGACGCTTGATCCTCATGGAACCGTAAGGTGCCGGGTACATCTTCTCCGGAGAAGTCAACCACAAGATGTTCATGGGGGAGAATGAATCCAGCGCGTGCCGCGTCAATAGGCCCCTGGACGGTCATAAGAAACGCCATAGCAAAACCTCTCTTCAACACAGTATTGGCAAAGGTTCCGAGCAATTCAACCTAGTGATAATCGGTAGTAAAAATTTTTTGAAAAAAGTACTTGACAAGTGGTTCGATGTGTGTTATATTATGCGTCCGCTTTTCGGAAAAACCGGATGCGCCGACGAAACGAAGCCTGTAGGGGCATCGAAGCGCGGTGGTAGATGGTGCCGAAAAAAAGGTCTTGACAAAGTCAAGACAATGTGGTATAAAGACGTTTTGGGCAGGGGTGGAGAAATCAGCCCTGCCGGGCGCTAGCCCGAAAAAATCGTGTTGGGGCGTGAGACAAAGCGTCTTACGCGAGCGCGGTTTATTTGTCCCTGCGGGGACAAAGGGCTTCGGGAATCGCGTCCGCTCTTTGAAAGTTGAATACGGTGCATGCCTGCAAGACAACGGGTGTGTGTAATCGCGGAACACGGCAGTGTTCCAGCGTATTACAACATTGGTTTGCTGATGGCAAACCAACCCCTTTTTGATGAGTTTCCTTCGTTAAGGAAATCTGTCGATTCCGGAGAAGACAGTACGCTGGATTCTCCGCACAAGTTTTCTTATCGGAGAGTTTGATCCTGGCTCAGAACGAACGCTGGCGGCAGGCTTCATACATGCAAGTCGCGCGGTAAGGTCTCCGCAAGGGGACCCTAGAGCGGCGAACGGGTGAGTAACGGGTGGATAACCTGCCTTTCGGCGGGGGATAACGGCTGGAAACGGCCGCTAATACCGCATACGGTTCTCGGGGCTCCGGCTCCGAGAAAGAAAGGCGCTTCACAGCGCTGCCGAAAGATGGGTCCGCCTCCCATTAGCTAGTTGGCGGGATAATAGCCCACCAAGGCGACGATGGGTAGCCGGGCTGAGAGGTCGACCGGCCACACTGGGACTGAGACACGGCCCAGACACCTACGGGTGGCAGCAGTAGGGAATCTTGGACAATGGGCGAAAGCCTGATCCAGCCATGCCGCGTGGGGGATGAAGGCCTTCGGGTCGTAAACCCCTTTTCTGGGGGACGAACGAGCAGAGGAGGAAATGCCTTTGCTGTGACGGTACCCCAGGAATAAGCAACGGCTAACTCCGTGCCAGCAGCCGCGGTAATACGGAGGTTGCAAGCGTTGTTCGGAATTACTGGGCGTAAAGGGAGCGCAGGCGGTCGGGTCTGTCTGAAGTGAAAGCCCGTGGCTTAACCACGGAAGTGCTTTGGATACTACCCGGCTTGAGTACGCGAGAGGAGAGCGGAATTCCAGGTGTAGCGGTGAAATGCGTAGATATCTGGAGGAACACCGGTGGCGAAAGCGGCTCTCTGGCGCGTTACTGACGCTCAGGCTCGAAAGCGTGGGGAGCAAACAGGATTAGATACCCTGGTAGTCCACGCCGTAAACGTTGTGCGCTAGGTGTGGGAGGTATCGACCCCTTCCGTGCCGAAGTTAACGCATTAAGCGCACCGCCTGGGGAGTACGGTCGCAAGACTGAAACTCAAAGGAATTGACGGGGGCCCGCACAAGCGGTGGAGTATGTGGTTCAATTCGATGCAACGCGAAGAACCTTACCCAGGCTTGACATCCCGGGAATCCTGCTGAAAGGCGGGAGTGCCCTTCGGGGAACCCGGTGACAGGTGTTGCATGGCTGTCGTCAGCTCGTGTCGTGAGATGTTGGGTTAAGTCCCGCAACGAGCGCAACCCCTGTCCCCAGTTACCAGCGGTTCGGCCGGGCACTCTGGGGAGACTGCCGGTGATAAACCGGAGGAAGGTGGGGACGACGTCAAGTCATCATGGCCCTTACGCCTGGGGCTACACACGTACTACAATGGCCGGTACAAAGGGTTGCAATCCCGCGAGGGGGAGCCAATCCCAAAAAGCCGGTCTCAGTTCGGATTGCAGTCTGCAACTCGACTGCATGAAGTCGGAATCGCTAGTAATCGCGTATCAGCAATGACGCGGTGAATACGTTCCCGGGCCTTGTACACACCGCCCGTCACATGACCCGAGTCTGTTGCACCGGAAGTCGCTGGCCCAACCCGCAAGGGAGGGAGGCGCCCATGGTGTGACCGGTGAGGGGGATGAAGTCGTAACAAGGTAGCCGTACCGGAAGGTGCGGCTGGATCACCTCCTTTCTAGGGAGTAATCCATCAAGACCCGTCTCGCACGAGATGCGGTCTAGGTCGATCGCACATTCGTTGGTTGGCAGAAGTATCTGCCGGCGGCGTGCACCGTATTCAGCATTCAAGGGGCGGACAATGCCGCCATGCTTTAAGGCGTGGGCCCGTAGCTCAGTTGGTAAGAGCGCACGCCTGATAAGCGTGAGGTCGGTAGTTCGATTCTACTCGGGCCCACCATCCCGCAGCGAACTTTTAGGCAGCGGGGATGTAGCTCAGTTGGGAGAGCGCGGGCTTTGCAAGCCTGAGGTCGTCGGTTCGAATCCGATCATCTCCACCAACGGGTTAGACAACGGGCAAGCGAAGACACGGGTTTCATAGGCAGCGAAGGCAGCAACGTCTGCCGGAAGATGCCTTTGACCATAGACCGATGGTTCGAATAAGGACGTCGGATTTGTTCTTTGACAGTTGAATGAGGGTAGTCGCAAACAACAACACCGAATCAAGAAGCGCCGAAATAACCTTTGATCTATACCGGTGAACAACCGGAATAGGGTTTTTGGCCAAGCTAGTAAGGGCGTGTGGTGGATGCCTTGGCACCAAGAGGCGATGAAGGACGCGGCATAGCTGCGATAAGCCTCGGGTAGCTGCGAGCAAGCTTATCCGGGGATCTCCGAATGGGGCAACCCCGCCGGGCAAACCCCGGCGATCGGCAGCTGAATTCATAGGCTGTCGAGGCCAACCCGGTGAATTGAAACATCTTAGTAGCCGGAGGAAAAGAAAGCAAATCGCGACTCCGCTAGTAGTGGCGAGCGAACGCGGATCAGCCCAAACCTTGTACACGTCATAGGCCGTATCCGTTGTGTACAGGGGGTTGAGGGGCACGTTTTCCGGGTGATACGGAGCCCGGGGGAGGTTACAAATCTGCACTCTAGCCGAACACCGCTGGATATGCGGGACCATAGAAGGTGATAGTCCTGTAGGCAAAAGGGGAGCAGACCTCCTTAACGTGTACCCAAGTAACGCGGGTCACGTGAAACCCCGCGTGAATCTGGGAGGCCCATCTCCTAAGGCTAAGTACTCCTTGGTGACCGATAGTGAACCAGTACCGTGAGGGAAAGGTGAAAAGTACCCCGAGAGGGGAGTGAAATAGTACCTGAAACCGCATGCCTACAATCAGTGGAAGGACAGTGCCTTCGGGCCGTCTGACCGCGTGCCTTTTGCATAATGAGCCGGCGACTTACTCTTTGCAGCAAGGTTAAGGGCCTCTGGTCCGCAGCCGAAGCGAAAGCGAGTCTGAACAGGGCGTATAGTTGCAAGGAGTAGACCCGAAACCGTGTGATCTACCCATGGCCAGGGTAAAGTCTCCGTAACAGGAGATGGAGGCCCGAACTAATGTCTGTTGAAAAAGGCTTGGATGAGCTGTGGGTAGGGGTGAAAGGCCAATCAAACTCGGATATAGCTGGTTCTCCCCGAAATAGTTTTAGGACTAGCGTCGTACGGTAGCTACCGGGGGTAGAGCACTGGATGGGCTAGGGATCTCACCAGGTTACCGAACCCAACCAAACTCCGAATACCGGTAGTGGAACTACGGCAGTCAGACTACGGGGGATAATCTCCGTGGTCGAGAGGGCAATAGCCCAGATCGTCAGCTAAGGTCCCTAAGTCAGGCTAAGTGGGAAAGGATGTGTGATTGCTCAGACAACCAGGATGTTGGCTTAGAAGCAGCCATTCATTTAAAGAGTGCGTAATAGCTCACTGGTCGAGTGGTCATGCGCCGAAAATGTAACGGGGCTCAAGCCTGGCACCGAAGCTACGGGCTTTCTGATGTCCTTCGGGGCATTGGAGAGCGGTAGGGGAGCGTTCCATACGGGTTGAAGCGTGACCGTGAGGACACGTGCACTGTATGGAAGTGATCATGCCGGCATCAGTAACGACAAAACAGGTGAAAAACCTGTTCGCCGAAAATCCAAGGGTTCCCGTGCAATGGTAATCAGCGCGGGGTTAGTCGGAGCCTAAGCCGAGGCCGAAAGGCGTAGGCGATGGGAAACAGGCACAAAGATTCCTGTACCACCACGCAACCGTTTGAGCGATTGGGGTGACGCAGGAGGATAGGGCACCCGCCAGCCGGTATTCGCAAGATGAAGGCGGGCTAAGCGTGCGGGCGGCAGCCTAGGCAAATCCGGGCTGCACATACGCCGAGGCGTTAAGGGACGTGGATCCTTCGGGTGAAGCGGATTGTCCGATTCCATACTGCCGAGAAAAACCTCTAGCGAGGTTGCAGGTGTCCGTACCGTAAACCGACACAGGTGGATGAGAAGAGTATTCTAAGGCGCTCGGGAGAACCCTCCTCAAGGAACTCGACCAATTGGCCCCGTAACTTCGGAAGAAGGGGTGCCCTGGTTGGTGACGGGCTTGCGCCCGGAGCCGACTGGGGTCGCAGTGAAAAGGCTCAGGCGACTGTTTATCAAAAACACAGGTCTCTGCAAAGTCGTAAGACGATGTATAGGGACTGACGCCTGCCCAATGCCGGAAGGTTAACGGGAGGAGTCAACCACTTCACTGTGGGGCAGCTCTGAACCGAAGCCCCGGTTAATGGCGGCCGTAACTATAACGGTCCTAAGGTAGCGAAATTCCTTGTCGGGTAAGTTCCGACCTGCACGAATGGCGTAACGATCTGAGCATTGTCTCGAGGTGGGTCCCGGTGAAGTTGCATTGCCCGTGCAGATGCGGGCTACCCGCGACAGGACGGAGAGACCCTGTGGACCTTTACTACAGCTTGATATTGTTTTCTGGTTCAGCATGTAGAGGATAGGTGGGAGGCTTTGAAGCTGGGGCGCCAGCCTCGGTGGAGCCATCCTTGGAATACCACCCTTGTTGAGGCGGAAAACTAACCCTGTTCCCGTGAAACCGGGCAGGGGACAGTGTCTGGCGGGTAGTTTGACTGGGGCGGTCGCCTCCTAAAAGGTAACGGAGGCGCCCAAAGGTTCCCTCAACACGTTTGGAAATCGTGTGCAGAGTGTAAAGGCAGAAGGGAGCTTGACTGTGAGACTTACAAGTCGAGCAGGTACGAAAGTAGGGCTTAGTGATCCAGCGGTTCTGTATGGAAGGGCCGTTGCTCATCGGACAAAAGGTACCCCGGGGATAACAGGCTGATCGCGTCCAAGAGTTCACATCGACGACGCGGTTTGGCACCTCGATGTCGGCTCGTCACGTCCTGGGGCTGAAGCAGGTCCCAAGGGTTCGTCTGTTCGCCGATTAAAGTGGCACGCGAGCTGGGTTCAGAACGTCGTGAGACAGTTCGGTCCCTATCCGTCGCGGGCGTAGGAGATTTGAAGGGAAGCTGCCCCTAGTACGAGAGGACCGGGGTGGACGGACCTAGGGTGTTCCGGTTGTCACGCCAGTGGCACAGCCGGGTAGCTATGTCCGGAAGGGATAAGCGCTGAAAGCATCTAAGCGCGAAGCCCCTCCCAAGATAAGATCTCCCTGGACGCAAGTCCCTCAAGAGCCCTGGAAGACTACCAGGTTGATAGGCCGGGTGTGTACGCGTAGCAATACGCTTAGCTTACCGGTACTAATCGCTCGTGAGGCTTGGCCTTATTTTTGCCGCCGCGTATCCCTACGCGGCCTGCACTTCTAGCTAAAATTCCTCAAAGGGAATTCTGCGCTTCACGACATGCGGCGCGTTGTGAAGCGGCTACCCCACATTCACTGTTGCAGATTTTTTGCCGGTGACTATAGCGGCGGGGCCACACCTGTTCCCATTCCGAACACAGTAGTTAAGCCCGCCAGCGCCCATGGTACTGCCCGGGCAACTGGGTGGGAGAGTAGGTCGTTGCCGGCTCAGTTATTCAAAACCCCTCCAAGACGATACGTCTCGGAGGGGTTCTTCTTTTGGTGCTTACGTTCACAAGGGCTTGGCACCACATCGAGGAAATCGACCTAGGCTTATATCCCCGGTTGTCATGGCGAGGAGCGAGTCTTCGAAGCGACGCCGGAACCCGCTGGTTTTTTGTAGGGGCGCAACATGTTGCGCCCTATTCTGTCCCCGGGTCTTGCTCGAATTCCTGAGGGGATTGCCACATCGTGCCTGTCGGCACTCCTCGCAATGGCAGCGCTTAGGCAATACTGCACTGGAACGTAGTACGAAACAACCCGTATTTCTAAATGCTCAAAGGGTTCGTAGATGGCTCAGACCTACTTTGAGGTGTTACGCGCTGACGCCATTCTGTATAAAAAATCCTTTCTTCAATTCCTCAACGTAAGCCAACAAAAACTAGCAAAGGCACTCAATACATGCGGTGTCCAAATAAAAAAGCCGACGCCCGAGGGCGTCGGCCTGAACCGACTTCGTTTTCTCGTGGTCTAGTTCACGTGGCTGGACTGGGCACCGTGGCTCCAAGAACCTTCAAATGAGGCTTTGGAAAGCACCGTTCCCTTGTGAGCCTTCTTCTCTAGTGAGGCGCTTTGTCCCTCTTTGTTGCAGGAGGCTTTACCAGCGTCACCAGCCTCTTTGTTACACGTAGAGGCACACTTGCCCTTTTCGCATTTGCCCTCTTTGTCACCACACTGGCACTTGCCATCAGGGCAACCGCATTTCTCAGCGCACTTGGCAGTTTGCTTTGCGTCGCCCGAGCTGCAGGTGGCGCCATCTGCTTTACAGTTACAGTTTTCCGCGGAACAGTTGCACTTCTCCGCGCATTTTTCGCCGGCATATGCCGGATACATCAGCCCGACAACGCCGAGCACCAAAGCAAGACTAAGAACGACTTTGACAAAACGATGGGTATTCATCTTGTATCTCCTTATAGTTTTATCCAATTTTCGTCTTTGTTGAATCGACTTTTGAGGTTAAATTAGCTTACGGGATTAGAGAGGCGGGTATTATCAACAACGCCAAACACAGTGAAGATCACATCGGGGTCTATCATCGGGAGTCGAGGAAACAAAGGAGGCGTAGGCAAAATCACGAAATAGGCTGGTGCTGTCATTATCGGTGCGCACGGTCGCTGTGTACGGCTCAGAAGGACTATCCACCTTGCGCATCGGGAAAAATCCCACAGTAGCAGCCTGCAGCGCGCGTTTGCACAAATTAATAGAGCAAGGGCATACCGAGCGAACAGAAAATAGACGTTTCCCTACCCGTTTCAATGTAACAGTGCCGAGCTCGCTGCACCCGCTTCTTTTAGAAATATGGTCCCGAGACGCGGCAGACAGCTCCATCTTCTTGGAACAGCAAGAGGAAGTTGAATCCAGCTTTTTTGCCGTATATTGCCCGTGTTTCGCTGGGCAGGGGCATTTGATCGAATCCCCAAACGAGGAAAACACCAACGCTGCAGCCAGCAATGTCGTGAGTAATAATTTATGTGGCGTCTTATTCATTTCACTTATATTAAACCTCATCGGAGGCGATTTTGTTCCCGTAGTTACAGATTTTTTGATTTCCCGGATCGTAAGCCAGGATCAGCTTACGATTTTTTCCGGGTGGGGTCCCAAAATCGGTTAAAGAAAGGGAAAATGCCTCCCAGAATGTTGGGTATACTAACCTCAGGCCACGGGATAGGGTCTTTTGCTTCTTTGTTTCGGCAAATCGTGCTGGAAAAGAACCGCAACATGCCTTTGAGACGATATTCCAAGGGGGCCTGTGCCCCTTCTCCCGTGCACCGCATAAGGATAAGGGTTACATCGTCTGAGTCTTGCAGACGCATATTTGTGTACGAGCCCAATCGGGTCAGTAACGAATTCAAAAACTCTTGTCCGTCGGGAGCGGGCAGCGCGTTCACCAAATCCAACAGCCCGTCCGTGCTTAGCATGTCAGCATTTTCAGAGCGTGCTTCTATCAGGGAATCCGTATACCACAACACGTAATCATTGGGCGCTAAACGGACGGTCAGCGGCTCATACCGCACCTTTTGCAGCGCACCTAAAGGAATGTTGCGCAACGCCCGCGCCGATTGTTGTTTTTCCTCCAAAATTCTCCACCGCTTGGCTTTTACTTCGTAATATAGCGGCGGGGGATGGCCGGCATTGCTCAGGGTGAAATGTCGAGTGGGGGCAAAAAACGTGCCGACGAGTGCCGTGGCAAACAATCCTTCTCCTACCCACTCGTGGAATCGTTCGTTCATCCGCTCCACCATGGCGCGTTGGTCGATGTAATTGACATAGCGTTGCATCAGCGTCCGGAGGGCTTCCGCAACTTGTGCCATTTTTTCGCCGTGTCCGGAGATATCCGCCAGTAGTACTCGCGTGACCCTCCCACTGCCGCACGAGGACACATAGTGCACATCGCCGCCGGCTTCTGCACCGCCTTGTGGCCGACTATAAACCCACAAGTCCAATCCCGTCAAAGCAATAGCTCGCTGTACGGGGCGGTTTCCTCCCCATACCTCCATACATTGCATCCGTTCCGGGGTGGTCTGTTGTGTCACATTCGATTCTCCCAATACACGCCGAAAGTCGAAAATAATTATGTACTTTTGTTATATGATTTTATTTATCTGGTTTGAAAGCAGTAGCGTATTCGTAGGAAATAGTCGTGATTTTTCCTTTCCAATACACTTGTTCCCCTTCTGGAAGTATCCAAGCTACCGTCCCTTTTGTGGGGATTAACATGCCGCCGTGTTTTTCGTAGTCAGTCCAACGCCCTTCCCAAGGTGTGGTAATGACCTTTCCTCCCACCTTTCTACCGCGTTTTGCCGAAAAAACCGATTCAATCAAGCCGTTTGTGTCAAAATGAAAAACCATGCTCAGCTCTGTTTCGCCATCTTTAATCTTTGCTTTTGCCGAGTTCTCATCTACAGGTTCCCAGAGAACACCCTGACTGGGCAATAACGCTGTGGGATACCAAGCAGCTTCCGCCAAATACCGCATAAGTTCTCCATGGGCAATCTCTGGGGTTTCTTTTAGGTCTGCCAAGGTGATTGCGCCAAAAAGTGAAGCCTGTAAATAACCTTTCCCAGCCACATAAGCATCGTGAACGCGGGTGGGAATCCCTGGAAACATGCGAACCGACGCATTCCAAACAAAACCCGGCGGGGTTGTCGTTACGTGCTGCTCTGAATGAAAGGGTTGCCATTTTTCCCCGGTCTCGCTGACATTAAAAACACCTATTTGTCGCAAGGTCACCCCGGTTATAATTGGCTGCCCATCAGACAACACGGTTTTGAAGTATCGTTGAACGGGTGTTGGGAGTCCATTAAGCTCGTCGGCATTAAAAATGCCCTTAAGCGGCGTTTGCCGAGTTTGTCTCAACCGAGTAACGATACATTCAGTTTTTTTGCGCCACTTCCAATGTCCATACGCATTAAGAAAGCCAACGGCGATAATCCAGCCCACGGCAACCAAAAGCAGGGGAATGAGAATGATCCATCCGTAAGAGGCTAATAGGTTCCAGTTCACTGGACAACTCCTAAAAAACTCGTTCAATGTACTGCGTGTTGTGTTCACTATACACCAAATTGGTGGTTCGATGTAAAGGAGAGGTTTGAAGTTGAACAGAACCGGCAAAATTCCAAAAAAATTAGGACTAGACAATTTTCAATAATACTGTTAAAATATTGCCAGCACGTGGGTAACTTTATGTCTGAGATGATCATTGAGCGTGGGAGGTAAAATAACTTGAGTGACCGTATTAGAATAGTGGTGGAAGCCGGCGAACACGATCGGCAAAACTGCCCGATAAGTGTTGATTTGCCATGGGCTTACAAAGAATTAGTTGACGTATGTTTGCAAGAAGAGGATTCCAAGAAGGAGGTTGCTTGCCAGATTGGAAAAGGAGCGAAATCCGCAAAGTTATCCTGGGTTATCGATCAGGTAAAGCGTGGGGAGAAAAAAACTTACGTGGCTTCTTCCCTGCCCGAAAAACGTGCCGCAAAACCCAAGTCGTCATCGGTGTGCATCTGTCAAGATGTTGATGCGAGTAAACTTAACGTATTTATAGACGACCAGTTATTCACCTCGTATCACTATGGAGTGGAATGGGTTCGACCGTTTTTACACCCGGTGATTGGTCCTTACGGTGTGCGTGTCACCCGAAATTGGCCTGTTGAAGACAAATTCGCCGACGAGCGCCGCGATCATCCTCATCATAAGAGCATTTGGGTGGCTTATGGGGATTGTAGCGGGGTGGACAATTGGAGTGAAGAGCCTAATCACGGTTGGCAGCGTACCCGCTATATCAACGGCAAGCCCTACGTCGCCTTAGAATGTGGGCCGGTCTATGGCAGATTTGTAGTAAAGACAGATTGGTGTACGCCGGAAGAACGCAAGCAGTTTGAAGACACCCGCGAGTTTGTGTTTTACGCGTTGCCTGGGGGGATCCGTCTTTTTGATCTCACCTTGACGTTTCATATGACCCAACGGGACATCGTATTTCGGGATACCAAAGAGGGCGGTTTGATTTCGGTGCGCGTTGCGACTCCGATGGATGTGCCGCGGGGCGGCAAGATTGAAAACGCCTATGGTGGCATTAACGAGAAAGAGACATGGGGTAAGAGTTCTCCGTGGTGCGATTATAGTGGCGTTGTGGAAGATAAGCATGTCGGGATTGCGTTGTTTGACCATGAGTGGAATCCGCGCTATCCGACCGGTTGGCACGTTCGGAATTATGGGTTAATGACGGCGAATTGTTTTGCGTGGAGTTATTATCGTCCTGAAGCCAAAGTGAAGGGCCACATGCACTTCAAAAAGAACAGCCGGACGACATGGCGGTATCGGGTATACATCCATAAAGGAGATGCGAAAACGGGGAAGGTGGCTGACCGGTTTTTGGACTATATTTCGCCGCCGAGCGTGAAAATCGAGTAGCGCCTCATTGCCTCGTGATGTCTGTGTTTTCGTATCCCGGTATATTCCGTCGTCGGGGTTGGAGCAGGGTTAGTGGGTGAGTTGTGCGCCAACGCCAAAGTAAGAAAAGGAAAGCGAGAGCTATGAGCAGAGTATCGACACGGGAGACAGGAGATAGCCGCAAGAAAAGTGTCGCCGCCGTACTGGAAGATAAGGGGGATCGGGAAAAACGCCGACCCGGCCGGAGCGAAGAAAAGATTGTGGGAAAAATAACAAAATCGTCCGAGAAACGTGCTACAGGACGTGCTAAAGCACCTAAAGAATCTGCTGAGTTCACGGAAGCAGTTGCTGCGGCGAAGCGCGCACGGCGTTCTGGTCATGTGAAACCTTTGGAAAAGGATTTTCTAGAAGCCCTTGCCCGTGCTATTCGAGATGCCGTATTGCCGCATATTGCCTCCGGCAAAGGGCGCGAGGTGGTGGGCACGGCAACGAGCGGCGACGCCACATTTGAATTGGACAAGGTCGCCGAGCGGGCGTTGCTGGCTTTTTTGAAAAATGCGCATGCCCCTGTGGCGTATTATTCGGAAGATGCAGGATATACCACGTTTACGAGTGGACAACCACAACACTTATTGGTGGTGGACCCTGTGGACGGTACGCGTGCGGCAAAGAGCGGTTTTGAAGGGTGCGTGGTGTCTGTGGTGAGCACGCGCGTGATCGAGAGGCCGCGCATGGCCGATGTGGATAACGCGTGCATTATGGAGATCATGGGGCATCGGACTTTCTACGCGGAACGAGGGAAAGGCACGCGGATTTTCGTTGACGGTCGTTCCGTACGCCCGAAGCTTTCTCAGAATACCAATCTGGAATGTGTTTCATGGGCGATGACGGTGACGGGACGACCTGCGGAATTGATTTTTCCGACAGCGGCACGGCTTATTGACCTTACCACGTTGAAAGGTGGCTTTTTTGCTTGTAACAGTACGGCATTCAGCCTCACAAGATTGGTCACGAATCAACTGGATGCCTATGTGGATTTTGCCAATCGATTTTTGAGAGACCTCAATGACAAAGTGGAAGACTATTTTGTGAACGCGGGACGTGGGGCGATAATCGGACCCGTACCGTACGATCTTGCGGGGGCGTTGCTTGTCGCGGAGGAGGCGGGTTGCAAAGTGACCGATGCCTACGGGCGAGGCTTTGACGAGGTCTTGTTGTTGGACAACTCGGTCAACAACCAACAATCTATCATTGCCGCGGCGAATGCCGAGTTGCATGAGAAACTATTTACTTTCTTCGAGACCCGCATTCGACAATACGAGGAGTTGATTTCGCGGCGGAGTTCCAGCCGGCAAGCAAATACAAATTCATGACGGTTTGGAAATACCATTTCCCCTGTTCCGTGTTTTTGCATCAAAAATAGGATGAACGCGGCAATTCATGTCTTCCCGTGAAAACGAACATCCGGCGACCCCTTCCCTTGAGCGAGAACCGTATCGTATCTCCCAGGATGCCGTTGCAACGATCGTCATCTTCGGGGCAACGGGGGATCTTGCGGGTAGAAAGCTGATCCCCGCCATTTACAATCTTTGGACAGCCGGATTTTTACCCAAACGCCTTGCAGTGGTCGGCGTGGCTCGGCGAGACAAGACGGACAATGACTTTCGCACAGAGATGTGTGAAGCGCTGAAGCGGCACTCCCGAACCGGTCATGGGGAAAGTGAAACATGCGATCCGTTTGTTAGGAACCTTTTTTATTACCGCACCGATTTTTCAGACGCGCAAGGATTCGCCGGACTGAAACGTCGCCTTGCAGAGATTGAGCAAAGCGGCGGGTTTTGCGGACGCCGATTGTATTACCTCGCTGTCGGACCCGAATTTTTCGGTCCCATTGTGGATGCATTGGGAGAAGCCGGGTTAGTGACTCCGCCTGGTGAAGAGCCTTGGACACGGGTGGTAATCGAAAAACCGTTCGGCAGGGACCTGACTTCCGCACAGGAACTCAACGCTCGGCTGTTGAAAGTGCTTCACGAAGACCAGATCTATCGTATCGACCATTATTTGGGCAAAGAAACCGTACAAAATATCTTCGCGTTTCGGTTTGGTAATGCCATCTTCGAACCGTTATTCAATCAACATTATGTCGACCACGTGCAAATCACCGTCGCTGAAACAGTCGGTATGGAGCAGCGACGTGGCGCTTTTTACGACAAAACAGGCGCCTTACGGGACGTAATTCAGAACCACGCGCTTCAGTTGCTTTGTCTTGCGGCTATGGAACCTCCCACGCGATTCCAAGCCACGGAGATCCATAATGAAAAGGTGAAAGTCTTACAGTCGGTCGTGTTGCCGACCCAAGCGCCGCTCCGTACATGGTGCGTGCGCGGACAATACGCCGAGGGGCCTGGATTTCGGGGGTATCTATCGGAGGAGGGGGTGGCACCGGATTCTCTCACCGAGACGTATGTGGCGTTACGGTTGTATGTGGATAATTGGCGGTGGGCGGGGGTGCCGTTTTTTATCCGCACGGGCAAAGCCCTCAAACGACGAGTCACGGAAATCGCCGTCCAGTTTAAGCGTGTGCCCACGTGTTGTTTCCGCGATAGAGGGTTAGATCTGCCCGAACCAAATGTCCTTGTGTTTCGTATTCAGCCCGACGAATCCATCTCTTTGACCTTCAACACGAAACCGCCGGGTATGGAATTTCGTCTTCAACACGTGCCCATGGATTTCACGTACCACGGAACATTCAAGAGCGGATTGCCGGAAGCGTACGAACGACTCTTGCTCGACGCGCTGCGAGGCGATTCCACGCTGTTCATGCGCGCCGATGAGATTGAGAGCGCCTGGCGTATTTGCACGAGCATTTTGGATGTTTGGCGCACTGCTCCTCCACCGGAACTGTATCGGCCGGGAACCTGGGGACCTTCGGAAGCCGACCAGATCTTTGTGGGATGCGAAGGAGCCTGGCGTCAACCCGAGTAAGGGATACGACTACAACCCGCTCTTGCCTCCACGCTGCACGGTAAACGCGCGCGCCTCATTCTCAAAATGCGAAACTACCAGGTCTATTGTCTTATCGCTAGATTATGCGTTTCGCGTGCAGCTATCGCCACAAACCCCGTGTTCGGACTCGGCACGTTGCACTAACCCCAGGAGTTATCCCCCCAGGCGACCACCGACCCGTCCTGCTTGAGTCCCAAACTGTGCTGCGCCCCGGCGGCAATGGCTGTAAACTCGCCGGAGCCGCCGCCTCCGGGTTAGAGGCGTCTTCAAATTGCACAATGAGCGGCGCTTGCCCCGAGTTGTGGTTCATCGTGAAATTCGCGGTGGGTTGCCGGTGAGTGGAAGGCGGATTCGGCGTCAGACAACCCACGACCAATAGAGTTAACGGAAGAAGAACTAGAAGAGAAAGGACACAAAGCACAGGCGAAGACTGGAAATAACCCCGTTTCATACCACTTGCCCTCCCTAAACAAGTACTACCCTTTGGAGACAGCCCACTATATAACCACACCGATGCTAATTATAAGCAAAACGGGATTTATTCTTAAACAACCCTGTGCCATTCTCGAGAAGCGATCGCCTGCCTCTTGTAGGGGCGCAACGGGCTGCACCCCGTCCAGAGTTTGGGCTGTCTCCCTGATTCCCGAGGGGATTGCCGCGTCGTGCCTGACGGCACTCCTCGCAAAGACAGCGATAAATGCGGGGGTAAGACGGGCGAGGCATGCCTCGCCTCTACACGGAAGGCATGGGAGGGTGAGCATGGGGACTCGCCCCACCTCGGCCCTACCACCAGCGGTCACATGGTTCAGCCCCCCTATATCCCCCCGTATGCGGGGGAAACGACACATCGTACGGGCGGTTCGCGAACCGCCCCTACCTTGCATGCCCCGCACGCGGGGTCCTGGAGGGGAACGTCTGGACTAGAGTGGCGGAGCAGGGCAGTGTGCTGGGGTGTGTATTTCTCGCGTTGCAGTGCGTAGTTGAAACAAGAGGGAGAGGTTGGTACCGTAAGTGGTTACTATGAGGGTATTGCATCTATTTAGTAACTGGAAGTGGACGGGACCGGCGGAACCGGCCTTGAATTTGTGTGTTGCATTGCGTCAGGTGGGAGTGGACGCGGATTTTGCCTGTGCGGCAGGCCCGGGCGATGTGGTGAATAAGGTGGTGAAGACGGCGCGGGATCGAGGTGTAGAGCCGCTGCTTCAGTTTCATTTGTCCAAACATTTAAACCCATTATGGAATTGGGTGGATGCGCGCAGACTGAGAAGTTACCTGGCTAGGAACCGTTATGACCTTGTTCATGTGCATTTGGACAATGATCATCGGATTGCGGTACGTGCACTACGCGGGCTGGGCATTCCCCTGGTGCGGTCGAGTTACTACGGAGAAGGGTTCCCTGACAAAGGGGCTTATCGGGAATTATTGAGGGCGACGGCAGTCGTGGTGGAACCTTCCATGATGGCGTGGGAACGCGACGAAAAGGTTTTTGGTAACTCGGGGTGCGGGTTCAGGGTAGTGCCGGTAGGAGTGGACACGGCACGTTTTGATCCGAGACGAGATGTCCCGGATGCCAGGCGATGGCTGAAGATTGAGTCGGACGCGTTTGTTGTGGGGATTGTGGCGCGGATGCAGCGGCACCGTCGGTTTGAAGATTTTTTTGAGGCGGTGCGACTTTTGGCAGCTTCGTATCCGAACGTGGTTGTAATCGTCGTGGGACGCGGAAGTCGACAACAAGAAGTGGGTTTTGACCCGGTTCGGCAGTTGGGGTTGCAACGGTATGTGCGCTTTCCCGGGTATGTGGATGGCGAAAATTATGTGGGCATGTTGAAGGCATTTGATGTTCAGGTGATGCTGGTGCCGGGGAGTGATGGGACATGCCGGGCGGTGCGTGAGGGAATGGCGATGGGGAAGCCTGTGGTGGTGGCACGTCGCGGTATGCTTCCGGAGATGGTGGAGCATGAAAAGACGGGGTTGGTAACAGACGGGTCCCCGAAGGGGTTGTTTGAAGCGTTGCGTCGTTTGGCCGAAGATCGGCGGTATTCGCGGGAGTTGGGACGTAATGCGCGCGAGTTTGCCGTCCGGGAATGGTCTTTGGGGCGTCAAGCAGACCGTGTTTTCGATGTATATAAGGATTTAGTAGGCGGGGTTGACTTAGGGGCTTGCCGGTCTTAGCACTCGGTTGTCATAGTGGCTAATACTTTGCCATTTTGGCAAAATATTTCGTATGAAATTGGGGGTTTTGGGGTTTTCGTGTGCCAATTGGGCAAACTATTTTCTTGAAGATGCAAGCACGGGTCGGGTTCTTACACGTAAGTGATTACCAATAAATATCTTATACATTTTACCCCTTTTTGGCACACGTCTTGCTTAAGGTATAAGCGTCTTTAAGAGATTTTGGGAAAGCAGTTGTATCTGCTACCAAATTCTTTTGCCATTTTTGCCACGTTTTGTGGTTGAAACGGGTGCTTGTAGCGTATAGGAACATAAGAGAAAAAAAGACAGGAGGTAACCCACATGAAGATTCGTCCGCTTGCAGACAGGATTTTGGTAAAGCGTGAGGAACCGAGTGAGACTGTCCGTGGGGGAATTATTATTCCGGACACGGCGAAAGAGAAACCCCAGGAGGGGCGTGTGATTGAGGTAGGTCCGGGTCGTTTGGATGAGCAGGGCAAACGGGTGCCGATGGAAGTGAAGAAAGGCGACCGGATTCTGATGGGGAAATATGCGGGTACGGAAGTGAAGATAGATGGTGAAGAGCACATTATCATGCGGGAAGATGATGTGCTTGCGGTGATCGAGTAAGCCAGCCCCGATTTCCCGACAAAAGAATTTTAGGAAAAACAAAGAAGGAGGTTAATTTAGAATGAGTGCAAAGCAATTACAATTCGGTGAAGATGCCCGACGCGGCATCCTTTCCGGAGTGACGAAGTTGAGCAAAGCCGTTAAGGCGACGCTGGGTCCGAAGGGGCGCAACGTTGTGCTCGACAAGAAATGGGGCGCTCCTACGGTCACCAAAGATGGTGTCACGGTAGCGAAGGAAATTGAGTTAGAAGACAAGTATGAGAACATGGGTGCGCAGATGGTGAAAGAAGTGGCCTCGAAGACGTCGGACACGGCGGGAGACGGGACCACGACGGCGACGGTGCTTGCGGAAGCGATTTATCGTGAGGGTCTGCGCAATGTGACGGCTGGGGCGAATCCGATGGCATTGAAACGCGGCATTGAGAAAGCCGTGGACGCTGTGGTGGAAGCCCTGGCCAAAATGAGCAAGCAGGTTAAGGATGACAATGAAGTATTAAAGAACGTCGCGGCGATTTCTGCGAACAGCGACTATGAAATTGGCAAGATCATCGCGGAAGCGATGGAAAAGGTGGGTAACGACGGCACGATAACGGTCGAAGAGGCCAAAGGAATTGAGACCACCTTGGAAGTGGTCGAGGGGATGCAGTTCGATAAGGGCTATCTTTCCCCGTATTTTGTGACCGACCCCGAGAATATGGAAGCCGTCTTACAAGATGCGTACATCCTCATTCACGAGAAAAAGATCTCCTCGCTGAAAGATTTGTTGCCCTTGCTCGAGCAGATTGCGAAGAGCGGCAAACCGTTATTGGTGATTGCGGAGGATGTCGAAGGTGAGGCGCTGGCGACGTTGGTCGTGAACAAGATTCGCGGCACGTTCCAGGCATGTGCCGTGAAGGCGCCGGGATTCGGCGATCGTCGTAAAGCCATGTTGCAAGACATTGCCGTATTGACTGGCGGTTTGGCAATAACGGAAGACCTGGGTCGTACACTGGAAAGCATCACGCTGGCAGACTTGGGCCGCGCGAAACGTGTCGTTGTGGACAAGGACAACACGACGATCGTGGAAGGCGCCGGGTCGAGCTCGGAGATCATGGGGCGTATTAACCTGATTCGCCGTCAGATCGAAGAGACAACGTCGGATTATGACCGTGAGAAACTGCAAGAACGCTTGGCGAAACTTGCGGGCGGCGTTGCGGTGATTAACGTCGGCGCGGCGACGGAAATTGAGATGAAAGAGAAGAAGGCGCGCGTTGAGGACGCGCTGCATGCAACCCGTGCAGCGGTCGAGGAAGGTATTGTGCCGGGCGGTGGTGTTGCGTTGCTGCGTTGTCAAGAAGCGGCGCTGAAGGTTGCCGAAGAATTGCAGAACATTGACGAAAAGACCGGCGCTAAGATCGTAGCGCGTGCGCTCGAGGAGCCGCTTCGTCAGTTGGCGGCAAACGCGGGTGAAGAAGGCGCCACGGTGGTGCAGAACGTGAAAGCCAAGAAGGGCGCCGTGGGCTACAACGCCGAGACCGGTGAGTACGAAGACCTGATGAAAGCCGGCGTGATTGACCCGACCAAAGTGACCCGCTGCGCGCTGCAGAATGCGGCGAGTGTCGCCGGTTTGCTATTGACTACGGAAGTGTTGGTGGCAGAAATGCCTGAACCGGAGAAGGCGCCTGCCGGTGGTCCGGGTGGCATGGGCGGCAACGACATGTACTAAGGCGCTAGTAGCAGCGTAACCCGGCAAAATCCTCCGCAATGGGAAGATCTGCGGGGTCCATATAAAGGCTTGTCCCGCACGCGATGACATGCGTGCGGGACATTTTTTAGGGAGAAACCGTAGAGATTCTGGGCTAACAACGAGGGCAGCATGCGGGTTGCGGTCTGCTGCGGCAAAATCCTACGGGAAAGAGCCGAGTCAGGCAAAACAAGAACATCGCCGCCACCGGTTCAGCTTCTACCCGCGGCGCAGGCAGCTCGTTTTTCGGAGTTGATCCACCTGCGTATTTCGGCAAAAGCTTCTGCGGCGCAGGCCGGACAATACCCGTGGCTCACGTTTTCAGGGTCAAGCCATTTTCTTGGTTCAACCCAGCCGCCGTCTTGGCGGATCTTTTTACATACGCAACATTGAACTATCATATGTACCGTCCTTCTTTCTCGCTGCTTTGTCACTGCGCCTGTACGCTCTACTAGGAATAAGAGCATACGGCGTGCCATCAGATCGCGAAATCAGGGCAGGTCCTATTATGTCAATGAATATCAAGGGGTTATGACATTTCCCTTGCCTGTAATCTATTTAGCATGGGGTGAAGAACAGCGGAATAAACTGCCTGTCTAGGGGAGGATAACCGCAAAAGTGACAGAATTTTGTTGACTTTGACAAGATCTATTCGCATTTTATTGTCAAGAGATAACCATCACAAAATGGCGTTTTTATATTTATACACACTAATAGTAGTACAGTGAGACGCTAGAGATTAGGTCACAAGTGTTACGAAATCAAGCGGACGATAGTTCCCTTTAATAGAGGGCAGGGGGAAAACAGGGAAATTTTTTCCATATTGGGTTTAGGATTCCATCATTTTAGGGATTCATGGGTAAATCTATGAATTGCCGGTTACCTTCCTGTCAATCGTCCGACGCCCTGGGACTTGAAAGCGACGCACCTTCACGGAGTGCCCTCGAGAGCCCTACATATCACGGTCTAGGTTCCTTTGCGCTGCACCGTAGGTTGTCATTGCGAGGAGTGCCGTTAGGCACGACGTGGCAATCCCCTTGGCAATTCGGGGATCACCTTGCCCGAGGTTCCCTTGCGCTACGCGGTTGAGGGGACTGCTTCGTCGCGCCGGGGACTCCGCTCCTCGCAATGACAGCCGGCGGAGACTGGGCTGAAAAAAGGTTGTTTTCGGCAAAAGACATGGTAGGAGCGAGGCGTGCCTCGCCCCTATAGAGAAAACAGGGGCATGTGCGGGCGAGCACGGGTATCTTGTTTCGATACAGGGGAGGGACGGAGTGGGTGTATCCAAGCGAAAAAAAGGGGGAACTCAGTCGACCGACAGATTCATCACAGTCTCTTCAAAAAATCTGTGCGCGACAAAAATGGAAACGATGGGCTTTTTTGACACCCAGAAACAAGGGTAAGATCCGTCGTCTCGTGTTGCTTCTAGGCGAGAATGGGCTTACCCTGAAAATCCTGCGGGATCTCCGCACCAAAAACGGTTAGTGCCGTTACCCCGATATCCCTGATGGAGACATTTGGCACAAGCGGGCGGTTTGCGAACAGAATGCCGGGGCTGATCGCAACATCGGATGCCCCATGCTCTCCGCTCCATTTGTCGGTGTTAGGTTCCAAGATGTGCTCACCAACACCACCTTTTGCGGCGACCTTGGTGCTTTGATACCCATCGGCATAGCCGAGTTCGATATCTGGAGTATCGGGGACGACGCGTCCGCCGAAGTCTTTCTTGGTGTAAATGTTGCTAAACACCTTGTCGCCGGTTTCGGGATCGACCATCTCCAAGAGTTTCGCCCGAATCTCCGCAATCAGTTTGTCCGCCTCATCAGGAGACACAATGCCACCAATTTCGCGTCCCTTTTGATTGATATAGATACTACCCAGTCCTAGCGAATAGGCGCGGGACTTTGACCAATCAAAACCCTGAAGAAACTCTTTGTCGGTAAATGCCGAGGCGGCGTCCGACTGACCTTTGACGGTCAAGTAACCGTTGCGAATTAGCCAGGTATTGACGTTGAAACCCTTCCGAAAACTGTGAAATCCGTGGTCTGACATCACGAAGAGCAGGTCGTCGTCACGAAGCCTTTCTTTGACGTGTCCCACAATCGTATCCATGCGTTGGTAGGTGTCTTCTAGCGCCCGCCAATATTCTTTTGCCCCCTCGGCAGAGTACAAGGGATGTTTGGGATCTCGATAGCGCCAGAACATGTGCGCCACGCGGTCGGTTGAGGTCCAAACCGCAATCAGCATGTCAAAATCATCCCCTTCCATCTCATCCAACGTCAAGCGTTCCAGCCAGTCTTCAGTGCGCCTCGTATCTTCGAGAAAGGCCCCTTCCGTCAGCGCATTTTGTCTCAGGGCATGCGTGTCATAAGCCCACCCCAACGTTTTATAAAGTCCGTATCGGTCTGCAAGTTCCGCAGAATAGCCTGCCGGTTCACTAAAGGTGACATACGGGTTTTTCGGATGGAACTGTAACGAGCTCATGTACAATTGCACGCTGTCCCCAATTTGTTCGGCATAGACTCGGCTTATGGCTTTAGCAGAGAATTTTGGCGTTACCGTGAATTCCCACTCGATCCAATCTGACCACCCACCTACTTTCACCTCGAATGTCTTACCTTGTACCGTAATCTTTGCCGTGTGGGCGGTACGGTCAATGCGTATTTCCATCGGCACTTTGACGTAATATCCCGGCCCCTGCCGGGAATCCGGCGCACCGGCAATATCAACCAAGGCAACATCATTGTCAAATCGCAGCGGCAAACGCACGCCACCGCTTATGTTTTCTGCTAGCTGTTCCGATGTAAAGGAATCGGAAAGCGAAAAGAACGTATTCGTAAATCCCCGAATATCCGGCACTCCCTCTCCGCACAGCATCTTGCCCACCGAAAGGGAATCGGCAGGATACGAGAAGGGGATATGAATAAGTTTTGAGCGAATACCCCGGCGGTCCGCCACTACCCAAAAGGGCTCGCCTTGCCGAAAGTTGCGGCTCTGTGCCGGCCGCGAAACCGTTCCATCCGGGTTGAACTGGGGATGTTGCGTTGTCCCTACCCCGGGCATGGGCATGTAGCTGCGCAAGTCACGACGTAAGAAATCGAATATACCGTGATTTCCAGGTTCTTTGCACGTAGCAAACGAAGACCATGCAACGGGAGACTGAGGAGGCAAAGTCGAACGCAACCGTTGATAAGCCCCCTGAGCCCGTACCCCTTGCAGATGAGGCAATTCACCTTTTTCCAGCATGTGGTCGACGATCGAGGGTTCCATACCGTCAAAGCCCAGGATGACGATGCGCGGTTTTCCACTCGCGCGGGCTCGCCGCGTGGTGGTAGCCAACGCACCGGATGCAACTATACCGCTGGACAACCTCAAAAAATCACGTCTTGAAAAGCGCTTTTTCACTTCAAAAACTTCCTTTGTTTCTGTATGACTGATACGTTAGGGCAACACCATCACCTTGCAAGTAAACACTTCACGTGCGACCACTGATTTCAACAGCGTCGGTAATTCTTCCAGAGTAGGACGGTGTGTCACAAGATGGCACACGCACAACTTCTTTGTTGCCAAGAAATCCAGCGTTGTCGCCCAGTCGTTATGTGAAGATTCCCCATAGGAGGAATTCCACGTGCCACGTACATGAAGTTGCTTGCGCATGATCGCCCAATATGCCTGCTGGGAAAGTCTCATCTCTCCTAGAGGATTCCCCATTAACACAACCGTGCCAAAGGGCCTCGCAGCTTGCATGGTCTGTTCGAACGCCGCCGAGGAGCCCGAGCCCTCAATGACCAGGTCAGCCCCCCCTCCTGTTTTATCCAGGAGCCGAGATACCATACCGTCTTCTCTGGCGTCAAAAAGGTCGAAAAAGCCCAAACACTTCGCATAATCAAGGCGTAGTGGATCGATATCCACCAAACAGATTGTTGTGCACCCCAGAGCCTTTGCCCAATGCGCTAGCAACAATCCAATAGGACCCGCCCCAAAAATAATCACCGACATCCCCCCGGTCAACCCGCCTAACCGCAATGCGTGAAGCGCTACCGCTGCCGGTTCCATCATCGCCGCTTCTTCAAAAGATACCTGGTCAGGAATCGGCAGTAGGTTCCAGGTCGGCACAACTACATATTCCGCAAACGCTCCATCCGAACGTGAACCCAGATAATCATATGCAGCGCATTGAGCGTACTCGCCGACCGAACACATGGCGCACCGACGACAGGGAATCAACGGGAACACTGCCACGCGTTTTCCTTGCCACTTGTCATCGACGCCTTCTGCCAGCTCTTCCACAACGCCCGAGAATTCATGCCCTGGAACCAGCGGCAAACGATGTGCCCCACGACCAAATATACGGGAAAAATCCGACCCGCACACCCCACATGCCTTTACGCGTAGCAGAACACACCCTTCACGCAAAGAAGGTTTTGGCACTTCCTGAACACCAAATTGTCCCGGCGCCTCAACAACCAATGCGCGCATACGTAAAACCTCTCTCTTTTTTAACACCAAAAATGACAAAAGGATTCACGGGTTTCTATCCGCTCAGAAACGAAATCTCCTGAAAACGAGCAGGAAGTCAGCCAAGTACTGCGATTTACAACGCCAGACTGCTATTATACATTATGTCATTTTATTCGACGAGGAACCGTATAAGTCCAGTACCTTTGGCACTTTTTGTTATGTTGGATGAGGAATGGGAGAGAGAACTTTCCGTGAAAGTTACTAAAAGAAAGGCACTGACGCGTAACGTCTTGGGTAGGTTTGATCTATCTATGCTGCCTCAGTCTCTCCGCACGCAGGGGGATGGCTATCCGCCGTGTTGTTCTTCTGTCATCTCTTCTGAGTCCCCTGCACGGAGGGGGAAACAGGGGGCTGAACAAAATCTTTTTAGGGGCAACCCCCGGGGCTGCCCAACCAATCTTGCCCCTACAGGGAAAACCGTGGGGTGCGCGAAGGAGATAGTTCTGCGCAGGGACTCGCCCCTCGCAATGACAATCCGGGCGTACAAGCCTGGTCTTCCTCCTCGATGCAGTGCCAAAGGTTCGTGAACTTATGAAGGAACCGCGGGACTTAAGAGAATCTTGGATGTCATTTCACGCGAAATTGCTCGATTTAACTCAAGCGCGACCTGCCTTTTACCGATGACGGAGACGAACGGGTTCTTGCCGTTAACCATGCCAGAAAAAGCGGCGTATGACTTTGTTGTCTTAAGCGGCGAACCAACGAATCGGAAAAACAAAATCTTCAGCCTGCAGAATTGGTGGATAGAAATTATTCATATGTGAATCTGTCCCAGGTGGACTATACGCAGTTTAAGGTTAACAAGAAAGATGAAGCATTGAACCGGAAGTTTTATCCTGAAAGGCGACGATTTCTTGCTATAATTCTCGTGGAGAAAGAACATGACTCGGGCAAAAATCAATCCAACTATTCTGCGATGGGCGCGTCAACGTTTGCAATTGACCGAAGCAGAAGTGACGGAAAAAATCGGGCTGAAAAATAAGCCTGAGATTTTGCAATCGTGGGAACAGGGAGAGCGTTTTCCCACTTTTCGGCAAGCGCAGGAACTGGCGCGTGTGTTACGCATTCCCTTTGGCTATCTCTTCCTTTCCCAGCCGCCACAGACGATTTTGCCCATAGATGATTTTCGCACGTTGCCGGAAGCCCAGAGAGGAAAATTCAGTCCTGAATTAGAGGATGTATTGAACGACGCGCGGCGCAAAAGTGATTGGCTACGCGAGCGGCGAATGGAGACAGGTCAATCTGCTCTGGCTTTTGTTGGACGATTTTCCATAAACACTTCCGCAGACATAATCAGCGAAGATATTCGCGTTGTTCTCGATTTGCCGATGCCCACCGCCAAAAATGTCAAAACCAGGGAAGAACATTTACGAACTCTCGTTTTGCACGCAGAAAAGGCCGGCATCATAGTGTTACAAAGCGGTTATGTCGGGAGCAACACGCATCGCGCACTGTCGGTGGAAGAGTTTCGCGGTTTTGCGCTCGCTGATCGTTATGCCCCGCTTATCTTCTTGAACGCAAAAGATTCTGTTAACGGGCGCATTTTCACGTTGGCGCACGAACTGGCGCATATATGGACAGGAACAAGCGGTATTTCTAACCCGGAAGCGGTATTACCAGAAAATGGGCAGAACGCTCTGGAGCGATTATGTAATCAAGTCGCCGCTGAACTCCTTGTGCCCACGCGGGTATTCCGAGAGCGCTGGAAAGACTGTCCATTGACTGAAGAGACGGTTCAAGAACTGGCAAACGAATTTCGGGTCAGCGTATTGGTCATTTTGATTCGCGGCTATGAAACGGGATCACTATCGGCGAAGGAGTTTCACTCTGCCTACGCCGAAGCAATGGGGAAAGTTCGAAAACGGGTCAACGATGAATCTTACGAACCGGGCGGCGGCGATTTTTATCGCACATTTTACACCCATAACGGTCGTCTGCTTGTCAGTGAAATTGTCCAGGCGGTGGGGGAGGGTGCGGTTTTATACAAAGAGGCTGCTGACTTACTGAACGTCAGCCCCAAAACGTTGGAAAAAGCCTTAAGCGGATTATAAAGGGGAAGCATGCAATATTGCCTCGATACGAACGTTTACATCGAGGCCCACCGCAGCTACTATGCGTTCGACATAGCGCCGGGCTTTTGGGAAGGGTTAGTTCAACTGGCAAAAAAGCAGATGATTTGTAGTCCATCTCTGGTCTATAAAGAGATCACAGACGGCCAATGCGATGACAAATTAGCAGAATGGGCGAAAGTAAATGGCGATCTACTCTTTGTAGAGCCTGATGACTCGACTCAGCGAGCCTTCATAGAAATTGCTGACCTGGTTACGTGCCTCTACCAACCCCAACATGTGCAAAAATTTTTATCCGGTGCCGACCCTTGGGTGATTGCGCTCGCCAAAGCTCATCAGTTAACGGTGGTTACGCAGGAATCGCCAAAAAATATACCGGAAAATCACAAGGGCAAAATTGAGGGGAAAATTAAGATTCCGAATGTCTGTAAACACGTCGGTGTGGAGTACCGAGATACGTTTGCGTTGCTACGAGAACAGATGATTGTTTTGCGCTGATACAGAATGACCCGTCCAAACAACAACAACCGCCAAGGATACAGCGTCACGGATACTATTGTCCCGTGAGCAGGTCGCAAGGCGTCGAGTTTTATCCTCTGGCGAGTTTCTTATCTCAGTGAATATCTGTTGTTTGCGAGAATAACGGTAATGCAATGCAAAAGAAAATCATCATGACCGTGCTCTATTCGGACGTTTATCCCGAAATGGAAGCCCTGCAAATTCAACTTTGGTGGCAAACCAGCCCCACGTGCAAAATGAACCTGCTGACACAATTAAATGAATCCGCGCGCCTGCTGGCGTTTGCAGGATTGCGCACCCGCTATCCCCAGGCAAGGGAGAGCGACCTGCGTCGAAGACTGGCTGATTTACTGCTGGGCGAGGAATTGGTGCGATATTTTGGGTTTGTTGAGTACCCGCTCTGGTGAATTGGGTGTAGAATATGTGCAGAATTGGAGAGAAGATCTCCCGAGCGGCGATTTGTTGGAGCGCGCCTTCATGGAAGTGCATGACAACGAATGAAACCTATGTCCGAAGCTCACAGATAGCAGAACCCAATTGTTTCGGTATTTGCGATGTGATGATTTTATGAAACAGACGCACATTATACCGCAAGAGAAGCCCGCCAAGTTGCGAGAAATGAATTTCTCTATATATGGTTTAACAGGGGGTGCGGGGAGCGGGAAGTCTGAGGTCGCGCGGGTGCTGGAGCATTATAACCTCCCGGTTATCTATGCGGACCGCGTGGGACACGAACTTATCGCACCTCAAGGCGCAGCAGAACAGGCTGTACGAGCCGCTTTTGGCGATGCGATTTTGACAAACGGTGTCATCGATCGAAAGAAACTGGGCAAGATCGTCTTTGCGGATTCCAAGGCGCGTTATACGCTGAATTCTATTGTTCATCCACTCCTAGCCAGAGAGATCGAGCGCCGCTGTTTCGCCCTTGCGGAGGCGGGACATCGTAAGGTTGTTATTGAGGGCGCGCTTTTATGCGAGAACCTGGAAAAAAGCCCCTTTTTAGACCGTCTGATTGTGGTACACTCTGATAGAGAGCTACGAATTAAGCGACTAATGGACAAACGTTCCCTGAGTCGAGATGATGCTATTCGGCTGATTGAATCCCAGACGGATCCCGTTGCCAAGTTGACGTTAGCTGATTGGGTAATCGAGAATAATTTTAGTCTTGAGGAACTTCGCCAAAAGGCACAGGCACTGGCTGAGGAGATAGTCGGCGATGCCCGCTGAAATCACCAAATGCTCCCGTTGCGGCAAACTCATCGCGGCGAATTCTGACAGTACTCTATGTTCCGCCTGTTACGCCGAGCGACTGGAACAGACCGACCGCATCGAAGAAGCCATCACCCGGTGGAACCTGCAGTCCCCGGAGGAAATTGCTACGTTTGCTGGTATGACGCCCGATGAGGTTAGGGAAATCATCAAGGAGACCTCTCTTTTCCGAAGCAAGGTAGATAGACGGGTCCCTTGCAGGCGCTGCGGCGAGAAACCTGCACAGCCCGATTCGGATTACTGCTTGGATTGCCGCCTTGAGCTAAACAGGGCGTTGGGGCTTGCTGCAGGCGACTTGTTGTCCCGCGTTCAAAAAATGGCTGCGTCTATGCCCTATCGTTCCCCGACAGATAATTCAAAGCTTGTGACTCGGATGGATGAAATCGGCAAACGGGTTGGGAGTAAATCCCGGGGGGATTTCGCTCCTAGAAACCGATACCGCTCCGACTGAGGGGGCGCAAACGGATGTCATCGTTTGTTCAAGTGAGAAGCATGAAACCTGTCGAAGTTGTTGTCAATGACTTAATGCAACAAGGTTATGTGTACTACCGCACGGAGCCGGCCGGGCGAAATTTTCATCCGGATTTTCAACCCGACCTGACACCGAAACAAATGCTGGAACTGGGCGTATTCGGGGGGAAGTACATGACTGATTGTACGGAAGAATTTCCGGATGACTGGTTCGAAAATGCCAAGTTGTGTCACGAGCGCCACGATCCAAACCTAAATTTCTTCGGGGTAAACGCGTCCCTTCCCCTTTATGTCTGGCAACAAAAAGGCTGGATCTATCCGGAAGATCCGCGCGGTTGGTTCCAGTGGTATTGCCGATATTACATGGGCAGGCGTTGTCCGGACGACGAACGGCAAATCAAACGTTGGAAAGCCATGCGCCGTCATATCGGACAAATCGTTTCGAATTGTATCGCCGGTGACCTCAGCTGTCGGCGCCGCCAACGCCAAGCCCTGCTCCATTGGGCGTATGATAGCCGAAAGTTCTGAGCGGGTGTACCGCCAGGGCAATAGGAGGAGGATCTTCCATCATAATGACCACGAAAAGCTCGTTCCTAACAAACTCACGACTGTTTTCATCCCTTCGCTACCTTTTTCTCGCCGCTTTCATTATGGGGTACGGTTGGGGATATCGCGGCACTGTCGGACACGAAGCCGGCGCCATGGTGCCGGGGGCGTTGCTGGGCATTGCCGTTGCTTTGGGCTCTTTCCGCCGAGATTGGCACCAACGGGCTGCTGTGGCGGGGCTCATGGGCGCATGTGGCTGGGCGTGGGGTGGATCCTTCAGTTACATGGAACAGACCTTCTATGTACTGTCGGATTCGTTTATTGACGTATTTTATGGCTATACGATGCTCTTTTTTTTAGGCGCACTCTGGGCTGGCATAGGCGCGGGTGTGCTCGTGCTCGCGTTCACAGAGCCTCGTTCGCGATTAGAACAGCTAGTGCGCGTTTTCGCCGTGATTTGTGCCGTCTTTCTTGTCGTTTATTTTTTCACGTTGCTCATGCCTGCTCCACGCGAAGCACTGGAAACCCTCACCGTCCGACGTTTTCACAATACTGATTGGTTCTCGGCGTCTCTGGTGCTTTTTACCAGCCTGATTCACGCTGTATTAGTAAAAAGGGATCGTCCGGCAAGCCTCTTGTTTTTCACCTGTGCGCTCGCGTGGTGGATTGGATATTTGTCGTTGACCTATTTCGGGGGGATTCGGCTTGCTCCGCTTCATCGTAGCGAAAGCTGGAGTGGCATCCTCGGCGTTCTTATTGTTTTGGTATGCTACGCCATAAAAACAAAAAACCGCGCAGCTCTTATGTTGATGGCGTATGGTATTTTGGGGGGCGGACTTGCGTTCTCCCTCGCTGTATTCTTGCGTCATCCTCTTGTCGTGCAATGGGGACCTTTCCAAGGCGCATGGCCCCAGTGGCGATTTGCTGAAGACACCTTTGGGTTCTTCATGGGTGCCGCCATCGCCATGGGAATGTTGCGTCTGGAACGGGAACACCTTGCCCCGCCGACGGAAGATACGAAAAGAACGCCCTTAGATGTCTTCGCCGTCTTTGTCATACTGGTTGCCCTGCCCTGGGTAAACTTTCGCCGACATGCGGCGCCCTGGTTAACTAAATTCGCCGAGAGTCATACCGATAAGACAACGCTCTTCCCTTTGTGGATGGGTTATGTGTTCTTGGGCGTTTTGGCAACCCTACCCGTTGTATACGGGCTCCACCTTTACCTGCGCGGCAACCGCAGGTTTGTGCCTGCATCGCCTTTTGGAAAAGGCGCAGCCGTTGCACTGACGTTGACATGGGTGACTGTTGCTGGTTATACCTACCACGACCCCATTAGTCCCACCAATCTATTGGGGCACATGCTGTTGTGGATACCTGCCGCAGCTGCTTCGTTGCTATTGATGTCCTATATCCCTTCTGCTGAAACTCTGCCAACAGATTCAACAAATCCCGTCCGTCTTCCTTCGGACCCAGGATGGAAAGTCGGCAAAACATACGCGCTTACTTGGGCATTTGTGCCGGTCTTGCTTGTTGGTATGACGGTTTTGAGCATGGCGATGCAAGAAGGCCCCATTGAAGGCATGGGGCGCAAGCGGTTCGGCGTAGACGCCTATTGGCGACAGACCGCCCGCTTGCTTGGAACGTGGCAAGCATTGGGAACGGTGTCTCGCATTGGAGAAGTTCCAGTCGCTCAGACAAATGTGCCTGTATCGACCGTGACATTCGGCGAAAACCGTTCCGTGCAGGTGACCTTGTCGTCCGGCGAAAAGTCTGAAGGACATACCTGGTTTTTTAAAAACCAGTACATTTGGGTTCGGTGGAAAATAGCGGGGAAATTGCAAGAAGAGCCGCTACAGTTCTCGAAAGACTTTCTCTACGTAATTTGCCCCGCCGATTGGTTAAAGGTAGGTTATCTCGTACTCAAAAAAACGGAGAATGATTCGTCTCTCTAGGTTGTTCGCTTTGAAAAGGAGACAAATATGGAGACGTCTTCGGATATCTTGGACCTTAACACACGAGGAATCGAACGCGTGGCCATTGTTGGCGTCGGAGCCGTCGGTTCCACGGCCGCCTATGCCATGGTGCAAGCGGGCGTCGCCAAGGAAATCATCCTCGTGGACTTGGATCGGCGGCGGGCGGAAGGCGAGTGGATGGATCTGCAACATTGTGTGCCTTTTGCACAGCCCGTCTTTCTTCGGGTGGCTGCCCCTGACGAAGTAGAAAACTGCGACTTCATCATCGTGACTGCCGGCGTTGCCCAGCGCCCGGGCGAAAGTCGGCTCAATTTGGTACAACGAAATACCCAAGTATTCAGTTCTCTATTTCCCATGATAAGTCAGAGAAACCCCCATGCCCTTTTTTTGATCGTCACAAATCCCGTAGACATTATGACTCGGGTGGCGCTTCACCTCTCGGGTTTACCGGCGCGACAGGTCTTTGGTTCTGGGACTGTGCTCGACACAGCGAGATTTCGCGCGTTGATAAGCCAACGCTGCGGGATTCAAGCTCGTCACGTCCATGCTTACGTCATTGGCGAACACGGCGATAGCGAAGTCCTGGTCTGGAGTCGTGCCAGTATTGGTCCCTTCCATGTCGCGGAATACACGGATTTTACAAAGCAACCTATCAAGCCCGAAGAGAAAGAGGAAATAGACCAATCGGTACGAAATGCCGCGTATTACATCATCGAACGGAAAGGCGCGACCCATTTTGCCATTGGGCTCGCCACCGTTAGTCTTGCCGCTGCTGCTTCCGTACAACAGGATTCCGTCTACACAGTTAGCCGCCAATGTGAAGGGGTATTTGGTCTGAACGGAGTGTGCCTATCCGTGCCCACGCTCGTCAATCGGAGCGGTGCCCATACTCATTTCGAGATTGAGTTAGCCCCTAATGAAAAAGCGGCGTTGATGAAAAGTGCTGAAATGCTCGATACGCTTTATCACCAATTGGGATTGGGATCGTAACCGGCACACGAAACCGCAGGGAATCAGCCTGTGGCAACCCGTTCTACATACTTTCCGGTACGGGTGTCAATCTTAAGCACATCCCCTTCTTTGATAAACAACGGGACCTGAATGCGAGCGCCCGTTTCCAGTACCGCATATTTCATCACGTTGGTTGCGGAATCGCCACGTACGCCGGGCTCTGCTTCGGCAACTTTCAGGGTCACAAACGTGGGCAAGGAGGCGGATATTGGACGGTTTTCCAAAAAGGAAATGCTGCACAATTCCCCTTCCTTAAGAAAACTGCGCTGTTCTTCGAGCATGTCAGCTGGTATGGCAATTTGATCATAAGTTTCCGGATCCATGAAATGGAGAAGGTCATCACTGTCGTAAAGGAACGACATCTTCTTCTCTTCGAGCCGGACTTCCTCAACCTCGTCCGACATGCGAAACGTCACATCGATCACGCGACCCGTACGGACGTTTTTGAGTTTTGTTCGAAGCATCGCGCGCCAGTTTCCAGGACTCACATGCTGAAACTGCACAACCACCCAAATGTCATTGTCATAGCGAACTGCCATGCCATTCCGGAATTCGGATACTGATGCCATAGGAACCGTCTGCCTCTTTTTATGTTAAATACACACTACTGCAACCAAACGATCATCATGGTTCAACCAAGATTACGCCCATGTCCGTATTTTACCAAAACTTACCGCTGTCGTTCACATCCGTTTAATCGCCCCTTCCCATTGGTACTTTTTGTGATATGGGATGAGGAATAGGAAGAATCTTTGCAGGAAGGTCATTCAGGGAGAGGCACCGGGCGACGGGGACTCGCTCCTCGCCATGACAACCGAGTGTATAAGCCGAAGTCTGTCTTCTCGATGAAATGCCAAATGCTTGTGAGCTTATGCAATTCTGTTCCTTACTTAATTGACCGGTCTAGCCCTTTCTGACGAATCGTTGGGCGATGTTATAGTGTTTTACTTGAAAAGGATGAATTACCAATGAAACAGGTAGAAAAATCTATTCTCATCATTTCCGCGATATGGTTTTTTACAGGATGCCGTATCGACTTTCCTGGCTTAGAAAAACATGTAATTCTCTCAGGGGGAGTGCAACGTACCTACTGGTTACATACCCCCGTTTCAAAAGAAGCCACGCCCCTGCCGCTGGTAATTGTATTGCACCGCTTTGTCGAAACAGGACCCGATATGGCGCGAATAACCGGTTTCAATCACCTCGCTGATCGCGAAGCTTTTACAGTTGCCTATCCCGATGGACGTAACCGCAGCTGGAACGGCTTTGGCCTTTTCGCTACAAACGATACGGAATTCCTCCGCAACGTGGTGCAGGACATTTCCAACAAATTGCCGATTGACCTGTCCCGCATGTATGTTGTCGGCGCCTCCAATGGAGGCTATATGGCGGTTCGTGCCGCCATGGAAGCACGCGATATCTTTGCAGCAGCAGCCGTCGTCATGGCCACCATGCCGGCATCCCTCGTGGAACAAAATCCACCGCCTCTACCCATCTTGTTCATTCACGGAACCGAAGACCCCATCGTCCCGTATGACCAGAACACGATCTCGGCAGGACCCGGCATGCGTTTCGACGTCCTGAACGTTCCCCGCGCAGTACAATTTTGGGTGGCTCGCAATGGGTGCCATACCGAACCCTTGCACGAGCCTCTTCCCGACAATGACCCAAACGATAACACCCTTGTTTTCCGCGATACCTACCTAGATGATGACGGGGTACCCTGCGTGGTCCTCTATCGTGTTGAAGGTGGCGGCCACACCTGGCCTGGCGGGTTTGAACCCTTCCCTCGACTCCTTGTTGGTCGTCTTTCCCGTGACTTCAGCGCTACAGAAGCCGTCTGGGAATTGGCATAATACCAACTAGCCGCAATGCGTACTAATGTTGACGAAAGTTGTCCGAACGGGGACGCAACCACTCTGTAGAGACCACAAAAGTTGAAGGACGAGCGGAGACTAAACGAGGTAAATGGCTGCGGGGTTCTTCCTGGGGTTTTCCGATATGGGGGGCGATTCCTGTGCTAGTTCGAGGCGACAGAAGGTTGTTATAACAAGGGCATCCATGTGCTACGTAGGATGTGGGGTCTTACATCTACATGCATCCTGACGGGTATTCTATCCGTTGGCCTATTGGGAAGGCTCTTATACCTTCAAGCCTTACGGTTTAACTTGCCCATCCGATCATGCTAACTTATTCAAGCCCTGCAGGCGTCTAGGGAGGAAATTCTTGAATGGAAGTTAGTTCGGATCATGTCGGTGCCTTCACAAAAATCATCGAAACGGAAGTCAGCGCTAGACTATCCATGAATTATGCGGCATCGATCGGGGATAACAACCCGTTATATTTTGACGACACACGTCCGGGAGGAATTGTAGCCACGCCGCTCTTGAGCGTTGCGCTCACTTGGCCTTTTTCTGGTAATTTTTTGCAGACCTGGGTTGCGGAATCATTCCCACATCCCTTCCCGTATCATATTATGGAACGCCAGGTGCATTTTTCCGAGACTCTAATTTGGCACACGATGATGCATCCAGGGGACAGACTGGTCATGCAAGGGCACATGGCGGCGATTTTGCCTCATCGTGCAGGTACGCAACTTGTGGTGCGTTATGATGCGAAACGACCAGATGGTCAGCCCGTATTCACTGAATACATTGGTGCGTTGCTCCGCCGCGTAAAATGTACCGATGCTGGAACAGGGTCTGAAAACCTTCCCAAAATACCGCAACCCCCTCGAGATGCCGCGCCGTTATGGGAAAGCGCGATACCCATAGACCCGCTCGCGGCTCATGTTTACGATGGATGTACCAACATGCATTTTCCCATTCATACTTCGGTTGCATTTGCGCGCTCGGTAGGATTGCAAGGTATTATTTTGCAAGGCACAGCCACTCTCAGTTTTGCCGCTAGAGAACTTGTCAACCGAGAAGCGGGCGGCGATCCTTCTCGGCTTCACGAACTGAGTTGCCAGTTTACGGGTATGGTTACTCCCGGAACGACCA